>Ga0228703_1001433_pt1 | contig 14502 bp, 13 predicted proteins | sample McNCre217_Aug_MG_3_FD_178020 | JGI IMG/M metagenome (GOLD analysis project Ga0228703, IMG submission 178020) | Freshwater microbial communities from McNutts Creek, Athens, Georgia, United States - 29-17_Aug_MG | ecosystem: Environmental > Aquatic > Freshwater > Creek | place: USA: Georgia... | reverse complement strand
TCCGCGCCAGTGGTCGTGCCGTGCTACCTCAGCGGCGTCTCCCAACACCACATTCAATTTGGATGTGTCTTCAGGCAGTTTGAACCACAACCGGCATGCTGCGATGACTTGCGGGTTCAATTCAATCGCCGTCGTTTGCATACGCAAATGCTTGTGGCAAAACTTAGTCAAAGATGCAGCGCCCAGTCCGAGTTGCATCGCATGCAAACTGCCCACCTTGTCGAGATCCGCAAATAGCAGCCAAGCCATCATGCGCTGCACATATTCCAAATGAATATCAAACGGCTTATTGATCTTCATCGAGCCTTGCACCCAAGGCGTTCCTAAGTGCAGGTAGCGCACATCGCCATAGTCAGAGAAATTGACTTCCGGCAAATTGCTTTTGCTTTGGGTTGCCATATTTACTCTGCCATGCCTTCCACCACAAAGCGCACACGCTTGGTGCCTTGCCATGCGTCAGTTTCTATGCGGTATGCCAAATGCGCCAGCGGCGGCAAAGGTTCTACACGTCCGAACCAAATACCGTCTACCGGTTGGCCGTGGTGGCGCAACTTCAAAGATAAATGTTTATCGGCGACCAAACGCTGACCGAGCACTTCTATGTTTTCACTGAAAGTAGGTGCCGCAAAACCTTGGCCCCACACCTCTTGCGCGAGAACGTCGGCCATGTCAGGGCGTCGAAACTCTGGCGGCAACGGGCCATCGGTTTGCAAACGGCGTTGCAAGGTGGCTTCGTCTAACCACTCTTGTGCGACTTGTTGCAAGGCTTCTTCAAAAAGCCCCAGTTGCTCTTCTTCTATCGTGCAACCTGCCGCCATAGCGTGACCACCAAATCGCAACAACACGCCGGGGTGACGTTTGACCACCAAATCCAAAGCATCGCGCAAATGAAAACCTGGAATCGATCGACCTGAGCCTTTGAGTTCGTGCGATTTGCCATGGGCTTGGCTGGGCGCAAAAACAAAAGTCGGACGGTGGTGCAAATCTTTCAGCTTGGCCGCCACGATACCCACCACGCCTTCATGAAATTCTGGGTCAAACACACACAATGCGGGTGGCGGTGCTTCGTCAGGGTCAAGCATGTCTTGGGCGATGGCCAAGGCTTGGTCGCGCATTTCACCTTCGATCACGCGGCGTTCGCGGTTGATGCGGTCGAGGGCGGTGGCTAGCTCCGTGGCACGCGCAAGATCGCCGGTAGAGAGACATTCAATGCCCAAGGTCATATCCGCCAAACGCCCCGCAGCATTGATACGCGGGCCCAATGCAAAACCAAAATCTTGCGCCGTGCACTGCGCGCTATCGCGACCTGCAGCCACAAACAAAGCCGACATACCCGCGGGCATCGCGCCTTTGCGAATACGTGCCAGTCCTTGTGCCACCAGCCGGCGGTTGTTCGCATCGAGTTTGACGACATCGGCCACTGTGCCCAATGCCACCAGAGGCAAGAGGCTGTCGAGCTTGGGTTGCGATTGCGCATCCCACACACCGCGCGTGCGTTGCAAGGCGCGTAAGGCTAGCAATACGTAAAACATCACGCCAACACCTGCTAAGGCTTTGCTCTCGAACGTACAACCCGGTTGGTTGGGATTGACGATGGCATCGGCAATGGGTAATACAGGCGCAGGTAAATGGTGGTCTGTCACCAACACTTGCAGTCCAAGTGATTTGGCGGTTGCAACGCCCTCTACGCTGGCAATGCCGTTGTCCACTGTGATCAGAACATCTGCGCCACTGGCTTTGACACGTTCGGCAATTGGGGGCGTTAAGCCATAGCCGTCGACCACACGGTCAGGGACTATGTAAGACACTTCTTGCGCACCTAACATCCGCAAACCTCTGATTGCCACTGCACAGGCTGTCGCGCCATCGCAGTCATAGTCAGCAACGATGCAGAGTTTTTTGTTGGATGCAATCGCGTCTGCCAATAACTCAGCCGCTTGCGCAATGCCTTTCAATCCGCTGGGGGGTAGTAATTGCGCAAGAGATGTATCGAGTTGATGCGCTTCATGGATACCGCGCGCCGCATACAAACGCGCCAGCAACGGGTGCACACCTGCTTGCTCCAAAGTCCAAACACTGCGAGGCGCTACTTCGCGGGAAATAAATTGCATTACATATCCTCAGATGTGGGTGAAACGACTAAACGTTCTTGCAATGCGATAGCGCCAAATCGCTTTGCAATGCTTTGTAAAACTGCATTGGATTGCCAAATGTCTTGCCAACCTACGATAGCTTGCAGCCTGTTCCAAGCGGATGCAGGACGTGTTTCATAAACATGTCTCTCGTACTCGCCGCACAACACCACCTGCATGCTTTCGCCTTGCTCGACGCGTTTCAGTAAATCAGCAAAAAGCGTTTGGTCTAAAAGGGCCCAAGCCTGTATCCATCCTTGCCAGTCTTGTTGCAATGATGCCTTGCGTAAATCTGTAATGGCCTGTAACTGCGCTTCATTGAAAGTTTGCAGTGTTGAAGGCCGCGACAAGTTCGTTGGGTTTTCTTTCGCAAGACTAGTTTTCTTATGAGTACTAGTTTCCGTATTAATTGGCAACGCGCCAGCACCATGCCACCACAAAGAGTTGATGGCGAGTGCACGGTTGGCATTGGCATCGTGGGTGTAGAGCAACATTTGCATTTCATTTTGTAAACGTCGCAGCAAAGTGGCTGGGCCCGTCGACGATGCACCTCCCACCAACCATGGATCGATATTGCGTCCTATCACCCGATCGAGCGAGGCGGTGGGCAAATTGGCAAACACATCCGATTGGGCTAACCACTGTCCGGGTGCGTATGGATACAGCGCAATACCGTCTTGCGCAAAAAAACCTTGCATCGCTTCAAAAAGTCGAGCATCAGTGTCTGCGTCAATCTGCAAATGCGCTGGTTCCCCCATCGTGACTTGGCCATTGCTGACATGCCAATTACACAGCGTGACAAAGGCCCAAGCAGATGTGTCAGCACTCAAATGTTGTTCGGCTGCCGCATATGCGGCCCATGGAATGCAGCCATCTGCAAAATCCCAGCCTAAAGCTTTGGCCTGCGCCACTTCATGTGGCATTGACAAACTGGTGGGTAATAAACCGTGGGATGCCCCGTGAGATGTTGCATGGAGCACCGATGTACGGTGCATACCAAGTAGCCATTGGCGCAAATGAGGCAAGGCATCGTTCGCTGGCCAGTTGGTAGAAGGGCGATGGCCAGACCAAAGCGCATGAGGAACCACCCACGTGGGTAAATCAAAAGACATAAGCGTGATTGTCCTTGATGACACAATCACCCCCTGTGAAAAACCGCTTTTCCTCCCTTCCCTATGAATTACTGATCGGCTGGCGCTACACGCGGGCGGGTCGTAGCGCTGGGCGCAACGGGTTTATTTCGTTTATTTCTGGCGTGTCAATGCTCGGCATTGCTTTGGGTGTGGCGGCATTGATCATTGTGTTGAGCGTGATGAATGGTTTTCAAAAAGAAGTACGCGACCGCATGCTTGCCGTTGTGTCGCACATCGAACTGACGACGCCTACTGGCGAAGGTTTTGCGGATGTTGACGCTGTATTGAAGAAAGTTAGCCAACACCCCGAGGTGGTGGCAGCCGCGCCTTTTGTGGCGCAACAGGCATTGCTAGCGCGTGGCGAAGACATGCGCGGTGCCTTGGTGCGTGGCATAGAGCCAGAACTGGAAGGCAAGGTGAGTGACTTCACTTTGCAACTACCTCCTCAAGCGCAAGCGTCTTTGCAAGCAGGTAGTTTCAACGTAGTGTTGGGCGGTGAACTCGCGCTTGCCATGGGCGTGCAAGTGGGCGACCGTATCACCCTCATCTCGCCAGGCGGTCAAGTAACGCCCGCGGGCGTATTGCCACGTTTAAAGCAGCTCACGGTGTCTGGCATTTTTGATTCAGGCCACTACGAATACGACGCCACCTTGGCGCTCATGCATCTAGAAGACGCACAACGCATTTTTCGGGTCGAGGCACCCAGTGGTATTCGTCTGAAGATTCAACACATCAACGATGCGCGCTCGGTGGCTTATGAGCTCTCAGCCCTTTTGGGGGGCGAAGTGATCGTGCGCGATTGGACGCGTCAAAACCGCACATGGTTTGCCGCCGTACAAGTCGAAAAGCGCATGATGTTCATCATCCTCACCCTCATCGTGGCGGTGGCGGCTTTTAATTTGGTGACGACCTTGGTGATGACCGTGACCGACAAACGCGCCGACATTGCGATTTTGCGCACGCTCGGTGCCAGCCCTTCGAGCATCTTGGCGATTTTTGTGGTGCAAGGTGCGACGGTGGGAGTCATGGGCACTTTGGGTGGGCTGCTACTGGGTCTTGGAGTGGCCTTCAACATCGACGTCATCGTCCCGGCGATCGAGCACTTGTTAGGTGCGAGTTTTCTGCCGCGCGATATTTACTTGATAAGCCGTATGCCGAGTGACCCGCAGTCTGCTGACATTTGGCCTGTGGCTTTGATATCGCTGGCCTTGGCATTTGTGGCGACGATTTACCCTAGTTGGCGCGCCAGCCGTATTCAACCTGCTCAGGCTTTGCGCTATGAGTAAGCCTGCGAGTTTTGACCCTATGCATGCGCCCGTCGTTTTAGAAGCACAACACATCAGTCGGCGGTTCAGCGAGGGACCGTTGGACGTGTCGGTCTTGCAAGATGTGAATCTGTCCGTAGCCGCTGGCGAAACGCTGGCGATCATTGGCGCTTCAGGTTCTGGCAAAAGCACTTTGCTGCATATCTTGGGTGGCTTGGATGTACCCACCTCGGGTTCTGTCAACTTGCTGGGCCAAACCTTGGGCGGTTTGAATGCCGCCGAATTGGGCAACTTGCGCAACCAACATTTGGGCTTTGTGTACCAATTTCACCATCTCTTGCCTGAGTTCAGCGCGATCGACAACGTCGCCATGCCCTTATGGATTCGTCGCATGAACCGCGATACGGCTAATGCACAAGCCCAGTCACTTTTGGAATCGGTAGGCCTTGGCCCGCGCATGCAGCATCGCCCAGCCGAGTTGTCTGGCGGCGAACGTCAGCGTGTGGCAATTGCCCGTGCTTTGGTGACACGCCCTGCTTGTTTATTAGCAGACGAACCTACCGGTAACTTAGACCGCAACACCGCAGACCTTGTGTTTTCCATGATGCTCGACTTAGCCCATTCACAAGGCACTGCCTTCGTGGTGGTCACGCACGACACGCAGCTCGCAAGCCGTTGTGACCGACAACTGCATTTGGTAGCAGGCAGTTTGCAAGACTAAGGCCATGTCTTGGATAGACACCCACTGTCACCTCGACGCCGCAGAATTTGACGCTGACCGTGATGCGGTCCGCCAACAAGCCCAGTTACTAGGCGTAGACGTCTGCGTGATTCCCGCCGTGATGGCTTCTCACTTTGACGAAGTGCGTTTGCTAGCCCACCGACATGCAGACGCCTACGCATTGGGCATACATCCGCTCTACACTCCGCAAGCCTCAGACTCAGACCTTGCGTCATTGGACTCTCATTTACATGCACACCGGGACGACCCGCGCTTGGTGGCGGTCGGTGAAATAGGTTTGGATGGTTTTGTGCCTGAGATCAACACGCCTGAAGCTTTCGCTAAACAAGTACATTTTTTTGAAGCCCAACTACAACTTGCGCAACGCCACCAACTGCCCGTCATCTTGCACGTGCGGCGCAGCGCAGACGGATTGCTCAAGGGATTGCGAAAATTCCCAGTGGTCGGCGGCATCGCCCATGCTTTCAATGGCAGCTTGCAACAAGCGCAGATGTTCATCGAGATGGGTTTCAAGCTTGGTTTTGGCGGCGCGATGACCTTTGAGCGCGCGACCAAACTGAGAGCGCTGGCTACCGAGCTGCCCTTATCGGCCTTGGTGCTAGAAACCGATGCGCCCGATATTCCGCCGCACTGGATTTACACCACGGCCGAAGACCGAGAAAAAGGCACGGCGCAAGGCAGAAACAGCCCAACCGAATTGCCACGGATCGCGTCGGTTTTGGCAGAACTGCGCGGTATTTCATTAGAGGCGCTTGCGGTCGCCACATCGGCCAATGCACGCCAAGCCCTGCCCCGCCTACAATCACCTGTGTGAGCACCACTGTTTTAAACGCCGATCTGCACTGTCACTCTGTGGTGTCGGATGGCACGCTCACCCCCGAAGCATTAGCAGCGCGCGCCAAAGCCAACGGCGTAGAACTCTGGGCGCTCACCGACCACGATGAAATCAGCGGACAAGCGCGCGCACTGGCCGCAGCTAAAGCCCAAGGGATGCAATACCTCACGGGCACTGAAATTTCCGTCACCTTTGCAGGCCAAACCGTGCACATTGTGGGTTTGGGTTTTGACCACGAAGACGCATGCATGCAACAAGGTTTGCGCAAGACCCGTGGCGGGCGTGGCGAACGCGCCCAAGAAATGTCGCAAGGCTTGGCGCAAGTGGGCATCCACGGTTGCTACGAAGGTGCCTTGAAGTATGTTGGCAACCCAGAACTCATCTCTCGCACCCACTTTGCCCGCTATTTGGTGGAGTCGGGCGTTTGCGCCGACACCCACGAAGTCTTTCGCAAATTTCTGACCGAAGGCAAACCTGGCTTTGTGCCGCACCGCTGGGCCTCTCTCAAAGAAGCCGTGCAATGGATCACCGATGCGCAAGGCATTGCCATCATCGCCCATCCAGGTCGGTATAACTTCACGCCGAATGAGGAATATGCCTTCTTCACCGAATTCAAAAACCATGGTGGCCAAGGCGTGGAAGTGGTAACCGGTAGCCACACCACCGCTGAATATGTCAAATACGGTGACATGGCCAAAGAATTCGATCTACTCGCTTCGCGGGGCAGCGACTTCCACAGCCCAGAGGAAAGCCGCATTGATCTCGGCACCCTGCCTTGGCTGCCCGGCCAGCTCACCCCTGTGTGGGAAGCCTTGGCCCATCGCATCCAATGAGTTCAGCTTCCAACCACACTTCCGTAGACGGCTCCCCCCTCTCCGCGCAACAGGCCCTAAGAGGCATGCTCTATGCCGTGATCGCGATGGCTTGTTTTGCGGTGCTCGATACGACCAATAAATTTCTATTGGCCAGCGTGCCGATGTTGATGGTGCTGTGGTTTCGTTATGCCTTCCAAGCCGTTGCCACCACCGCTTTGATGCTGCCGCGCAAAGGCCGGGCCGTGTTTCAGACCCACGCGTTGAAGCTCCAAATCATTCGCGGCTTGTTGCTGTTGGCGTCTAGTTTTTTGGCTTTTGGTAGCCTGATTCGCATGCCTGTTGCCGAATTCAGTGCGATCGCCATGTTGTCGCCTTTGACGGTGACCATCTTGGCGCGCTTTGTCTTGAAAGAACATGTCTCTAAATTGCGTTGGGTATTTGTATCAGGCGGCTTGTTAGGCGCCATGCTGATCGTTCGACCTGGTGGCAGCATGGATGCAAGCCACGCTTGGATTCCCCTGCTGATGGTGGTGTCGTATTCCAGCTTTCAAATTTTGACCAGCCATATGGCCAAAACAGAAACACCTGAGACCATGCATATCTACACCGGCTGGGTAGGTGCTTTGATTTCTACCGGCTTGGTCCTCAGTGTCTGGACCACCGAGTTAACAGGTTTTCAATGGCTGCTCATGGTCTTGATCGGGTGTGCCGGCACATTAGGGCACTACCTGCTGATCGTGGCTTTTGCGCGTGCGCCCGCGTCCCGCGTCACCCCATTTCTCTACAGCGGCATTGCCTTTGCCACGTTCACGGGTTGGGTGGTGTTCTCGCACATCCCTGACCCGATCGCACTCACCGGTATGTCCTTGATTGCCCTGTGTGGCTTGGGCGCTGGCTGGCTGGGGCAACGCGAGCATGCGCAAAGCGTTCCGCCAGCGCACGACTAAGCGTCCACACCATGGCCCAGTTTTTACAGGTGCATCCTGACAATCCGCAACCGCGCTTGCTCAAACAAGCGGTCGCTTTTTTGGCCCATGGAGGCGTGGTGGCGGTGCCGACCGATTCGAGCTACGCACTGGTGTGTCACTTAGACGATAAAACGGCCGTCGAAAAAATGCGTCGCATTCGCCAAGTGGACGACAAGCACCACCTCACCTTGCTGTGTCGCGATTTATCAGAGCTTTCCAACTACGCCAAAGTCGATAACCGCCAATACCGATTGCTCAAGGCGGCAACGCCTGGCGCCTATACATTCATATTAGAGGCCACCAAAGAAGTTCCCAGGCGAGTCAGCCATCCGCAACGCAAAACCATTGGACTTCGGGTGCCAGAGAACAAAACCTTGCTCGAGCTTTTGGCGCTGCATGGAGAAGCACTTCTAGCCACTACGTTGATCCCCCCGGGCGATACGGAGCCCATGAACGATGCGCAAGAGATTCGCGATCGCTTCGAGCACGATCTTGCGGCTGTGATTGACGCTGGCGCTTGTCCGCTAGAGGCCACCACGGTGGTCGATCTCACCAGCATGGAAGGCGGTGGGGACCCGACCATCGTTCGACAAGGTCGCGGCGCTTTGCGCACTTTAGGTCTCGATTAGGCCAATTACTAAAGACGCAATGCGACAATTCTGTTCATTCATCATTCAAAGTTAAACCCATGAAAGAACGCGTTCTCTCGGGCATGCGCCCCACTGGTGCATTGCATTTAGGCCACTACCACGGCGCTCTCAAAAATTGGGTGCGTTTGCAGTCTGAGATGGAGTGCTACTACTTCGTAGCCGATTGGCACGCCCTGACCACGCACTACGAAAGCCGCGAAGTCATTGAACAAAATGTGTACGAGATGGTGATCGACTGGCTCGCAGTAGGCTTGGACCCGAACCAATGCACCATGTTTTTGCAAAGTCGCATCCCTGAGCATGCCGAACTGTTCACTCTCCTCGCTATGGGCACCCCATTGGGCTGGTTAGAGCGCGTACCTACCTACAAAGACCAGCAAGAAAAACTCAAAGACAAGGACTTAGCGACTTACGGATTTTTGGGCTACCCCTTGCTGCAAGCGGCAGACATCTTGATTTACAAGGCCAAATATGTGCCAGTGGGTGAAGACCAAGCCAGCCATGTCGAACTGACCCGCGAAGCTGCAAGGCGCTTCAACCATCTGTATGGGCGCGAAGCCAACGCCGTCGAGAAAGCTCAAGCCAGTCTGGCCAAGCTACCCAAAGACAGCGTCAAGCGGTTTGAAAAATCGCGCAAAACCTACCAAGAAACAGGAGACACCAAAGCCTTAGAAGGTGCCATGGGCTATATTGCTAGTGCTCCAGAGCTCGACGCTTTAGACCGAGAGCGTTTAGAGGGTTACTTCAAAGGCACCGGCAAAGTCATCTTGCCCGAGCCCCAAGTCTTGCTCACCGAGGCCAGCAAACTCCCGGGCTTGGACGGTGCCAAGATGAGTAAAAGCTATAACAACGCCATTGCCATCCGCGAAGACCGCGCCACGCTGGAGCACAAGGTCAAGCGCATGCCGACCGACCCGGCCCGCGCCAAGCGCACGGATGCTGGGAATCCTGACAACTGCCCCGTCTGGCAGTTCCACAAGGTCTACAGCCCAGAAGAAACGAAAAATTGGGTGACCCAAGGCTGCAAAACGGCAGGAATTGGCTGTTTGGAGTGCAAGCAGCCCATCATCGATGCCATCCTGCGTGAGCAACAACCAATGTTTGAACGTGCTGAGAAATACCTAAGCCAACCCAAGCTAGTTCGTGATATTGTCGACGCAGGTACTGAAAAAGCACGCATAACTGCCCGAGCCACCATGCACGATGTTCGGGCAGCAATGGGGCTAAACTACTAACATACAAGCGCAGGAGTAATAAAAATGAGTATGTACATCATCGATGACCACCCCCTAGTCCGTTCCGCCATTGCCATGCTGCTGCGTCGCATGCGCTCCTCCACCAAGGTCATCGAATTAGACAAATTTAGTGAATTACAAGCCGCCATCATCAAAAACGGCGAACCTACCCTGTTTGTGCTCGACTTGCTCTTGCCTGGCGTCAAAGGCACCAGTGCGGTCACCGAAGTCAAAAAAATGTATCCAGAAGTGCCCTTGGCAGTTCTCTCTTCAATGCCTGCTGGAGAGGCTGAAGAAACATGTATCGAAGCTGGTGCCGATATCTATATCGAGAAGTCGACCCCGAGCAACGAAATCGGCGAGGCGCTCAAAGGCCTGTTTGCAGCTGAGGCAGGTGAAGAAGAAACCATTCCACTGGGAGACACCAAGCTTTCTAAGCGCCAAAAGCAACTCATCATTATGTTAGACCGTGGTTTAGGTAACCGTGAAATCGCGGAAGAGCTCGATATCAGCGAACACACCGTCAAAGTCCACTTGTGGCGCTTGTTCCGTCGTTTGGGTGTGAAGAGCCGTACGCAGACATTGCACTTTGCACGCACACACGGTTTGCTGTAACTAGCTACACGTTCGTCCTTCAGAATCGAGCCTTGCGCATAAGGCTTCAGATTCAAAAAATAAAGGCCCCATCAACGGGGCCTTTATTATTGCAAGGGCTCGCGCACCATTAGGTTGAGACCGCTGCTGCCTAGTTTGACTGGCGTCAGGCTCACGCCCAAATCTCCCGGTTGCGCCATAGCTTGGCGGCTTTTGGAAATTCGCACTTTCACCGTCACCTCGGTCATGGTTGATAGTTTGGCGGCAGGATTCATTGACGTGCTGTCGTCCAAGACAAAGTCAAAAGGCAATTTATCTGCCGTGGTTCTGACGATCGCGACCGGCATGCGTGAGCCTGAGACGGGTGTTGCGAAAACAAACACCGTATCGGTTGGCGCAACTTTTTCCGCAAGCTCTTTGATCACACTCACTCTGCCGGTAATTCGCGCAGTCATTGCAGGGCTACTGGGAGGGGCTGCAGGCAAGCCCATTTTTTCGCGGGTTTGTGCAATCGCTCGGTCTAATTCAGTCGCATCAGGAGAATCTGGCTCGACCACCTCTCTGGCACGTTCCCAAAAACGTAGCGCCGAACGGTAGTTAAGTTCTGTATAGGACGCACTGCCAGCCAAAAGCAAGGCATTCAAATGCTGTGGATCAGCCGTCAAAACCCGCTGGATGATGGCCCACGGCTGTCCAGCAAAGTTGCCTTGGTTTTTCTGCGCCAAAACTTCGGCATGCTCAATCGCTAAGTTGTCGTCCTTGCTCAGCGCCAATGCTTTCTTAAAGGCTTCGTCAGACTCATCAAAATGTTCGCGTGCGCGCTGCACGCGCGCGAGCATGACCCAGCCGTCGACTTGATTAGGCTCATCTTGTAAACGGCGCATCAAAGCAGTTGCCATCTCCGTCATCTTCTCAGGCGAAATGTCTGAACCTTGCTCGACGCCTGCCTGCAAAGCTGCAGGATTGAGTGCCAGAGGTTGCCCTAAAACGGCGTACATCAGCATCGAAGCGACTGGCACTAAAAACACAAAACTCATAATCCAGACCCATGGCGCGCGCCACACTTGCGCTTGTAATTTGGTTCTATGAGCAGGTTGATTGGGGACGCTATCACCCACATCTTCGAGCAATCGCCTGGCCAATTCTTCTCTAGCGATTTGCAATTCTTCGCTGGTCAAATTACCCAGCACATATTCTTTTTCCAAATCACGTAACTGGTCTTTGTAAACCGCCGCATTGGCTTGAACTGGATCGTCTGCGTTGTCTTGTGCTTGTTGTGAAGCCTCTGCGCCAAGTTGCGAGCCACGCCACAAACTTATGCTGATGATGGCCAACACCACAGCCACCATAGCCAAAGCGCATAAAAGAAAGCTCAGGGCTGGATTCACATCAATCTTTCAACAACTGTTCGACGCGCGCACGCTCGGCATCACTCAAGACTTGAGGTTGTAGGCTTGCACGTCGCTGACGCAAATACGCCAACAAAAAAATACCTGCAATCAACAACACCACAAACGGGCCAAACCACAGCACCCAGGTCAAAGGCTTTACTTCGGGGCGATACAGCACAAAGTCACCATAGCGTGACACCAAAAAATCTTTGATTTCTTGGTCAGATTTATTCGCAACAATCAAATCACGCACTTCGCGGCGTAAATCGTCCGCCAGTTCTGCACGCGACGAAGACAATGACTCGTTTTGGCACACCAAACAACGGAGTTCTTGAGAAATATGCACCAAGCGCGCTTCCACAACGGGGTCTTGGGCTAGCGGAGCCGCTTCGCCAGCAATTGCTAGACCTATCAGCATGCTCATCCCGAAAACAAAAACACGCTTCATGATTTGCCCAAACTTTGTATGAGTGGCAAGATTTTCTCAGCCAATAATTGTGGCGTGACTGCACCAACATGTTTGAAACGAATCACACCTTGTGGGTCGATGACATAGGTTTCTGGCACACCGTAAACGCCATATTGGATACCCACACGGCCATCCAAATCCATCACCGACGTAGTGTAGGGGTTGCCGTGGCGCTGCAACCACACCGCACTGCGCTCACGCGCCACTTGTAACTTGATAGCGTCAGTTTGTTTGGCTGCAGGATCTTGCGGTTGAATTTCTTTGTAACTTAAACCGACGATGGGGATTTGATTTTTTTCTGCAAACGCAACAAGTACTGGATGCTCTTCACGACAAGCCACGCACCAAGTTGCCCACACATTGAACATCCATACCTTGCCCAACATTTGTTCTGGTGAAAATGTTTTGTCGCTCTCTAGGGTGACCAAAGTGAAAGCAGGGGCAGGCTTACCGATCAAAGGCGAAGGGATTTCGCGGGGATCACGGTTCAAACCGATCGCCAGAAAAATCACTAGCCCGAAGAAAAACACCATAGGAATAAAAACTTTTTTCATGCACGGTATCTTCTGTCTAAGGCGGCAAATAAACCGCCCAACACCATCAACAACACGCCACCCCACAGCCAAGGCACAAAGGGTTTGTAATAAACCCGCATGCTCCATTCTGTTCGCGCGTCGTCTAAAGGTTCACCTAAGGAGACGTACAAGTCGCGCATAAATCCAGAGTCAATGCCCGCTTCGGTCATGGGCATAGCAGAAGAAAAATAGCGACGCTTTTCTGGTTGGAGAATATCAATCACCTCATTTCCACGCTTGACTTCAACGTCTGCACGCACGGCTTTGTAATTGGGACCGGTCACCTCGCCGAGAGATTTCAGCTGAAAACTATAAGGCGTAATAGTGACCACGTCATTCACATGCATGCGCACATCACGTTCGACTTCATACGAATTCACGCCCGTCACCCCGACTACCAACACCGCCATACCAAAGTGCGCAATGTGTTGACCCCAGAACGACAAACCGATGCGCCCAGGTTTGCGCAAACGGGTGACAACTTGCTGCAAGGTTCCCAACCCTACCCAAGCGCCCAAGAAGATGCCTAGCATGGCACCAAAGGACCAACCACCTAAAAAGAACGGTAAGCCAACTGCCAACACGACCGCAGCCAACCCTGAATAACGCAAGGTATGCGCCATCTCAGACACTTTAGCTTCACGCCATCGCGCAATAGAACCTGGCACCATCAAAAACACTGTGGGCACCAACAGAGGTGCGAACACCGCATTGAAATACGGCGGGCCCACCGACAATTTGCCCATATTCAACGCATCAATGATCAAGGGATAAATCGTTCCCAACAATACCGCACCAGTTGCTACTACTAGCAATACGCTATTGGCTAACAAAAAGGATTCGCGGGAGACCAATTCCATTCGCCCGCCCAATGTCACACGCGGTGCACGCCACGCAAACAAAGTGAGCGATGAGCCAACCACTACGGCCAAGAACATCAAAACAAAGACACCGCGTTTTGGGTCAGATGCAAACGCATGCACGGATGTCAACACACCAGAACGCACTAAAAACGTTCCAAGCAAGGACAAAGAAAAAGCGGCAATTGCTAACAACACAGTCCATGCTTTGAAACTGCCACGCTTCTCGGTCACCATCAATGAGTGGATCAATGCCGTTGCCACCAACCAGGGCATCAGCGATGCGTTTTCCACCGGATCCCAAAACCACCAACCACCCCAACCGAGTTCGTAATAAGCCCACCAAGAGCCCAGACCAATACCAAAGGTGAGAAATGTCCAGGCAATCACTGTCCAAGGACGCGACCAACGTGCCCATGCAGCATCTAAACGGCCACTGAGCAATGCGGCCACAGCGAATGCAAACGCCACAGACATACCCACATACCCCATGTAGAGCATGGGCGGATGGATCACGAGACCGGGGTCTTGCAAGAGTGGGTTTAAATCACGGCCATCTAATGCCGCTGGTAACAAACGTTCAAACGGATTGGATGTGGTGAGAATGAACAGTAAAAATCCCACCGAAATCAAACCCAAGACACCCAATACCCGCGCCACCATGTCTAGCGGCAAGCTTTTAGAAAACAGCGCGACTGCCATAGACCACACCGCCAACAACAACACCCAGAGTAAGAGCGAGCCCTCATGTCCACCCCATACTGCGGCAAATTGGTAGGGCTTGGGCAACAAAGAGTTGGAATGTTGGGCAACATAGGTCACCGAGAAATCATTCGTT
>Ga0228703_1001432_pt1 | contig 14515 bp, 11 predicted proteins | sample McNCre217_Aug_MG_3_FD_178020 | JGI IMG/M metagenome (GOLD analysis project Ga0228703, IMG submission 178020) | Freshwater microbial communities from McNutts Creek, Athens, Georgia, United States - 29-17_Aug_MG | ecosystem: Environmental > Aquatic > Freshwater > Creek | place: USA: Georgia... | reverse complement strand
TGGCAACTATTTCCGCACGACTAACCGTGCACGTTGCAGACCTAAACAAACTGATTCCGTTTGTTACTCGAATCGTTTTTTATGTCAGTGGAATTTTCTTCAGCATGGAAAAGGTTTTAGCTAACTACCCACTCGCATTGCAGATTGCCAAGATCAATCCGGTTTACGTTTACATCTCATTGGCTCGCGGTGCGGTTGTCGATGGATATCAAATGAGCAGTGAACTTTGGATTTCTGCAATCGCCTGGGCATTCGGCACTTTACTTCTGGGCCTTTGGTTCTTCTGGAAAGCGGAGGAGCGCTATGGCCGCGAAATCTAAGCCGGTAGCCAAGCCGGTTGTGGTGGTAGACGGCGTACACATCGTTTACAAAGTTTTTGCCAGTGGTCGTCGCGCCACGCGTGGTGCAGCCGGTGGTGGGCTCTTTGCTCGCAAGCTTGGCCTACGTGAGGTGCATGCGGTTAAAGGCGTGAGCTTCACCGTATTCGAGGGCGAATCAATCGGAATTATTGGAAGCAACGGATCAGGTAAGTCAAGCCTGATGACTGCAATTGCTGGCCTGAATCAAGTTGAGCGCGGTTCCATTTATGCCTCTGCACGCCCGATGCTGCTTGGTGTTGGTGCCGTTCTGCTTCCGGCTATTTCCGGTTTGAAGAACATTCTGCTCGGTGGTTTGGCCATGGGTTACAGCCGTAAGGAGATCGCCGCATCGGCAGATGCCATTACCAAGTTCGCAGGCTTGGAAGAGTTCATCGACCTTCCGATGAAGACCTACTCGGCCGGTATGTCTGCTCGTCTGCGCTTTTCGATTGCGGCGTCGCGAGACCACGATATTTTGATCATCGATGAAGCACTTGCGGTGGGCGACCAAGAGTTCCGCAACCGCTCTGAGGCGCGCATGCGCCAATTGCGCGACAATGCCGGAACAGTTTTCTTGGTGAGTCACTCAATGAAATCTATTCTCGACACTTGCACTCGCGTAATTTGGATCGAAAAGGGTGAACTCAAAATGGATGGCAACCCGAAGAAAGTTGTTGCCGCGTACAACAAACACACTGGTTCGACCACCATCGACTAATGGCTGCTAAGAAAAAACTTCCGGCAATCACCATCATGATGCCGGTGCTCAACGAAGAGGGACACCTCGAAGCATCGGTGCAAAGTATTTTGGCTCAACGCTATCCGAGCGAAATTGAATTGATTTTGGCACTAGGTCCTTCACATGACGCAACAAATGACATAGCCAGGAGACTTGCTAAGGCAGACAAGCGAATCAGGCTAATGGACAATCCGCGTGGGCTGACTACCGTTGGATTGAATTCAGCAATCAAAGTTGCTAAACACGATTACATCGTGCGCATCGATGCGCACAGCGAACCGGCTGACGGATATTTTGAAAACGGTATTCGCATTTTGCTTGAGCAGGATGCCGATGAAGTTGGTGGCATCATGGATGCTCAGGGCCGTAGTGCGTTTCAAAAGGCAGTGGCCTACGCGTACAAGTCACGCTGGGGAATCGGCGGCGCCAGCTATCACGTTGGTGGAGAAGCGGGCGAGGCCGAGAGTGCGTATCTCGGTATTTTCAAAAAGAGTGCTCTCATTCGAGTGAACGGTTACGACGAGAAAATTATTCGCGGCGAAGACTGGGATTTGGCCCAGCGCATCAAGGCCACCGGCGGCAGGGTGTGGTTCTCTCCAGAACTGCGCGTGGTTTATTGGCCGCGCGGGCGAGTGGCCAAACTGGCCAAACAGTTTTACTCCACCGGAGTCTGGCGCGGCGATTTGAGCCGCCGCGACCCATCGGCCGCCTCGCGCAGATACTGGGTGCCTCCAATCTTGGTTGCTGCCACCATATGGGGGTTGTTCTTGATCGGCTTTGGTCACTGGCAGGGCATTCTGCCTATCGCCAGCTACCTGCTTGGCGTGGCCTTCGTGGCGGTAACCGCGGCGGGACTTAGCCTCAAATCGCGCATCTCGCTGATCGTGGCCCTAGCCACTATGCATTTCAGTTGGGGTTGGGGCTTTGTGGTCGGATTCCTTCGCGGTGCGAGCGGAACCATCGATCGAAGTCGAGTTAGGAAGGGGTAGTGATGAGCGAATTAAAGCGATTGCTAAAGACCTATTCACCAACTCGAGTGCTTGGCGCATTACGACGCCGACGAGCCGACTGGATGCGCAAGCTGCAGTACCGACCTCAATCAACCTCCAAGCTTCGCGATGCCGTTTTGTTTGAATCGTTCCAGGGCAAGGTAATTGGCGATAACCCGCTGGACATTTTCTACGAAGTTAAAAATCGATTTCCACAGCTTGAACTAATTTGGGCAACCGGCAAAGGTACTAGCGCACCCGAAGGTGCTCGCGGAGTGCGCTTCGGTTCGCGCGAGTGGTTGCAGGCGCTTGCTACATCGAAGTACCTGGTGAACAACACCAATTTTCCTTGGTACTTCAGAAAAGTTCCGGGGCAGGTGTACCTGCAAACCTGGCACGGCACTCCGCTCAAGCGCCTCGGCAGAGATATTCCAAACAACTACCTAACCAAGAGTTATCTCGACACTATGGATCGTGAAGCCGGTTACTGGGATTTCCTTATTTCACCATCGCCATTTTGCACAGAAGTTTTTCCAGGTTCATTCGGATATCACGGCAACATCATCGAAACCGGATATCCACGCAATGATCGACTAAGTAAAATCACCGGTGCTCAGCGACAGCAGATTCGTGAACGCATTGGCGTGAGCGACCCGAGCACTTTCATTGTGATGTACGCACCAACCTGGCGCGATTACAACCGAAGCGCAACTGGCAATTGGCAGTCGGTGAATTTCATGGATGAAAATATTAAGTTGCCCGACGAATTCCAAATGATTTACCGCGGACACACCAACACGCATGCGGTGCACAATGCGGCTGTGGCTGGTGGAGCCATCGACGTGACGCTCTACCCAGATGTCACCGAGCTTTACATCGCCGCAGACATTCTGATCACCGACTTTTCTTCGGTGATGTTCGACTACACAGTCACCGGCAAGCCGATCATGTTTTTGGCTCCCGACCTCGAGCGCTACCGGGCCGAACGCGGCTTCTACTTTGACTTCGAAGCCATGGCACCGGGCCCAATCCTCAATAGTGACGCGGAAGTGCTACAGGCGCTTGGTCGAATCGACCAGTTGAGCAAGGAGTATGAACCGCGTTATCGCGCCTGGCAGCATAAGTTCAATTCGCTCGAGGACGGCAATGCCGCCAAACGAGTGGTGGATCAGGTGTGGGGCAAGGCATGATTCAACGCATCCGCAAAACTCTGGCGTCAGGCCTGCTGGTGAATATTTACTATTCGATTGCCCGCCTGGTTTGGTGGTTTAGTTTTCGTTTGGCACAGCGCGACGAAACTCAACCCAAGGTAACCGTTGTGGTTCCGGTTTACAACGTTGAAGAGTACTTAGCCGATTGTCTGCGCAGCCTACTGGCCCAGGACTACAAGAATTTTGAAATCATCGCAGTAAACGACGGCGCCACCGATGGCTCGGCAGCGATTTTGCAAAAGTTTGCGGCAAGCACATCCAAGCTTCGAATTGTGACTCAACACAATCAGGGATTAGGCGCTGCTCGCAATGCCGGAGTCCACGCGATTCAGAAAACCGACTACCTAATGTTTGTGGACAGCGACGATTTGCTACCGCTTGGTGCGATTTCGAAGTACGTAAAACAAGCGCAGGCTTCTGGATCGAAACTCGTGGTTGGCAAAACCGTTTGTTTCTATGGAATGAGATTTTTTGCGCGCACCTCGACTGCGAAATTCTTCACTCAGAATCACACCGCCATCTCGCTAAATGAGCATCCTGAATTTTTAGGTGATGCCACTAGCTGGAACAAAATTTACGATTTTGATTTTTGGCAGCAGCATAAGTTCGCATTCCCAATCGGAGTTTGGTACGAAGACATGACGCTCGTGTGCACCGCGTACCTTGCTGCCGGAACCTTTGATGTCTTGAAGTCTCCGAGCTATTTCTGGCGTGTGCGAGCTGAGGGCGAAAGTCTGTCTAAGCGCACTAAGGAACTCAAGGCCCTTCAGGATCGCCTGCTTTCAATCGAGCAGATTCACAAAATCCTGAAGCGCGCAATCGAAAAAGGGCTAATCGAGAAGTCGGTGCTCGACAGTTACCTAACCAGAGTCATCTCGATGGATTTGCAGCTTTTTGTCGGTGAAATCCCCGATGTTGATCAGCAGTACTTCGACGAATTCAAGGTGCGAGCCGGCGCGGTGCTTAGCGATGCCGATGAATCGACCTGGGCCAATGCCACCGGAGCAAAGCGCGCAGCCGTATGGGTGGCAGTTCATGGCACTCGCGAGCAGGCAGTTCAGCAGCTCGCTGGCTAACTCGCAGACTCTTCCAAGGCTAAATCTCAGGCTTCTAGAGGCCTCAAAGTTAGGCTTAACTCACACGTCTGGAGTCTGCCAATGAAAAAATTCGCAACAGTTTTCGCAGCAACCGCAATCGCTCTGAGCCTTTCCGGTTGTGCGCTGCTCTACCCAAACTGGGGCACCACGCAGAGCCCTGGCACCTCTCAAAGCGCAGCTCCTAGCCAGTCCGCTTCGGAGAGTGCTAGTGCCAGCCCAACCACAGTCAAGAAAAACAATGCCAAGGTCGAAATTACCGACGCCTACGCGGACGTGGCGGCAGGCACCCTATCGGTGGTGGCCGATGTGGCAAACATTGCACAGGATGGCGGCACCTGCACCTTGATTTTGAAGATTGGGGCAAATACCACTCGGCTTCCGTTCAAAGCTGAAGCAAACGTAACTACCACCCAGTGCCACCCGATGGACGTTCCGCTGAGCGGATTGGGCAAAGGCACCGCAATTGTCTCGGTGGAGTACGCATCAGCTGATTACTTTGGCGTTTCACCAACTCAGTCGGTAGTCATTCCGAACTAATTAATGAAGAAACCATTGACTCGCGCAATCTCCATTGCAACAACTCTGTTGCTTGGCTTGATTGGTCTTGTCGCGATTCAGGCACCTTCGGCAAATGCGGCCGATGCCAGCAGGTTTGATCCGGGTCTAATCATTAGCGACAGCGTGTTTTATGACTTTGGCACAATGACAGCAACAGAGATTCAGCGTTTTCTGGAAAGTAAAGTTCCGGTTTGCAAAGCAAACGATGGCGGGCCAACGTGTCTCCGTGACTATGTGATGGATACTCCGGAGAAACTTGGCGAGGACGGCAAGTGCGCTGCGATGCCAGCAAAAACCAACGTCAAAGCATCACAAATTATTTATGACATTGCTCGAGCCTGCGGAATCAATCCGCGCGTGCTGATTGTGTTTTTGCAAAAAGAGCAGGGTCTGATTCAGGCGACCAACCCCACAGCATATATGTATAAGGCGGCACTCGGCTTTGGCTGTCCGGATAGTGATCCGGCCATTTGCGGAAAAGTGCACACCGGTTTGTTCAATCAGCTTTACAAGGGCGCCGGTCAGTTGCAGTGGTATGGCGACGCCCGTGGCTCTTATACATACCTAAAAGTCGGGAGAACTGCCAACATCCTTTACAACCCAAATTCAAACTGCGGCAAAAAACCAGTGCTCATAAAAAGCGTTGCCACGTCGGCGCTCTATTACTACACGCCGTACACACCAAATGATGCAGCGATCAAGAATCTTTATGGCACCGGTGATTCATGCAGCGCATACGGAAACCGAAACTTCTGGCGTTTTTACTCCGACTGGTTTGGTAGTCCAATTGGCGGTGGCTTCTTGCTCAAGGGCTCCGGCAGTGACGTCTACTTGATTGTCGACAACAACAAGTACCTAATTACCGAGCCAGATTTGGTAAACGCACTTAAGCCACTCGGTCCGCTCGGAACTATTTCCCAGGACTACTTGGACACCTTCAAGACCATGGGTAACCTGACGCGCATCGTGAAGTCGGCCACCAACCAGTATTACTTTGTTGACTCAAGCACCAAGTTTGCATTCAGTAGCTGCCAACAGGCCACCACCTTTGGCCTTGACTGCGCACAGGCCGTGCAGCTCACCGGTTCGCAGCTAGCCGCTCTCGCCGATGGTCCGGCAATGACCGAACTGGTTACCGGTGACGACGGCAACGGGCAGTACCTCATCCAGAGTGGTGTGAAGCGCCAGATTCTGGACAGCAACTCATTATTGGCAAACGGAATCAATATCCCATTGACCGCTTCAACCAAGATCAGCGCATTCAAATATTTGCCTTGGGGTAAACCAATCATCGCGGAACGCAGCATTTTCAAAAATGCAACTAACGGTGAAACCGGAATCTTCATTGGTGAGCAGTATTACGCAATTGACACCGCTACCGGCAAGGACATCAACTTTGCACCTTGGTACACAACGTCGACAGGCAACATGACCACCGACGGACTTGCTGCCGTGAATAGTCAAACTCCAATCAAGGCATTCATTGCCAATGCCGCTGGCGAAACCTATTTGCTCACTGCCACCGGAAAACAACAGCTGACGAACCCAGCAGAGGTAGTGACAACTCCAACGCTCGTTTCCGATTCGTTGCTCAACACCATCCCGACCATTTTCGAAAAACTTTCGGCGCCATTCTTTGCCAAGAGCAAAACCGATAAAAACATTTATTACGTAGCGGGTGCCGAGAGGAGAAACACTCTTTCGGCAGCAGATCGAACTACGCTCGCAGCGGGAATGACGACACCTGCGGTTCAACCACTCGTACCTTCGGCGCTGGCAATGATTACTGACGGTAAGACGATAATTCCATCGGGCACGGTAGCTAAATCAACCAAGAGTGGACTGAGCTACTGGATCACCGGAGCGCACGCAATGACATTGGTCGCCAGCACCGATGAATCCGTACAGTTTGGATTGCCGAAATCTCGAAGCACTGCGTCTGCGGATTTGGCCGGGTATAAGCAATCTGCAAAGCTCACCGGTAGCAAAGTGATTTGCGACGCACAAACCTATGTGGCGATCGGCGGGAGTTATTACAGCGTCTCGGCTGAAAATGCAGCGCACTATGCCGGCGGCACCATCCAATTGGCTTCGACCATTTGCACCAAGCTCAAGATTGCCAGCGTTGAAATTGGTCGATTCATTCGAACCCCAGACAAGGTTTACTGGCTTATTCAAAAGGGTCAGCGCAGACAAATTGCCACCGCCACTAAGTATCAGCAGCTGAGTGCTGGAATGCTTCCTGCCGTTTCGGTGGACTACTACTTTGCCAAGAAGCAGGCGCTAGGCAAGGCCGCTCCGAGCGTCCTGATTGAAGCCACCGCAACCCCGACTGTTACACCGATAGCCACAGCAACTCCCACCCCGACTCCGAGTGGAACTCCGACCAAGACCGCTACTCCTTCGCCCACTGCAACAAAGACAGTAACGTCAACTCCGACCGCGAGCGCAACTCCGACCCCAACAGTCAAGACCTACATAGTGGTAAGCGGAGATACTCTGCAGAAGATTGCCACCAAATTCGGCGTGACTGTTAGCGCATTGAAGGCCGCCAATAATCTCACCAGTGACATCATCAAAATCGGCCAAAAACTTACGATTCCATAGACTTGACCCATGTCTAAACAGGTCGTCATTCTTGCGGCTGGCATGGGTACGCGTCTTGCCCGTCCACTGCCTAAGCCACTAACCGAATTGCGCGATGGTCGTTCGATCATGAAGCAGCAAATCGACAACCTGAAGTTTGCTTTTGCCGAGAGCTACCGCGTGATGATTGTGGTTGGATTCAAGCTCGAGGCAATTATCGAACGCTTCCCGGAAGCAACTTTTGTTTACAACGAATTCTTCGACCAGACCAATACTTCAAAAAGTTTGTTGAAGGCTTTGCGAGCATCCGGCGATGGCGGAGTGCTTTGGATGAATGGCGATGTGGTTTTTGATCCGCAAGTTTTGGTGCGCGTTACTCCACTGATGGAAGCAAACCAATCCTTCATCGTGGTAAATCAGTCAAAGGTGAGCGACGAAGAAGTTAAGTACACTCTTGACGCCGATGGCTACATAAATGAGCTATCGAAGCAGGTAGTTGGTGGGCTTGGCGAAGCAGTTGGAATCAACTATGTTTCAGCGCAAGACAAAGCTGCGCTAATCACACGTCTCGGTGAAGTTGACGACCAAGATTATTTCGAACGCGGAATCGAAATTGCAATCGAGAAGGATGCCGCCCGGTTCAAGGCGGTAGACATCAGCGATTTATACGCTGTCGAGGTTGACTTCGCCGAAGACCTAGAGAGAGCAAACGAGCTCTTTTAGGAGTCTTGCCCTTCGGTTCTAAGAACTCTTCGGCATCGTTTGCTTTAACCGCAAACAACACAATCATTGCCCAGCCAAGTTCGAGCAGCATTCGGCTCTCGGTGAGGTTCTGAGCCAGCACTCCAAAGAACACCAGCATCGGCCATAGGTACAGCGGGTTGGTGTGACGCACGCCCAGGCGCCAAAGCTTCACAAAGGTAATCACGATGAGGGCCAGAAGTAGCAGCAGACCAACGGCTCCCAGTTGCAGCCAGGTGTCCAGGTAGGCATTGTGAGCTTGGTAATACGGCACGTTCTTGATCACCACGAGGCCGTCATACGGCTTCACGCCAGGCACCCAGTAGGAAATCCAACCCCAGCCCTGCACCGGTCGTTCCCAAATTAGGTGCAGAACTTTTTTCCAAATCTGACTGCGACCGGTCATATCGGGGCTCTTACCGAAAGCGGCGAAAACCTCCGCGCGGAATATCAAAACCACCACGCTAATTACTCCGGCTACCGCCCAAACCCATCGATAGGTGCGGTGACGCAGATCGCGATCCTTCCCCTCGACCGAAATCGCAACCACAGCTGCCACCGCGATTGCCATAACTGCGAAACCAACGCCGGCAGATTTCGCCAACCAAAATGCTGTTACTGCTCCAACGAAACTAATCGCGCTCAGCCAACGCAGTCGACCTCGCACCACGTATTCGATTGCAAAGATCACAATTCCGATCATTGCGATGTAGGCGAGTAGGTTCGAATTTCCTACGATGCCTTGAATGCGATCGCCGTCGAAGAGGTGGCCGCGAGTCCAGTAGTAAGCACTGGCCGGTGGCTTGTCGCCGCTGTAGTTCTTAAAGATCGGAGGTATCGGTCCGTGCACGATTGCCGCGGCGATGAATTCAAAAACAAAAGAGCTGACCAGGATAAATCGCACCACGTTGGCGAAAATCTTCAGGAGGTGACGCCAGCTGAAACTCCCAGCCAGGAAGAGCCCGAACAGAGTGGTGGCGAGCTGGGCGAAAACGGCAAGTGCGGTGAAGCCGGGATAAAACGAATAAGTGGTGCTTAGTGCCATAAGACCGAGCAGAGCTCCAAGTGGCCAAGGCATTTGTTTGATTACACGTTTTGGTTCGTCTTTGAAGAACAAAACGGCGGTAAAGCACAGCAGCACACCGAGCAGAATTCCCCAACCGAGCCAACCCAATGTGTAACGCACGGCATCCCCGGCGCCGGTGGCAAAGACTCCGGCATAGGCGAGGTAGGTTTTTGCGCGATATCCGGGTTCGCGAGTATTCAGAATTACTCGGATTGGTTGCGTCATCGCGTTCATGGAAATTCCAGTCTATTCAGTAGCCTTAAACCAATCGTCGGGATGGAGTGCCTTGATTCGTAAGATCACCAACCAGGCACTGCCTTATGCCTGGGGCTCCAAAACCCTGATTTCCGACTACCTTGGCTACACCGAGACCGGCGGTCCGATGGCCGAGATCTGGTTTGGCACTCACGCGGGTTCTATGGCCTATGCCGAGGACTCGGGAATGGGATTGTTGGAATTGCGCGGGGGACGACCGCTCAGTTTCCTAATGAAGTTTTTGGCAGCGGATCAGGCCCTATCTATTCAGGCGCATCCAAACTTGCTGCAGGCCGCCGAGGGTTTTGCTGCCGGCAACCTGAATTACAAAGATGCCAATCACAAGCCGGAAGCCATTGTCGCTGTTTCGGAGTTTGAAGCATTATGTGGGTTCAAGAGCGACCAACAGGTTCGAGAACTACTTGAAGACATACTTAGTTACCCAGTTACCCCGCAGCTTCGCGCTGCCGCCGAGCACTGGATGCAATTGCTCGAGCAAAGTTTGCAGCGATTGTTTTCCCACTTGTTGCATTCGAGAAATACCTTCACGGAGCTTGGACTATCTTTGGCCGCGCTCGCGGATTTCGATTCGCGTTTTGAACTTGCCGCGAAGCTTAATAAGCAGCATCCTGGCGATCCCGGCGTTGCCGTTGCACTCCTGATGAATTACGTGAGATTGCAACCCGGACAATCGCTTGCTCTTCCAGCCGGAAATATTCACGCATATCTTTCTGGCCTCGGAGTTGAGGTGATGGCCTCATCAGACAATGTCTTACGCGGTGGCCTAACCGAAAAGCACATAGACGTAGACGAACTAGAGCGAGTGGTTGATTTCGAAAGCCGCGGAATTCAACTGGTTCAGCAAAAAGAAATCGCTGCAGGGCTCACAGAATTTCAAATTCCGTTTGACGAGTTTGTGCTCTATCGAATCGAACCAAGCGGCGATCGTGTACATGCCGACCTTCAGATTTCCGGCGACGCGATTGCGGTTTGCATCGGGGGAGAAGTGGCCATTAGCAACAGCCAGGACGAACGCGAAGAGCTCACTAGAGGCGAAGCAGTGTTTGTTGGAAACTCCGCGCGTTTGCTGAGCTTCAGCGGCGCCGGCACGGTTTATCTGGCCGTTGGCCGCGACTAGTTTCTGGCTGCCCAGGCGCTTTCAATAATTTCGGCGAGGCCGTTCTTGGCCTTCCAGCCAAGCGACTTTTCGATGCGTGAAACATCTGCGCATAGATAAGGTGGGTCGCCAGGTCGGCGAGGTTGCACATCGATTTCGAAATCAATTCCTGAAGCACGACGAATTTCTTCAATCACTTCAAACACGCTTGAACCATGTCCGGTGCCAACGTTGAAAGTGTCGAATTCGCGATTTTCTTTTTCGGTGTAGTCGAGCGCTGCGATGTGTGCTTCCGCTAGATCTAGAACGTGCACGTAGTCGCGCACGCAACTTCCATCTGCAGTGTCGTAGTCGTTACCAAAGACCACCGGCTTTTCACCCGCAGCAAGTTTTGCAAAAACGATTGGAACCAAATTCATGACTGCGGTGTCTGCGAGATCTGGCCAGCCAGCACCTGCCACGTTGAAGTAACGCAGGTTCACTCCGCGAAGTCCCCAAGCGCGTGCTGCGTTGGCTACCATCCACTCGCCAATCAACTTGGTCTGGCCGTACGGGTTGATTGGATTGCATAGAGTGTCTTCGCTAACCGCTGGCACATCCGGCATTCCATAGGTTGCGGCACTGCTGCTGAAGACAAACTTGAGCACTCCAACTTCGTGCATGGCTTCAAGAAGATTGGCCATGCCGCCGATGTTTTGCTCGAAATACCACTCCGGCTTCAAAACCGATTCACCGACTTGTTTGCGTGCGGCAAAGTGAATTACCGCATCCACCGAGTCCTGGCGCATGATCTCAACCAGTTGCTGCTTGGCGCTGCTGCCGGCCAGGTCCAGCTCCAATAGGTGTGCATCGCCGATCCTGCCCTGGATTCCCGAAGAGAGATTGTCGATTACGGTGACTCGCTTGCCCTGCTGCTGGAGCAGGCGCACCACGTGGGAGCCGATATATCCCGCTCCGCCGGTCACCAAAATAGTCATGCCCTGAGTTTAAGCCTGAGTGAACAGTTGAAACTTGGCTTTTCTCAACTTGACAAGCACCTAGTTACACCGCTGTAATTACAAGCAAGGAAGTTTCAAGGGCGCTAGCTTCTAGCCGCTCAGGATGGGGAAATGAGTTATGGAAAGTCGCAGTCACGTGCCGGAGAACTGGTTTGTCGATCCGCTACTTCTCGGTGTCTCTCGTGCATACAGCGACTTCGACGACGACCCACTAGCTTGGCAGGCAGATGCAATCTGCGCGCAGACCGATCCAGAAGCTTTCTTTCCTGAAAAGGGCGGATCTACTCGCGAAGCAAAAAAGATTTGCGGCGGCTGCGACGTAAAGGCTCAATGCCTCGAGTACGCACTAAAGAACGACGAGCGTTTTGGAATCTGGGGCGGACTCTCAGAACGCGAACGTCGCAAGCTTAAAAAGCGCGCATAATTTTCGGCGGTAGCCGACCACGATGAAAACTTTCGTCACCGCAATTATCGTCAGTCATAATTCGACTGACTTTTTGAACGAAACTATTGCGGCAACAAAAAACCAAAACGTCGATCAACTAATCATTGTTGAAACAGGCGATGCAGAAAATCCAAATGCGATCACAGCACCCGGCGCAACTCTTCCTGAAGCGCTGGCACTAGCCGAACGAAATGCCGCACCACAGGCAGAGTGGCTTTGGATATTGCACGACGACAGCGCGCCTATGCAAAACGCGCTCAAAGAATTACTGCACGTTGTGGAACTTTCACCGTCGGTTGCCGTGGTTGGTCCGAAACAAATGGATTGGAGTAACCGCAAGCTCATCGCGCAGCAAGGTTTGACGCTAACTCGTTCGGGTGCGCTGTTCAGTCTGGTGAGCGATGAACTCGATCAGTCTCAGCACGATGCCATGCAAGATGTGCTAGCTGTTGGCACGGCAGGCATGTTGGTTAAGCGCAGTGTTTGGCAGTCACTCGGTGGTTTAGCCGAGGGTGTTCCGCCGCTCGCAGCAGACGTAGATTTCTCGATGCGCGTGCGTTTGGCCGGGCATCGCGTTGCGGTGGCTCCGCAGTCTCGAGTGGCACACGCGGCACTTTCAATGCGCGGTAAGCGCGATCGTGCCTGGTTGCGGGTTACTCCTAAGTCGGCTCTCCGTCGTGCCGAACTCCAACTCAGGCTTAGCTATGCGCCGCTTTTTGCTGCGCTGACCTTCTGGTTCTTTCTGCCGCTGCTGACTCTCGGTCGGCTGGTCTGGCGAGTCTGGACCAAACGCCCTGATCGCCTGGTCGGCGACCTTGCTGCCGGAGCATGGGCCTACCTCACGATTGGCGCTCGGCTTCGTTATCGACGTTCTGTCACCGGCTCCGCGCGAAGGGCTTTGAAGGCGCTCTACGCAACCAAGCAGCAGGTGCGAGATGAAAAACGACAGAACGCCGAGCAAGAAGAAATAGATGCGCGACTCGAGGCACATGCGCAGTTAGCCGAGCGCGATTCAAGTACGTCTGACGCAGAGCCAAATACCGAACAGTTATTGCTCGGTGTTGGCGCTACCTCCAAATCGTTTTTTGCCTCCGGTGGGTTGTGGTTCGTACTTTTGCTCGCGGCACTTTCGTTTGCGTGGCTACCAACCAACGAGGCTATTAGCGGAGGCGGCGCACTGCCACTCAGTGAGAATTGGTTCGAACTTTTTAAACGTGCTGGTGCCAGTTGGCAAGAGTTAGGTAATGGTTTTGCGCTGCCGGCTGATCCGTTCAACTGGCTGCTGTTAGCAATCGGCAGCATTACTTTTTGGTCGCCGTCGCTTGCGCTAACCGTATTGATTTTCTTGGCTAAGCCAATCGCTTTTTTTGCCGCGTTCAAAGCACTTTCGCTGTTCACAAAAAAATCGTGGATTCGTAATCTTGGTGCACTTGGTTACGCAATGTGGCCGGCACTCACCGAGGCGCAAGTTCAGTTGCGTGTGCCTGCGATTTTGGCTCAGCTACTTTTGCCGCTGTTGGTTTTTTGTGTTGCCAAAGTTGCGCTATTCGGTGTGGAACTATCGGTGCGTTCACGTCAACAGATTTGGACCTGGGTTGGTCTGAGTGGTCTGGTGCTTGCTCTCGAAATTGCGGCTGACCCAAACACTGCTCCAGTGTTGTTAGTGGCGATGGTTTTTGTGGTGATCGCACGCATTAGGCGCATCGGCTACCTCATCTGGATTGCCCTGCCAACCGCGGCAATCTTCGGTCCGATTTTTATTCACTTCTTACTGTCGAATCCAGTGGCTCTATTCGCTGACCCAGGTGTTCCGCAAACCACGTCGGCGGCGGCAGGGTGGCAACTGCTACTTGGTTCCACCGAGCAGCCATTCGGCTACTGGCCGATTACCTTGATCTCTGCCGTAGTTCTGCTGCTGGCTGCCCTGGGCTTGATTACTGCTCGTCGGGCAGTGGCCCTGCTCAGCCTGGGCCTTGGTCTGCTGGCCTTCCTTGCCGCTCGCCTGGTGACTGGCCTCCAGTTCACTGCGTTGGGCGCCACTGATTCGGCAGCGCATTATGTCTCGGGCTCGCCGCACACCCTCCTCGCGCTTTGGGGTCTTGCTGCGATTTCTGCCGCCGCCATCGCTTTGGATTCGATTCGACGCCGTCCGGCTCTGAGAGTGGCAGCCGCTGCTCTGGTTGCGCTTTATCTATTGCCCGCCGCCGCACTCACGGCAGTGGCTGGGCCAACCGCGAAGTGGACTACCGCTCGAGTTATGCCGGCGTTGATTGCCGCTCAGGCGGCGTCAGGTGTTGATGTGCAAGTTTTGGTGCTGAATGCAACCGGCACCACGATCACTGGCACTGTGATTC
>Ga0228703_1001427_pt1 | contig 14548 bp, 13 predicted proteins | sample McNCre217_Aug_MG_3_FD_178020 | JGI IMG/M metagenome (GOLD analysis project Ga0228703, IMG submission 178020) | Freshwater microbial communities from McNutts Creek, Athens, Georgia, United States - 29-17_Aug_MG | ecosystem: Environmental > Aquatic > Freshwater > Creek | place: USA: Georgia... | reverse complement strand
CCTGGACTTTGCCGGCGAAATCCTTGGCCGCAAATTTCTGGACCTGCACTTCACGGCGCTGCAAATAAGCCTGCAGGGCCGCATCGGTCGGCTTGGCCAGCGACAGGGCCGACGCCTGCAGCGGCGCCAGCACCTGACGGCTGGACAAATCCTGGCGCACACGGTTTTCGAACATTTCAGGCGTCATGCCCTGGCTGCCCGCCAGTTGGCGGTAACGCTCCATGTCCAGCTTGCCATCGGGGCCACGCAGGCCGGCAATCGCCGGGCTTTGCTGCAACTCGCGCGCCAGGCGGGTGTCGCTGGTCACCAGCAACTGCTTTTGCGCGGCCGCAGCCAGCAGGCGTTCGTTGACCATCTGCTCGAGCGTGGCCAGGCGCGCTTCAGAGGAGTCCAGCAATTTGGGGTCCACATTGGGCATCTGGGCACGGATGCGATCGACCTCGCGCTTGTGCGCGTCGTCCCACTCCTGCTGGCTGATCTTGTGGCCGTCCACCATGGCCACGGCAGCGGCCTTGTCGGTGAAGCGGCTGTAGCCCTCGATGCCGAACATCACAAACGATGGGATGACCAGCAAAAACAGCAGCCCCATCATGATCTTGGAGTTGTTGCGGACGGTATCGAACATGACGCTCTCTCGGTGAAAAAAAAGGCGAACAACCTTGTTCGCCTTGTGTGGGGTTGGTGGGTGCTGAGGGGCTCGAACCCCCGACCTACGCCTTGTAAGGGCGCCGCTCTACCAACTGAGCTAAGCACCCCACCTGAAACACGAAACCAGTTCAGTGCATGCAGAGATTTTAGCCTCTAAACACGCCTGTTCCCGGCCCCAGGCTTCAGATCAGCGCCGCAATCGCTTTGCCCACGTCGCTGGTGGAGCCAGTGCCACCCAGATCGGGGGTACGCGGTGCGCCGCTGCCCGGCTGCAGCATCTTCTCGATGGCCCCCAGAATGGCGTCGTGCGCGTCCTTGTGGCCCAAAAACTCCAGCATCATGGCGCCGCACCAGATCTGGCCGATCGGGTTGGCAATGCCTTTGCCAGCAATGTCGGGCGCCGAACCATGCACTGGCTCGAACAGGGACGGGAACTTGCGGTCGGGGTTGAGGTTGGCGCTGGGCGCGATGCCAATCGTGCCGGTGCAGGCCGGACCGAGGTCCGACAGGATGTCCCCGAACAGGTTGCTGGCCACCACCACATCAAAGAAATCCGGGCGCTGCACAAAGTGCGCGGTCAGGATGTCGATGTGGAACTTGTCCACGTTGATGCCCGGGTAAGCCTTGGCCATTTCAGCCACGCGCTCGTCCCAGTACGGCATGGTGATGGCAATGCCATTGGACTTGGTGGCGCTGGTCAGGTGTTTTTTGGGGCGCGACTGGGCCAGTTCAAAAGCGAACTTGAGCACACGGTCCACACCCACGCGGCTCATGATGGTTTCCTGCATGACGATCTCGCGCTCGGTGCCCGGGAACATGCGGCCGCCCACAGCAGAGTACTCGCCTTCGGTGTTCTCGCGCACGATGTACATGTCGATCTCGCCGGGTTGGCGCGGGCTGCCGTCCTTGCGCACCACGGGGGCGATGATGCCGGGCATCAGGCGCGCGGGGCGCAGGTTGATGTACTGGTCGAACTCGCGGCGGAACAGCAGCAAGGAGCCCCACAGCGAAACATGGTCGGCGATTTTGTCGGGCCAGCCCACGGCGCCGAAATAAATGGCATCGTGCCCGCCGATCTGCTCTTTCCAGTTGTCGGGCAGCATCTTGCCGTGCTTCTCGCAGTAGTCCCAGCTCGAAAAATCGAAATGGTCAAACTGCAGGTCGATGCCGAACTTGCTGGCCGTGGCTTGCAGCACGCGCAGGCCCTCAGGCATGACTTCCTTGCCAATGCCATCGCCAGCAATGACGGCGATGCGGTGTTTTTTGCTCATTTCGAACTCCTCGGGTCAATCAATCAGGGTTTGAAGAAATCCAGGGCCTGGGCTGCCACCTGTTCGGGGCATTCCTCGGCCAAATAGTGTCCACAGGGCAGCGGCTGGCCACTGACCTGCACAGCGCGTTCACGCCACAGCGCCAGCACATCAAAGCAGCGCCCCACGGCGCCGTGCTCGCCCCACAGCACACGCAGCGGCTGGGTCAGGCGGCGCCCGGCTTGCACATCGGCGCGGTCATGTTCCAGGTCAAGGGTGGCGCTGGCGCGGTAATCTTCGCAAATCGAGGTGCCAGTGCCCGGGATCGCGGCGCAGCGTTCGTACTCGGCCAGTGCATCGGGCGTGAAAGGGGCCAGCCCGGCATGCCGCCCACCCATGACCGACCGGACATAGCGCACCGGGTCGCTGTCGATCAGCGACTCGGGCAAAGGACCAGGTTGGATCAGCGCAAACCAGTGCCAATAGGCACGCGCAAAGGCCTCGGAAGTGTTCTCGTACATGGCCAGCGTAGGGGCAATGTCCAGCAACACCATGCGCTGCACCGACTGCGGGTGGTCGGCCGCCAGACGGTGCGCCACACGGGCACCCCGGTCGTGGGCCAGCACATCGAAACGTTCAAAGCCATGGGCGCGCATGACGGCCACAGCGTCCAACGCCATTTCGCGCTTGCAGTGGTTCTGGTGCATCGCATCGGCTGGCGGGCGCATCGAATCACCGTAACCACGCAAGTCCATCAGCACCACACGGTGGCGTGCCGCCAGCGCCGGCAGCACCTTGTGCCACATGGCCATGCTTTGCGGATGGCCGTGCAACAGCAGCAAAGGCGATCCAGCACCGCCCGAACGGCTGTGCAAACGCACCCCGTTGCGCTCGACTGTATGCACGTTGAATGGGCTGAACATGGCGCAAGCTTAACGGCATAATCAGAAACAATCCCGCAATTGATTATTTCCACCAAAGAAACGATGGAACGCAGCGACCTGGAACTTGTGCTGGCCGTGCAGGCCCAGGGCAGCCTGGCCAAGGCCGCGCTGGCTTTGCGGCTGACACCACCGGTCGTGACCAAGCGTCTGGCCGCGCTGGAATCACGGCTGGGGGTGCGCCTGTTCCAGCGCACCACCCGCCGCGTCAGCCCGACCACCGAAGGCCACGCGCTGTGCGAGCGGGCGCAGCACATCCTGCAGGCCTTCACAGATGCAGAAAACACCTTGCGTGAGCAGCAGCACCAGCCCACGGGCCGCATCCGCCTGGTCAGCAGCTTTGGTTTTGGCCGCTTGTGGCTAGGGCCTGCTCTGAGCGATTTTCAAAGGCTCTACCCCGGCGTCCAGGTCGAATTGCAACTGACCGAGCAACTGCCACGCCTGGCCAGCGAGGGCTTCGATGCCGCTGTCTGGCTGTGGACCCCACCGGCCAGCGTGGCCGCCGAATGGGTGGTGCGCAAGCTCGCACCCAACCAGCGCGTGCTGGTGGCCGCGCCCGCCTATGTGCAGGCGCATGGCCAGCCTGCGCGGCTGGAGGACCTGGGCCAGCATGCTTGTCTGGTGGTGCGCGAAAACGGCGGCGATACCGGTCAAGGCCAGCGTTTTGACCAATGGTGGCTCAGCCGCTCGGCGCAGGGCAAACGCACCCCCGTCACGGTGTCGGGGCCGCTGTCGAGCAACTCCGGCGAGCTGGTGCGCGACTGGTGCCTGGCCGGACATGGCATCCTGTTGCGCAGCTTGTGGGACGTGGCCGCACCCCTGGCCAGCGGTGCGCTGGTGCGCCTTCTGCCCGAATGGGCCATGCACGATGCAGATGTCCACTGGCTCGCGCCGTACCGCACGCACATGCCACTGCGTTTGCGCTTGTTGCAGGAGTTTCTGACGCAGCGCCTGAGCGGCGCCCCCTGGAACGCGCTCAGCCCTTGACGGGCAAAGCGCTGCGGGCCGGCCGCACCACCAGGCTCACGCCGACCGCGGTGATGGCGGTGCCCAGCAATGTCATGGCAGTGATCTGCTCGTCAAACAGCACCCAGGCGATCAGCGCCGTGGTGGGCGGAACCAGGTACATCAGGCTGGCCACAGTGGCCGCTGCGCCACGCTGGATCAACAGGTAGAGCAAGGACGAGCCACCCAGTGTCAGCCCCAGCACCGACCAGGCCATGGCCCCCATGAGCTGACCGTTCCACTGCATGGTTTCAGGCTCCAGCAGCGCCAGCGGCAGCGTGACCACGGCAGCGGCCAACAGCTGCACGGTATTGGCGGTGCGCACATCGCAGGGTTGCACAAAGCGCTTTTGGTAGAGCGTGCCGGTGGTGATGGCCAGCAAGGCCATCAGGGCCCAGCCCATGTTGACAGGCGTCACATGGTCCAGCGGGGTGCCCTGGGTGAATTTGCGCGAAACCACCATCACCAGCCCAGCAAAGCCCAGCAGCAGGCCCAGCCACTGGCGACGCGTCACGCGGTGCTCGCCCTCGCCTGCAGCCACGGTGGACAGCCAGATGGCGGTGAGCACCGGCTGGATGCCAACGATCAATGCCGACAGCCCTGAACCCATGCCCGTTTTGACAGCTGCCCAGACGCCCCCCAGGTAGCCCGCATGCATCAGCGCGCCGGTCACGGCCAGGTGCAGGGCCTGCCTGCGGTCACGCGGCCAGGCCACGCGCGCCAGCACGATCCAGGGCAAAAAGCAGAGGATGGAGAAGAAATAGCGCCAGAGCAAAAAGGTGAACGGCGGGGCATAGGGCATGCCGTAGCGCGCCACGATGAAGCCGGTGCTCCAGATCAGCACGAACACGGCGGGCATGGCCTTCACCCATGCCGTGGTGGAAGAAGCACTCATTTCACTCGGGCGCGGATTTCGGGCAGGGCTTTTTGCATGTAATAGACCATGGACCAAATGGTCAGCACGGCTGCCGCCCAGATCAGCACGGCACCCCAGACCCGGGTATCGATCAGGCCCAGCAGACGCCCATCAAACAACAGAAAAGGAATGGCCACCATCTGCACCGTGGTCTTGAGCTTGCCGACCATGTGCACCGCCACGCTTTTGCTGGCGCCAATCTGGGCCATCCATTCGCGCAGGGAGGAAATGGCGATTTCGCGCCCGATGATGACCAGCGCCACCAGCACATGCACCCGGTTCATGTGGACCAGGATCAGCAATGAGGCGCAGACCAGGAACTTGTCGGCCACCGGATCCAGAAAGGCGCCAAAAGCCGAAGTCTGGTTGAGTTTGCGTGCCAGGTAGCCGTCCAGCCAGTCGGTCACGGCAAACAGCACAAACAGGACGGTGGCGATTTCGTTCTGGGCCATTGGCGACAGGCCCGGCAGGTAATACACCCCCACGATCAAGGGAATCGCGACGATGCGCGTCCAGGTCATCAGGGTGGGAATGGTCCAGAACATGCACCGATTGTGCACCATGGGGGCACCCGGTTTCTGACAGCGCTTGTCCACGACTTTGCAGGAGGCCGCCCCGGCAGCCAAATGGCCTTCGCGCGCAGGGGCGCGCTCCCACAACAGACGATCAATGCAAGGCTTGGTAGATGGCTTCGGCCAGGTCTTGAGAGATGCCTTCCACCGCGGCCAAGTCTTCAACGCTGGCCCCTTCGACGCCGCGCACACCGCCAAAGCGTTGCAGCAACCGTGCACGTTTGCGCGGCCCGACGCCGGGAATGTCTTCCAGCCGGCTGCCCCCCACGCGCACCTTGGCGCGCGCGGCCCGCATGCCCGTGATGGCGAAGCGGTGCGCCTCGTCACGGATCTGCGCCACCAGCATGAGCGCGGCCGAATCTTTGCCCAGATAGACCTTTTCGCGGCCATCGGCAAACACCAGCTCTTCCAGTCCCACCTTGCGGCCCTCGCCTTTTTCAACGCCGACGATGCGCGAGAGGTCCAGTCCCAGGTCAGTGAACACCTCGCGGGCCATGGCCACCTGGCCCTTGCCACCATCGATCAGCACCAGATCGGGCATGCGCGCCGAGCCTTCGCCCGTGCGCAGGGCCTCGGCCAGCTTGCCGTAGCGGCGCATCAGCACCTGGCGCATGGCGGCGTAGTCGTCACCGCCGGTGATGCCCTCGATGTTGTAACGGCGGTATTCACTGCTTTGCATCTTGTGCTCGCGAAACACCACACAGGAAGCCTGCGTGGCCTCGCCCGCCGTGTGCGAAATGTCAAAGCACTCGATGTGCAATTGCGCCAGATCGTCGGGCGCCAGATCCAGGGCATCGGCCAGTGCCCGGGTGCGCGCCTGCTGCGAACCTTCCTCTGACAACAGACGGGTCAGTTGCAGTTCGGCATTCTTTTCGGCCATCTCCAGCCAGACCCGGCGGTGTTCGCGCGGCTGGTGCACGGCGCTGATCTTCACCCCCGTCTGCTCGGTCAGGGCAGCGATCAAGGCCTTGTCCACCTGCACGCTCACGATCAGCACCGGTGGCACCGGCACACCGATGTAGTGCTGCGCCAGAAAAGCCTCGAGCACCTGCACCTCCACCGGCGCGGCCTGCTCACCGTCCTCGATCGCCTGCAGATCCTGCGCATCCTGCACATGGGTCGGGAAGTAAGGTCGATCGCCCAAATGCCGCCCACCCCGCACCATGGCCAGGTTCACACAGGCACGGCCGCCCTGCACCCGCACCGCCAGGATGTCGGCATCGGTGTCGGTCACGGTGTCCACCGCCTGCTGGTGCAGCACCTTGGACAGCGCGGCCAGCTGGTTGCGCACTTCGGCCGCCTGTTCGAATTCCAGCTTGTCGGCGTGCGCCATCATGCGCGCTTCCATCTCGCGCATGAGCGCGGTCGTTTCACCGCGCAAGAACTGCTCGGCATGCTGCACATCGGCCTTGTAGGCCTCCGGGCTGATCAGGTTCACGCAGGGGCCGGAGCAGCGCTTGATCTGGAACAGCAGGCAGGGCCGCGTGCGGTTGGCAAACACCGTGTCCTCGCAGGTGCGCAGCCGAAACACTTTCTGGATCAGTTGGACCGACTCCTTGACCGCCCAGGCGCTAGGGAAAGGGCCGAAGTAGCGGTGTTTCTTCTCAACCGCGCCACGGTAATAAGCCACTCGCGGGTAATGCTGCGGCTCGGGCGCCGTCACCACTGCCGGCAGTGGCGTGCGGCCATTGCCCGAGAGCTTGAGGTAGGGGTAGCTCTTGTCGTCCCGAAACAGGATGTTGAAGCGCGGGTGCTGGGTCTTGATGAGGTTGTTTTCGAGCAGCAGCGCCTCGGCCTCGGAGCGCACCACCGTGGTCTCCATGCGCACGATCTTGCTGACCATGTGCCCGATGCGGGTACCGCCATGGTCTTTCTGGAAATAGCTCGACACCCGGCGCTTGAGGTTGAGCGCCTTGCCCACGTAGAGCAGCTGGTCCTGCGCGTCAAAGTACCGGTACACCCCCGGCAAGGCGGGCAGCGCGGCAACTTGTGCGAGCAGGGCTTCATCGTGAACGTGCGACATGCCGCGTATTGTGACGGCTCAAGTCGGAGACAATTTGCCCATGCAATCCGGCCTTCTCTGGGACATCTTCTGTACTGTCATTGACAACCACGGCGACCTGGGCGTGTGCTGGCGCCTGTCGCGCCAGTTGCGTGACGCGGGCCATCGGGTGCGCTTGTGGGTGGACGACGCATCGGCCCTGGCCTGGATGGCCCCGGCCGCCGCGCCAATGCCGGGCATTGAAGTCAAACCCTGGCCACAAGTCGGTGACACGGCCACCCTGCCCCCGGCTGACGTCTGGATCGAAGCCTTTGCTTGCGAGATACCGGACGCCTTCGTCGCCCATGCTGTGGCCAGTCGGCGCCAGCAGCCGGTGTGGATCAACCTCGAATACCTGAGCGCCGAAGCCTGGGTGCCCCGCATGCACGGCCTGCCCTCGCCGGTCATGAGCGGCCCGGCCAAGGGCTGGACCAAGCGTTTCTTCTACCCCGGCTTCACCGCGGACACCGGCGGTCTGCTGCGTGAAACCGACCTGCTGCAACGTCAAAACGGGTTTGACCGCACGGTCTGGCGTGCCGCCCATGCCCCCCACCTTGCCTCCGGCGGGCGGCTGATCAGCCTGTTTTGCTACGAACCGACCGGTCTGCCCCAACTGCTGGCACAGTTGGCCGACACACCCGACCACTTGCTTGTGACCCCGGGGCGTCCACTGGCCGCCATGCAACAGGCCGTGACCCGCATGGCCCAGCCCCCGAGCTGGTCCGCCCTGCCCTACACCGACCAGGAGGGTTTCGACGAGATGCTCTGGGCCTGCGACCTCAACTTTGTGCGCGGTGAAGACTCGCTGGTGCGCGCCCTCTGGGCCGGTCAACCCTTCGTCTGGCACATCTACCCCCAGGACGACCACGCCCACCACGCCAAACTCGAGGCCTTTCTGGACTGGCTGCAGGCGCCAGACAGCCTGCGGCGTTTTCACCGGCAGTGGAACGGGATGGAGGCCGGCGCCTTGCCTGTGCTGGACCCGCCCACGCTGGCCGCCTGGCGATCATGCGCACAAGCTGCCCGACAGCGACTGCTTGCCCAGCAAGGCCTGACCCGACAACTGATCGCCTTTGCCCAAAGCCCCGGGCACGGGGTCTGACACGAGGGCTGGGATAATCCCGCCCCATGACCCTGATTGAAACCCTTTTTCCCCTGGGCTGGCAGCACTACCTGCTGGGTGGCCTGACGATCGGCGCAGGCGTGGCGCTGCTTTACCTGTTCAACGGCTGGGTGGGCGGCATGAGCACGGTGTTCTCGAGCACCTGGTCTTATGCGTTCAAGCGGCCTTTTCTGCAGCAGGAACGTTTCTTGAGTTCACGCCAATGGCGTCTGGTCTATGCCGCCGGCGTGGTGCTGGGCGCGCTGGTCTGGCGCATGGCGCTGGCAGGCGGTGAAGCCCAGCACACCAGCGTGCCTGTCTGGCAGCTGCTGGTCGGTGGTTTTCTGGCGGGCTATGGGGCGCGGCTGGGCAATGGCTGCACCTCTGGCCACGGCATTTGCGGATTGGGTGCGCTGCAACTGCCCTCTTTGGGCGCGGTGCTGACCTTCATGGGCACCGCCTTTCTGACCGCCAACCTGATGAGGCTTGTATGAACACCCCCATGAACCCCCACACCTTGACCCTGCCCAAAGCCCTGATCACGCTGCTGGCGGGCGCCCTGTTCGGTTTTGGCCTGTCGGTGGCCACCATGATCCAGCCCGAAGTGGTGCTGGGCTTTCTGCGCTTTCAGGACTGGGGCCTGATGCTGGTGATGGGCGGCGCCGCTGGACTGGCCATGCTGGCCTACAAGGGGTTTCCGAACTGGTTCAAGCGCCCTTTGCTGGGCGGACAGTTTCTGACGCAACCTGCCCAGTGGAACCGCCAGACCGTCGTGGGTTCGGCCCTTTTCGGCATCGGCTGGGGGCTTTCCGGGGTCTGCCCCGGCCCCGCCATTGCGGCTTTGGGCACGGGCAACACCGACGTGCTGTGGGCGCTGGCCGGCATCGTTCTGGGTGGTCTGGCGCATGCCTTGACGGCCCGGGAATGAGCTCGGGTGGCCGCCGCCATACCCGATTCATGGCGGCAGGCTAGAATGTAGGGCTTGGCCAAAGGCCCCCTTTATTCCCATTCCAGACAGAAAACACCATGAAAACAGCTCAAGAACTCCGCGCCGGCAACGTGATCATGCACGGCAAGGACCCGATGGTCATCCTGCGCACCGAATACCAGCGTGGCGGCCGTGGTTCCTCCACCGTGCGCATGAAGCTCAAGAGCCTGATCGCCAACTTCGGTACCGAAGTCGTGTTCAAGGCCGACGACAAGATGGACCAGATCATTCTGGACAAGAAGGACTGCACCTACTCCTACTTCGCTGACCCCATGTACGTGTGCATGGACACCGAGTTCAACCAGTACGAAGTCGAAGCCGAGAACATGGGCGACGCCCTGAACTACCTCGAAGACGGCATGGAAGTCGAAGTGGTGTTCTACGACGGCAAGGCCATTTCGGTGGAACTGCCCACCAGCGTGGTTCGCGAAATCACCTGGACCGAACCCGCCGTCAAGGGCGACACGTCCGGCAAGGTGCTCAAGCCCGCCAAGATCGCCACCGGCTTTGAAGTGCCTGTGCCCCTGTTCGTGAACCAGGGCGACAAGATCGAAATCGACACCCGCACCGGCGAATACCGCAAGCGCGTCTGACCGGTTCAGACCCTGCGCGACAAAGGCCCTTTCGAGGGCCTTTTTTCATGGCTGCGCGCCGCAGTGCCCGTCTGTGTGGCGCACAATGCCCGCATGCCACACACGCACGACATCCATGACGCCGCGCTGCACAGCGCCGGCAACGAACTGCTGGCCAACCAGGACAGCACTGCCGTCATTTCGCCGCAGGCCTACCGGCTGGCCTTCACCGACCCGGAATTTCTGCTGCGCCGAGAGACGCGTGGCATCCGCCTTCAGCTCGAACTGCTCAAGCCCGATCTGGCCCAGGCCGAGGCTGGCATTGAGAACACGGTGGTGGTCTTTGGCAGCGCCCGCTTCGTCAGCGAACATGCGGCCCACACCCAGATGGAACATGCCCGGGCTTCGGGCGATGCCCAGGCCATCCGGCACGCCGAACGCGCACTGAGCAACGCCGCCTGGTACGAACAGGCACGCGAATTTGCCCGCCTCGTGTCCCATCACTGCTCCTGCCTGCCCGCACACGAAAAACTGCACATCTGCACCGGTGGTGGCCCCGGCATCATGGAGGCGGCCAACCGCGGTGCGCACGACGTGGGCAAACCCTCAGTGGCGCTGAACATCGTGTTGCCACACGAGCAATCGGCCAACCCCTATGTGACGCCCGAGCTGAGCTTCAAGTTCCACTATTTCGCGCTGCGCAAGATGCACTTCATGATGCGCGCCAAGGCTCTGGTGGCCTTTCCGGGTGGCTTTGGCACGCTGGACGAACTCTTCGAGATCATGACCCTGGTGCAGACCCGCAAAGCACGGCAGGTTCCCATCCTGCTCTACGGCAGCGATTACTGGAAGCGACTGATCGACCTGCAGGTGCTGGTGGATGAAGGCACCATCGCGCCCGAGGACCTGACACTGTTCAGCTACGTTGACACCCCCCAGGCTGCCTGGCAGCACATCTGCGACTTCTACAAGCTGCCGATCGAGACAGCCCCGGTGTAGGAATGCGCCCCTGCGCGCGAAGCCTTTCGGCCGCAGGGGCCACCACCCGGTACGTCAATGGAGCTTGCGTGGCCGCAGTCGCCAGGCCAGGCGACTGCCCAAGCCCACACTGGCGCCCACAACCCAGAACAGGGGCGACACCCCGGCCACCGCACCCACCGCACCGAACAGGCTGGGCATGAGCACACTGGAGGCGTTGATGCTGAGCAAACGCAAGCCCAAGGCTTCGCCCTGGCGGTGTTCGGGCGTGATCTGGTGCAAGGTGCTCATGATCATGGGCTGTACCGAACCGAGCACCAGCCCCAGCAAGACCGAACACACGCCCATGGACCAGGGATTGGGCATGAAGGGGTAAAGGCCAAACAGCACCCCGGTGGAGAGCATGGCGACGGTCACGATCTGGTGTTCATGCCAGTGCCGCGCAATCCAGGGCAGACAAATGCGGATCACAGTGGCGGCCACCGCAAATGCGCCCAGGATGGTGCCGATGACCGAAGCGCTGAAGCCTCGCTCATGGCCCAGCAGAGGCACCACAAAGGTGTGCACATCCCAGCATGAAGCCATGAGCCAGTTGACCATCAGCAGGCGGCGCATCATGGGTTGGCGCAGCAGGTCCAGCGCACTGCGTGCGCCCTGCGACTGTGCCGCCGGGTGGTGCGCGTGTTCCCGTACACGCCTAAGAATGAACCAGGACAGCAGCGGCAGCGCGGCCATCAGCGCAAACGCCACCCGAAAACCCCAGATGTCACCCGCTTGCGGCCCTGCATGGTCGATCAGCAGGCCCGCCGCGACTGGCCCCAGAAAGTTCGAAATGGCCGGTCCGATCGAAAGCCAACTGAACGCATTCTTGAGACCCGCAGGATCGGAGGTCAGCCGGCCGACATGCCGCTGCAGTGCGATCACCGTCACCCCCGTGGCCCCGCCGGTGGCCAGCGCCGCCACGCACAGCGTCGGGAACACCGGCCACAGGGCCGCCAGCACAGCCCCCACACTGGCCACGGCCACGGCCTGCCCCACCGGACGGCGCAGCCCCACCCGATCGGTGTAGCGCCCGGCCGGCACGGCAATGAACACCTGCGTGAGCGCAAACAGCGAAAGCAAGGCCCCCACCGCCACCGCGCTGTAATCCTGCTTGAGCGCCAACAGGGGCGTGGCCATGCGCATGCCAGCCATGCAGGCATGCAAAAAGATTTGCCCCGTGATCAGGCGCGTGAGTTCGCGCCTCATTCGGTGTCTTCGCCCGTGTCGGCGACCCCAGGCAGCAAGGCCTGGCTTTGCGCATCGGGCAGTGCGTCCACCTGACGCAAGGCGCGGTTCATGACATTGCTGCGGGTCTGCGCCTGGTCGAGCGTGTTGAGCACGGTCTGCGTTTGGTTGCGCACCTTGGCCAGCACATCGCCAAACTTGCCAAACTCGGTCTTGACCGCGCCCAGCACCTGCCAGACCTCGCTCGAGCGTTTTTCCAGTGCCAGGGTGCGAAAGCCCATCTGCAGCGAGTTGAGCATGGCCATGAGCGTGGTCGGCCCGGCCAGCGTCACGCGGTGCTCGCGTTGCAGCAACTCCATCAGACCGGGGCGGCGCAACACTTCGGCGTACAGGCCTTCGGTGGGCAGGAACATGACGGCGAAGTCGGTGGTGTACGGTGGCTCCAGGTACTTCTCGGCGATCGACTTGGCTTCGAGTTTGACGCGGGCTTCGAGCGCGCGGGCGGCCAATTCGGCCGCTGCCGCATCCGCCCTGCCTTGCGCATCCAGCAGACGTTCGTAGTCCTCATTAGGGAACTTGGCGTCGATCGGCAACCAGACGGGCTGGCCGTCATCGCTGCGCCCCGGCAGGCGGATCGCAAAGTCCACCCGGTTCTTGTCATGGGGACGGGTGGCCACCTGGGCGGCGTATTGCTCAGGTGCCAGCACCTGCTCCAGCAAAGCCCCGAGTTGAGCCTCGCCGAACATGCCGCGCGTCTTGACGTTGGTCAGCAGGTGTTTGAGGTCACCCACACCCTGCGCCAGGGAATGCATCTCGCCCAGCCCCTTGTGCACCTGCTCCAGCCGCTCGGCCACCTGCTTGAAGCTTTCGCCCAGGCGCGCCTGCAGCGTGGCCTGCAGCTTCTCGTCCACGGTCTGACGCATTTCGTCGAGCTTGGCGGTGTTGCTTTGCTGCAGTTGGTTCAACTGGGTTTCCATGGTGCCACGCATCTCGGCCAGGCGCCGCGCATTGGCTTCGGACAGTCCTTGCACCTGCAGCGCCAGGCTGTCGGTCAGGCTTTTTTGCAGCAGCGTGAGCTGCTGGGCCAGTGCATCGATCTGCTGGTTTTGCGTGCGCGTGGCCTCACCGCTTTGCTGAAGCAGCGATTGCTGGAACAGCGTGAGGGTCTGCATGCTCTCCTGGCGCGCCTGCACGGCGGACTGGGTGACTTCGTTGCGCAGCTCGCGCTCCAGGCGCTCGCTCTGTGCGTGCAGTGCCGACAGCTGCTGCTGCAGGGCCTCGAACTCGGGCGAATGGTCGCGCCCGGCGCCACGGCGCAAGAGCAGCACCAGTCCCACCATGACCAGCAGCCACAGCACCAGAGAAAAGCCCATCATGGGTTCGATCACTGCAGCACCTCGGGGTTGATGGGGGTACGCACCTGGCCGCGCAACAGGTAATCCATCAGGTTGTCGGCCGCCAGCTGCGCCATGGCCATACGGGTTTTGACGGTGGCGCTGGCAATGTGGGGCGTGAGCACCACATTGGGCACCGTCAGCAAATCGGGGTGCACCTTGGGTTCGCCTTCAAACACATCGAGCCCCGCCGCCACAATGCGCCGCTCTTTCAAGGCCTTGGCTAGCGCCGCGTCATCGACAATGCCACCGCGCGCGATGTTGATCAGTGTGGCGGTCGGTTTCATCTGCGCCAACTCGTGCGCACCGATCGTGTGGTGCGACTGTGCCGAGTACGGCACCACCAGCAGCACATGGTCGGCCTCGCGCAGCAGCGTGGCCTTGTCCACATAGCGGGCCTGGCATTCGGCCTCGAGCGCAGGGGCCAGGCGCGAGCGGTTGTGGTAGAGCACCTGCATGCCAAAGCCATGTGCAGCGCGGCGTGCAATGCCCTGCCCGATGCGGCCCATGCCGATGATGCCCAGCGTGCTGCCATGCACTTCCGCGCCGGCAAACATGTCGTAGCTCCACTTTTTCCATTGGCCTGCGCGCAGGTAGTGTTCGCTTTCGGTCACCCGACGTGCCGTGGCCATGAGCAAGGCGAAGCCAAAGTCGGCCGTGGTTTCGGTCAGCACATCGGGCGTGTTGGTGGCCAGCACCCCCGCCTGGGTCATGGCCTCCACATCGAAGTTGTTGTAGCCCACGGCCATGTTGGCCACGACCTTGAGCCCCGGACAGGCGCTCAACAGCGGGCCGTCGATGCGTTCGCTCCCGGTGGTCAGTGCACCGGCCTTGCCCTTCATGCGGGCATGCAACTCGGCAGGCGTCATGACAACATCGTCCTGGTTGTGGTCCACCTCAAACACTTGCTGGAG
>Ga0228703_1001426_pt1 | contig 14549 bp, 11 predicted proteins | sample McNCre217_Aug_MG_3_FD_178020 | JGI IMG/M metagenome (GOLD analysis project Ga0228703, IMG submission 178020) | Freshwater microbial communities from McNutts Creek, Athens, Georgia, United States - 29-17_Aug_MG | ecosystem: Environmental > Aquatic > Freshwater > Creek | place: USA: Georgia... | reverse complement strand
GGTGGCGCGGGTAGCATGGAACATTTTTACGAAGTATTTACCGAAGGAAAAGCAGATGCAGGTTTAGCTGCCAGCATTTTCCATTTTAAAGAAATTGAAATTATGGACCTGAAAAAGTACCTTTCTAACAAAGGATTACCCATTAGGTTATAAAATTTAGTAATTTTGAGCATGAATCAGCAACCCGATTTTTCGAAAGGATTAATTCCAGCCATTATTCAAGACGCCAGCACCCGCAAAGTGTTGATGTTGGGCTATATGAACGAAGAGGCTTTTGAAAAAACAAAAGCCGAAAAAAGAGTAACCTTTTTTTCTCGTTCCAAAAATCGCTTATGGACCAAAGGTGAAACCTCTGAAAACTACTTAAATGTAGTTGAACTAATGATTGACTGCGATCAAGACACAATTTTGATCTTGGCGAATCCGGAAGGACCAACTTGTCACACCGGAGCAGATACCTGTTTCAATGAATCCAACCAAGACAATGCTGCCTGGTTAGACCACTTAAAACATGTGATTCGTTCCAGAAAATCTGCCGATGCAGATACTTCCTACACGGCATCTTTGTTCAAAAAAGGTACAAATAAAGTAGCTCAAAAAGTTGGAGAAGAGGCAGTGGAATTGGTGATAGAAGCGATGTCGGCCAACGATGAATTATTCAAAGGAGAAGCAGCAGATTTGTTGTTCCACTATTTAGTTTTATTGGAGGATAGAGGAATAGGATTAGAGCAAATTATTGAATTATTGCAAAAAAGACATCAGAAATAAGCATGATAGGATTCGTTATACGCTTTTTGGTTTTGGCAGGGTTAGTGATGATCATACCCAATTATTTGAAAGGAATTGAAGTAGATGGTTTTGCTACTGCACTCCTTGTTTCTCTAGTTATGGCCTTTTTAAACAGCTTTGTAAAGCCGGTTTTAAAGTTTATCAGTTTTCCCATCACCTTTGCAACCTTAGGCTTGTTTTCATTAGTTATTACTATAGCGATGGTCTATTTAACGGAAATGTATGTGCCAGGATTTAAAGTTTCGGGATTTGTGGCACCACTTATTTTCAGTATGATTTTCAGTTTTGCAAATAGCATTTTAGGCTTTTTCACGAAATGAAAAAAGGCTTATTCATTTTATTTTCGATCAGTATTTTGTTCAGTTCATGCACAAAAAAACCACCTCTTGAAGGTTTAAATACCGAAGTGTTTCGTTCCGATAGAGGGGCTTGCAAAGGCCTCCGCAAACAATTTTTACCTTGGTTTCAGCAACATCGCTTAGATTGGAAAGGCGTTAGTTCCAACGACATCGAAGACGTTTTAGGCAAGCCCGACATCCAGCAATTAGCCGACAGAAATCAAGAATATTACATCTATTTTTTTGAGCCCGGGGCGCATTGTCAAGACCCTAAAAATCCTTCAAATGCCCAATCTATTTCCTTTCGCTTTTCGGCAATGGGTTTAGCCACGGAAGTTACGTTTCAGAAGGGGATTTGAGAATTGGAGAATCGGGGAATATAAGAATTGAAGAATATAGGAAATTAGATAGGTGGCTGAGGCCAAGCTAAGCGAGGGGAACGAAGCACCCGGCGTATATGAAAAACAATCCCAGAGGGATTGCATGTATATAGCGTTTAAATTCCCGTCAACACCCTTTTTGACCCCAGCGGGGTCAACATGTTAATAAAAATTGCACCCCGCTGGGGTGCTGCTAATTGGAACAAACTCCAAATGCTATAGATGTGGCATCCCTCCGGGATGCTTCCCCAATTCTCCTCTCGACAAGCTCAGGGACCAAGTTCTCCAATTCTTATATTCTCCAATTCCTATATTCCCCAATTCCTATATTCTCCAATTCCTATATTCCCCTATTCCTATATTCCCCAATTCTTATATTCTCCAATTCCTATATTCCCCTATTCCTATATTCTCCAATTCCTATATTCTCCAATTCCTATATTCCCCTATTCCTATATTCTCCAATTCCTATATTCCCCTATTCCTATATTCTCCAATTCTTATATTCCCCTATTCCTATATTCCCCAATTCCTATATTCTCCAATTCCTATATTCCCCTATTCCTATATTCTCCAATTCCTATATTCTCCAATTCCTATATTCTCCAATTCCTATATTCCCCAATTCCTATATTCTCCAATTCCTATATTCTCCAATTCCTATATTCCCCTATTCCTATATTCTCCAATTCCTATATTCTCCAATTCCTATATTCCCCAATTCCTATATTCTCCAATTCCTATATTCTCCAATTCCTATATTCCCCGATTCCCATATTCTCCAATTCCTATATTCCCCTATTCCTATATTCCCCAATTCTTATATTCCTATATTCTTATATCAAAAAAAGGGGCTCCTAAAAGCCCCTCACTCCTAAATCGAACTGATTTCTTCAATCGGAATTTTTAATACACGTGTAAGCTGAAAAATTTTGGTGGCATTGGGGAAATGTTTACCAGATTCCCAATAATTGTAGGCACTTTGGCTGACCCCGACTGCCGAGGCCACTTGTTGCTGGGTCAATCGCAAACCTTGCCGGTTTTTGATTAAGACTGTGGAAAAAATTTGTTTCGTTTTCATAGTGGTTAGTTTTGGTTTTTTACCTTAAGAAATTTAAATAATCGGTAATATAATTCCAATCATATAGGATTATTATTAGAAAAATAATAAAATTACTTATAAGAATTTTTGCGAAGGTAAAAATGTTGTCAACAATCGAAAATAATTTCTAAAAAAGAAAGCTGACAAAGTCCTCATAAAAATTTCCTATTTTAGTGGCATGAAAACGAAAGCAATAATTCTTTTGTTCGGCATATTTTGTGCGATACAAACACAAGCCCAACAAACCCTTTTTCCGCATCAAAATCAAAAATGGGTAGATTCTGTACTGTCCAAATTATCGCTTGAACAAAAAATTGGACAAGTGTTAATGCCACGGGCCAATTTCAATGCCACCTATGACACCACCCGTCTATATTCTATTGTGAAAGATTACCACATCGGCGGACTCGTATTTTTTGCAGGGAATCCTACTCAACAGGCTTTATTGGTAAACAAATTACAATCATTTGCTAAAGTACCTATGTTCATTGGAATGGATTTGGAATGGGGTTTAAATATGCGTTTAGACTCAACCGTTCGCTATCCTTACCAAATGACCTTAGGTGCCATTCAGGGTGATGATGCATTGATTGAAAAAATGGGCTACCAAATTGCTCAACAATGCAAAAGAATGGGCATTCATATCAACTATGCGCCTGTTGTGGACATCAACAACAATCCCAATAATCCAGTCATAAACTTCCGATCATTTGGTGAAAACAGAGATTTAGTTACTCAAAAGTCGCTTGCTTACATGCGTGGTTTGCAGAAGGGAGGAATTATTACTTCCGCCAAGCACTTCCCCGGACACGGAGATACCAGTACGGATTCACACCTGGACCTGCCAACCATTGAACACAAAAGACCCAGATTAGACAGCTTGGAGCTATTTCCCTATCGAGCATTAATTGAAAATGGTTTACAAGGCATTATGGTAGGTCACTTAAATTTACCTGCCTTAGACAGTACAGCTCAATTGGCCTCTACCCTTTCAAAACCTATTGTAACTGGTCTTTTACGAAATGATTTGCATTTTGGAGGCTTGGTATTTACCGATGCTATGGACATGAAAGGAGCTACTAAAAACTTCCCAGAAGGAACCGCAAATGTAAAAGCATTCTTAGCCGGCAATGATATTTTAGAAACGTTTACGGATGTTCCTGCGGCATTTAATGCCATCAAAAAGGCTTTGGATAACAAAGAGATATCAGAAGAAGAATTGGACCACCGAGTTAGCCGAATTTTAAATGCAAAAGTTTGGGCAGGATTAGACCATTACCAGCCCATTCAAATGGCAAATTTGGTATCCGAATTGAATCCAATTGCCGCAGAAAATTTGAATAAACTATTGGCAGAAAAATCGATAACACTACTTAAAAATCCGGCAGGACTATTGCCCTTACAAAAATTAGATACGCTCAAAATAGCTACTTTAGCAATTGGAAAACCTAATTATGGCAATAAATTTCCAACGGCCTTTCAACAAACAGCAGAAAATTACATGGCAATGGATCATTTCGTATTAGACGAAACTTCAAGCGATTCTTTGATTCTTGCAACAGAAAAGAATTTGAAAAATTACAATGTGGTACTGATGGGAATTCACGGAATTTCAATCCGTCCTGCGAATAACTACAGCCTAAAACCACAAGTAAAAAGCTTGGTGGATCGATTTGTCAATTCAAAAACCGTGGCCATTCATTTTGCAAATCCAATGACCTTAACCAAATTTGATAGTCTTCACAAAGCTGCTGCTTTGGTAACAGCTTACCAAGAAGGTATCCCACAAATGGAGGTCGTTGCTGAAGCTATCTTTGGAGGAACCGCCTTCCAAGGTAAATTTCCCGTGACCTTAAACAATCAATACAAATTTGGACAAGGATTTATTACTAATAGCCTGGGCCGATTGAAATACCAAAGAAGTCCTGAGGAAGTAGGTATCAATAGACTATATTTGACAAAAAACATCGATTCTTTGGCAAATTTGGCCCTAAAGGAAAAAGCAACGCCCGGTATTGTTGTATTAGTTGCGAAAGAAGGAAAAGTAATTTTTCACAAGGCTTATGGTAAGCAAACCTATGAAAGCACAGAAAATTTATCTAAATCGGCAATTTACGATTTAGCATCCATTACCAAAATTTCAACTTCAGTACCTGCCCTTATGAAATGGCAAGATGAGGGGAAATTTAAATTGAACGAAGGCTGGTCTGAGTTGGTTCCAGCATTAAAAAACTCGAATAAATCAGATTTAAAATACTTAGATATTTTAACGCACCAAGCCAAATTGAAGGCTTGGATTCCATTTTGGATGGATTATATCGACAGCCTAGACATGATTGTCCACAGCAAAAAATTTCAAACAAAATATGCAAAGCAATCGTTTGGAATGAATGTTTGGGAAAAATACATTAGCAAAAATGCTGGAGAAAATCATATTAAAGAAAGGATTGCCAAACAACCTAACTTATGGGATGAATGTGTGGATATTAAGAGCGAAATCACTCGGTGGAAGCCCCAAACCCTGTCTTATGCGCAGTCTGAGGAATATCCTGTGGCTGTAAGTCCAACTCTTTGGGCACATAAATCCATAAAAGACAAAATCTTTACGGCCATCAAAGACTCCCCTCTTCGTGAGAAAAAAGAGTATGTTTATTCGGATTTATCTTACTACCTATTACCGGGAATTTCTCCCCAAATGACAGGGAAATCTTGGGAAGATTTTTTGAAAAAGACGTTTTACGCCCCATTAGGTGCAAGTACTTTGACATATCAAGCTGAAAAACATTTTCCTTTAGCGCAAATTGTGCCCACAGAATACGACTCCTTGTTTAGAAAAACCTTGATTCATGGCAAGGTGCACGACGAAGGCGCTGCCTTGTTAGATGGTATTTCTGGACACGCTGGACTTTTTGGCAATGCAAATGATTTGGCTAAATTAATGCAAATGTACTTGCAAAAAGGCTATTACGGTGGCACTCAATTCATTGACCCTTCTACCTTAAATTATTGGATCTCCTATCCATTTTCGAAAGAAGAAAATTCTCGACGTGGCGTTGGATTTGATAAACCTGACCGCAAAAAACCTGGCATCTCCGCTGCTGCTTCAGCCACTGAACAGAGTTTCGGACACAGTGGTTTTACAGGAACCTATACTTGGGTAGATCCGGCGCACGATTTGGTGTATGTTTTTATGTCGAACCGCGTTTATCCAACCCGAAATAACAGCAAATTGAGTGATTTGAACATCCGAACAGGAATTAACGAAGTCATTTACCAAGCCATAAACAAAGGATTATAATGAACCTATTAATCAGTGGAGGAAATGGATTTATTGGCAAAACCTTAGCTGAATTTCTTCAAGATGCAGGCCATCAAACCTTCGTTCTTTCCAGAACAAATGGAGATGTTTTATGGAACCCCACTGAAAATTGGATTCAGGAAAATGCATTTGAAAATATAGATGCAGTTATTCACTTAGCTGGAGAAAATATTGGGGAAAGCAGATGGACAGCCCAACGAAAAAAGGAACTGATACAATCAAGAAAGCAAGGCACGGAAGTGTTAGTCAAAGCCCTCAATGAGCAACAACACCATGTCCAATTATTCATTTCCGCCTCTGCCATCGGATTTTATGGGGCAGATACAGGGGAACAACTTTGTGATGAAAATTCACCAAGTGGCCACGATTTTTTGTCGGAATGCGTACAGGTTTGGGAATCGGCAAATGGTACCTTATCTCCCAATATTAGAAAAGTGATTTTCAGGTTAGGGCTTGTTTTAGACAAAAAGGGAGGAATTTTCAAATCTGTACTAATGCCTATAAAATTAGGCCTCGGCTCTGCTTTAGGGAGCGGGAAACAATGGCAGTCGTGGATTCATATAAAAGATGTTTGTGAAGCCATTTTATCGACTCTCAACAATAAAAACCTACGTGGAACGTATAATTTAGTAGCGCCCAATCCAATCCGACAAGTAGAAATGGCGAAACAAATTGCCCTTAAAGGGAAGTTTCCCTTTTTCATGCCAGCTGTTCCCAAATTTGTGTTAAAATTAGTTTTAGGAGAAATGGCCTGTTTAGTTTTAGGAAGTAATAAAGTAACTTGCGATAAATTTTTAAAGGACTCGGGTATCAAATTTAAATTTCCCGATTTTGAACGAGCAGTAAACGAATTAATTTAAGATGTCGAAAAATATATTAGTGTATTGTGGTTCATCGGCGGGATTTGACCCGATATATGAACAAGAGGTTAAAAAACTTGCCGCAGCCTTAAAAAAACAAGAGGCCACCATTATTTTTGGTGCAGGAAGTGTAGGCTTGATGGGTATTTTAGCAGATGAATACATTCGTTTAGGTGGAAAGTGCATCGGAATCATCCCCTCTTTCATGGAACCATGGGAGGTTAAACATAAAGGCATTCAAGAATGTATTGTCACAGAATCAATGCACGAGAGAAAGCAAAAAATGGCGGAATTGGCTGATGGCGTTTTAACCTTACCTGGTGGTTGGGGATCAATGGATGAGCTTTTTGAAATCTTAACTTGGAAACAATTAGATTTACACCAAATGCCTGTGGGATTATTAAATATCAATGGATATTACGACCATTTAATTGCCCAAATGAATCACATGATTAAGGAAGGGTTTTTGAAAGAAAGAAACCTCTCTGCACTACATATCGAAAATGATCCGGAATCTATGGTGGATTGGGTCATGCAATATGAGCCAGAAAAGATGGAGAAAAAGTGGATTTACAGAGGCTAAAAGATTTTTAAATGAAAAAGCTACTACTTTTTTTATGCTTAACCACACCAATATTGGCACAACAAAAGCCTGAAAATTTAGGTGCCGCAGTAAATTCTGAATATTTAGAATTACACCCCGTTATGGCACCCGACGGCAAAACCCTATACTTTACCCGTAAAAATCACCCTTCCAATAAATTTGGAGCCATTGGATCTGAAACCATTGCAGGGTCACAAGATATTTGGTATTCTGAAAATAATGGCGGTGTTTGGACTCCCGCGCGCAGAATGTCAGATGTCCTAAATCGCGACCAATATAATACTATTTTATCCATTTCACCCGACGGACAAACCATTTTGGTTAAAGGAGCATATGTAAATGGACAATATCAATCGAGAGGATTCTCTATAGCCAAAAAAACCGCTAATGGATGGTCTATCCCTGAAAAGTTAAATATTCCTTCCTATGAAAAAATGAACAAGGGCAAAAACGAAACGGCCTTTTTGAGCATGGATGGTAAAATTTTATTAATGGCATTTTCCGAAAAACGAAATAGCGATAAAGACGATTTGTACATTAGTTTCTTAAACGATGGCGAATGGTCGAAACCTCAAAATATGGGGAGTAAAATCAATACTGAATTTTCTGAAACCACGCCCTTTTTAGCCGCAGATGGGAGAACATTGTATTTCTCTTCGGATCGTCCCGGCGGATTGGGAAGTTCTGATATCTATGTAGCCAAACGCGTAGGAAAAGATGATTGGTCGAATTGGCGTGCACCAGTCAATTTAGGTGCCCCAATAAACACGGAAGATTTCGATGGATATTATACCTTACCCGCCAAAGGAGATTTTGCCTATTTCCTTTCGTCTAAGGGCAGTTTAGGAAAAAAAGATATCTTTCGCTTTAAAGCTCCAGAGGGGGCTGAGGCCGAGCAAAGCGAGGGGACTCGAAGCCCCGCTGGTGACACAGATAAATTAGCCAAAGAAAAAGCAGGTGCTGAGGGGGCTGATAAACTAGCAAAAACGAAAACGGGGGCTGATGCCGAGCGAAGCGAGGGGACTCGAATCGCCGAGGATGCCCTGGTGGTACAAGGAAACATCCAAGGAGACAAGCGTTTGGGCAGTTCTGAAAGCTCAGAACCGGTGGTATTGATTTCCGGAAAGGTTAAAAATACGCAAACAGGTAAAGTACCGGAAGGTGCTGCCATTACCTACGAAGATCTAAAAACGGGTAAAACCATTGGTATTGCCACACCAGATCCCAATACAGGTCAATACAAATTGGTACTTCCTTATGGCATCAATTACGGCATAACAGCAAAAGCGAAAGGAATGTTGCCAAGTTCCATCAATTTAGATTTAAGCAAATTGAGGGGGAGATATTTAGAATTAGACGAAAGAGATTTGGTAATGGCACCTATTGCGAAAGGAAGTACAGTAACAATCAATAACTTATTCTTTGAGTTAAACAAGGCAACTTTAACTCCAGAATCGGAGCCAGAATTGAAACGAATTGTGAGTGTAATGAATGAAAACAAAACCTTGGCTATTGAAATCAGTGGACATACAGACAACACAGGTACAGATGAATTCAACAATAAATTATCATTAGATAGGGCAAATGCCGTTCGCGATTATTTATTGAATGCAGGCATTGATGGAAATCGTATCAAATCGAAAGGATACGGTAAAACCAAACCTAAAGAAAGCAATGATACAGAAGAAGGCCGTGCAGCTAACCGACGAGTAGAATTTGTGATATTATAACATGATACCAATCCTCAGATTTTTTATCCGAATTGCCCTTTCCATTTTTTTCAAGGAAATTCGGATAATTAATGAGGAAATGACGCAAAAAAAAGGACCCTTACTGATTGTTGCAAATCACCCAAATTCCTTTTTAGATGCCATTTTGATTGGGTCCATTTTTGACAGAAAATTACATTATTTGGCCCGGGGAGATGTTTTTAGAAAGCCCTTGTATGGCTATTTATTACGTTCCATTGGAATGATTCCCATTTTTAGACAAAGGGAAGGGAAAGAACACTTACATAAGAATCAAGATACTTTTGAAGGTGCTGTAAACATCATAGAAAAAGGCGGGGCTGTATTAATTTTTATAGAAGGCCTTTGCCTAAATACACATCACCTGTTACCCTATAAAAAAGGAACTGCAAGAATTGTTGAATTATTACAAGAAAGACATAAACAGTTTGAAATTCAAGTGGTAACACTATCCTATCAGGACTTCCACAGCATCTCAAAAAATGTTTTAATCGTATTTCAACGATTAGCCAAAATTCCTGTTATTAATTCTGCAAAAGATCGCTTGATTTTTAATGAAAAGGTTCGAGAAATAATGGAAAAGGGATTATTTCGACTACCAAATCAAAAAAGAAGCCATGGCGTTTTAAAGTGGTTTTTTTATCCCTATTATTTGCTTGTAAAGAGGTATGTCTCTAAAAAAACAAACGGAACCGTTTTTTACGATTCCGTTCTATTTGCTGTATTATTTTTTACTTTTCCAATACTAGCAATTGCCTTATTTTTCGTTACTTTTTACCTCATTTGAATTAGATTTTGCTTTCGGAAGAAAAGACATTCTCAAAGCAATTTCATGAGATTGTGTACTTACGCTTTTGATGGCAGAAGTTGGCATTTCAAACAAATACCCTACATACAATTTTTTAGTAGCTTGTACCCCCAAACGTATACCAAAGCTATCTCCTTGACGAATACTTACACCCAAATCTAATTTTTCGCGGAAATTTCCATTTAAATTAAGGTCTGTACTCATAGGAACATCATGCGCAATTCTGAATAATAAACTTGGATAAAGCGTAAAGCGATTCACAGATTTACCATCACTATTGGTAACTTTTCCTCCCATTGGAATTTTGGTTCCTGTCATGAAATAGAAATAAGGAACATCCTTGAAAGTACCATTTAAGTCGCCAAAGTTATATTTAGCTAAACGTGCTTGAGAAAGAGAGAAAAACAAGCCATCCTTATTTTTGGAAAATAACAAACCCCAACCTAAGTTTGGAGTTACCCCTGTACTTCTATTAGTTAAAAAATAAGAATCTGTTCCGTCGGTTAATTTCAAACCTGCTAATTCTAAATTAACATTACCTAAACTTCCTCTAATAGAACCCGAAAACATCCAATTTTCGTTTAATTTTGCATGGTAGGCGAAATCTGCATTAAACACGGAGATTTTTACCGGGCCTGCCTGGTCTACTAAAGCTGAAGCACCAAAACCTTTATTTTCGCCCCAAACAAATGAGGAATTAAAACCAGTTGTTTTAGGTGCACCCTCAATGCCAACCCACTGAGTTCTGTGGACAAGCGTTATATCATTTTGACCATTAATACCAACATAAGCTGGATTAATCCATTGTGGATTATAACGATATAAACCTAACATTGTTTCAATTTGTGCGAAAGAAGCAAAGTTGATCAACAACAGGATAAATAATGGAGCCAGGGCCAAACGACCCTTTTTCCATATACTCACCTTTTCTACTCTCAATGTATGTAAAGTCATGACTTTTAAAGTTTAGGAATTTAAGAATTTGGGAAGAGGAGAATTGGAGAACCTGGGAATCTAAATCTATATATTTCACAAATTCTCCGATTCTCATATTCTTATATTCTCCAATTCTATTTAATGCGTTCTATTAATAAATATAAAGCTTCCGATATTTGGTTTTGCCCCTAAGAAATCAATTACGTAATAATAGGTTCCGTCTGGTAACAAACCATCTCCTTCAAGTGGTCGATAGCCATTGTTGGTTTCTCCTCCCCAATTATTTTTATAATTATCTTGTTCATAAACCACATTACCCCAACGATTGAAAACTGTTAATCTGTTGTTGTAACTTAAGACTCCAGGAATGATTAATTTATCATTCTTTCCATCTCCATTTGGAGAGATTCCTTGGGTAGTAAATACCTCACAAACATCTGCATCTAATCTATTTGGAATACCGTCATTATCACAATCTGGCAAATTTCCATAATCTAAGCTGTCTTCATTTTTATCTGAAATGCCATCGCCATCCGAATCTAAATCACGGAAATCGTAAATTCCATCCTTATCAGTATCAAGTGGCGCGTTTCCATTCGGACCTTTTTCTAGAGTATCTAACAAGGTATCATTGTCAGAATCTAAATCTCTAAAGTCAGGAGTACCATCATTGTCTGTATCAACAGGAGCATTTCCATTTGGACCTTTTTCAATTGAGTCAGGAATACCGTCGTTATCTGAATCTAAATCACGATAATCTGGAGTGCCATCTTTGTCAGTATCTACTGGATTATTACCATCAGATCCCTTCTCAAATGTATCAGGAATACCGTCATTGTCTGAATCTAGATCACGATAATCTGGAGTACCATCTTTATCCGTATCTACTGGATTATTGCCATCTACTCCTTTTTCTACCTTATCTGGAATACCATCGTTATCTGAATCTAAATCGCGATAATCTGGAGTGCCATCTTTATCAGTATCTACTGGATTATTACCATCTGCTCCTTTTTCAACAGTATCTGGGATACCGTCGTTGTCTGAATCTAAATCTCGATAATCTGGAGTGCCATCTTTATCAGTATCTACTGGATTATTGCCATCTGCTCCTTTTTCAACAGTATCTGGGATACCGTCGTTGTCTGAATCTAAATCGCGATAATCTGGAGTGCCGTCTTTATCAGTATCTACCGGATTATTACCATCTGCTCCTTTTTCAACAGTATCTGGGATACCGTCGTTGTCTGAATCTAAATCTCTAAAGTCTGGGGTTCCGTCTTTATCAGTATCTACCGGATTATTACCATCTGCTCCTTTTTCAACTGTATCTGGGATGCCGTCGTTGTCAGAATCTAAATCTCTAAAGTCTGGGGTTCCGTCTTTATCAGTATCTACTGGATTATTGCCATCTGCTCCTTTTTCAACAGAATCAGGAATACCATCATTATCAGAATCTAAATCTAAATAATCAGGAGCGCCATCCTTGTCGGTATCAAATGGATGAGAACAACTACCTGCTTCAGCCATATCTGGGATTCCATCACCATCACTATCTTTATCTCTGTAGTTTGGTCTATTATCTCCATCGATATCTCTTGTTAATTCAACATAATCAGGGATACAATCATCGTCAGAATCCAAATCTAAATAATCAGGAATTTTATCATTTTCGGTATCAACTGGAGAATCCCCTTCTGAAATGTCCGCCCATCCATTGTTATTTGCATCAATGAATACGCCTTTTTTATCTATTCTTCCGTCAAAATTATCATCACGATTTGCAGCAAATACATCTATTGCTTCAGCTGCATCAGATATTCCATCTGCATCAGAATCTAAATCCAAATAATCTTGGATTCCATCACCATCAGAATCAATTGGGTTTGTTGGAGCTGGGCCTGCTTCAACTTTATCAGCAATTCCATCGTTATCGGAGTCAAGGTCTTGGTAATCTGCCCAACCGTCTCCATCAGAATCTCTATTCTTTTCAACTGCATCTGGAATTCCATCATTGTCAGAATCTCCGTCTAAGTAATTTGGAACACCATCACCATCAAAATCTAAAGGAAGTCCCGAAGTATTGGTTTCCATATGATTTGAAATTCCATCCCCGTCACAATCTCCATTTTTAAAGAAATTATTATAAGCATCTGAACCTAAGGCCGGAATAACTCCAGTACCACCAACACAGAAGTTTAATGGCTCTGGGTCTGTACTATTTGGTGTACCATCACCGTCGCAATCTAAATTTTGCCAAGCGGTTGTAACATTAGCAATTACTTGAGAAGCTGGCTTGTAACTACAAGGATCATTTGGATCCGTTCCGTCAAGGATTTCTTGTGCGTCTGGAACTCCATCGCCATCTGTATCATCATTAAATGTAATAGATGCCGTTGCTGTTGCTGTACAACTATTTGCTGCCGTACCTGTTACTGTATAAACGCGACTTGCAGTAGGTGATGCTATAACAGATGCACCAGTTGTTGCACTTAATTCAGTTGATGGTGACCAAGCATAGGTTGATGCTCCAGAAGCTGTTAATGTTACCGATTGTCCAGGATAAGATGTTGTACTTGCAGGAGAAACAGTTACTGTAGGAGTTAAATTAATTGTAGCAACTACTGGTGTTCTAGAAGCACTTGTACATGTTCCATCATTTACTGCAGCATAATACGTTGTTGTTGCTGAAATGGATGGCGTAGTAAAGCTGGTTCCTGTTCCCAATGTACTGCCTCCACTTGATGCAGCATACCATGAAATCGTTCCTGAAGCGGTTGCTGCAGCTAAAGTTACTGTTCCGGTTCCGCAACGACTTCCATCAGTAGTTGAACTTAGGGTTGGTACTGCATTTTTTGTTGCAATTACAGAGGTTCTGCTTGTACTTACACAGGTTCCATCTAGTGCCTCTACCCAAAAAGTAGTTGTCCCTGTAATAGATGGAGAATAAGTAGTTCCCGTACTTAAAACGGTTACACTCGTTTCAGTGGCATACCATTTAACAACCCCAGCACTTGCTGATGCCCCTAAATTTACAGTACCATTACCACAACGTGAATCATTTGTAACTCCAGTAATTGTTGGAGATGGGGTAACTGAACCAGAAAGTGTTATCGTTTGATCTGCTGCTCCTGTAGAAGTAATCGTTAAATCTGCACTTGTTGGACTAGCAGATAAGGATGCCATTCTCACATAAATAGTTGTTGAAGCAACCGCTCCACCAGACTGATTTAAGGTTAATGTGCTTTGGAATGTTGAATTATCAGTCGAAATTTCAAATCCTGTTGGGGCGGTCAGCACCATGTTGGCAGTCAAGGTAGAACCTGAAACCGTAAAAGACTGTGATGCAGATGCTGTACTTTGACAAGCAGTAAACCCAGTTAATGACTCTGAAAGTGAAATAGTTGCAGAACCTGAAACAGTAGCAATTACCGCTGTTCTTGTACTTTTACAACCAGCACTTTGTGCTTCTACGTAATAAGTTGTTGTATTTGAAATAGTTGGGGTTGTCCAAGGTGAACCGGTTGCTCCCAATGCAGTAGTACTGCTAGAAGTTGCATACCAATACAACGTTCCCGCACTTGCAGTGGCAGTTAAATCTACTGTTCCTGTTCCTGTTCTACTAGCTCCTGCTGAGCTTGTAATTGTAGGAGATGCAGTGACCG
>Ga0228703_1001423_pt1 | contig 14603 bp, 15 predicted proteins | sample McNCre217_Aug_MG_3_FD_178020 | JGI IMG/M metagenome (GOLD analysis project Ga0228703, IMG submission 178020) | Freshwater microbial communities from McNutts Creek, Athens, Georgia, United States - 29-17_Aug_MG | ecosystem: Environmental > Aquatic > Freshwater > Creek | place: USA: Georgia... | reverse complement strand
CCTACGATCAAAACTTTTTCTGCCATGTATGACATTGTGCATGGCAGCACTAATGCACTTAGCCAATGACTTTATGATGCATGCTTCGAACTTACTACCTGAGTGACACATGAAACGCAGAACCCTTCTTCAGGCTACAGCTGCCTTAGCGCCCTCTTTAGCAACGCAATGGGCCCAAGCGCAAGACAAATACCCCAGCAAACCCATTACGTGGGTCTGCCCATATGCAGCGGGCGGAAACGCAGACAGTCGTTCACGCCAAGTCGCCAAAGCGATGAGCACGATACTGGGACAACCCATCATCATCGACAACAAAGCAGGGGCTGGCGGCAATATCGGCACCGAGATGATTGCGCGCGGCAAGCCCGACGGTTACACGATTGGCATGGGTAACTTTGCCCCTTTGGCAGTGAACCATGCATTGTTTAAAAAACTGAACTTTGATCCTCTCAACGATCTTGTTCCTATTGCTTTGATTGAACGTGGTCCTTTGATCTTGATGGTGCGAAATGACTCGCCTTACAAAAGCGTGAAAGATATCGTGGCGGCTGCCAAGGCAACGCCTGGCAAATTGAGCTACGGCTCTGGTGGCATTGGTGGCTCGCATCACCTCAGTGGTGCATTGTTTGAACACACTGCAGGCATCGATATGATCCACGCCCCTTACAAAAGTGGCTCTGCTGCCGCGACTGATTTGATGGGCGGCCAAGTGCATATGATGTTTGAGCAAATGTATGCCGCCATGCCGTCTATACAAGGTGGTCGCATGCGCGCCTTGGCGATCACTAGCAAAACGCGATCGCCCCTGCTACCCAATCTACCCACCATGGCCGAACAAGGATTTCCTGCCGTCGAAGTTCTGAATTGGCAAGGACTGATCGGCCCGAAAGGTTTGTCTGCCGATTTGGTGAAATTACTTAACAGCGCATGCAACCAAGCCTTACAAACCGCCGAGGTCAAAGAAAAAATCTTGAGCCAGGGTAATGAGATTGGTGGCGGAACGCCTGAACAATTCGCTGCGCTCATCAAGGCCGAATCACCACGTTGGGGCAAGGTGGTGCGGGACGCGAAGATAGAACCGGAATAAAAATCAAAGAACCGATTGCAGGCCTTTGCGCTCCAAAATATTGAGCAGTTTGAGTGAGGGGCCGCTAGGTTTTTTGTCGCCCAACTCCCACTTTTGAATTGTGGAGACGCTGATGTTCAATATGGCGGCAAAGACTGCTTGGCTGACATGCTCTTTTTCGCGCAATTCTTTGATTTTTATTGGTGAAATTAGCTTCACCTCCAGATTGCAAAGCGCGTCGAACTCGAACATGCGGCGCTTGCTAATGAGGCCACTGTCATGCAAGCCCAAGGCTGATTCACGGACTTCTTGAAGTATTCTGCTTTTACTTTTTGCCACCATCACGTATCTCCATTTAATTCAATGAACTGTCCCGCATTCACTGCCGTTGTTAGTTGACTCGCGTCAAAACTCAACAGCGTGAGTGCCAACTGCTGTAAAGATTTGAGTTCATCTCCGTCAATATTCGCTCTTTCATTCTTCTCAAATCCAAATAGAAAAAACCAACGCACGCCAAACTTAGTCGCCACAATTGTTCTTGCTCCAGAGCTTTTTCCTCGGCCGTGAAGCGCCACACGCTTCTTCACAACATACCCACCAAGATCGGCGTCGATGAGGCCATTGACCATTTCTTGTGTCGCATCTAGAAGATCTTTTTGGGATACCTTGTTTTTCCGCATCCATCGCGCAAAGGTTTTAGTTGCGAAGACTTGAAGGTTTATTGTCATGAAAGTATTGCACCTGGTGAAACACTTGTCAAGAGAATTCAAATACAAGTGTTGTTTTAAGTTAATACTTTCATGTTAGTTAGCCCGTACTTATTGGGCAATGCAAAACAATTTAAGTGCAGGTATCACTAATTCAAAAACACTAAAGCCAAAAATGAAAAAGGACCCCGAAGGGTCCTTTTCAACTAAAACCAAAATCGTGTTGATTTAAGCCTTCACCGCCTCAGCAGCCTCTTGATACTCTGCAATCTGGTCAAAGTTCAAGTACTTGTAGATCTTGCTGCCATCGGCATTGATCACGCCCATATCGGCCAAGTATTCGGCTTGCGTAGGAATGCGTCCCAACTTCGAGCAAATTGCTGACAACTCGGCTGAGCCCAAATACACCTGCGTGTTTTTGCCCAGACGGTTGGGGAAGTTGCGGGTGCTGGTTGACATCACGGTTGCGCCCTCTTTCACTTGCGCTTGGTTACCCATGCACAACGAGCATCCTGGCATTTCCATGCGTGCGCCTGCATTGCCGAATACGCCGTAGTGGCCTTCTTCGGTGAGTTGCTGCGCGTCCATCTTGGTAGGTGGCGCCATCCAGAGTTTGACGGGAATGTCACGCTTGCCTTCGAGCAACTTAGACGCTGCGCGGAAGTGACCGATGTTGGTCATACAAGAACCGATAAAAACTTCGTCGATCTTGGCACCAGCGACATCGCTCAAAGTCTTGGCATCATCGGGGTCGTTCGGACAACAGACGATAGGCTCTTTGATCTCGTTCATATCTATTTCAATGACCTCAGCGTATTCAGCGTCTTTGTCCGCTTGCAACAACTGTGGATTAGCCAGCCACGCTTCCATCGCTTGAATACGACGCGTGATGGTGCGTGCATCTGCATAGCCTTGGGCAATCATGTTTTTCAGCAGCACGATATTGCTGTGGATGTATTCGATGATCGGCTCTTTGTTCAAATGCACGGTACAACCCGCAGCGCTACGCTCGGCTGACGCGTCGGCCAATTCAAACGCTTGTTCGGCTTTCAAATCAGGCAAACCTTCGATCTCGAGAATGCGTCCCGAGAAAATATTTTTCTTGCCTTTTTTCTCGACCGTCAGCACGCCTTTTTTGATGGCGTACAAAGGAATTGCATGCACCAAGTCGCGCAAAGTCACGCCCGGTTGCATCTTGCCTTTGAAGCGCACCAAGACGCTCTCAGGCATGTCCAAAGGCATCACACCGGTCGCAGCCGCAAACGCCACCAAGCCCGAGCCTGCAGGGAACGAAATACCAATGGGGAAACGTGTGTGGCTATCGCCACCGGTACCCACGGTGTCAGGCAACAACATGCGGTTGAGCCAGGAGTGGATGATGCCGTCGCCTGGCTTCAAACTGATACCACCACGGTTGCTGATGAAGTCAGGCAGCTCGTGGTGCATCTTCACGTCCACGGGTTTGGGATAAGCAGCGGTGTGGCAGAACGACTGCATCACCAAGTCGGCGCTAAAGCCCAAGCATGCGAGGTCTTTCAACTCATCGCGCGTCATCGGGCCTGTGGTGTCTTGTGAACCGACCGATGTCATGCGTGGCTCACAATAGGTGCCGGGCAACACGCCTTGGCCTTCTGGCAAACCGCAAGCACGGCCGACCATTTTTTGTGCCAAGGTGAAACCTTTGCCGTGGCCTTTTGGAACCGCAGGTAAACGGAACAATGTCGATGCAGGCAAACCTAATGCTTCGCGCGCTTTGGCGGTCAAACCACGACCGATGATCAATGGAATACGGCCACCAGCACGGACTTCATCAAACAACACATCGCTCTTGACGGTGAAGCTAGCAATTTCTTTGCCGTCCTTCAGGGCCTTGCCCTCGTAAGGGCGCAATTCAATCACGTCGCCCATATTCATTTGCGACACATCGAGTTCGATCGGCAAAGCGCCAGCGTCTTCCATAGTGTTGTAAAAAATCGGGGCGATTTTGTTACCCAAACACACACCGCCAAAACGCTTGTTCGGCACAAATGGAATGTCTTCGCCAGTGAACCACAACACGCTGTTGGTCGCAGATTTACGACTGGAACCGGTTCCGACCACATCGCCTACATACGCCACCAAATGGCCGCGTGCACGCAAGTCTTCGATGAACTTCACTGGGCCGCGCTTGCCGTCTTCTTCGGGAGTGATGCCATCGCGTTTGTTCTTCAACATGGCTAAAGCATGCAATGGAATATCGGGACGGCTCCAAGCGTCAGGCGCTGGCGACAAGTCGTCGGTATTCGTTTCGCCAGTCACCTTCAATACGCTAATGGTGATGCTCTTAGGCACTTCAGGACGGCTGGTGAACCACTCACCATCGGCCCAGGACTGAATCACTTCTTTGGCAAACGCATTGCCTTTGTCGGCTTTCTCTTTGACATCGTGGAACTGGTCAAACATCAACAAGGTTTTCTTCAAACCAGCGGCGGCCACAGGCGCGCACGTTTTGTTGTCAAGCAAATCGATCAAAGGTGTCAGGTTGTAACCGCCAAGCATGGTGCCCAACAGCTCAGTGGCTTTTTCAGCTGACAACAAGGCGCATTTTTCAGTGCCATGTGCTACAGCCGCGAGGTAGGAAGCTTTGACCTTCGCCGCATCGTCCACACCCGCAGGTACGCGGTGGGTAATCAAATCGACCAAAGTCGCCTCTTCACCCTTGGGTGGGTTTTTCAACAATTCAATCAACTCGCCCGTTTGCTTGGCACTCAAAGGCAAAGGTGGTATGCCCAACGCAGCACGTTCAGCCACATGGTCTCGGTAAGCTTTCAACATCGTTCTCTCTCCTAGCTAAAAATAAAATTAATTGGGGTCAGGTACAGATTAAAAAATTAGGGTCAGGTACAGATTTATTTTCTGGCCACGCTTGGCGATGGGCCGTCTAGCAAATTGAATGCAGGTCCTTTTTTCATGGCCTCAGCCACGGCGACTTGGGCGGGGCTTTGGCATTCGTCGGCCATGCGTTGGCCGAGTTTGCTGTTCATCAACATAGATTTGTTAGAAAGTTGCAACCACATGGCACCCGCATGAGCGTCTTCCAGGCGAATTGCGCCAGTCGACGTTGAAACAGGCGAAACATGGAAACGGTGTTTACCCATCTGCAACATAAAGAACCCACGGTTTTGCGGGTCGGGGGTGATTTGCACCACATTGCCTAGCTCGCACACGATGCGGCCGGTGTGCACCTGTTCTGCGACAGCCATTGCTTTTTCATCTAAATCAATGGCGGACGCACTTGGTGCAAAACCACTGCAAAAAACCAAAGCTAGGCAAGACAAGAGTGCGCCACTCAATTGATGCCATTTAAAAGCCAGCAAACCATTGTTTTGCAGTCTTGGATTCAAAGTGTCATGCATGGCTGTCTCCGGTTGTATGTGTAAAAAATCTCAGCACTTCTTTTGCCAAATGACGACCCGTGCTGTGCGCTCGTTCCAAAACTTGCCAATAAAACCTGTAACTTGCTCGGTCATGCAAGTGACCTTGGTGGCTAATGGGAGCCCACTGCGCCTTAAATCCTGCTAGAACAATTTCGCTGGCCAACTCTATTTCGGCGGCTTTAGGCGATAAGGCCTCTAGTATGGGACGAATTTGTGACGGATGGATGCTCCACATCCGCGTGAAGCCAAATTCTTGTGCGGCGCGCTCAGCGGCAGCGCGCATCGCGTGGGTATCGCTGAACTCGGTCACCACACAGTGCGATGGCACTTTGCCGTGCGCATGGCAAGCGCTAGCAATTTCCAATTTAGCGCGCACCACCAAAGGATGGCTGAACTGCCCCGCAGATTGCATGGCGTGGGCAGGAATGGCACCGTTGTGGGTCGACACAAAATCCATCAAACCAAAACTCAAAGACTCCACGCGGGAGTGACCAGCAATCGCAAAAGCGTTATGCACCGCTGTGGGCGATTCAATCAAGACGTGGATAGGCAGATCTGACGCACCCGCTTCAAACAAGGCCCGCTCGGCACGTTCTACATCGGCAACAGACTCCACCTTAGGCACCATGACGTGTGACAAACGCTGTCCAGCTTTGCCTGCAATAGCAGCAATATCTGCCTCAAAACTAGGATGATCCACCGCGTGCACCCGCACGGCGACACGCGCGTTTGCGTCTGCAGCTAAAGCAAGCTCAGTCACCAAGGCGGTATGCTCGGCTTCTCCGCCCACAGGCGCACCATCTTCGCAATCAAGGGTGACATCAAAAACGCAAGTACCAAATTCCTGCGTCATCTCAGCTTGCAGTTGTAGGCTTTTGCGCATCCGCGCTTCAACGCCGCTGTAGTGATCGCATACGGGGATCACGACACCAGAGGCCTGGGCCCCTAGTAAGACGTCGCGCGGATGGCTCAAGTCAGTCTCGCAAGCGATCAGACCAAATGGGCCACGCCCGCTTGTTCGTCGGTCAACTCTTTGAGTGTTTTGTCAATACAGGCTTGGCTGAAGGCGTCGATTTCCAAACCTTCGACCACTTTGTACTGGCCGTTTTCACAAGTGACGGGGAAACCAAACATCACGTCTTTCGGAATACCGTACCAACCTTGTGAAGGAATACCCATGGTCACCCACTTGCCGTGTGTGCCCAATGCCCAGTCGCGCATATGGTCGATGGCGGCATTCGCGGCAGAGGCTGCTGAAGACAAACCGCGAGCTTCAATGATGGCTGCGCCACGCTTGCCTACCGTTGGTAAGAAGACATTGGCGTTCCACTCTTGGTCATTGATCATGGCTTTCACCGATTGGCCAGCGATGGTGGCGAAACGGTAATCGGCATACATGGTGGGCGAATGGTTGCCCCACACGCACAATTTTTCGATATCGGCCACGGCTTTGCCTGTTTTGGCAGCGATTTGGCTCAAAGCGCGGTTGTGGTCTAAACGCAGCATGGCGGTGAAGTTGCCTGGCTTCAAGTCAGGGGCAGACTTCATAGCGATGTATGCGTTGGTGTTGGCAGGGTTGCCGACAACCAGCACTTTGACGTCGCGCGATGCCACAGCATTCAAGGCCTTGCCTTGGGCCGTAAAGATGGCGCCGTTGATGGCGAGCAACTCCGCACGCTCCATGCCAGGGCCGCGTGGGCGTGAACCGACCAACAACGCGTAGTCGGTATCTTTGAAGGCAGTCATCGGGTCAGAATGCGCCTCCATACCTGCGAGCAAGGGGAATGCGCAGTCTTCGAGTTCCATCATCACGCCCTTAAGCGCTTTTTGTGCTTTCTCGTCAGGAATTTCCAGCAATTGCAAGATCACGGGCTGGTCTTTGCCCAACATTTCGCCTGAAGCGATACGAAACAACAAGGCGTAACCGATTTGGCCAGCAGCACCGGTGACAGCAACGCGAACAGGCTTTTTGCTCATGATGAAAACTCCAAAAGTAATAAAAAAATGGTTTTTGCGAGTTTACCCTTGAAATCGCCAAACTGGCAGTGTCTTATGTCTTATAGAAGATATGATGTAGCCCATGGACAGCCTCACGCCCGCCTTCAGCCCCCTGTACCAGCAAATCAAAGATTTGATCTTGCAAAGCCTGCAAACTGGCGAATGGAAGCCAGGAGAAGCCATTCCCAGCGAAATGGACCTCGCCGCCCGCTATCGTGTCAGCCAGGGAACGGTGCGCAAGGCGATTGACGAACTTTCTGCCGACAACCTGTTGGTACGCCGTCAAGGCAAAGGCACTTTTGTCGCGACCCACGCCGAACAGCAGGTGCAGTACCGGTTTTTAAAACTCCAACCCGACAGCGGCGACAGCCAGCAAGAAGGCCCCGCTGATCGCACCATCATTGACTGCAAGCGCCAGCGGGCCAGCGCGGATATCGCCCGCTCATTAAGCCTGAGGGCCGGCGACGCGGTGCTACAAATCACACGTGTTTTGGCCTTCGCAAGCGTTCCGACCATTTTGGAAGATATTTGGTTGCACGCGACCCCGTTCAAAGGACTAACCGCAGAGCGCCTGAGCACCTATCGTGGCCCTATGTACGCATTGTTTGAGACCGAATTTGGCGTGCGCATGGTGCGCGCCGAAGAACGCATACGCGCCGTCAACCCAGACTTACAGCAAGCCCAACTTTTGGGCGTTCCTGCCCAGACCCCTCTTCTTAGCGTAGAACGCATAGCTTTTACTTACAACGACGTTCCCATGGAGCTGCGTCGCGGCCTTTATCGAACGGATACGCACCATTACCGCAACGCACTGAGTTGACATGAAACCCTCATGTCAGCAAGTTAGGTTGCAATAGAATGAAACGTTGTTTACATATGCAGACAAACCCCAATAAGGATTCCACCCATGACCGAGCTTGCCAAAAAGCGGCCTGAATTTCGAAATATCAACGCGCTGGTGGACCTTCCCACCTACCGCCTACCCGCTGCAGGATTTGTTTCTATCTTGCACCGCATCAGCGGATTAGTCATGTTTTTGTTACTCCCACTGCTGGTGTGGATGTTTGACACTTCGGTGTCGTCTGAGATTTCATTTGCCAAGTTCAAAGCCGCCTTCAACGTTGGCGTGGGTTTTGTTCCTGGAATCGTTGTGCAGTTGGTTGCTCTGGTCTTAATTTGGGCTTACCTGCACCACTTGATCGCAGGTGTTCGCCATATCTATATGGATGCCCGCCATGCCGTGAGCAAAGAATTCGGCAAATCCTCTGCCGTGGTGACCTTGGTCTTGAGTTTGGGGCTGACTGCAGCCCTAGGCGCCAAGCTGTTTGGTCTTTACTGATTTCCTAGGAGTATTTCCATGTCCGTGAATTACGGTTCTAAGCGCATCGTCGTGGGCGCACATTACGGTCTGCGCGACTGGCTTGCCCAGCGCGTCACTGGCGCCTTGATCACTTTATTTACTCTGGTCGTTCTCAGCCAAGTGCTGTTCACTTCAGGCGAGATCGGTTACGACAAATGGGCTGGTATTTTTAGTGGCCAATGCATGAAGGCATTGACCTTTTCTATCTTCATTGCCCTGACCTACCACGTGTGGGTGGGTGTTCGCGACATTTGGATGGACTACGTCAAACCCGTGGGTGTGCGTTTGGTGTTGCAAGTTTTTACGTTGGTTTGGCTGGTGTCGTGTCTCGGCTGGGCCATTCAGGTTCTCTGGAGGCTGTAAGTCATGACCGTTAAAAGTTCCATTCCCCGTCGCAAGTTTGACGTGGTCATCGTCGGTGCGGGCGGCTCAGGCATGCGCGCTTCTTTGCAATTGGCGCGCGCTGGCTTGAACGTCGCCGTGTTGTCCAAGGTCTTCCCTACCCGTTCACACACGGTGGCTGCACAAGGCGGTATCGGTGCCTCATTGGGCAATATGAACGAAGACAACTGGCATTACCACTTCTATGACACCGTCAAAGGGTCAGACTGGTTGGGCGACCAAGACGCTATCGAATTCATGTGCCGCGAAGCACCTAAAGTGGTCTATGACTTAGAGCACATGGGCATGCCTTTCGACCGCAACCCAGATGGCACGATTTACCAACGTCCTTTTGGCGGCCACACCGCCAACTACGGCGAAAAAGCCGTAGAACGCGCATGCGCTGCAGCCGACCGCACAGGCCATGCCATGTTGCACACCCTCTACCAACAAAACGTTGCGGCTAAAACGACTTTCTTTGTTGAGTGGATGGCGCTTGATTTAATCCGTGACGAAGACGGTGACGTCGTAGGCGTCACTGCGCTCGAAATGGAAACCGGCGAGCTCTACATCTTGGAAGCCAAAACCACCATGTTGGCAACGGGCGGTGCAGGTCGTATCTTTGCCGCATCTACCAATGCCTTCATCAACACGGGTGACGGCTTAGGCATGGCAGCGCGCGCTGGCATTCCTTTGGAAGACATGGAGTTCTGGCAATTCCACCCCACAGGCGTAGCCGGTGCGGGCGTGCTGTTGACCGAAGGTTGCCGTGGCGAAGGCGCGATTTTGCGCAATAGCTTGGGCGAGCGTTTCATGGAACGCTATGCACCTGCCTACAAAGATTTGGCGCCACGCGATTACGTCTCACGTTGTATGGACCAAGAAATCAAAGAAGGTCGCGGTTGTGGTCCTAACAAAGACTACATCAACCTCGATATGACCCACTTGGGCGTCGAGACCATCATGAAGCGCTTGCCTTCGGTGTTCGAAATCGGTCACAACTTTGCCAACGTTGACATCACCAAAGAGCCAATCCCTGTGGTGCCAACCATCCACTACCAAATGGGTGGCATTCCGACCAACATCCACGGCCAAGTGGTAACGCAAGATGCCAACAACAAGAGCGTCGTAGTCAATGGTTTGTATGCAGTGGGTGAATGCTCTTGCGTGAGCGTACACGGCGCGAACCGCTTAGGCACCAATTCATTGCTGGACTTGCTCGTTTTTGGTCGTGCAGCTGGCAACCATGTGGTCGAGTTCAACCAAAAGAACAAGCACCACAAACATTTGCCAGAAAACGCTGCAGACATTTCACTCGCCCGTTTGGCGCGTTTGGAGAGCAACTGCACAGGCGAATACGCACAAAACGTCGCCAACGACATCCGTTCTGCCATGCAGTACCACGCTGGTGTGTTCCGCACGCAAAAGTCGATGGACGAAGGTGTGGAAGAAATCGCCAAATTGCGCACACGCGTCGAGAACATCGGCTTGAAAGACAAATCAAAAATCTTCAACACGGCGCGCATCGAAGCGCTAGAAGTCGAGAACTTGATCGAAGCCGCGCAAGCCACCATCGTCTCCGCAGCAGCCCGCCACGAAAGCCGTGGCGCGCATACCGTCGATGACTACGGCGATACGCCCGAACATCCGAACGGTCGTAACGACACCGAATGGCACAAGCACACACTGTGGCACCGTGATGGCAACAAGCTCACCTATAAGCCCGTACAAATGCAACCACTCACTGTGGAAAGCATCCCCTTGAAGACCCGTACTTTCTGATCAGGCACACACCATGACAAAACGCACGTTTGAAATTTACCGCTACGACCCTGATACCGACGCCAAACCCTACATGCAAACCATCGAGGTCGAACTCGACGGAAGCGAACGCATGTTGCTCGACGCTTTGATGAAGCTCAAAGAAGTTGACCCCAGCATCAGCTTTCGCCGCTCATGCCGCGAAGGTGTTTGCGGCTCTGACGCGATGAACATCAACGGTAAAAACGGCCTCGCCTGCTTGACCAATATGAACACATTGCCCGGTAAGATTGTTTTGAAGCCCTTGCCTGGTCTGCCCGTCATTCGCGACATGATTGTCGACATGACCCAGTTTTTCAAGCAATACCACTCCATCAAACCTTATTTGGTCAACGACACGCAACCGCCAGAAAAAGAGCGTTTGCAGTCGCCCGAAGAGCGCGACGAATTGAACGGTTTGTACGAATGTATTTTGTGCGCGAGTTGCTCGACCAGCTGCCCCTCTTTCTGGTGGAACCCTGACAAGTTTGTGGGTCCTGCTGGATTGCTGCAGGCCTATCGCTTTATTGCCGATAGCCGCGACCAAGACACCGCTGGTCGTTTAGACAATTTAGAAGACCCTTACCGTCTATTCCGTTGCCACACCATCATGAACTGCGTCGATGTTTGCCCCAAGGGCTTGAACCCTACCAAGGCCATTGGCAAGATCAAAGAGTTGATGGTGCGTCGCGCGATCTAAGAATATGAACGTTGATTCACCCTTTCGCGACACCTCAGTCGGCGACCCCATGCTTGATGGCATGGCGGGTGATCAAGCTTTGAACGAACGTGCTTTGAGCAAACTGCGCTGGCGTAGCCGTCGTGGCTTGCTGGAAAACGATTTGTTCATTCAAAAATTTTTTAAGCAATATGAATCGCAACTCACTGTGGCGCACGCCCGCGGTTTGTATGCATTGATGGATTTGTCTGATAACGATTTGCTTGACCTACTTCTCAAGCGCAAAGAAATGCCAGACACCGTGACACAAGAAGAAGCACTTGAGGTGCTGAGTATGTTGAGACACTGAACGCAACACTGATATTAGGAAACCACCATGAAACTCTCAGACAACAAAGCCACTCTGTCGTTCAGCAACGGCAGCCCTAACATTGAGATGCCCGTCTACCAAGGCACCATTGGTCCTGACGTGATAGATATCCGTAAGTTGTACGGGCAGACTGGCATGTTCACCTATGACCCTGGTTTCTTGTCCACCGCCTCCTGTCAGTCAGGCATTACTTACATCGACGGCGACAAAGGTGAGTTACTCTATCGCGGCTATCCGATTGAACAACTTGCTACGCAGTGCGACTATTTAGAAACTTGCTATTTGCTGCTCAAAGGCGAACTGCCCAACGCCACGCAAAAGCAAGACTTCACCAAGCTTGTGACCAACCACACCATGGTCAACGAGCAAATGCAATTCTTCTTACGCGGTTTCCGTCGTGATGCGCATCCTATGGCCGTTATGACAGGCTTGGTGGGCGCACTATCTGCTTTCTATCACGACAGCACTGACATCACCAACCCAGAGCACCGCGACATTTCTGCGATTCGTTTGATTGCAAAAATGCCCACCTTAGTTGCCATGGCCTACAAATACACCATCGGCCAGCCTTACATGTATCCCAAGAACGACCTGAGCTATGCAGGTAATTTCTTGCGCATGATGTTCGGCACACCTTGTGAAGAATACAAAGTAAATCCCGTGCTCGAGCGCGCTCTAGATCGCATTTTCATCTTGCATGCAGACCATGAACAAAACGCATCGACATCTACCGTGCGTTTGTGCGGATCTTCTGGCACCAACCCCTTCGCAGCAATTGCGGCGGGTGTAGCTTGTCTTTGGGGCCCTGCTCACGGTGGTGCGAATGAAGCCTGCTTGAATATGCTCGAAGACATCCAAAAAATGGGGGGCGTTGCCAAAGTAGGCGAATTCATGGAGAAAGTCAAAGACAAAAACTCCGGCGTCAAACTCATGGGCTTTGGTCACCGCGTGTATAAAAACTACGACCCACGCGCCAAGCTCATGCAAGAGACCTGCAACGAAGTCTTGCAAGAACTCGGCTTGGAAAATGACCCCTTGTTCAAACTCGCCAAAGCACTCGAAAAAATCGCCTTAGAGGACGACTACTTCGTACAACGCAAGCTCTACCCTAACGTCGACTTCTACTCTGGCATCGTGCAACGCGCCATTGGTATTCCAGTGAACTTGTTCACCGGTATTTTTGCTTTGGCACGTACCGTGGGATGGATTGCCCAGTTGAACGAAATGATTGGCGATCCTGAATACAAAATCGGCCGTCCACGCCAATTGTTCACAGGCGCGCAGCACCGTAATGCTGAACCTTTGGCCAAACGCAAATAAGGTTTAACCAGCGATACTTAAAGCCCCGCTTTTGCGGGGCATTTTTTATGGCAAACACTCCATTTATTGAAAGCTCGCAGGCACTGCGTGACATCGTGGACAGGTCACATACCACGTGCCAATGCAGTCTAGAACGTTGCGCTGGATGGGAGAGCGTGAACGATATGCAATGGCCTTCGCAACAGTTGGAATTGGTAGGTACATTGCGGGACCCTGATGTGTATGAGCCTGGGTTTGAAGAGCACCATCCCAATGGCACGCGCTATGAATCGGCCAATGCGCCCGTATCTGTCAAACACTTTCCCTATAACCGTTGCGAGGTTTTTTCCTGCAATCGCTGTGCGCAACACGTTTTGCGATACACAGAATTTGGAGGATATTACGTGGATCCCCGTGGGCGTCGGATTACCGTAGGACTTATTGATCCGGAGTGATACGCAGTAAATGGCCAAACACCATGCTGCCCATATCCAGTCTCGTGGCGGCAATATTGGATGTCCAAAGCGACATCACAAAGAAAGTAGCAAGCACACGCGCATAAAGCTTGAAAGAATACTTCGATGGCAGTTTGTCTGCAAATAGTTTTGAAATGGACGATTGTTTTTTCTTGAAGGTAATAGGAACTTCAATCGCAGGGCTTAGTTCAATTGGATTTTGCGTAGTGGGTTGTTCGAGTTCAGTATCCGCTTGGCTGGCAAACGCACCGATGGAATTAATCTCCAGTGTGTCCGAAGTATCTTCGCCCAATGGGCTACCTACAGACTTTGTAGAAACTGATGATTGAAGAATCTGGCTAGCATTTGAAACTGGTTGGTGGTTAGCAGTAATACCTGTCTTAGCCACTCTTGCATCATTTGTATTTGATGGTTTATTTGCGATAGATTGCAAGTTGTCTTCAATTGCTTGTTTTGCAGTTGCGGCTTTATTTCCTTTATTTGTTGCGGCAATAGACTGCAAGTTATCTTCGATAGCTTCTATAGCGATGCCGGCATTGTTGGTGGCAATAGCGCCAGAAGCGATGGCTTGGATGTTATCTTTAATAGCTTCTTTTGCGGCTGCGGCCTTATTGGTCTCGTTTCCTTTGTCTGAGACAGACTGCAAATTGTCATTAACAGCTGACTTGGCAACAACTGCTTTATCTGAAGTCAAAGACGCTGCACCAACAGATTGCAAATTGTCTTTGATCGCCTCACTAGCTACCTTTGCTTTATTTGTAACATTTGCTTGATTATCGAAAGCAGGTTCTTTTGAAGACTCTTTGTTGGTATTAGCTCTTACATTGTTTAGTAAGCTTTTATTTTTAGCCTCAAACTTATTGAGTTTTTCGCTTAGCTCATCAACAACTTTTTGTAAATTTTCTACGCGATCATCAATTGGCGCAATTTTTAATATTGAGGCATTACCTGCACCGCCAACGGCTTGTATATTTTTATCAACATCTGATTCATCTAATGCTTTTTGTAAATTTGGATCAACTTTTATTTCTAAAACTCTTTGATTTTCTAA
>Ga0228703_1001421_pt1 | contig 14626 bp, 3 predicted proteins | sample McNCre217_Aug_MG_3_FD_178020 | JGI IMG/M metagenome (GOLD analysis project Ga0228703, IMG submission 178020) | Freshwater microbial communities from McNutts Creek, Athens, Georgia, United States - 29-17_Aug_MG | ecosystem: Environmental > Aquatic > Freshwater > Creek | place: USA: Georgia... | reverse complement strand
TGACGATCCATAGCAGGGTCAAGCCCGCTTGTGGGTTCATCCAGAATCAGAAGCGACGGTTCGGTGAGCAGCTCCAACGCCACCGATGCACGTTTGCGTTGACCACCAGAAAGTCGATTTATGACGGTGTCCCGATTTGAATCCAATTCGAGGCGTTCGATAACTCGATTCACCTGCTCGATACGTGCACTCTTGCCGCCGTCGACCCGTAAACGCAGTTTGGCAGCGTAATTCAAAGCGGTATCTAGCTTCAAAGTGGTGTGGAGCACGTCGTCCTGAGGAACCATACCGATACGAGAAGAAACAACGTCGAAGTTTTTGTAAACGTTAAAACCGTCGAATGTTACGGTGCCGCCGGTTGGTTTCGTGACTCCGGCAATAGCTTTCAAGAAAGTTGACTTACCGGCACCGGAAGGGCCGATCACTGCGGTGAGTGTGCCGGGGGCCAAACGCACATCGATTCCGCTGAGTAGTTTACGGCCGCCCTTAATTTCAAATTCAAGGTTATTTGCGTAGAGTCCACCAGATTTTTCGCTCTGGTTACGAAGAAAATCGAGGTGCCCAGAACGAATGGTTAGGTCTGTGTTACCAATCGTGATTACGTCACCCTCGCGAACCGGAGCGGTTCGAATGAGTTTTCCGTTTAGATAGGTGCCGTTGGTGGAGCCTAGGTCTTCAAGAATCAGATTGTTTTCCAGAGAAATCAGGCGAGCATGACGCCGACTCGCCAACACATCGGAGACTATGAAGTTGGCTTCGGCCGCCTTACCAATCACCACATCGGTCGCAGCAAGAACTGGGCCAGCTTTTTTTACCGGTGCGGTGTCACCTTTCAAATCAAGTGAAATAACCACCGAAAGCTCGGTATCACCAAGGTGAATGTCTACCGGTCCAGAAATCAGAATCGAGTTGATTCGAACACCTTTTACAAAGCAACCATTTGCGCTCTTGGTGTCGCTGAAAACCCATGCTTTTTGATTTGTATCAAACTTGAGAGTTGCGTGAATTCTCGAAATCGAAGCCTCTTCGATTTGAAAGGTTGCGTCCAACGACCGTCCGATGGTTACAACCTGGTCAGGCGAAAAACTACTCGAACGTCCAGCGTATTTGATCACAATCTGGTTCATAGAATCGCCCTTAAGGCTAACGGACTAATTGAGGCCGCTGCGACCGTTTGACCCGAGATTACGGTCTTGAGAGCCGAACCCGCCGAGTTGGTTGCGGTTACCGCCAAAAGCAGTTTTTTGCCAGACATGGCTGGAACAATCAAGTTTTGGTTATCAAAGCCGGCAATCGCTGTGCAGGTGCTCGGGATTGGCTGTGAAGAAGTAATTGTGGCTGTGCTCGGGCAGCTATACCAGCGGTAGGTATAGGTTTTAGGGTTGGTTCCGCTCCAGGTACCGAGATTTGCCGTAATGGTTCGACCAACCGATACCGATGTCGGGCTAAAAGAAGGTGCAACCGTGTTTGATGGCGCCAAACGTATCGGGCCAAAACTTGCCGAGAAGGTAAAGCCCGTTCCAGTTCCCGGTTTGTTGGTTGCCGTTACAGCGGTAACTTTTACAACAAGGTATTTATCCACCCAGGCACTGTTTAGCGGCACAGTTGCCGACGTAAGTGCGGTCGAGGTACAGCCAGCGGGAACCGAGGAGCCAGCGGGCGCTGCGTTTGGACACAGGTACCAGAGGTAACCGAAGTTTGCGCTGGTCGGAATAGGGTAACCAGACCAACTGCCGGCACTCGTTGTGACCGAGGCGGTTGAGGTGTAGATGTCTGACCCAGAAATTACCGGTGCGGAAATCGCATTCGGTGTCGATGAAACAACGGCGGTTGATTCGGATGAGCGTGTCGATGAGCCAACCGAATTTGTGGCAGTTTGCAACAACGCAATCCGCTTGCCAACCATTGCCGAGGTAACCACAAGGTTTGCATCGTTAGCGTTTGAAATTTGGGTGCAGTTAGCTGTGATGTCTGCACTTCCAGCGACAACACGGTCGGTGCATTGCCACCAGGCATAAGACGTCGTTGGTGCGTCATTTCCACTGACGGTTGTCAAATTTGCAATAAGCGTTTCACCCAAGTGTGCAACACCAGTGATACTCGGTGCAATGGACCCAAATTGTGGAAGGTTTTTCACCGACGCTGTTGATGCCGTGAATACCGAGTTGACGCCAGCGCCAGCGAGGTTAGATCGAACCGACAGCGTTACCTTGGCAAGAATGTATTGGCCGGCCATGGCGTTTGTAGGGGCCAGGTTAGCTGCCGTCTGCAGAGCTATAAGTCCACAGTCTGCCGGAAGGCTTGTTGGAGCCGATGTGTGCTCTAGAGAACATTGATACCAGGCGAAGCTGAAGTCACTTGCAGTTGATGTTGGAGAACTCGTCCAAGCTCCGGTGGAAACCGAAAGTGGCACAAGAGCACCAACAGTTGCATCTCCGACGATTGTAGGAACTGAGGTGTTGTTAGGAGTTCGGGTAACATCAACCAATCCGGTTGAACTCTTGGTAACCGAGCCCACCGAGTTACTGTTGGTCACCGCGAGAACAATGAACTTGCCAGCTAGGTCTTCGGTGAGAACTAGTGGAGCGTCGCCTAAACCGATCAGCACCGAACAGTTCGAAGGAAGAGACGAAACGCTCGTGTTAAGGGCAGCAGTACAGCTCCACCAGTCGTAAGTGGACGAATTGGACGGGTAAGAACTGACAGCCGGAATGGTGGCCGACAAAGTTTGACCAACATGCAAAGTTCCGGTGAGAATCGGAGTCGAACCGAATACCGGAGCCATCAGAATCGGACCTATTGAGGAACTGACCACCTGAGCAGTTCCCGCGCCTGGCTTGTTGGAAGAGTTGTTAGCAATTTCAACCGCCACTATGTGCTTGCCTCGGTATTCAGAGATAAGGGTGAGGCTCTTACCGGTGATTGCCAAACCGTTGGAACTAGTAGCCAAAGTACAGTCGCTGTCGACAGTGGTTGAGCTCTGAAGTTTTTCCGACGCACAGTAGTACCAGTTGTAAGTCTTGGTGATCGGCGACGTTCCCGACCAAACGCCGTCCACAACCGAAATACTCTTGGTGGCACCAACCTGGTTGTCGCCTCGAATGGTCACCGCGGAAGTATTGCTTGGGCTTTGGGTCACACGAAGGCTTCCTGAAGGTACGTAGAAGGTGGTGGATGAAACACCGTTGGTGGCTACCACCTGTGCCGTGAGGTAGCGATCTGCGACTGCGCTAGTCACCGTGTAACGTGCGGAGGTTGCGCTGGCAATTGGGTTGCAGCCTGCGCCAGCAATACTGGTTTTACTGGTGACCGCCGAAGAACAGCTCAACCACTGTACCGAGGTACTCGGGGCAGGGTTTCCAGACACGGTTCCAAGCGAAGCAACCAACTCTTCGCCAACGTGTCGGTAACCAGAAATAGTTGGTTCAACATCAAACTGGGGTTGGCTCAAAATCTCCGAAGTGGATGCTGAATAAACCGTTCCAGTCCTGGCGCTTCCAAGATTGTTTGAAGCCTGAGTTCCGGTTTCTTCAAGTACTAGGAACTTTCCGGCCATATCTCGGGTGAGAGTAATTGGAGTTGGGGAGCTCGTTGCGGCGCCAACCGCTGAAGTACATGAGGCGGGCTTTGTAGCAGTCGCAACCAAATTGGCACTCGTGCATAGATACCAAGTGAATGTCTTGATACTTACGTTTGGTGTGGCATCCCAGGTGCCGCCAACCGCACTAATCTGGTTAGTTCCGTTGGCCAACGCCGTTCCCGAAATCGTTGGTGGGTTGGCACTAGTGGGTGAACGCGTAACCGACTGGGTGGCAATAGTGTTTTTGCGGGTTGCCTTTACCGAGTTCGTGGAGATCGCATACAACTCGATGTAACGTCCGGTCATGCTGGTGTCGACCGTTATCGAAGTCTGATTCGTATCGCCAATTTTGATACAGGTAGAAGGTACCGATGCCATGGTCTCGGAAGTTGAAGCAGATGCACAGCTAAACCATTCAAACGATGTAGAACTCGGAGCCGGGTAGGCGCGCACGGTAGGCATCGTTGTGGTCAGTGTTTGACCCACGTGTGGCGAACCGGCGTAGGCAGGTGACGAGAAGGTGATAACCGGAGCCAATAGCACCGGACCTACACCCGCCGAATATTCGCGGTCGTACTCGTATCGACCAGCGCTGATTGGGTTCATTGCAGCCGAAACCATCGGTGAGAACACAATGTACTTACCGGCATCGGTCACACTCGGAACATACGAGTTAGACGAAGTGGGAGGGGTAAGTTTTTCACAACCTGTTTGGCGAGCGTTCGAGGCCGCAACCGCTGAGTCGCAGGCAAACCACCAGAAACTGTTGTTATCAACCTGAGGCGTTGGATAGCTCGAATACTCGCCATAATCTCCGGTAAGCCTGGTGCCAACCATTGGCTGTCCACCGTTGGCAACGGTGATCGCGGGAGCCCTAGAAAGAATTGGTTTCTGGGCAATAGGCGCAGTCGTAGCCGTTGTAGCGTACCCATACCAACCCGACTGCCCGCTGTAGGCGGTAACTCTACCCATTACCTTTTGCCCAGCCAAAGCATCGGTCAAAACCAATGACTTTCCAGACTCACCCGGAATTACACTGCAGTCACTGAGCGGGCTCTCAGACCTTTGCAGGGTTGCGTTAGAAAGCACACAGGTGTACCAGGAGTAGGTGAAGGACGGTCCCGAGGCATCCACGGGTGTGGCCGACCAGAAGGTTTGGTCGTTGGTCATGGTAATGGTTTCACCAACGTTCGCCGCGAAAACGTTTGTGGTTGGGCTTGAGGTCAAAACCACCGGCACGTTGGACATGAAATATGGCTTCTCATTCAATACGCCGGTAGCCGCTGTTGCGTAGCCTTCTTTGGCAGTGTTTGGTTGAGCAAAATACGGGTTATTGGTTGCAATGACTTGCACAACCAACTTCTTGGAGATATTCTTGCCGGCTAAAGAAGGAACTGTTATTTGCGAAGTCTGGTCGGTGATGTTGATACCGGTGATGCGGGTACAACCGCTCGGCGTAGCCGAGGATGTGATTGGCGTTACCACACTGGATAGACACATCATCCACTTGTACTTAAAGGTTGGTGCCGGTTCACCCTGCCAGGTTCCTGTGGTTACCGTGGCAACGTCTTGAGTGAATTGAATTTCGTTGAGTGTTGGTTCGCTACCCGCAACAATTGTGGGAGCTTGGGTAACCTTTTCACTCGTTTTGGTCCAGACACTAGCCGACCCTGCTGTATTGGTTGCGGTAATTCTCACTCCGACAAATTTTCTAACTTCCGAAACAGTCGGGGTGAAGTCAATCTGCGTCGCGCCAGAAATGTATTGGCAACCAGAGGGCAGAGCAATCTTAGAAAAGTTGGCTTGCTTGGTTATACAAGAGAACCACTGGTAACTGAAAGTTCCCGCCTCAACTCCACGCCAAGTTACCGAGGTCAGCGCGTTGTCTGAGAACGGATCGGTATCCGGTTGCCACTGAGTTACCTGGGTCACCGTGCTCACTTCGCCAACCATTGAACCGGAAGTTACTGTTGGCGCCACAAAAACCAGACTGTCGTCCCAGAGAGTTGGCGCGACGGTAACTCGAGCCGAAGTCTTCGCAATTCGCAAAGCTTGACGATTCACCGAGATGTCGTAGGCGGGGTTACTTCCCGGCTTCAAAACATACTCAACCGACGAGATGTAGTAGCCGGCAAATTGCGTTGTGATATCTAGTGTGAGCGGCCTGGTTTCTGCCGCATTCAAAAGTTTGGTACTCGAGTTTGCGTAATCGAAAATTGGATAACAGTAGTCTTGCCAACGTGAAACTGGATCAACGATTTCGGTTTTACAGGCAATCCATCGCCGTTGAGTTAGGGGTTGTGCGGTATCTACACCGTGGCTCCAGGTGCCAGTGGTTTGGGTGAACTCTACGGTTCCGTCCGATGTGATCTGCGTAACTCCCCCGGTTGCAGAAACCGAGATGGACGTTAGCGGCTCGTAACCAGCCTCAACCGCCAATTGTGCGGAGGCGCTGTAAATGGTTTGAGAGCCGGCGGAATTTGTTGCGGTAACTCCTACCAGAACATACTTTCCGGTGAAAGACCTATCCAGTTGGTATGTGCTCTGAGTAGCTCCAGTAATTGTGCTACATGACGCATCCAAAATAAGTGACGAAACTTGCACCTTTGAATCACAGGCATACCACTGGTAAGACTTTGTAGGTTCAGGAGCTGCCGACCATTGATCTCGGCTCGCGGTAAGAACCATACCCACCAGATAAGAATCACCGGTAATTACTGGAGCGTTGGTGTTGGATGGCGCCTTGGATACAGCCTCGGTTACCGCCAAAAGGTAGCTGGTTACAGAGCCTCCTCCGAAGGCCGTGCCAACCACCTGTGCGGTTATGTAACTTCCGTCATCAAAGTTTCCAATGACATAAGTCAAACCCGACTGGGTCAGGTGGGTACAGGTGCTTGGAGGTTGTTCCGAGGTTGTGGCAGGAATCGGGTTTGTACAGCTGTACCAGTTGTAGGAAATCGTTGGTGCTGGGTTTGTGGGCGACCAGATACCTGGATCGATGGTTAGCGTCGAACCCGCCTTGTGTTCACCAGAGATGCTTGGCAGTGGGTCGGCTGCAGGCGCCTGATTCACCGGGTTGAGTGTGGTGTTAGAGAACTGGGTGCTACTTCCTGCAGCATTGGTGCCGGTGACTGCGAACATCAGATACTTGTTGCGATCGTCAATACGAATCGTGTAAGTGCTGTCGCTAGCTGCAGAAATCGCTTCACAACCCTCAGGTAACTCGGTAATCGGGGTGGCATTTCGATCCACTAGAGAGTCACACCGGTACCACTGGAAAGTTTGCGCTGGAGCCGGCTTGTTTGCCCAAAGCACCCGAGTAGACCACACCGACCCCACTGTTGGCCCATCGTCAAGGTTCATATTGACCGGCTTCACTAAGACTGGCTTTTCCGAAACCACTGGTGGATCGGCAACCGCTTCGGTGCCTGCGGAGAAGACTGTGGCTTTGTATGTGACGGCACCAATCTTGTTGGTTGCGGTAACCGCATAAACAAGATATTTTCCGATGAGATCTAAATCATTTATGAGCGTGTCTGCGGTAGCTCCGGAAAGCAATTTACAAGTTTTCGAATCGATCGTGCTTGCTGGGAGCGTTGGTCTCACCGTGCAGGCATACCAAGATTTCGATTTAGTGATGGCGGGGAATCCTCGCCAATCGCCGTCGACGCCCGTGCTGGTTTCATTTACCTTCGGTGTCCCTGTGATTGACGGCGGCACCACATTTCTAACTTTTTCGGTCACCAGCGCGGTTGATGCCGAGTATGCGGTGCTCGCGAGAGCATTGTTTTCGCCGGTGACAGCGAGAACCAAAGATTTGCCAGGATCCTGGTCGGTCAACTGGTAGGTCAACGAGTTTGCACCCTGAATGAGTAAACACTTCGGATCCAGTTCATCATCGGCAGCTAAGACCGTGTCGCAGCGATACCACTGGTAGCTGAGGTTGCTATCAACCGGCGACCATGTGCCAGCACCACCAACGAGGTTAGTGACCACACCCGAGTTGAAGCTCGCCGAACCGGTTATGGTGGGAGCTCGCTCGTTTACCGGACCAACCACAATCTGCGACGACGTTGCTGAGTAGTGTTCGCTCGAACTCACGGCGTTGGTGGCTTTGATTTTGACAACCAAATATTCGTTTGTGTGCGGGAAAAGGGATGCGTCTGGAATCTTGAATTTGGAACCGGTTGCTCCGGGAATCGAAGAACAACCAGCAGGAAGTGTGGTTGAAGAGCTAGCCACAGGGCTGGTGCAGACAAACCACTCGTAGGTCTTAGTAACTTCAGGGAAAGACTTCCAGGTGTCAAGTTTCGCTTTCACGGTAAGTCTGTGGAATGTGGTACCAACTGCTGCCACCACGTGGTCAACCACTGGGGCCATCCAAACAGCAGCTGTGGTTTTTGAGTAGAAGTCGGCGTCACCGTTTTCGTTACTGGCATGCACGTGAACCATCAGGAATTTCCCGCGCATGGCCTCAGTTGGAGTGATGCTTGAACCGGTCTCACCGGCAACCACTTCGCACAGGCTTTCGGTTGCAGGGGCGGTAACCGACGCAGCCTGACTGGCTGGGCAAATCAGCCACTCATAACTTTTCAACGGTGTTGGCACACCTCGCCAAACTCCACCGTCGGTGCGTAGCTCTTGCCCAACAATTGGGTTCAGTTGGGTTACCGGCGGTGTGATTGTTGCCGGATAGGTGAAGGTCGGATCTGCTTTCTTTACCGGACCAGAAACCACAGCTGCAGTTGATGCCGACCAGCTGGTTTGCTCACCGACCTTGTTGGTTGCAGTTACTCGATAAACCAGATACTTACCGAGAAGATCATCGGTTGGGCTGAAGGTTGCTGAGGTGGCACGTGCAATTTCTACACAGTTACTTGGAGCAGCTAATGTAGACGCCAAAACGATCCCGTCACAGGCAAGCCATTGGGTTGCAAATGTTGGGGTTGGCAGGCCGTCCCAGTTTCCTTTATCTCCTGTAACCACCTGGTCAACGAAGGCTTTGCCGGACACCGTTGGAGCGACGGTGTTATTTGGTGGCTGAAGAATCGCATCGGTTGAAGAGGTGTAAACAATGGATGCACCGACGCCGTTGTCATTTTTAACAGCGCCAATAAGGTATTGACCAACGTCGGCAGCAACCGGTCGGTAGGTCGAAGTTGAAGCATTTTCTTCGATAAGTTGACACGAGCTGTTTAGAACATCTGATGGATCTTTTACAGCCGACGAACAGCGATACCAAGAGTACTGATTGGTGGTTGGGTCTGGTGTTGGTGTTCCAACCCAATCACCGGGGTTGGTGTTAGAAATTTTAAGGTCAACCAAGATGCTTGCAAATTGTGAGCCGGCGAATGCAACACTTGGTGCAACCACTGAAACAGTTGGTGGAATCAGGTTCACCGAACCGGTAACAATCTGTTCGGTACTGGCCGACCAAAGTTTTGCTGAACCAGCCGTGTTGGTGGAGATCACCAAAGCAGACAAATATTTGCCATTTTGACTGGAACCCACAACCCAATTTCCACCACTGTTCGGTAACTCACGGCAGTTGTCGGGTTGAATCGAAGTAGCAACCAAAACCGCCTGGTCACATTCCCACCAGGTGTGAGTTTGGGTTGGAGCTGGAGTTCCAACCCAGGTTCCATCGGTGACTTTCAAGGTCGACTGAACATAGGTGTACCTGGTAGTAATTCTTGGGGCAACAGTGTTCACTGGCGGTGCTACAACTGATTTACTGGTGGTGCTTGAGTAAACCTCGTCGGAGTAAGACTTGTAGGCGCCATGAATTCTGACACCCAGATACTTTCCTAATTGGTCTGAAGTTATTGGGAATGTGCGGCCAGTGGCGCCCACAATATCTTGGCAAAGATCGTCCAGTGCTTTACCGCCAACGGTGATTTGTTTTGTGCAACTAAACCACTGGTAGGTGTAGGTGGGTGTTGGTGAGCCCTGCCAGGTACCCACGGAAGCCTCAACCTCGTAGCCGATTCTAGGAGAGCCATCGCTAGCCGCTTGGTTTGCACCGAAAACTGGCTTGGCTCCAGACATGTATAGAGGAATCACATAGACTCGAGCGGTTGTTGCGGAGAACAGCGTCACATCTTCGGTGCCGTTGGATACTGTGAGGCTGAATCCGATGAATTTCTCTTTATCGGCAGCCTTGACCAAATATTCGGGGGCAATTTGTGATTTGCTCAACACACAATCTGTTGGCACGCTACTTGAATAAACCGGATGAGGCAGCGTGCAGAGGTACCACTGGTACTTGAACCCGGTTGCCGAATCTACGGCCGGGCTGGCATCCCAAATACCCTGGAAGGCAGTTACGGTGGTTGCCGCTCTGGCTTCGTTGTCGGAGTCATCAACTCCCTGAACCGCTGGTGACAGAGCAACCAATTTTGGTGGCATCTTAATATCTGCCGTTCCTGAAGATATCAGTTCATCTGTTCCAGCGGTATTTCGAGCCGAAACTTTGACGAAAATCTGACTGTCGCGATCCGAAGTACGAAGCTGGTAACTGGTAACACCCGTTGCCACCACCGCACAGGTGGAAAAGTTGGTTACACCAGATGCGCATCTAATCCACTGGAGGGTGGTTATCGGTGCAGGGTAACCGGCCACTGAGATACCGGTAGCTGTAAGAGTTTGACCGGTCCACTGATTTCCGGTAATCCTCACCGTGGGAGCAATTTCTGGTGATTGCAAAATCTCTTGACTGGAAGCGGTATAACTAGTGATTTCGCCAACAGTGTTCTTTAACTTCAGTTCGGCCAAAATGTACTTGGTCACGTCGGTGAGAGTCAACTTGTATGACGCACCCACAGCTCCGACAATCACCGAACACCCTGTAGGAATTACATTTGAAATAGCCTCTACGGCATTTGAACACCTGAACCAACGGTAACTTGCTGCTGGAACCGGGAAACCCGTGCGCTCGGCAGCGGCAAATTCAAGTGTGTTTCCTTTATTGCGAACCGTATTTAGAGTTGGCCCACGAGTGAATCGAGGAGCTTCATTTACCTCGAGAGTACTCGGGCTGTAAACAGTTTGGGCACCGTGCTCATTGAAACCTCGAACGCCTACTAGAAGGAACTTTCCTGATTCGGAACTGGTGGGCGAAATAGAACTTCCGGTTTGCCCACTGATTGCTGTGCAGCCGAATGGGATTTCAAATTGTTTTACCTTCTGCTGGGAATCACACCTGAACCACTGATATGTGAATTGTGGGGCAGGATTGCCAGACCAGGTTTGAGCCCCAATGTTTATTGAACTGTTCAACGTTATTGGCGTGCTGTTACTAGTCGGAATGGCGATCGTCTGATTTAGTGGCGCGATGTTAACGAGTTGCGAGCTAGAGGTGTAGCGCTTCACCGAACCCACCTCGTTGGTTAGGTTAATCGAAGCCAAGATGTACTTCCCCACATCTCCCGCTACAAAAGGGTAGCTAGCGTCATTTGCTCCAGCTAGCAGCACACAACCAACCGCGAGCGCTGGCGAGTCGTTTGCTACGGGCGCAGCGCAACGGTACCAAGCAAATTCGATGTTGGGTTCGCTGGTTCCCCGAATTGAGCCGATGGACGCCACAAGATTTTGGCCACCAACCACATGCTGGTTACCTACGGCAGGGTTTCCTGTAAAGCTGGGGGATTCCAAGACGAGGTTGCTCGAAGGGCTAAAAACGCTAACGCGATTTGAGCCTTGTACCGCGGTAACTTTCACAACCAGGTAGTTTGCGGAATCAGCCGTAACCGGTGTATAGGTTTTCGCGGTAGCACCGGAAATCTCGGTGCAACCGTCAGAGAGGGTCGACGACTTGGTCGCCACCGATTGTGCACAGCGATACCAGTTGTATTCGAAGGTCGGCGCGGGAAAGCCTGTCCAGGTGCCATTGCTAGCTTCTACCGCCACACCGAGTTGCACGAAAGTTTTGGTTGAACTTGGCTTAGCCAGTTGTAGGTTCGCCACAGTGCCGGTAACTCGGTCACTCGTGGCACTGGTTCGAGTGGTTTGACCGGCAACGTTTCTCAGCGTTACCCGCGCCACGATGTAGTAACCCTCAAGCGAAGTATCGAGCATTAGCGTTGAATCGGTTTGGCCGGCAAGCACGGTACAACCAACTGGAATTTGCCCCTGCGCAGCCTGGGCAGTGGCACACTTTGCCCATGCAAAAGTTTCGGTTGACGCTCCTCCGAATGCCGACGCACCTGAGGTCACTGTCAAACTACCAGCGGAATCAGCATTCCCCGAGAGCATTGGGTCGGCCCCAAAAATAGGTTTTGTTTGCACAGCCGATGTGGAAATCGAAACAAGTGTTGCGCTGGCGGCTAGGTTTGTTGCGGTTTCTTCTACCGAAATGAATTTGTCTTGCATCTCAAGCGTGGTGGTCAGGCTTGTGCCGGTAACGCCGTTGATTAATGAACAGGTTTCTGGGGCAGATTCTTGGACCACAGATACTGCTGTGTCGCAGAGAAACCACCGATAGGTTTTGGTCGGTGTTGGGTTTCCCGCCCACGTTCCGGGCGTTACCGTAACGGTAGCGCCAACGATCGGCTGACCGGTTGTTGCCAACTGACTGGAAGTCAGCCTCGGTGCCAGCGTGTTAGTCGGACCAGTGAGCACCTTGCTGGTGGATGCACTAAAACTCGAAACCGGCGAGGTGCTGTTAGTTACGTTGGTTGCCTTTACTTGCACCACCAGAAACTTGTTGTTCTGGTTTGCGCCAATCACATAGTTAGATGAGGTTTCACCGGCAATCGCCACACATTTGGCGTTCTTCACTGAAGAGGCCGGCACCTGCGCCGAACATGAGAACCACTGATAGCCGAAGGTGGCGCTTGGGCTTGCCATCCAGGTGCCGGTCATTGCGGTCAGGGTTCGACCAACAGCAACCACTCCTGAGAACAGTGCGGCCGGTGCCACATTGACCGGAACTTGCATTACCGAGCTGGCGGAAGCGATTCGAGTTGCAGCAACTTCGGTTGCGCCGTTTTTCGCAGAAACCAAGACAGAAACGTATTTGTCTACGTCTTGGGCGGTCACCGTATAAGTTGCTGCCGTTGCTCCTACAATTTCGTCACAACCGCTCGGTGCACTGGTTCCGGCTGTTACCGGGTTGTCGCAGCGAAACCACTTGTAGCTGTTGCTGGTGGCCGAGACCCAGCCTGTGAGATCTACCGAGTATTTGCTGTTCTGAGCTGCAGTTGTTGCCGTGGTGAACTTGACCGTGGAGTTAGTTCCGAGGACTGTTGCCTTCAACGCTGGCGATGGAGCGACAGCCACAGATGTCGATGACGAATATTTGGTGACCGGCGTCGAACCGCTCACGGCATTTGTTGCGAAGGATCCGTAAACCAGGTACTTAGCCTTCAATGCGTTGGTTAGAGCCAAACTAGTTGACGTTGCACCTGTTATTGCTGCACAACCAACCGCGAGGGTTTCACTTTCTGAAACAACTTGTGAGGCACAGGAATACCACTGTCCGGTTACCGTCGGTGTTGGCGTGCCAACCCAATCGGCCGCAGTTGCATTGACAGTATTTCCGGCTATAAGTTCGTCGACGACTGTAATCACCGGGTAGTTGCTTGCGGTAGGCGCTGCGTCGGCCGCATACACCGGACTGAGCTGACCAAAAACGGTTGGAATCAGCGCCAGAATAGCGGCCATTTGCCACTTCCAACTGCGCATAATCCCCCGATTTCCAGGTCTGTGTACATTCAGTCTAGTTAGCCTTTTGGCAAATAAAAAACTGGGTTTTTGCCACTCCACCCCCTGTTTTTTCGTGCTTGACTTGGAGAGTGAACGAACTTTTGAATTCCCTGGTTGGTATTGCTGTGTTTGGCTTCGTTACCTCTGTTACTCCAGGCCCCAACAACACTTATTTGTTGACCAGCGGAATGAACTTTGGAACCAGAAGATCCCTACGCTATGTAAACGGCATCATGGCCGGGCTTATCATCATGTTTTCTGCAATGTACCTGGGTATCGGAGCACTTTTCACCGCCTACCCGCTGATTCAAGAAATCCTGAAGTATGTCGGTTTCGGCTACATCTTGTTTATGGCCTATCAAATTGTGCGCTCTAGCTTCGTCCACAAACACGAGTCGGTTGAACGGGTGGGTTTTTTGAGGGCCACCGCCTTTCAAATGGTCAACCCCAAAGCCTGGATCGTGGTGATGTCGGTTGTAGCCGCTTACGTACCTGCAAATTCGAACCTCATTCAAGGTTCAATCATTTTGGCGGTTTTCCTCTTGGCTACCTATCCTGGCGCAGTTATCTGGGCTGCCTTCGGTGAGTTAATTGCTGGATGGCTGGCCAAGCCTGAAAAGCGTCGTATTTTCAACGTTTCGGCGGCGGTTTTGCTGGTCGTTTCGATGATTCCGGTGCTCTTTTTGTAGCAACTTTCAAGCCGAGATATAGGGTTTTCGTAACTTTAAAAAATATATCCCGCGACACACCGAGACCTTACAAAATGCTTAATTTTGCAGGCGTATTATCGGTCTACAACTAAATAGATCTGCTACTAGGGGAAGCCAGTGAAAGTCTGCCGCGAACCCGAAAAGGTTCTCCAACGAATGACCTGGTGCTGATCTAAAAATCACTGAAGCGGTTCACGAAAGTGGCAAATTCGGTGTCCGGCGATTTGATAGAATCGTCTCAGACATCGATAGCGGCCTCCCTTTCTAAAACCGCTAAGGCCCTTTTAGAAATGAGTAGAAAAATGAGCGCTGCAGTAGCAACCGTTTACACCCTTCCAGCTTGCGTCCAGTGCGACAGCACCAAGCGCCTGCTCACCCGCGAAAACATTGAGTTCAATGTTGTTGACCTAAGCCAAGACGCTCAGGCTCTTGAGATGGTTCAGGCCCTTGGTTACACCGCAGCTCCTGTGGTTATCGCCGGTGAAGACCACTGGTCGGGCTTCAAAATGGACAAAATTCTAGCGCTCAAGAACTAGTAAAAACTTGGTGTGAAGTGTTCGAAATCGTGTACTTCTCCAGTACCTCTGAGAACACCAAACGCTTTGTTGAAAAACTAGGAATAAAGTCACAC
>Ga0228703_1001417_pt1 | contig 14676 bp, 8 predicted proteins | sample McNCre217_Aug_MG_3_FD_178020 | JGI IMG/M metagenome (GOLD analysis project Ga0228703, IMG submission 178020) | Freshwater microbial communities from McNutts Creek, Athens, Georgia, United States - 29-17_Aug_MG | ecosystem: Environmental > Aquatic > Freshwater > Creek | place: USA: Georgia... | reverse complement strand
GGGGCTGTATGGCACGTTGACCATTGGCGCCAATGGCACATACACCTATGCCGTGAACAACACCAATCCCACCGTGAACGCGTTGCAGGTGGGCAGCTCCCTGAACGATGTGTTTACCTACACGGTCAGTGATGGCAAGGGAGGAAGCGCCAACACCACACTGACCATCGTCATCAATGGCACGGACGATGCGCCTGTCGCGAACCCTGACTACAACACAGCCAAAGAAAGCACCACAACTGCAGGCAGCGGCTTCACTTCTACAGGTTACTCGGCGGTTGGCACAGTGGCAGCAGGTACCACCGTGTTGGTAAACGACACCGATGTGGACACCGCCGACACAAAAACCATTGTGGGCACTTCTGTTTCAGGGACGGCCACCATTTCCTCGGTGAACGTGACGGTCGGCACCGGTACACTTTCATTCATAGGCGACAGCGGTTTTAGTTCTGTCGGTACGAGCGGATCTGCCAAACTGTATGTGCATTTGGCGTCGGATACTGCAGGTGCCAACTACCGCGCCGTTTATGCTGCCGATGGTGTCACTCAAATTTACGTCACGAGCAAGGTTGAGAGCCCTGCAGGCTCCAACAATTGGGTCATTACCCTCAATGCAAATCCGGTCAAGTACTACGATGCAAGTGGTCTTCAAACCATCAGTAATCTGGCCTCGTTTTTCACGACCAACGGCGCAGTTGGATTTGAAAACTCCACGCTCACGACAGAAAACACCAATGGCATGAAGACGGCCACGGTCGCGGTGGCCCAATCCACGGGCTACACGACCATCAGCAGCCTGAGCGGCATCAGTGGCACGATCGCAGTTGGCATGAGTGTGACCGGCACGGGAGTTCCAGCCGGCACTACAGTCAGTTCGCTAACTTATACAAGTGGCGTATTGACCAGCATACGCCTGAACGCAGAACTCACCAGCACGACCGGTGGCAGTTTCTCATTTACCGGCACCAGCAGCGTAGGACAAACCATTCAAGGAGCACACGGCACACTGGTTCTGAACAGTGACGGCAGCTACACCTATACCCCTACTGCTGACAACGCCTATCTCTCTGCCGGTCAATCCGCAGTGGAGGCCTTCAACTACACGATGAAGGACAGCAAGAATGTGACCAGCACCAGCACCCTGTACATCACCGTCTATGGCGCAGGAAGCAGTGATCCCATACTGGTCGCGGATCAAGGCACCGCATATGAGGCTGGTGTTGGACGTGCCGCCAACACTACCCTGACGAACGACACCACAGCGTATAGCGGCGCTGTCGCAACTGCAAACGTACTCTTGAACGACACCCCCGGCACTGGAGGAACGGTAACCAGCTACAGCAAAGCCGATGGCACAGGAACTGTTTCTGCAGGATCAACGCTGACAGGCGCTTATGGCCAACTGAGCATCACATCCCTGGGCGTGTACACCTACACCGTCAATGATGCCAACAACACAGTCAACGCTTTGCTGCCTGGTCAAACAGTGACCGAAACTTTCATGTACAAGGTGACCAACACCGCCGGAGGGAGTGCCTGGTCAAAACTGGTCATCACTGTCCAAGGGACCAATGATCAGCCAGTCGCTGTAGCAGACACCGGTGCTGTGAGTGAGGATGGCACGCTGAGCTCCAGTGGCAACGTCCTGAGCAACGACACCGATGTGGACAGTGGTGACACCAAAACCGTCTCAAAAGCCGGCACCTCCAGTGCCAACACAGCTGTTGCAACCAACAGCACTGCAGTGAATGGCCTGTCAGTCACGGGCACTTATGGCAACCTGGTCATCGGCGCAGACGGCACTTACCAATACACATTGCGCAACGCCGACGCCAACGTTCAAGCATTGACAGTTGGCCAAGTGGTGTATGACACATTCACATACGAAGTAAAAGACACGTATGGAGCGACCAACACAGCAACGCTGACAATCACAGTCACTGGCAGCAGTGAACCCCCCATCAACTTGGTCAATGGCAATTCGTTTTCGAATACCAGCACTCTGACTTATTCCACTGCATTGAATACGGCTATCGATTTCACAGCCGATAAGACATTGTCCGTCACCGATGTCGATGGCAATCTCTCTTCTGTCACCCTGACAGTGGGACATGGGTTACTGAGTTTCACCAGCGCCCCTTCGGGGGCCACCTTATCCGCCAGCAGTGGCACGAGCATCACGATCACGGGCACACAAACAGATATCAACAATGCTTTGGCACTGTTAAGGTACACACCTGACTCTGGTTATGCCGGCAGCGACTTCTTGACGATTTCCAGCAAAGACAGCACCAACCTGTGGGACACAGACGGCATTGCCATCAATATCCCTACATCATTTAATGGCCCTACCGTCAAGGAAAGTGACCTTTCCACAGGCAGCAACCCCAGTGGAACAGAAGAAGTCAAATCCACGACCTTAACTGCACCCAACGGACAAACCTTCGGCACAGCCACCCAGACAGGCGCTGGAACTTATGGGACCTGGACGTTCAATGCCAGCACTGGTGTTATTACCTACACCTTGACGACAGCGCCCCATGTATCGGGCACATCCACGACCGACACCGTGTATGTAACAACTTACGATGCGTATGGAAATGCAATTTCCAACCCGGTGACGGTGACCATCAATGACGATGCCCCAGTTGCTGCCGCCGACACTTTGTCAGTGAACTCAGGCGCCACAGGTTTGGGCAATGTCCAGTCCAATGACACATTGGGTGCCGATGGCCCAAAAACTTCTGGTGCTAGCAACATAGCTGTAGTGGGCGTAGCTGCTGGCTCCAGCATCAGCAGTCCTGTTAGCGGCCAAGTTGGTGTGCAAATCACGGGCGTATATGGTGTGCTGACTCTGAATGCGAATGGCAGCTACACATATGTTGCCTATTCCAACATTACCGGAAGTCCAGTCGACAGCTTTGTTTACACGATTGAAGATGCAGATGGGGATCAGTCCACGCAGACGCTGTCCATCACTGTCGTACCCGGCAATACACCGACCTCCGACTTGCGAATTTCCAAAACCATTGTCAGCGCAGACAGCAACACCATCATTTACCAATTGTTGGTAACCAATGATGGCCCGAGCAATGCTACGGGTGTAGTGGTAGCCGATACACTGGACAGCAACTTGACACTGGCGGGCTCTAACACCGACAACGGCTCGACTTGGAACTCCGGTCCGTACAGCAACAACAGTTGGAGTGTGGGTTCATTAGCCAACGGCGCAACCGCCACGCTGTACATCAAGGCCACCGTCAACAGCGGCGCCACCATCAGCAGCATCAGCAACACTGCCAGCGTGAGCGGCAACGAGCTGGACAACGACACCACCGACAACAGCTCCACCATCGCTAAAAACGTCGCCGACCTGAACATCGTCAAGACGATCGAGAGCGCTGACAGCAACACCATCGTCTACAAACTGGTGGTCACCAACCAGGGCGGCAGCAACGCCACCGGCGTGCTGGTCACGGACACCCTGGACAGCCATCTGACGCTGGTGGGCTCCAACACCGACAACGGCTCGACCTGGAACTCGGGCCCCTACAGCGGCAACACCTGGAGCGTGGGCAACCTGGCCACGAACGCCAGCACCACGCTGTACATCAAGGCCACCGTCAACAGTGGCGCCACCATCAGCAGCATCAGCAACACCGCCAGCGTGGACGGCAACGAGCTGGACAACGACACCACCGACAACAGCGACACGGTCACACCCGCCTCTTTGGCAGTGACTGGCGGCAATTACAACGAATCCTCCCCACGCGCTGTATTTACCGTCACTGCCACTCAAGGTTCGGTGCTGACGCTGACCGTGCAGGACGCCGCCGAACCCGGCAAGGTGGCCACTGGCGGCAATGAAGGCAAGCCCAACGACTCGCTGGCCAATGCCCCGATCTATTACTCGCTCGATGGGGGCGCCACATGGCACCTGTACAGCGGCCCGATCACGGCCGGCTCGGTACCGGTGCTGGTGGCGGTGGACATCACGAACGAACGCGACGATGTCTATGAGGGCGAGCAGCAGCTCAAGTTGCGGGTCACCTCTGGAGGACTGACGGCGTCTGGGTATGCCTCTATCTTTGACGATGGTACAGGCGACATCACCCAACCCATCGACCCCAACACCCACAACAATACGGGCGCCAATGACCCCACTGTGGTCAAGGACGACGACCGTCCGAAGCCTGCAACCCCGCCAGTGGTGTTGCCGCCCCTGGCACCTCCCCCTGCACCTGCAGAACCGACCCCACCCCCACCGGTGGAAACTCCGCCGCAGGTGTTCTCATCGACCTTGCAAGCTCTGTCACCTCGTGCCCTGGCGCCGGCAGAACCATTCGCCATCGCTGAAATCAAGACCAGTGCATCGGGCTATCCGATCCCGGTGAACGAATCAGCACCAGCCGGACTGAGCATTTACCGAGGCGTGACCGACCAGTTCGTGCAAAGCACCTTGGCAGCGACCAAGGTCAGCCTGCCCTTCGACGCGTTCATTCACTCCAACAAAGATGCCGTGATCAAGCTGGAGGCCAAACAGGCCGACAACTCACCTTTGCCCAGCTGGGTGCAATTCGATCCGTCCTCGGGTGTCTTTGAGGTCACACCACCCATAGGCTTCAAGGGCAAGCTGGATTTGAAAGTGGTGGCACGCGATGACGATGGCCGCGAGGCAACTGCCATGTTCCAGATGTTCGTTGGCGAGCAGACGCAGGTCGGCCCGCAAAGCCGCTCCAGCTTCAGCGACAAGCTGCGCATGGCCGGCAAGCGCCCTGTCACCCTGGTTCGGGTGGCCGAATGGCAACCCAAGGCCCATGCGCGTGATGGCAAAAGGACGCACACCGGATGACGAATGTTTTCTCGGATCTGGCCCGCCGCGCGCGTCAGGCTGAATCTGACCGCGAGCTGGGCTTCATCCTCGTCAATGACACGCTGGCCTTGGCACCCTACCGCCAAGCTGCGTTGTGGCTCGCGGATGAGGGTGTCTGGAGTTTGTCTGGCGTGGTGCAGGTGGACGCGAATGTGCCCCATGTGCAATGGCTGAATGCCGTGTGCCACCACCTGCAGGCCCAAGCTGGTGCGCCCGTGCGCACTTTCAGCGCCAGTGATCTGCCGGCCGATCTGGCCGCTGAATGGCACCAATGGTGGCCAGAGCACGCGCTGTGGCTGGCTTCGTCGGCCTCCGACGTTCACGGCACTGGCATTTTGCTGCGCGACGCGCCCTGGACCGATGATGAACTGACCTCCTTGCAGGAATGGGCCGAAGTCTGGTGGCACGCCTTTGCGGCCTTGCACCGTCCGCGTGTGGCTCGTTGGCAAAGTTGGAAAGACACAGCGCTTGCTTCGATGGCCTGGCACAGCGACACGGTTTGGTGGCGCCAGCGCCGTGTCCACGTTGCAGGTGCCGTGCTTGCGGCGCTGCTCTGGCCAGTGCGCCTGACGGTTTTGGCCCCCGGAGAATTGGTGCCCGCGCATCCCCTGGTGGTGCGCGCGCCACTGGACGGCGTGATCGAGGCGTTTCATGTGCTGCCCAACCAGCAGGTTCAAGCCAACCAGGCGCTCTTCGGCTTTGACGAAATCGTGATCCAGTCTCGTCTGGACATTGCCCGGCAGGCGCTGGCCACAGCCGAGACCGACTACCGACAAACCACACAGCTGGCCCTGGGCGATGCCAAGGCCAGGCCCCAGCTCGGCGTGCTGGCCGGCAAAGCAGATGAACGCCGAGCCGAGGTGGAGTCTTTGCAAGAGCAATTGCTGCGTGCCCGTGTGCTGGCCCCACAAGCCGGCGTGGTGCTGATGGACGACCCCAGCGAATGGATTGGCAAACCTGTGGCCACTGGCGAGCGCATTTTGCGCATTGCGACGCTGGACGATGTTGAGGTGGAGGCCTGGGTTTCTTTGGCCGACGCCATCCACCTGGAACCCGGCAACGCGATCTCTCTGTACCTGAGCGCCAGCCCCTTGTCTCCCGTGTCTGCCACGCTGCGCTACATGGCTTTTGACGCCGTGCAGCGGCCGGACGGCAGCTACGCCTATCGGGTGCGGGCCACCCTGGATGGCAAAACAAGCCACCGTGTGGGCCTGAAAGGCACAGCCAAACTCCATGGTGGCTGGGTTCCGTTGTCGTATTGGGTGCTGCGTCGCCCCTGGGCCACGGTGCGGGCCTATCTGGGGTTCTGAGCATGCCACTGCCTCGCCTGCGAGAAGAACTGGACTTGCTGCCAGGCCCTGCCCTGCCCAATGGTGAGCCCAGCTGGACATTGCATGACCCTCTGCGCAACCAGTTCTTTCGGATCGACTGGCCCACGCTCGAAGTCCTGCAACGTTGGGACATGGACAACCCCGAGCAGATCGCCGCCGATGTGTCTGCGCACACCACGTTGACCATGGAGGCCGACGAAGTCGTGCAGGTGGCGCAATTTTTGGTGCAGCACCAGTTGGTGCAGGCATCGACAGCTGACAGCTCGCGCAAGATGGCCGCACAACTGGCGCGCATTCAGGGAACACCGCTCAACTGGTTGCTGCACCATTACCTGTTTTTTCGCATCCCCTTGCTCAAGCCGGATGCCTGGTTAACCCGCTGGTTGCCGGTGGCGCGCTGGTTTGCACAGCCCACTTTTTTCTGGTTGAGCGCTGCGGCTTTGCTTTGGGGCAGTTTGCAGGTGGTGCGCCGCTGGGACGTGTTCAGCGCTTCATTGGTGGACACCTTCAACCTGGAAGGCTTGCTGTCTTATGGCATCGCACTGTTTGTGGTCAAGCTGTTGCATGAGCTGGGCCATGCCTTCACGGCCAAACACTACGGTTGTCGCGTTCCCGCCATGGGAGTGGCTTTTCTCGTCATGTGGCCGGTGGCCTACACCGACACCAACGAAACCTGGCGCCTGACCAACCGCTTTCAGCGTTTGCGCGTGGCGTGTGCAGGCATCGCCACCGAACTGGTGATCGCGGCCTGGGCCACGCTGGCCTGGTCACTGTTGCCTCAAGGCGCAGCGCAATCGGCAGCCTTTGTGCTGGCCACCACCAGCTGGGTGGCCACGCTGGCCATCAACGCCAGTCCTTTCATGCGCTTTGACGGTTATTTCATCCTGATGGATGCGCTGGACATGCCCAACCTGCATGGCCGCAGCTTTGCGCTGGCCCGCTGGAAATTGCGCGAGTGGCTGTTCGGACTGGGCGACGAGCCTCCCGAGCACTTCGCTCGCCCCAAGGCGGCAGCCCTGATCGCTTTTGCCTGGGCTGTCTGGCTGTATCGCCTGGTGCTGTTCCTGGGCATTGCCGTGCTGGTTTACCACTTCTTCATCAAACTGGTGGGCATCTTCCTGTTCATGGTGGAGATTGTCTGGTTTGTGGCCAAACCCCTCATGCAGGAGCTGTCGGTCTGGCGCGAATTGTGGCCACGCATCCGCCAACGCTCGCGCAGCCGGAAAACGGCCATCGGTTGCATGCTGGTGTGTGCGCTGGCCATCCTGCCATGGCCTGGCCGCATCACAGTGAGTGCCATCCTCAAGCCACAAGAGTCATGGCCGGTCTATGCACCCGCCGGTGCGCGCATTGACGACATGCCTGTTTTGCACGGCCAGGCGGTATCGGCTGGGAAGACATTGATGGCACTGCATGTGCCTGATCTGATCAGCCGTGCCCGCACATTGGCGCTGCGACTGGACCAGCAACGCCAACTGGCCGAAGCCTCGGCCTTTGACGATGAACTGCGCAAGCGCTGGATGGTGGCCGACCAAACCGCCAACACCACCGAACTGGAATTGCTGGGCGTCCAGGCAGAACAACAGCAATTTGCCCCGCTCGCACCTTATGACGGGCAGTTCCTTCTGGCCGACCCTGACCTGACTGTGGGGCAATGGGTCGCCAAGAAGGAGCACCTGGCCGTATTGGTGCGCCAGGGCAGCGCCTGGCGCGCAGAGACATGGCTCGACGAGGACGATGTGGCGCGGGTGCGCATTGGTCAGAGCGCCCGGTTCTTCACCGATGGCAGCACGCCTCAGGTGCTCAAACTTCAAGTGTCAGCCATTGACCGTGATGCGACACGTTTGCTGCCACGCCGCGAGTTGGCCAGCGCCCTGGGTGGGCATGTGCCTGTGCGAGAGAAGAACGGACAACTGGTGCCCGAACGTGCGGTGTACCGAGTCACACTGGACGTGCAAGACATGCCCCAGGATTTACGCCAGCTGACCTGGCGAGGCCAGCTGGTTGTGCATGCCAACTGGCAAAGTCCTGCCAGCCGCTATGTGCGCCAGGCCATTGCTGTCTTGGTCCGCGAAGCAGGCTTCTGATCGCAAGAGCGTCCTGTCACAACGGTGCACTGGAGCGGCGTGTGGCTTTGAGCAAGCCGTGCCTGGTTTTGGATTGCAGACGTTTTTGCACCGATGCACGCGTGGGCCGGGTGGGCTTGCGCACCTTGGGTGGCCGCTGGTAGCGCTCCAGCATTTCGTACAGCCGTGCCCACGCATCCTGGCGGTTGGCCTCTTGGGTGCGGTAGCGCTGGGCCTTGAGGACCAGCACACCCTCGGGCGTGAGGTGGTTGCCGCTGGCCTGCAACCAGCGGGCTTTGATGTCCTCGGGCAGGCTGCTGGCACGCACGTCAAAGCGCAGCTGGATGGCACTGGACACTTTGTTGACGTTCTGACCGCCCGGGCCTTGCGCGCGGATGGCGGTGAGTTCGACTTCGGATTCGGGGATGAGCGTGTGGCCCATGGCATTCGCGCGCGGGGGCGCACTCCTACTGGAGTGGTTCTTTCAGGCCAGCGGGCACTGGCAGGGGCAACACGTCGATGCCCTCTTCGAGCAGGGCCTCGGTTTCTTCACGGCTGGCTTGCCCACGGATGTTGCGGTGGTCCGATTCACCGTAGTGGATCTTGCGCGCCTCCTCGGCAAACTTCGCTCCAACGTCTTCGGTGTTGGCCATGACATGGCGCACCATCTTGAGCATGGCGGCCTGCAGCTCTTGGGGCAATGCCGGTGTGGTGCCAGGTGCCGGGCTTGGCGCCGCCGCCGGTGTGACCGGCGCCACTTCGGGTGCCGCATGCCCCAGGTTCAAGCGCGGGGCCGATGGCAGTTTGCTCACCTCGGCGTCGTTGCACACCGGGCAGGTGAGCAGCCCCCGCTCGCGCTGGGACGCATAGTCGTCGTGCGAGGCAAACCAGCCCTCAAAGGCATGGCCGTGGCGACACTGAAGGTTCAGGACTTTCATGGTGCTTGAATGGGTTCGAGCGTCTGCCAGCTCAGCGGCCAGACACCCGCGAGCACATTGTGCACCCAGGCCAGGCAACTGAGGGTTTTGGCGTCAGTCACTTGCCCATCGCGGCACCAGGCCATCAGCTCATCGGGCGTGGCGGTGAACACATCCAGGAATTCACCCGGGTCCAGATCCCGTTCGCCCAGGCTCAAGCCACGCGCGAAGTAAATGTGAATGACCTCGGTGGAATAGGCGATGGCCAGGTGCATCTGCCCTGCCCTCGCCCATTCACGCGCCTGATAGCCGGTTTCTTCCAGCAGTTCGCGTTGGCCGCACAGCAGCGGGTCTTCGCCAGATTCCAGCTTGCCTGCGGGCAGCTCGACCATGACCTGTCCGATCGGGTAACGGTATTGGCGCTCCAGCACGATGCGGGTCTGCCCATCCGGCCCGTCCAGCAAGGGCACCACCACCACGGCACCGGGATGCTGCACGTATTCACGCGTGGCCTCGCTCCCATCAGGCAAACGCACCGTGTCACGGAAGGCGTGCAGGAAATGGCCTTTGAACAGTTCCTGCTGCGCGATGCGCTGCTCAATGAGGTGGTCGTCGGACATGGTGGTGCGAGAAAGCCCTGGCAGCTGAACAAGTCAGCGGGCCGAATCAACCTCGGCGGTGCACCAGATAGCGGTACACGAACCCGGGGAAGGCCAGGGTGAGGAACATGGCGCCGGTGACAGCGTAGAACTCCCAGCCTTGCGGGGCGATCTGGCCGGCGTTGTTCTCCAGCGCCAAACCCATGCCACCGACCAGCAGGTACAGAAGCACCAGCTCCAGCAAGCGCCAGCCCAACGCCTTGGGCTGGCGAACCGGCCCGATCAGCAGCAGGCGCTGGCTCACGAAAGGCAGGTTGGCCGCCAGCAAGGCCAAGGCGATCAGCACGCCAATCTGCAAGGACTGCGACATGGGCGTGCTGCGCGAGGATTACAGCGCCAGCATGCTCTTGACGGCCTGTGCACACAAGGCCATCAGAGCGCCCGGCACGATGCCCAGCACCAGCACCAGCACGCCATTGACCGACAGGACCACGCGCACATCGGCAGGCGCCGACACGGTGGTGGCCGTGACCGGCTCGTCAAAGTACATGACCTTGACCACGCGCAGGTAATAGAAAGCGCCAATCAACGACATGAACACCGCGTAGATGGCCAGACCGATGTAGAAACCTTGGCCCGAAGCGATGAGTGACTGCAGCACGGCCAGCTTGGCGTAGAAGCCCACCATCGGCGGGATACCAGCCAACGAGAACAGGCACACCGACATGACGCCAGCGTAGAGCGGGCTGCGCTGGTTCAAACCAGCCAGGTCGGAGATCTCTTCGCTCTCAAAGCCTTGACGGGCCAGCAGCATGATGATGCCGAAGCTGGCCAGCGTGGTCAGCACATAGCCCACCACATAGAACATGGCCGAGCTGTAGGCATTGGCCGCCAGGGTGGTCTGGCCATTGATGACACCGGCCACGAAGCCCAGCAGCACAAAACCCATTTGGGCGATGGTCGAGAAGGCCAGCATGCGCTTGAGGTTGGTCTGTGCGATGGCAGCCAGGTTGCCGATCAGCAAGGAAGCAATCGCCAGGAAAGACAGCATTTGCTGCCAGTCCACCGCCAGCGGCATCAGGCCTTCCACCAGCAGGCGCACCATGATGGCAAAGGCGGCCAGCTTGGGGGCACCACCGATCAGCAGCGTGGCGGCCGTGGGCGCACCCTGGTACACATCAGGAATCCACATGTGGAAAGGCACGGCACCGATCTTGAAAGCCAGGCCGGCCACGATGAACACCAGACCAAAGACCAGCACCTGGTGCTTGATCTGGCCCGAGGCGATGGCTTGCAGCACTTCGTCCAGCTGCAGGCTGCCGGTGGCGCCGTACAGCATGGACATGCCGTACAGGAGGAAACCGGAGGCCATGGCACCCAACACAAAGTATTTCATGGCGGCTTCGGTGGCCACCGCATGGTCGCGGCGCAGCGCCACCAGAGCGTAGCTCGACAGCGTCAGCAGTTCCAGGCCGAGGTAGATCACGATGAAGTTCTGGCCGGAAATCATGAAGCTCATGCCCAGCAGCGCGAACAGACTCAGGCTGAAGAGCTCGCCACCGCGCAACATGTCGCGGTCGGCCGCATAAGGGCGTGCATAGACCAGTGTGACCAGCACGGCCACGGCGGCAAAGCACTTGAGCCAATGGCCCAGCGGATCGCTCACCACCAGGTGGCCCCAGCCGTACTGGGTCTGGTCGGCCAGCGCGTAGGAAGCGTTGAGCCAGGCCACGCCTGCAAGCGTGAGCAGGGTCAGCACATGGGTCGCGGTGCGGCGCGGGCTCGTGACCGTCAGGTCAACCAGCGCGATCACGCAGGCCATGACCAGCAACACGATTTCAGGATAGATCGTCATCCAGCTGGTGGGGTCCATCATGTCGTTACTTTCTCTTCAAATCGTTACTGGGGCAGCTTGGACAGCGCCACGTGCTTGAGCAGCTCGGCCACCGAGACATCCATCACATCGGTGAAGGGCTTGGGGAACAGGCCCATGTAGAGCACGGCAACAGCCAGCAGGGCCAGCATCAGGAATTCGCGGGCGTTGATGTCGGTCAGCTCGCGCACATGGTCATTGCCCACCGGGCCCAGGTACACGCGCTTGAACATCCACAGGGTGTAGGCGGCGCCAAAGATCAAGGCGGTGGCGGCCAGTGCGCCGATCCAGAAGTTGAATTTGACGGCGCCCAGGATCACCATCCACTCGCCCACAAAACCGGCCGTGCCCGGCAGGCCACAGTTGGCCATGGCGAACAACAGCGCAAAGGCGGCGAACTTGGGCATGGTGTTGACCACACCGCCGTAACTGGCGATCTCACGCGAGTGCACGCGGTCATAAAGCACACCGATCGACAGGAACATGGCACCCGAAACAAAACCGTGCGCGATCATCTGCACCAGACCACCAGACACGCCCAGCGGGTTGAAGATGAAGAAGCCCAGCGTCACAAAACCCATGTGGGCCACCGACGAGTAAGCCACCAGTTTTTTCATGTCTTGCTGGACCATGGCCACCAGGCCCACATAGACCACGGCAACCAGGGACAGCACGATCATCAGCGTGCCCCACTCGCGGGCAGCGTCGGGGGCAATCGGCATCGAGAAACGCAGGAAACCGTAGGCACCGAGTTTGAGCATGATGGCGGCCAGCACGGCAGAGCCACCGGTGGGCGCTTCCACGTGCACATCGGGCAGCCAGGTGTGCACCGGCCACATCGGCACCTTCACAGCAAAGGCCGCGAAGAAGGCGAAGAACAGCAGGGTCTGCACATGGCCAGCCAGCGGCAGTTGGTGCCAGGACAAGATGTCGAAGCTGCCATTGGACGCGGTGTAGAGGTAGATCAACGCGATCAGCGTGAGCAGCGAGCCCATCAGCGTGTACAGGAAGAACTTGAACGCGGCGTAGATCTTGTTGGGACCGCCCCAGATGCCGATGATCAGGTACATCGGGATCAGCGTGGCTTCGAAGAAGACGTAGAACAGGATGCCGTCGAGTGCGCAGAACACACCGATCATCAAACCCGACAGGATCAGGAAGGCGGCCATGTACTGGTTGACCTTGCGCTCGATCACTTCCCAACCGGCGATCACCACAATCACGTTGATGAAAGCGGTCAGCAACACGAACCAGAAGGAGATGCCGTCCACACCCAGGTGGTAGTTGACGTTGAAGCGCTCAATCCAAGAGGCTTTCTCGACAAACTGCATGGCCGCGGTGCTGTTGTCAAAACCCTGCAACAGCGGCAGGGTCACGAGGAAACTGACCAGGGCACCGATCAGGGCCAGCCAGCGCACAGCGCGGACCTGCTCGTCACGGCCAAGGGCCAGCAAGATGACGCCAAAGGCAATCGGCGTCCAGATGGCAAGGCTCAACAATCCCATTTTTATGCTTTCCTCTTGTTACTTGGCCAGCCAGACGAAGTACGTCATCAGCACCAGAATGCCCAGGATCATGACCAGCGCATAGTGGTACAGGTAGCCCGACTGGAACCAGCGCACCACACCAGCCACCCAGCCCACGACTTTCCAGGAACCGTTAACGAGCAGGCCGTCGATCAGCGCACGGTCACCGCCCTTCCACAGGCCGGTGCCCAGCAGGCGGGCGCCACGGGCCAGGATGTTTTCGTTGATCCAGTCCATGAAGTATTTGTTCTCGAGGACCACGATCACGGGACGCAGCACCTTGGCGAAGAAAGCCGGCACAGCAGGGTTGATCAGGTACATGTACCAGGCCACCACCACGCCACCCAGCGCCAGCCAGAACGGCAGCGTGGTCACGGCATGCTGGGCCATGGCCACCGGGCCATGGAAGGCGTCGGCCAATTCGTGCATCACATGGTGCTTGTCGGCGTTGACAAAGATCGCATCTTTGAAGAACTCGCCGAACAGCATGGGTTCGATGGTCATGTAGCCGATCACGACCGAGGGAATCGCCAGCAGCAGCAGCGGCACGGTGACCACCCAGGGAGACTCGTGCGGCTCATGGTCGTGGCCATGGTCGTCGTGACCGTGGTGGTCGTCATGGTGTGCATCGGGGTTCTGGTCGTAACGCTCCTTGCCATGGAAGACCAGGAAATACATGCGGAACGAGTAGAAGGCGGTCACGAACACACCGGCCAGCACTGCAAAGTTGGCAAAACCGGACGCAGCCAGATGGCTCTCGTGCACGGCTTCGATGATGCTGTCCTTGGAGTAGAAACCCGAGAAGAACGGCGTACCGATCAGGGCCAACGATCCCAGCAAGGAGGTGATCCAGGTGATGGGCATGTATTTGCGCACGCCCCCCATCCAGCGGATGTCCTGGTTGTGGTGCATGCCCATGATGACGGAGCCAGCACCGAGGAACAGCAGGGCTTTGAAGAAAGCGTGCGTCATCAGGTGGAACACGGCCACCGAGTAGGCCGAAGCGCCCAGTGCCACGGTCATGTAACCCAGCTGCGACAGGGTGGAATAGGCCACGACACGCTTGATGTCGTTCTGGATGATGCCCAGGAAGCCCATGAACAGGGCAGTGATGGAACCGATCACCATGATGAAGTTCAGCGCGGTGTCCGACAGCTCGAACAGCGGCGACATGCGCGCGACCATGAAGATGCCAGCCGTCACCATGGTGGCGGCGTGGATCAGCGCGGAAATCGGGGTCGGGCCTTCCATCGAGTCGGGCAGCCACACGTGCAGTGGGAACTGGGCCGACTTGCCCATGGCGCCGATGAACAGGCAGATGCAGACCACGGTGATCAGTTGCCAGTCCATTCCGGGGAAGGCGATACCACCCAGCTCATCGGCCTTGGCAAAGATTTCGGTGTAGTTCAGCGTGCCGGCGTAGGCAGCGATCAGGCCAATGCCCAGAATGAAACCAAAGTCACCCACACGGTTGACCAGGAAAGCCTTCAT
>Ga0228703_1001416_pt1 | contig 14677 bp, 14 predicted proteins | sample McNCre217_Aug_MG_3_FD_178020 | JGI IMG/M metagenome (GOLD analysis project Ga0228703, IMG submission 178020) | Freshwater microbial communities from McNutts Creek, Athens, Georgia, United States - 29-17_Aug_MG | ecosystem: Environmental > Aquatic > Freshwater > Creek | place: USA: Georgia... | reverse complement strand
GTGGTAACCCTGATTGGCTCCAACGGTGCTGGCAAAACCACCACCATGCGCGCCATCAGCGGCATGATCGCGCCCACCGCAGGCGAGATCACGCTCAATGGCGAGCGCATCGATGGCATGGAGTCGTTTGCGATTGCCAAGCGCGGCTTGGCCCATTCGCCCGAAGGCCGCCGCGTGTTCGCCACCATGAGCGTGACCGACAACCTCACCCTGGGTGCCTTTCCACGCTTGACCGGCAGCCGCCCCAAGGGCGATGTGGCCGGTGACTTGGACCGTGCGATGGACCTGTTCCCCCGCCTCAAAGAGCGCCGCAACCAATTGGCCGGCACCTTGTCAGGCGGCGAACAACAAATGCTGGCCATGGCCCGTGCTGTGATGCTGAACCCCGAAGTGGTGTTGCTCGACGAGCCCTCCATGGGTTTGGCGCCTATCCTGGTGGAAGAGGTGTTCAAAATCATTGAGAACCTCAAAAGCCAAGGCGTGACCATGTTGCTGGTCGAGCAGTTTGCTGCCGCAGCGCTCAATGTGGCCGACTACGGCTATGTGCTCGAAAACGGCCGCATTTCGGTGCACGGCGAAGCCAGCCGCTTGAAGAACGACCCGGCCGTGAAAGCCGCTTATTTGGGCGGTGGTCACTGAGGTCTGAGCCTCAGGCCACCTAGGGGTTTCCTCTTGTGTGGCCTGCTCAACGAGCCCCAAGTCTCTATACTTGTTCAGGTTCTCAACGGCTCTGTTTTTCATGACGCGCAATCACACCCACGCCCAGCCTGTGCCCGCCGAAGGGTACGCGGGCGATGTCTCACCCGAGTTGGCCTACCAATGGCTGCAAAACGGCGAAGCTGTGCTGATTGACGTGCGTTCAGACGCCGAGCGCGAGTGGGTCGGTTTTGTCCCCGGCGCCGTGGCCGTGGCCTGGAAACAATGGCCGGGCATGGCCATGAACCCCTTGTTTGACGAAGCCATTGGCAACGCCGCCAACGGCCAAAAAGTGGTGTTGCTCTGCCGCAGTGGTGTGCGGTCCATCGCCGCTGCCAAACGTGCCACTGAGCTGGGCATGGAGGCCTACAACATCCTCGAAGGCTTCGAGGGCGACGCCAACGAGAACGGCCACCGTGGTTTCAAAGGCGGCTGGCGCATGCGCGGCCTGCCTTGGCGCCAAAACTAATTCCCAGCTGCCATGACTTTCCTTGCGCTTGATGTGGGTAACACCCGCTTGAAATGGGCTCATTACGACCAGCCCGCGCCAGGCGCCAAGCTGTTGGGCCATGGTGCGGTGTTCTTAGAAAACATCGACCGCTTGGCAGACGAAGATTGGCGCGATTTGCCCGAACCCACGCACATGCTGGGCTGCATCGTGGCAGGCGAGGCGATTCGCCGCCGTGTCGAAGAACAAATGGAGCTGTGGGACTTCACCCCGCATTGGGCTGTCTCGTCGGCTGCCGAAGCAGGCATGACCAACGGCTACGACCATCCCACGCGCTTAGGGGCTGACCGTTGGGTCGCCATGGTTGGCGCGCATGCCCGCATGGTGCAACAAACGCAAGCAGACAACCAAGCTCGCCGCCCCATGGTGGTGGTCATGGTGGGCACGGCCGTCACGGTGGAAGCCATTGACGCCCAAGGCAAATTTTTGGGAGGCTTCATCTTGCCGGGTCACGGCATCATGCTGCGCGCGCTGGAGTCCGGCACTGCCGGTCTGCGTGTGCCCACCGGTGATGTGTGCGAATTTCCCACCAACACCAGCGACGCCCTCACCAGTGGCGGAACTTACGCCATTGCCGGTGCCGTGGAACGCATGGTGCAACACGTGCGCCAACACTGCGGTGCCGAACCGCTGTGCTACATGACCGGCGGTGCAGGCTGGAAGATGGCGCCCAGCATGTCGGTGCAGTTTGAACTGATCGACACCTTGATCTTTGATGGCTTGCTTGAAATCGCGCAGCGTAGACTCGCGCTTTGATATGACACCCCAACACACTCTTTCCATGTTCAAAAAATCACTGCTGGCGTTGAGCCTCACCTTGCTGGCCAGCGCAAGCACCTTGGCCCAAACCTTTCCCTCCAAAACCCTCAAGATCGTGGTGCCCAATGCGGCAGGTGGCGCGGCGGACATCACGGCGCGTACCGTGGGTCAAAAGCTGGCCGAAGCTCTGGGCCAAGCAGTGGTGATTGAAAACAAACCCAGCGCAGGCGGCATCGTGGCGGGTGAAATGGTGGCGCGTGCCGAGCCCGATGGCCACACCATGCTGCTGATTTCGAGCGGCACAGCGGTCAGCGCTTCGCTGTTCAAAAGCCTGCCGTTTGACACCGTCAAAGACTTCACCCCCGTGTCCAAGCTGGCCACCTTTGATTTGGTGATTGCCTCTGCCGAAGGCGGGCGCTTCAAAACCTTTGCCGAACTGCTGGCCTATGGCCGTGCCAACCCCGGCAAGCTCAACATCGGCACGCCTCAGGTGGGCACCACCCAAAACTTGGCGGCTGAGTTGTTTTTGAGCTCATCGGGCTTGTCGGCGCAAATCGTGCCCTTCAATGGCACGCCGCCCGTCATCACGGCTTTGCGCGGTGGCAGTGTGGATGCCATGGTGGAAATCGTTGGCCCCTTGATGCCGCAAATCAAATCGAATGTGGTGCGTCCCTTGGCCTTGTTGGGCGACAAACGCTCGCCCAGCATGCCCGACGTGCCTGCCGTGCGTGAAGCCGGTGGCCCGTTGGCCAAGTTTCAAGCCTCGTCTTGGAATGGCTTGGCCGTGCCTTCGCACACGCCCCGTGAGGTGGTGCTGCGCCTGAGCCGCGAAATCCAAACCATCATGGACATGCCTGATGTCAAAAAACGTTTGGCCGATGTCAACCTCAACGCCCAAGGCTCCACGCCAGAGCAAGCCGCCGAGGTGCTGGCGGCCGATATTCGCCGCTGGCATGACGTGATCGTCAAAGCCAAAATCGACAAGCAATAAGGCCCTGCGCAGGGGTGAAATCCCCGGATAGCGCAGGCTATTGCCTGCGGCTAGACTGAGGGTTATGAAAGTCATCGACTCACTTGCACTCGAAGCCGCTGGCATTGCGGCGGTTCGCCGCGACATCCACGCCCACCCGGAACTGTCTTTTGAAGAGCAGCGCACCGCCGATGTGGTGGCTGCCAAGCTCACCGAATGGGGCATTGAGGTGCACCGTGGCATGGGGCGCACGGGCGTGGTGGGCGTTCTAAAAAACGGCAGCAGCGACCGCACCATTGGCCTGCGCGCCGACATGGACGCCTTGCCCATGCAAGAGTTCAACCAATTCCCCCACACCAGCCAGCACGCGGGCAAGATGCACGCCTGCGGTCACGACGGCCATGTGGCCATGCTGCTTGCAGCGGCCCAGCATTTGTCGCGGGTTAAAAATTTTGACGGTACGGTCTACTTCATCTTCCAGCCGGCCGAAGAGGGCGGTGGTGGCGCCCGCGAAATGATGAAGGATGGCTTGTTCACCCAATTCCCCATGCAAGCCGTGTTTGGCATGCACAACTGGCCGGGCTTGGAGGTGGGCAAGTTCGCTTTGAGCGCCGGGCCGGTGATGGCGTCGAGCAACGAATTCAAGATCACCATCCACGGCAAAGGCAGCCACGCCGCGCTGCCGCACAACGGGGTGGACCCGGTGCCGGTGGCCTGCCAAATGGTGCAGGCCTTTCAAACCATCATCAGCCGTAACAAAAAACCGCTCGATGCAGGCGTGATCTCGGTCACCATGATCCACACCGGCGAGGCCACCAATGTGGTGCCCGATGTGTGCGAAATGCAAGGCACGGTGCGTACCTTCAGTGTGGAGGTGCTCGATTTGATCGAGCAACGCATGCGCGACGTGGCGCAGCACACCTGCGCCGCTTTTGGCGCCACCTGCAGCTTTGAGTTTGAACGCAACTACCCACCCACCATCAACCATGCCGCTGAAACCGCGTTTGCGCAGCGGGTGATGGCCAGTGTGGTGGGTGAACACAATGTGGTGGTGCAAGAGCCCACCATGGGCGCTGAAGACTTCTCGTACATGCTGCAAGCCGTGCCAGGGGCCTATTGCTTCATTGGCAACGGCGACGGCGTGCACCGCGAGATGGGGCACGGTGAGGGCCCGTGTACCTTGCACAACCCCAATTACGACTTCAATGACGACCTGATTCCCTTAGGGGGGACTTATTGGGTGCGGTTGGTGGAGGCTTGGTTGGCTCAATAAGCGGGGCAATTTTTTAAGTGTTACGGTAAATTTATAATTCATTTTATAATTCAATCTTTTGGATTGAGCTTGACACATCACGCAGACGCCTTACGCCTTCGCCTGGCGGCTGGCCCGAAGTCGGGGACGCAGATGGCCAAGGAAATCGGCCTGAGTCAGCCGACGGTGACGCGTGCGCTTGCTGCGATGGGCGAAGACGTTGTCAAGACGGGGCAAAAAAAATCAACCCGCTATCTTCTGCGCGATCACAGTCGCGGCTTTGCGGATACTCCCGTTTTTCGAGTGGATGCAGCAGGCAAAGTCAAAGAACTCGGTGTGTTGACACCTGTTCGGCCCGATGGCTATGTTTTTACGCAATCCGATGGCCAACAAATACATAGCGATGCACTTCCGTGGTGGTTGCTGGATATGCGCCCACAAGGATTCCTCGGGCGTGCTTATGCGGCGCGTTATGCCTCTGATCTGGGCTTGCCTGGCACGCTCAAAGAGTGGACAGACAGCCATGCCATACGAGCCTTGCTGGTGCACGGTCACGACTTGGTCGGCAATTTATTGATCGGCACAAGCGCTAGAGACAAATTCATTCGCGCTCCAGAGCCCGAGTGCATCCGTGAGGTTGACAAAACAACGGCCTATCCCAGCTTGGCCATGGGTGCATCGGCGGGTGACTCACCAGGATCTTCCGCCGGTGGTGAGCAGCCCAAATTCACGGCGTATGTCGAGTTTGAAAAAGAAACGCGGCATGTCATTGTCAAATTCAGTGAGGCACAAAAAAGCCCCAACAGTCAGCGTTGGCGCGATTTGCTGCTGGCGGAACATATGGCGCTTGCCACACTCAGACAGGCAGGTATTGCTGCAGCGCACACAAGAATTTACGACGGTCAAGCACAACGGTTTTTGGAAGTGGAACGCTTTGACCGCGTAGGCGCTTGGGGTCGAAAAGCCGTGATATCACTTGCCTCACTTGACGCCGAATTCGTCGGCGCCGCGAATCAGCCATGGCCTGTCATCACCAAGGCGCTGGTCAAGCAAGGAGTGATCACGCAGCAATCTGCAGACATGGCAGGAGTGTTGTGGGCCTTTGGCGCCTTGATTGGCAATTCAGATATGCATGGCGGTAATTTGTCGTTCGTATCCGAGCATGGGCGACCTTACGAACTTGCGCCTGCTTACGATGTCACGCCCATGTCATTTGCCCCAACCAGCAGCGGAAGGTTGCCGCATGTCATTCATCCCATCACACCCCACGCCAGTGTGAGCCATGAAAATTGGCGCAAAGCACAACAGCTGGCCCAAACCTACCTCGCTTCGATCCGGGCTTCTAATGAATTCGGTCCAGAATTTCAAATTTGCGTTGAAGCGCTGCAAACGCACATCGACATAGCCAGCGCACAAATCAACCGACTTGCGTAATTTCTACACGCTAATAAGCCGCCAACAACTGCCCCAAATGCGGTTTGTGCTCAGGTGCCGCGTAGGGCAACAGCAAGCCCAACACATGTTTGGCGCCGCGTAGCAAAGACTTTTGTGCGCTCTCGGGTTCCAGCGCATGGCGCGGGTCGCGCACATACTCGTAGCTCAGCCACCAGGTGAGCATGACCACCATGTGCGTGGCCGTCACCTCGCGTTCAGACGCGGTCATCTGCAGTACCTTGGCATGTTCCAGCCCGTCCAGCACAGCGCGAAACGCGGTGGTCTTGTGCAACAGCGCGTCTTTGATGTGTGTTTCTAAGCGGCGGTTTTTGCTCAGCAAATCGTTCAAGTCGCGGTACAAAAACCGGTATTGCCACACCAACTCAAACAGCGTGTGCATGAAAAACCAAGCGTCTTCCACATCCTGCACGCCAGGCGCTGCCTCCAACAACTCGTGCAGCGCCGACTCGTAGCGCACAAACAGCGCATTCACCAGCTCCTCTTTGGCCGGGTAGTGGTAATACAAATTACCCGGGCTGATGTTGAGCTCGGCCGAGATCAACGTGGTCGACACATTGGGCTCGCCAAAGCGGTTAAAGAGGTCTAGCGTGACCTCCAAAATCCGCTCTGCAGTCCGGCGTGGCGCTTTTTTTGCCATGTTTGTTCAGCTGAATCGTATTTGGGGGTCAGATCCGAATTATTTAGCGGTCTTTTTCTTGGCTGCAGGTCGTTTGGCGGCTACTTTTTTCGCGGGCGTGGTTTTAGCTGCCGGTTTGGCAGTCGCTTTTGACACGCCTTTAGCCTTAGTGCCCAGCTGTTTTTCGAGCTCATCAATGCGCGCATGCAAAGCCTGCAACTCGGCCGCAGAAGGAATGCCCAAACGCGTCAAAGCTTTGGCCACGCGATCTTCAAAAATGTTTTCCAATTTGTCCCATTGCCCTGTAGCGCGTTCGTTGAACTGGTGTGCCACTTGGCTTACTTTTTGAGTCGCCTCGGCCAGTTTTTCTTCGGCGGTCACTTGTGCCTTGCGTTGCATGGTGATGCCGTCGTTCACCAGCTTTTCAAACGTCTTGGTGCCTTCTTGCTGGGCTTTCGAAAAAGCGCCCAAGCCCGCTAACCAAATTTGCTGGGCTTGTTCTTTCATGGCATCGGTCATGGCAGAAGGGTCAAAGTGTGGCTTGGTCGACATGGTGGGCTTTCATAAAAACGGTGCTCCAACTTTAACGTGTTGCCCCCTGTTTTGTCCAAGGAATTCGCTTCACACAGCGTCGATAGAATGCCAAAACGAAAGGTCCAAAACCCATGTTCCAACAGATCTGCAAATTACTGATCACAAGCAGCATCGCATTGCTGTCATTTCAAGTCCATGCGCTTGATAGCACCACCCGCAACGGCAATTTGATTGCCATGGGCCTGCCTGCCTTTGCCGCTGGCATGAGCTTTCTCAACGACGACACCGAAGGCGTGGTGCAACTCATCAAGTCCGAAGCCGTCACGCTGGGCATTGTGGAAGTGCTCAAGTCCAGCACGCACCAAATGCGCCCTGATGGCAGCGACAACAAGAGCTTTCCCTCTGGGCACGCAGCGGTGGCGTTTTCTGCCGCGCAGTACATGCAAATGAAAGGTGGTTGGGAATACGGTGCCCCCGCTTATTTGGCCGCCAGCTATGTGGCCTATGCACGTGTGGACGCCCGCAAACACCACTGGCGCGACGTGGCCGCTGGCGCCGGCACCGGCATGTTGACCACTTATTACTTCACCGATGCCAACTCAGACCGTCGTCTGGGTATGAGCTGGACCGGGCGTTCAGCCTCGTTGTTGTACCAGCAGCCGATTAAATAAAACGCCGCCATGCAGTATCTTAAGGGGCGTCTGCGCAGCGTGGGCTTTGCCTTGCAGGGACTACGAGCCCTTTGGGCCACGCAACCCAATGTGCGCATTCATGCGGTGGCCACGCTGTGCGTGGTGGCTGCGGGCGGGTACTGCCAAGTCAGCCGCACCGACTGGCTGGCGCTCGTATTGGCCATCGCCTTCGTGTGGGTGGCTGAGGCGCTTAACACGGGCATTGAATGGGCGGTCGACCTCGCCTCGCCTGAGCACCACCCCTTGGCCGGCAAAGCCAAAGACGTGGCCGCTGCAGGTGTGCTGCTGGCCAGCTTGGCTGCCGTGGTGGTCGGCTGGCTGGTATTTGCTCCTTATATAATCTAAAGTGCTCATTTTCAGGTGCCAGGAGGCTTTTGAGTAAACTCCTCAAAAGTAAAAGCAAATGACCGACTCCGACAAGCCCTCCATCGCCTGGTACGCCGTACACACCAAGCCCCGCCAAGAAGCCCGTGCGCTCGAAAACCTCATGAATCAAGGTTTTGAGTGCTTTTTGCCGATGATCGAGGTTGAAAAAGTGCGCCGCCAAAAGGTCAGCCGCGTCACCGAGCCCATGTTCAGCCGCTATCTATTTATCCGGCTCAACGACGTTAACCACAACTGGTCGCCCATCCGCTCCACCTTGGGCGTGAGCAAATTGGTCAGCTTTGGCCATGTGCCCGCCAAAGTGCCCGCCGAATTCATCCATCTTTTGCGCGAAGCACCGCCTGCTGCGGTGGCACGCTTGTTTGTGCCTGGCGACAATGTGCGCATTGCTTACGGGCCTTTGGCTGGACTAGAAGGCGTGTACCAAGCGCACGATGGCGAAACCCGCGCCTTTGTGTTGGTCGAGCTCTTAGGCCAGCCCCAAAAACTCAAACTCGCCATCGAGTCGCTCGCTGCCAACGCTTGAGTGGCGCGTAGTTTTTATCCACCGACCATTCAGATCATCTTCGTTGTGAACAACGCCAAACCTCTTCCCTCTACCCACCTGCCGCAGCATGTGGCCATCATCATGGATGGCAACGGTCGCTGGGCCAAGCAGCGCCACATGCCACGTACCGTGGGCCATGCCAAAGGCGCGGCTGGTGTGCGCGACCTGGTCAAAGCCTGTGCCGACCAAGGCGTGCGCTACCTCACCCTGTTTGCCTTCAGCACCGAAAACTGGGGCCGCCCCAGCGACGAGGTGTCCACCCTGATGGGCCTGTTCATCCAGTACCTAGAAAAAGAAATGAAGGCCATGCAAGCCGAAGGCGTGCGCCTGAACGTGTTGGGCGACATCAGCGCCTTTCCGGTTGAGCTGCAGCAGCGCATCGAAGCCGCGCAAAGCGCTACCGTGCACAACCACACCATCACCCTCAACGTGGCTGCCAACTACGGCGGGCGTTGGGACATCGTCAATGCCGTGAAAAGCTGGAGCGCCGCCAACCCTGGTCTGAGCGCCCAACACATCACCGAACAAGACCTTGGCCAGCACCTCAGCACCGCAGGCACGCCTGAGGTCGACTTGCTCATCCGCACCGGCGGCGAGTCACGCATCAGCAACTTTTTGCTTTGGCAAGTGGCCTATGCCGAGTTGTATTTCACAGATGTGCTGTGGCCCGACTTTGATACACAGCAACTCGAACAGGCCTTTGCCTGGTTTAGCGGCCGTGAGCGTCGCTTTGGCACCGTTGCACCCTGACTACAATGAGAAATACTTTGAAAGTAATTATGGTTTTTGATCGAATAAAAACTCTCAGCCGCGCGTGTGTGCTTGTCGTTGGCGTGTTCAGTTCGACGGCTTTGATGTCTCAAACCGGGCAAAGCCTTCAGTTGCCCCAGGGCATGCAGGGCGCGCTGGGTGGTGTGTCAGGTGGGGCAGGTTCTGCCGGTGGGCTTGGAAACTTGAGCCTCAGCGGGGCGCTTAACAACGTGATTCGATCAGCCGATCCCTTGCCCAACCCGAATCAAAACGGGCAAGGTCTGTTCCAACCGCTGGAGCCTCTCAAAGCCAACGATTTCCAAAAGTTTGTGCTCGAAACCACGGGCTACAAATTGCCGCTGTACGGCTCTGTGTTTTTCGAGAACCTGCAGTTCATTCAACGCAATCAGTTGTCCAACCAGCCGGGGCCCAGCCCCTTTGCGCCCACTGAGAGTTCGCCCGTCAGCGCCGACTATCCCTTGGGCCCAGGCGACCAGATTCTGATTCGAGGCTGGGGCTCGCTCGAGGTGGATGTGCGTGCTGTGGTGGACCGCAATGGCATGGTCAATATTCCCAAGGTTGGCACCGTCTCGCTCGCTGGCGTGAAATTTGGCCAAGCAGAAGGCGTGATCAAAAACGCCGTTGGCAAGTACTACAAAGACTTCCAGCTCAGCGTGACAATCGGTCAATTGCGCACCATCACCGTTTATGTGGTGGGCCAAGCGCGTAGGCCTGGCAGCTATTCTTTGAGTAGTGTGTCCACCTTGTCGACGGGGCTGTTTGCCACGGGTGGCCCTAACGCCACGGGCTCCATGCGTCGTGTGCAGCTCAAGCGTGGCGGGCAAATCGTCACCGAATTTGACCTGTATGCTTTCTTGGCGCAAGGCAACAGCGCGGGCGACGTCAAGCTCGTGGATGGCGACATCATCGTGATTCCCCAGGCCGTAGGCCATGTCGCCTTGGTGGGCAAGGTCAACAACCCCGCCGTGTACGAAATGAAGTCCAGCAAAGAAACGCTGGAAGACTTGTTGGCTGTCGCAGGTGGGCTGCCTGTGGTGGCCGATCCGCGCCGCGCTGTGTTGGAGCGCCTCACCCCCAAAGACGCGCAACCCCGCCGCGTGCAAGACGTGGCGCTTGAAGGCGCGGGCCTCAAAACCGAGCTGCTCAATGGCGACCTCATCACAGTGTTGGCCATCACCCCAGAACTGTCAAACGCTGTCACCTTGCGCGGCAATGTGGCACAACCCTCACGCATGGCCTGGCGTGAAGGCATGCGCGTGCGAGACCTCATTCCCAACAAAGAAGTGCTGATCAGCCGCGACTCGATTCGCCGCCAAAACGAAGTGCTGTTCGATGCCAACCAGCGCGAGCGTGCCTTGCGTGACCGTGAACTTATGGCGGAAGATTTGCTAGACGACCCAGTGCTCGATTCACGTATTGACCAAAAAGGCATGCGTGAAGCGAGGCTGAAAGAAATGGCTGCAGCCGATAGGCCTAACCCAAGTGCAACGACCCCAGGAGCCCTCGTCAGCAACAAGCCCAGCGAGAAATCGTATGACGGGCGAACCGCCATCATTGACAAAGAATCTAGAACCATCGAGGGCTACCGCGAGTCGCGCCAAGCGCGCATGTTCTCTAACCAAGCGCCTATCAAAGTCAACGAGCGCAACACCGTGCCTTCGGTGGCTGAGTCTGTGGGTAACCTGTACGACGAAATCAATTGGGACTATGCGGTCATCGAGCGGGTAGACCGCAAAAACCTCAATGTCAGCCTGGTGCCTTTTAATTTGGCGCGTGTTCTGAACGATGCCAAAGACCCCGACAACCAATTGCTGCAAGCGGGCGATGTGGTGACTGTTTTTTCTGTCAACGACATGCGTGTGCCCATTGCAAAACGCCGCATCATGGTGCGCGTCGAAGGCGAGGTGGCGCAACCTGGTATTTATCAAGTTAAGTCTGGCGAAAACTTGGCAGATGTGTTGCAACGTGCAGGTGGCTTGACGCACGATGCGTATTTGTTTGGTTCAGCCTTTTACCGTGAAGACGTGCGCAAAAGCCAGGTAGAAAACCTTGACAAGCTGATTCGCCGTTTAGAAACAGAATCAAGCGCACAACTCGCCCAGGCCAGCCAAAGCTTGGGTGCTAGCTCAGACGCGGCCATCTCACAAGCCCGTATTCTTGCGGCGCAACAAGCCCAGCGCCAAGCGCTGGAGCGTGTGCGCAGCTTGAAGCCCGAGGGGCGCATTGCTTTGGGTCTTGACCCACAGCTGTACAACTACATCAACAATCTGCCTGAAATTCGTTTGCAAAACGGCGATAGGTTGATCATTCCTACTCGTCCAGACTTTGTATACGTTTATGGTGCTGTGAATACCGAATCTGCCTTAATTTTTAAAACCGGCAAAACCGTGCAAGACTATTTAAACGCCGCAGGCGTTGGCTCGGGGGCAGACCGCGATTCGGTGATTCTGATTCGCGCTGACGGCTCGGCCTTGACCAGTAATGGCAGCTGGTTTGGTTCTATCAACAGTGCCAAGGTCATGCCTGGCGACTCTATCGTCATGCCCGATAAGCTGGACCGCGAGGCCGTGTGGAGTGCTGTGATTCGCAATGCCAAAGACATTACTCAAATCTTCTACCAACTGGGCTTGGGCGCAGCCGGTTTGAAGGCCTTGGGCTATTAAGGGTTGCACATGTCTGACTTGAACCAAACTGCAACCGTGGCCGCTGAGGCTGAAGACGACGAAATCAGCCTAATTGACTTGGCCATTGCCCTGGGTGAAGAAAAGAAAACACTTTTTGCTGTGCCCGCCATCACCACCACGCTGGCGATTGTGGTGAGCTTGCTGATGACACCCATCTTCACTGCCAAAACTGTGATGATGCCGCCTCAGCAACAGCAAAGTGGGGCTGCTTCGGCCTTGGCGAGCTTGGGGGCTTTGGCTGGGCTGGCTAGTGGCGCTGCAGGTATTAAAAGCCCAGATGAGATGTACATCGCTTTCATGCAAAGTGAGACATTGCAGAATGAGGTTGTAAAAAAATTGAACCTTCAAGACCGTTACAACGCTAAAACATTGGTTGATACACGCAATGCGTTGAAGGGGGCTGTCAGAATTGCTTCTGACAAAAAGTCTGGACTTATCGTCATTGAGGCTGATGACAGAGACCCAGAGTTTGCTGCTAAGCTAGCAAATACGCATGTGGAAGAGCTGCGAAGCTTGATGGGGCGTTTGGCCGTCACAGACGCTCAGCAGCGTCGTGTATTTTTTGAGCAAGCCATTGTCAAAAACCAAACTGAGTTGGCTGAAGCAGAAGCCAATTTTCGTACGGCTAAAGACAAGTCAGGCATGCAAGTCACAGCTGTAATTGCAGAAACAGCCGTTAGAGCAGGTGCAGAAATGCGTGGGCAAATAGCTGCCAAAGAAGTGCAGTTGGCAGCTATGAGCAACTTTCTAATGCCGCAAAACCCAGATTTTCAACGCTTGGCTGGTGAGTTGTCGGCCTTGCGTTCACACTTAAAGAAGTTAGAACAAGGCTCCGGGGGGGATGAAAAGTCTTCGCCTATGCAGCAGTTGGCAGTTAAGTCGTATCGCGATATCAAAGCTCGCGAGGCCATGGCGGCTGTGTTGGTGGCGCAATACGAGTCAGCTCGAGTGGACGAGTCTAGAGAAGGGCCGCTTATTCAACAAGTCGATGTTGCTGTGGCCCCAGAGCGTAAATCTAAGCCCAAACGCGCCATCATTGTGATTGTGTCTGCATTTGCTGGCTTGTTCTTGGGTGTCGTGATTACATTTGTGCGTCGTGCATTGCGCAAAGCCTCAGAAGACCCGCAAAGTGCTTCACAAATGGCCATGCTCAAAGCTGCTTGGCGCTGGAAATAGCCTCGTATGGCATTGACTATCAACTGGACAGTCTTGTTACTTAGCTTCTTAGTCGCAGTTGCCGCGACTGGTTTTTTTGCATTGTCCAAAGTCCAGTTCGGGTCAGACAAAGCCACTGGGGTGCAAAAGTTCCACACTAAGCCTACGTCACGCTTGGGCGGCTTGGGTATTTTGATGGGGCTTGTCAGTGGTGTGTGGTTTTCTCAAACATACTATCCTAACGACGCCTTGATTGGCATGTGGCTGTTGCTTGCCTCTACCCCTATTTTTTTAGGAGGCTTGGTTGAAGATTTGACGCACAAAGTCTCTCCGCGCATACGCTTGTGGTTGGCCTGTTTATCCTCTGGAGCTGTGTACGCTATTATTCATGTAGGCGTTACTCGAACAGATATTGCTGTTTTAGACTGGTTATTGACTTTCCCTGGCGTGGCTTTGGTGTTGACGATTTTGGTTGTTGCCGGCTTCATCAACTCCGTCAACATCATTGATGGTTTTCATGGTCTTGCCTCGGGAACGGTCATTATCATGCTCTTGGGGCTAGCCAGTTTGGCCATCCGTGTGAATGATGGCCTGGTGTTTCGACTGAGCCTGATTACTACCGTCGCCACACTCGGTTTTGCCATTTGGAACTGGCCTGTTGGCAAAATATTCTTGGGTGACGGTGGCGCGTATTTGTTGGGCTTATGGGTTGTCGAGCTCGGATTGTTGTTGCCACATAGAACTCAAACTATTTCGCCAATGGCACCCGTACTGGTAGGCGTGTATCCGCTGTTAGAAACACTTTACAGCATGTACAGGCGAAAGTTTGTTCGCTCACATCCTATTAATCGCCCAGATGCATTGCACTTGCATACTTTGATATACAGACGATTAATATTAAATCCAGCCTTAGATGTTACTACCCAAAATAAAAATCGTGCGAATGCGAGAGTGGCGGTGATTGTGTGGGTGGGGGCGGTTATACCTACGATGTTAGGAGTTTATTTTTATGAGCAAACGAATGCCTTATTAGCCTTAATTGCCTTGTTTGCGGGGGCTTATATCTATTTTTACCGCCTGTTGATAAAATTTAAAAGCCCAGCATTTTTAATGTCTAAAACCCGCAGATCAAAGCATTATAAATAGCATCGTTGATGCTAAATTAATTTCTAATCAAAAAAATCTGCATGAGAAAAATTAACACCCAACTCATCACGATCAGATAGAATAGGTGGTATCATGATAGGAAAATCCGCGTAAATTGGCCAATCAATAGCTAGTGAAGTATCATTCCATTTAATAACGCGCTGAAGATTTTGAAAATATTCATAGTCTGTTTGAATATTTAAAATAGCAATTTCAGACATAACAAAATAACCATGAGCGACACCAGCGGGAATCCAGATAGCTCCCGATTTTTCAGAGCTTAAGATTTCAGCTTGCCATTTACCAAAAGTAGGAGAAGACTTTCTAAGATCTAAAACTACATCATATATTGCACCATAACTGACTCTTAATAATCGTGATTGGGGTTTTTCGATTTGGTAATGTAGCCCGCGAAGAACATCCCTTCTACTATAAGTTTCATACATATAGTTCAATGCTCGGGAATCATTCGTTAGAGTTAAACGTATTTTTTCATCAAATACTTTAG
>Ga0228703_1001415_pt1 | contig 14684 bp, 9 predicted proteins | sample McNCre217_Aug_MG_3_FD_178020 | JGI IMG/M metagenome (GOLD analysis project Ga0228703, IMG submission 178020) | Freshwater microbial communities from McNutts Creek, Athens, Georgia, United States - 29-17_Aug_MG | ecosystem: Environmental > Aquatic > Freshwater > Creek | place: USA: Georgia... | reverse complement strand
TCCTTTGTTAGCTGCCAGTTAATCCCAGGCTCCTTGTGGGTGCCTGTTAATGCTCAATCTACTCCGATGTTTGCCCGCAAAACCTAGTTAGGCCGGTCTACTTAGTTAGGCTCGCATAACCAAAATGCGGACTTTTCGTGCCAAGCCCTGAAAGACTTGCCAAATGGACAGGCGCGGTTTTCTAACGCTGGCATCGGCCGGTGTTGCAGGTGGTTTGAGTTTGCTGGGAACGGAGCAGGCTAAGGCTGCGTCGCCTGAGGTGCATCCTGCGCGTCAACGCATCTCCTATGAACTTCCAAAAAGTGAAACTCCGCGGTGGGCTTGGACCATCGACGATGGTGTTTCAAGCGCTTCGATTGCCACCTATCTTGCTCACGCCCTGCGCAACCCGGAGATCAAGTTCACTTACTTTGTGACCTCGATGTATCCGTCTTGGAAGCAAAATGCCAGCGCCCTCCGCGAGCTAATGCAGCGCGGCCAGGTTCAGCTGGCAAACCACACTCACACTCACAAAGACCTGCGCACGCTCTCGGGTCACGGCATTCAGAAGCAGTTGCTCGACTGCCACCACTTCCTCGAGGACGAGTTCGGGGTGTCTAGCAAATCTTTCTGGAGGCCACCTTACGGGTTCTGGGACATCCGCGTTCTAGATGCCGCCGCCGAAGCCGGCTTCACCGCGCCAACCATGTGGTTTGGTGTATTCGGCACCGACTCTGCAACCACCACCGCGAATCAGCTTTATGGCAACGTTCAGAAATGGGTTCAGAACGGCCGCATTGTTTTAGACCACGCCAACTACACGCTGGGTTCGAAACATTTTGCGCAGATGATGGCGATCATCCGCCCTAAGGGTCTCCAGATGGTCACTCTCACCGAGGCTTTCCCCTCGTACTAAAACGGCAGCGAACAAGTCGTTTATACCTGGGCACAAGCATGCAAACAGGTACTGATTGTGCTTGTCAACGCACTTTCGTGCAGCAACATGGGAGTTAACCTAGGACTATGGACCTTCGCAAAGACATAAGTGAGTTTCTAACCACTCGCCGCGGCCGAATCACGCCAGAACAAGCAGGGCTGCCAAGCTACAGCGAGAACCGTCGCGTTGCGGGTCTCCGCCGTGAAGAAGTCGCGATGCTCGCAGGCGTTAGCGTTGACTACTACACGCGGATCGAACGAGGTCAGCTTAAAGGTGTTTCTGAAAGCGTCATCTCTGGCATTGCACGTGTTCTAAACCTTGATGACGCTGAGCGCGGTTACCTTAACAACCTCGTCCAACTTTCAAACCCAACCATCAGAACGGTTTCAAAGCCGAAACCATCCAATGTTCGGCAAAGCATTCTTCGTCTTCTCGACACAATGGACAGTTTCCCTGCCTACGTGCGAAACGATCGTTTGGACATCGTTGCCCACAACGCGCTAACTCGCCAATTATTTGCGCCTATGTTTTCGGCACAGCCAGAAACCCCTAACGTTGCCCGCTTCGTGTTCTTGGATGAAAACTCGCGCGATTTCTTCATCGACTGGGAAAAGATCGCCAAAGATAGTGTTGGTGTGCTTCGTAGTCTTGCGAGCGTGAATCCCTACGACAAGAAGCTCACTGACTTAATTGGCGAACTATGCACCCGCAGCGAATTCTTCCGTGTGCATTGGGCTGCTCACGAGGTATTCGAACACAAGATGGGAACTAAGCGTTTCCGTCACCCAGAGGTTGGCGAACTGGACCTCAATTTCGAGATTCTTGTTCTTCCGCAAGATCCAGGTCTTGTTATGGCAACATACTTTGCCGCTAAGAACTCTCCATCAGAAAACGCCCTAAAGCTGCTCAAAATCGCAGAATACGAAAGCCGCACCCAAACGGATGCGGCTTTCGAGAAGTAGAAACGTCTGTTTCAGAACTACGGGCGGACCAACACCTTTAGGTGTGTGCGGCTGCTCATAGCCTCGTAAGCCTTGGCGACATCATCAAGGCTAACTTCGAGGTCGAAAACCTTGCCAGGGTTGATTGATCCGTTTAGAACGTCTACCAAAAGTTCGTCCATGTACTTGCGCGCTGGGGCAACGCCGCCAGTGATGGTGATGTTACGCATAAGTGGGCCGAATCCGAAGTCGATCTTTTCGTACTGTGCGGCGCCAACGCGACCAATGTGGCCGTAGTCAGCTACTACAGCGAGTGCGGTGTCGATAGCATCCTGAGTTCCAACGCATTCGAGTACGCGGAAAGCTCCATCGCCGCCAGTAAGGGCTTTCACTGCGTCAATTCCTGCCTGGCCGCGTTCTGCTACCACATCGGTAGCACCGAATTCGCGACCGAGGTTGGTGCGACCCTCGTGGCGTCCCATCAAAATGATCTTTGCCGCCCCGAGGCGCTTGGCGGCAATAATTGCACACAGGCCAACCGCACCATCGCCGATGACCACAACGCTGTCTCCAGCCTCGACTCCCGCGGTAACTGCCGCGTGGTGGCCGGTGCACATCACGTCACTCAGTGTGAGGATAGATGGAATTAGTGGGGAGTCCATGCCAACCGGAATGGTCACCAGTGTTCCATCGGCGTTTGGCACGCGTACAGCCTCAGACTGCCCGCCGGCCTCGCCGCCGTGTCCGAAGAAGCCGAGGTTGCGGCAGCTGGTGCACTGCCCCTTCAGGCAACGATCGCAGTGTCCGCACGATGCTACGAAAGGCGCAACAACTAGGTCGCCGACCTTCACGTTCTTCACGTCAGCACCAATTTTCTCGACTACGCCTAGGAACTCGTGACCACGTGGACGGCCTTCAGTAAGAGTGTCTGAGTCGTTGAAATCCCAAAGGTCTGACCCGCAAACACAGGCAAGAGTGACCTTGACCACGGCGTCTGTTGGCGACTGGATGGTTGGGTAAGCAAGTTCCTCGACGCGAACGTCGCCAGGACCGTAAAGCAGTGTGGCTTTCATTTTTCTCCGTTTATTTGTTGAGGTGAGTTGAAATCTCTAGTTACCGGGACTACTTGTTACGAGACTTTGGCAGCACCCAAATAACAACACTTAGGAGCGCCAGAAGAATGAGACCTGATCCCCAGTGCAAGCCAGTAAATAGGTGTGCCTGGCTGAGCGCAGCAGGAGTGCCAGTTTTTGGGCTGAAAGCAGACGCAGCTGCAACCAAAATAGAAAGACCAAGCGCGCTTCCAAGTTGAACTGCGACACTGACGATTCCAGATGCTGCACCAGAGTCTTTCGGGTCAACATTCGCGATTCCGGCAGATGTCAGTCGAATTGTTGATGCGCCTTGGCCCACGCCAATCAGCATCAAAGGCAATGCCAAGAAGACTGTGTAGTTAGACGATGCGGTTGCATTTCCTAGCAAGAAGGTGCCAACCATAACCGTGGCTAAACCGCCAGCAAGGAATGGTGCATTGCCAAAGCGGCGCGAAAGGCGCGGTACAAAGAATGCAATCGCAAAGCTGGCGAGGGTCATCGGAAGGAAGGCGAGGCCAGTTTCGAATGGGGTCAGGCCACGCGCATTTTGGAGGAACTGCGAACCAAAGAACCAGAAACCAGCCATCGAACCGACAAACAGGGCGCGAGCACCATTGGCACCGTTTCTCTGCGCGTTTCGGAAAAGGCGAAGTGGGACGAGAGGGTTTGCCACCTTCGATTCAATCCAGATGAATAGTCCCAAGACTGCAAGTCCGCCGAAGAGCGTGAACAAGGTGACGGCATTGTTCCAGCCGTGTTCGGCTGAGTTAATGAGCCCGTAGACCACGCCACCCATACCGAGTGTGGAAGTTACAGCACCCCAGATGTCGATTCGGCCGGTGTGCTTTTCAGTCTCTGGAAGTGAACGCTTCGCAAGTAGCACCAACACCAATCCAAGCGGCACGTTGATGAGGAATGCCCAGCGCCATCCGATGGTTCCCGCGATGAAACCACCAAGAACTAAGCCGAGAGTGGTGCCGCTGCCTGTGATAGAGCCATAAACCGCCAAGGCTTTGCCTCGTGCTGGCTCCACCGGGAAACTTGTTGAGAGCAGCGCGAGAGTTGAGGGTGCGAGGATGGCCGCAGCCAGCCCCTGCAAAATGCGTCCGAGAATCAGAATTTCTGCGCTACCGGCGAACCCAACAAATAGCGATGCGGCGGCGAAGGAAATGAGGCCTATCTGGAACAGTCGGCGCCGTCCGTGAAGGTCACCGAGACGAGCTCCAAGCATTAGGAACCCGCCAAAAATGAGAGTGTACGCGTTTTGAATCCAAGCCAAACTCGCGTCGCTAAAACCAAGATCAGACTTGATAAGGGGGAGAGCAGTGACTGCAATGGAAAGATCCATTACCAACATCAAATAGCTGAGGGTGATGACGGTAAGGGTTAGTCCTGGTTTTGGTAGTGCCGGACTGGTTGAGATAGTTGCAGACATAATCAAAGCCTAGGTCTTGAAGGCCTTTGCAAGTTTCCGAAATGGAGGTAAAAACGTAACAGGTACTGGCAGTGCTTGTCACCTAGTTGCCCGTTTGTTGCAAGGCCGCTCAAACTTGCTTGCTTGGTAGACTGCTATTGCCCGCCATCACGGGTTTGCCTTCGTAGCTCAGTGGATAGAGCAAGAGCCTTCACGGCTCCTTACCAACAAGCCGAAATCCTTATCAAATCAAGGATATCGAGCGATACGACATTTTGCGTGCGATAGACGTGCGATTAGCTTCCAAATAACAACACATTTGTTAGTCGCTATTCCTGGGCGCAGCGCACTTCTGTTTATTCAAGCTAAATTTTCTTGGGGATTCGCCACCTAAATGTGGCCTGATACCGCAGGCATTTCCTGCCAAGTTCCGTTTCAACAATCAACTGGTGCAACCTCTTTCATATCTGAAATGCCAGTTATGTTGGCGATGGTGCGTTTCGCGAAAATATACCTTTACATTGCAAGTGTTTGTCTATCGGCGTAGGGAGTGCATGTGTCGATATTGTGAAACGAAACTTTGGGTATTGCCTGGAGATGTAGATTGTGAATTATGTTGACCCACAATGGTCAATGGGGTGGGGTGGAAAATTGGAACCTGAAATTGCGTGGGGTGCTCCTGAGGGCAGTGCTGGCGAGTTATTCGAAGTCTTCGGAATCTATACATTTTTTGGCGACAATGGGTACCCAAAAATCACGAAAGAGATTGTTCACCATTCACTGCTCCGAGCCAACTACTTGCCTTCATTCAATGGACGCAATCCCGAGATGCCACCTGTTTTTTCGAGCAACTCGTTCACACCTGAGGCGGCTGCTGATCTACTCGCTATTCCTAATTCGAGAAAAAACAATATCGGCTTCGACTATGCGAGATTCGAACAAATGCGCCCTGATGGGCACGCTAGGCACTCAGGGATCCCCCACCCTTTTGCTCACGCAAAACTAGTCCAGGCAATTTGCGACAACTGGGACGACCTTTCGTTCCTAACGGAAAACCAGCACAGTGCAATTCGGCCCATATTGACCAGGGACGGACGTATTTTTGCTAGTGATTATCCTCAGGATCAAGTGGATGAGGAATCTTGGGAAAGCACTATGCGGCGAAATGCGGATTACCATCTGCGCCTGGACATTAGGAATTTTTTTCCTAGTATTTACACTCACAGCCTGAATTGGGTACCCTTCGGAGTTGAAGGGGGAAAGTCTGGTTTGACAGACATAACCCATCCTGCAGCCAAACACTTCTCGAAGGATCTTGATGTGGTCGCCCGTTTGGGCAATCGAACTCAAACCATTGGACTTGTGGTTGGGCCCGGTACCTCTAATCTTTTGGCAGAGTACCTTTTGAGCGCTGTAGATAAGTCGATGGAGGTTGATTTCGGAAATAGGTTCCGAAGACATGTCGATGACTACGAATTCTTTGCCGAGACAAAAGATGACGCTGACAATTTTCAACGAAAGTTGGAAATCGAACTTAGGCAATTTGAGCTCTATTTAAATCCTACAAAGACCAAACTAACTCCTTTAACTGAACCACTCGACCCTTTGTGGATGGTCAAAGCGAAGAGCTGGAGACTCGATGGAAGTACGTCGATTCAGTCCTTAAGGGCCTATTGGGATGCAATCCTGCTCGACTTCAAAGATCACGGACAACACGTTGCTCTGCGTTGGGCTATGGGCTCAATCCTAAAGGCGGCTTCCGATTCCCAGGCTAAATCCTGGTCTGTATCTTTTCTTGTCGACCAACTAAGGCATTTTTCGTACCTTGCTCCCTATTTGAGAATAGTAATTTCAGACGAAGGATTGCTTTCATCAAAGGATTTAGTGTGCCTTGAACAAGTCTTTTTACAGCGGTTCGAGCGATTGTATACAGATTCTCGACTTTGGCTTCTCACTGTTCTTGGACTTAATAGGAGCATTTCTCGGGAAGTTATTTCAACAGTTTTGGAAAAGGGTGATTCGATAACGCAATGCCTGCTGTATGAGTTCCATGTGACGTCTCCGAGGCTAATATTGAATCGAATAAACTCATCAAATTTAAGCCACCATAGTCAAGACCAAAACTGGCTCGCAAACTATCAGATGTTCATTGGCGGGGACGGTAAACCCGATCCAGAGGGCTACTTTGAAGCACTCCATTCTAGAAATGTTGATTTCATTTCAAGAGCTCACATAGCTCCCTTTTAATTTATTCAGGGCGCTCTACAAAGCGTGAGAATTCGATTCCTAGGCCCGTTGAACTGCTGTCCGCCATTGAATGCGGACTCGAGATGCCATGAATTGTGGAAAGGCTTACAAGCCCTCGGGCATTCAAATCTTTTACGAGCTGGTCTATGAAGCCCATGTCCCAGTCCGGAAATACTGACTGTATAAGGACTGTTTTGCCTCCAATCGTCCAGTCTGACCATTCAAGATTGTTAGATTCGTAAAATCCTCGCGGGTTGTGAAGTAAAGCCATAAGTTGCAAATGTGACTCGGTCAGTTCGTCTATGTAACGCAAGAACATACTCCGCTTATCCAGGCTTTGGTTCCCTGATCTGCTGTTAACAACTGCATTTTGGAGGAGCGCAATTTTCTTGTCTTGCAAGGTTTTTTCGCTAATTATTGCGGCCTCATAAAGGAGCGACTTAAAGTTTTGGTCACTTAGAAGTGCTTGCACTCCTTCTTCTGACTGAATTTTTTCGAGGCCTGCAATTCTCTGCAAAATCTCTTGGAAGAAGGCTTCAAGTTTTCGATCCTTGTGTCGGGCATAAGCCTCGGCGATGAACACGCCTAACGGGCCTCCGGCAATTGGAATAATCGAAGCTGCAGTAAGGCTAGCGATTCTGGCTGTGGCCGCCAAGGCGCTCTCGTTGGGAATTTCATTCATTCTTGTCTACACTGCCAACTTAGTGTGTAACACGGTTCCAATAATCTTTACAAGGCGTGCCAATTTCTGATCGTTGCCCAGGACTTCATCGCCCATCGCCTTGAGGTTGTCGCTTGAAGTCAATAGTGCGGTTAGAAGTACGGTCTTGAGATCTGGGCTCTCTAGGAACTGCTCAAGAGTGTTTCCGGAAGTTGCCTGTTTCCTGATCTTGTCATCTTCGGCAGCTTTTGTTGTAACCGCGTTTACAAGCACTTCGTAATCACCAGGAGTGAATTCCCCGTCGAACAAGGTATTCATTTTTTCAATGGCTTCACGAAGCGATGCCATCAAGGGATCATGAGCTTTGCCTGAACCAACATCAGTCAGGGGCTTAAGCTCGGCAGACTCACCGGTTAGATCGAGCGAAACGGATTCGTTTTTCTTGAAGCCAAGTTTCGTAAGCTCAACACCGCTGAGGTCGATCGAATCGTTTCGATTTGTAGGTCGAACTTCTCTAGCCAAAAGGCGGCAGAAGATCGCCTTCTTTTCTAGGTCAGTGTCTCCGTAGTTGTAAAGCTGGGACAAGAAATCGTAAGTCTTGGTAAACGCATCCAAGCTCTTGCGAAAGTCTTCAAGGCGATCGATTTCAAGTTGATCGTTTGAACGCTCCGCGACTTCATACTTCTTCCAGAATCGGTCTTTTGCTTGTGCGAGTGAAGCAGAAAGCTTGTTGTTGCCTCGCTTTTCAACGAACGCCTTCGCAACTGCCTCGACCTCAGACTGGTCGTAGATTCCACTGTGATCAAGCTTGTTAGCGATGTCGTGTACAAGATTCGGATCAGTCACGTCCGCCAATCGGGCATCACGGAAGTATGGTTCGAATGCTTCCAAAATGTCACTCGGTTCGTTTACGAAGTCAAGGACAAAGGTAGTGTCCTTACCGCGAGCGGTTCGGTTCAAACGGGACAGGGTCTGAACCGCAGTAACGCCAGAGAGCTTCTTGTCTACATACATTGAAACCAAGAGTGGTTGATCAAAACCGGTCTGGAACTTGTTAGCCACCAACATGACCTGGAACTCATCTGTCTTGAAAGCCTCAGCCAACTTTCGTCCACGGAGGTCCGGGTTCATGTTTGCTTCATTGAATGGCGTTGGACTGTTCTCGGCGTCATCGACTTCACCAGAGAAAGCAACCAGAGCCTTCACATCAGCGTAGCCTTGCTGCTTAATGTAGTTGTCGAATGCTAGCTTGTAGCGCACCGCTTCCTTGCGTGAGCCCGTCACCACCATTGCCTTTGCTTTTCCGTCCAAACGCCAAGCAACGTTCTCACGGAAGTGCTCAATGATGATTGAGACCTTGGCAGCGATGTTTGTCGGGTGCAACCGTACCCAGTACATCAACTCTTTGAGTGCCTCATTCTGAGCCACCTGCGGCCCTTCAGAGTCGTAGTCTTGCCCATTATGAGTCAACTTGAAAGCAAGCTTGTATGGCGTATAGTTCTGCAGCACATCGAGGATGAAGCCTTCTTCGATCGCCTGCTGCATTGTGTAAACGTGGAACGGTTCTGGCTTGCCCGATTCCCCGATGCGGCCAAACAGTTCCATAGTCTTGGCTTTTGGCGTGGCTGTATAAGCGAAGAAGCTGATATTGCCCGGCTCTGCACGGTTGGCCATTTCTGCTGCTAGAAGATCTTCAACATCGATCTCCCCGCCATCTTGCAGGGAGTTCCAATCCTCGTCTGAGAGCACTCTCTTCAGTGTGCTCGCTGTGTTTCCCGTCTGAGATGAGTGTGCCTCATCGGCGATGATTGCAAAGTTCTTGCCTCTTGCTGCCGATGATTCCTGAATCTCCCCCAGGATGAAAGGAAAAGTTTGCATCGTGACAACGATGATCGGCTTATTTGCACTTAGGGCGTCGGCGAGCGCTGTTGACTTAGAGCCCTGCTTATTGTCGATGGCTGCAACTACACCAGTCTTGTGGTCGATCTGCTGAATGGCTGAGCTGAGCTGATCATCTAGAACTGTACGGTCTGTTACGACGATTACTGAGTCAAAAACTTTTTTGCCCTCGTCATTGTGGAGGGTTGATAGTTGGTGTGCGGTCCACGCGATGGAGTTAGTCTTGCCAGAGCCTGCAGAGTGCTGGATTAGGTATTTGTGACCCGGACCTTCTTGTTTTGCTGTCGCAATGAGTTTGTTGACCGATTCCCATTGGTGGTAACGGGGGAATAGGAGGCTTTCTCGTTTACTCTGTTCGCCAGTTACGGGGTCAATCAGGTTCTCGATGCTGAGGTGCATGAAACGCCCCAGGATCTGCAGCCAGTTGTCCTTCTGGAACACGGTTTCCCAGAGGTATGAAGTTTTTGATCCTTCAGGATTTATTGGGTTGCCTGCTCGTCCGTCGTCGCCCTTGTTGAACGGCAAGAAGTAAGTCGCGTCACCAGCAAGTTTGGTGGTCATGTAGACCTCCTCGTTGGACACTGCGAAGTGCACCAGGGCACGGTGACCGAACGTAAGGAGTGGTTCACCCTTTGGATTACGGTCCTTCTTGTACTGTGTCTTGGCATCTTCAATGTTTTGAGTGAAGTCGGTCTTAAGTTCCAGTGTGGCTACCGGGATGCCGTTTACAAAGAAAACTAGGTCAAGGCTGTTTCGATTTTTGGCAGAGTAGTGCACTTGACGCATTACACGGAGCCGTACCTTTGCGTACTTCTCAATCGTTGTTGTGTTCAGGCTGTCTGCTGGTTTGAACTGACACATTTCAAACTTTGCAGCACCATCTCTGAATCCTTTGCGCAAGACGCTTAGGGTACCGCCGCCTTGCGACAACGGCAGATCTAGAGACTTGGCTAGACGCTGTACTAGAGCAGTTTTGGCTTTTTCTTGAGCCTGAGGTGTGTCTGAATTTTTTACAAGCTTGGCTAGCTCCTCGTTCTGTGTTTCGCGCAGCCAACCATGTACGTCAGCCGGATAGAGGGCCAGCCCCTGGTCGTACCCATCGTCGCTCTTGGAATAGAGCCAACCGGATGCGGCGAGCGCCTCACAAAGTTCTTGTTCAAACTTGTATTCGTTGTAGTCGGCCATCAGATCTTCCCCTGAACGTCAATCTTGCCTGTGACCGCAGCCGAAATTATGGCCGCACGGCGCTCTCGAAGCATGCTAACGACTTGCTCCGTTTTAGCCACGAGTTTGCCAGACTCCATAACTTTCCTGTCTAAATAGGAAATTATTTCGAGTTGTTCCGCAAATGGGGGAACAGTGCAATACATATTTGCAATCGTCGGACGTCTTAATGAATCCACTGTCGATTTGGCGCTTCCATCTAGGGCAACTGATGCGAAAAGCGCCGAAAAAAAGTAATAGAAGTACTTAGGTTGCACTCGTCTGAATCGATTCATAACATAGACCCTTTGGTGCGCCATGAAGCGACCACTAACCAGGTGGAATACTTTTCCAACGCCAGCACCATCACCTGCGGTCAGTACTGCGTCGCCATCGAATTCCCAAGTGCTGCTGGTTAGAGGCATCTCTGAACGCACGTAGAAAGGGAACGGGCCATCGTCCGCGGCGTCAGCCGTATCACCAGAGCCAGTTGAAATATCAACTAGATATCTTGTTCGGACTAGATCCCAATGTTGCGGGATTTCTCCAACCCATCCGACTGAAGTGTGGATCATTTCTGCACTCGGGGATAGTCCCTTGAGGACGGCGTTGGCAATCGTCGACTTGATTCGAGTTTTCAGAGTATCAATGAGGGCCAGTTGTTTGGTTATCAAAGCGTCAATATTGCCCAATTCTCTCTCGAGAAACTCAGCGATTTCCTTCTGTTCCTTGAACGGTGGAAAAGGCAACGGAAGCAGTGCGAACTGTTCGTATCGGATTGACTGTCCGTCACGCAATTGCTCGGTGGTCGTTGATAGTCCTTGCACATAGCGGTTTGACTTGAAGAGGTATTTGTAATATCTGGGATCGATCGCACGTTTGGGGCTAAGGACCGTGTAAGCGGAGCTAACTTTGCCCTTGAATGCGCTGTATTCGAGTCCGCCCTGAAAGCTACGAAGATGACTGATGTAGTCGCCTGGCTCGACGTGGCGCATGTTGTCAGCCCCACTGAGATTCAGTACAACTCGACTGCCCGTAATCTCCATGTACTCCGCCTGCGGGATGACTCCATACTTCTGTGATGGAGTTAAGTGCACGTCATCAGAATGGTTTCGTTCAACGCGGTTTGAAAATAGTGCTTTTGCTGGAACCGTAGCCCAATGCGCTGGGACTTCCCCTAGCCAAGAGTCCTGTGAGTATTGCAGGTTAGCCATTTTCAACCTCGGCAAGCAGCACAGTGATCTCAGCAATAAGCCTGTTTAGATCTGCGTCAATCGCTTCGAGAGGGCGAGGCGCTTCATACTTGTAGAAGTGACGGGTGAAAGGAATCTCGTAGCCGACTTTGTCCTTTGACCTATCCAGCCAATAGTCCGAAACGTGTGGAGCAATTTCTCTAGCTGCATAGGCTTCAATGTCCTCGTCTAGAGGCACATTCTCGGTGTCTCGAAGTGATGTGTCTGCAACCAACTTGCCTTTGGCGTCTTTGACAAGTGGTGCGTTGTCATCATGCTCGGCCAGACCTGCTACAAGGTTCTTGATCTGGCTCGAACTGAAGCTCAGATGTGAAACAGCCTTCTGGATTCGCTTTGTAAATGCAGCTGAGTCTGTTGTAGTCGATGAATCCGTAACTGCCTCGGCGTTCAAGGCATCTTCGAGTTGGACGCGATCGCCAGCCGAGAGCTTTTCAAAAGCCTTGGCTGCAAGGGCATTCTGTATGCGTTCTGGCTTCAGAGCCCAGGAAAGCCTCAGTGGCTGCTCAACGGTGATGGTTGTGTAGCCAAAGTCTGTCGTCTTGAAAATCTTCGAAGTTTCCGACTTTTCAAAAGAGTGGTAGACACGCACAATGTTTTCGAGGTTGGTTTGAGAGATTTCAGAACGTTTGTCTCCTAGACCTTTACGGAGTTTCTCAAACTCGTTCGTTGCGTCTATTAGCTGGACTTTACCCTTGCGATTGGCAGGCTTGTTGTTGCTGAGAATCCAGATGTAAGTCGCAATTCCTGTGTTGTAGAACATGTCCTTAGGCAACCCGATGATTGCCTCAACGAGATCCTGCTCCAACAAGTACTTTCGGATCTCAGACTCACCTGAGCCTGCATTTCCTGTAAATAGAGGCGAACCGTTAAGCACGATTCCGATACGGCCACCTCCGCCGTCTTTCGTCACGGGGCGCATCTTTTTGACCAGGTGCAGCAGGAATAGCAACGAGCCATCTGAGACTCTTGGCGTTCCAGGGCCAAAGCGACCATCAAACCCTCGGTCTAGGTGTTCTCGCTCTACGAATGCTTGCTGTTTCTTCCACTCGACACCAAATGGAGGGTTTGCCAAGCAGTAGTCGAAGTGCTTTCCATGGTGACCATCGTTGGTTAGAGTGTCGCCCCAGACCATGTTGTCTATGTCTTGACCCTTGATAACCATGTCGGCCTTCGCGATGGCATAGGACTCACCGTTTAGTTCCTGGCCAAATAAAGTCAGGCTAGCTTCCGGGTTTAAGTGTCGAATGTAGTCATCTGCAACTGACAGCATTCCTCCCGTGCCAGCTGTTGGGTCATATACGCTGCGAACCACTCCAGGCTTGCTTAGAACGTCATCGTCGGCGGCGAAGAGCAGGTTGACGATCAGGCGTACAACGTCACGCGGGGTGAAATGCTCACCTGCAGTTTCGTTAGACGCTTCCGCGAACTTTCGAATCAGTTCTTCAAAGATTAGGCCCATCTCAACGTTCGAAACGGTCTCCGGGTGAAGGTCAATCTGGCTGAACTTCTGGGTAACCAGCAATAGCAGGTCATTCTCATCAAGTTTGGAAAGCTGCGCAGTGAACTCGTAGCGCTCAAAAATGTCTCGAACGTTAGGGGAGAAGCCCTCAACGTAAGCGATCAGGTTCTGTCGAAGGTTGCCAGTGTCTCCAGCTGCTCGCTTTAAGTCATAGGGCGAGGTGTTGTAAAAGCTGTAACCCGAAGCTTTCTGAAGGAGAAAATCGGCAGCAGGTGACTGTCCATGTACTTCGAAGGCATCAAGGACCTGAATTTTTGTTGCTTCGAGAGCGCAGTCTAGGCGTCGCAGAACAGTGAACGGAAGGATTACCTTTCCATAGTCAGCTTGCTTATAGGTGCCTCGCAATAAGTTTGCAATTGACCAGATAAAAGCTGCGTTGTTTTGTTCTGCCATTTTTCCCCTCGCGGCAATCCCGCATCCTGTTTCTAAATTCAAGGCTACCCGCGACCTCTGATATTTTTGCGAGCGTCGAGTACAGACATATATCTAGAACGCCTTCAAAGGGGCCATAGGGGCTTCGTTACGTGAGTTTTGAAGGATCATATAGCCAGATGTCTGATGCCGTCTATTAAGCGCCTAGGGCTTAATCGTCATTAGGCTTGGATGAGTATTCAAAAAGGGGAATTTGGGGTTATGGACGTAGCTGAATCTACGCTGAAAGCAATTCTTGAGGGATCGAAGCAGTATCGTGTTCCCTTATATCAGCGGCCATACGCCTGGAAAAAGGCTAACCTTCGGAAACTCTGGGACGACATCGCGGACCTAGTGGCCTTGCGCAAAACGAATCCTGAGGCCTCACACTTCACCGGAACCTTAGTACTGGACATTGGTGCCGTAACTACTGAATCTACCCAGCTGCTCGTTGTTGATGGTCAACAGCGTCTGACGACACTAAGCACTCTGTTGGCTGCAATCGCCAACGAGTGGGAGCGCTTAGGCGAGACTATCGCCGCAAAACGCATCAGGGAGCAGGTTCTCGTTAATGCTTTTGCAGTAACAACTGATGCACGCTACAGATTGCGACCAGCTAACTTCGACGAAGAAGTTTACCGAAGCGTCGTTGAGGGCAAGCCGATCAAGTCGTCCAACTCCTTCATCGATGATGCTTACTTCTTCTTCGAAAAACAGCTAAGAAATCTTGAGCCAGGTGTCACTCTCAGCGACATTGAGAATGCAGTCCAGTTGGGTCTCAAGTTTGTCTCGATTACTGCCAAAAACGACGACAACGTATACAGGATTTTTGAATCAATCAACAACACGGGTGTTGCTCTAAGCCAAGCGGATCTGATCAAAAACCTAGTATTTATGGAGCTTGGTTCTGACAGCGAGCGTATCCATGCCACATTATGGAATGCCATCCAGAAAGACTTAAGTGCTGAGGACATTGAAAATCTGTTCTGGATTGAAGCACAGTGGCGTAACCCTCTCGTCCGAAAACTTGACATCTATGAAGACCAGAAGAGTCACATAAAGAACTTCAATACCGAGCAGTTGATTTCGTATCTGGAAAACGCCCTAGCTATTGCCGACGCCATCC
>Ga0228703_1001414_pt1 | contig 14695 bp, 13 predicted proteins | sample McNCre217_Aug_MG_3_FD_178020 | JGI IMG/M metagenome (GOLD analysis project Ga0228703, IMG submission 178020) | Freshwater microbial communities from McNutts Creek, Athens, Georgia, United States - 29-17_Aug_MG | ecosystem: Environmental > Aquatic > Freshwater > Creek | place: USA: Georgia... | reverse complement strand
CTCCGGCAACTACGGCGCACTCAGCTACAGCGCCGTGGCCGACAACACCAGCCATCTGGTGGATACAACACCACCGCCCACGGGCACGCTCAACGCCAAAGCCCTGAGCAGCGATGCTGCCTACCAGACCATCACCAGCAACGTGATTGACGGTGCGGTCACCAACAACGGCGACACCGTGCTGGTCCAGAGCACCGAAGTGGGCAAGGCCTACCTGGTCAAGAGCGGCAACACGCCCACCAGCGTGGGTGGGCTCGAAGCGCTGGCCGACGACCAGTGGAACAGCGTGGCCATCACCACGGCCAACACCGACACGGCCCTGTCCACCACCGGCCTGGCCGCAGGCAGCTACAAGCTGTATGTGGCCGACGCCGCAGGCAACCTCAGCGCCGCCGGCGCCACTGCCGTCAAAGTCATAGACGGCATCACCGTGTTCAGCGACGCCAGTGCCACCACGGCCATGGGTAACCTGATCAGCAAAGTCACCGTTGACGGTGGAAACAACTACTACCACTGGGACATTTCTGGCGACGGTACCTACGCAGGTTCGGATGGTGTGACCCACGACTGGTTGGACAGCCGGTTCAACAAGGACGTGAACGGCAATTTGAACCCCGGCGGTGCCTCGGCGGACACGACCGACACCTACCGCTACGGCACGCTGTACACCGCGTCGGGGACGGCGCTGAAGGTGGCCTTGCCGACGCTGGGGGGATCTGCTGCCACTGGTTATGCCGCCGCAACCGCCGTAGGCGACGGCACCACGCCAGCGAACGGCAGTAACGCCGTCAACAGCACCTACAACGACTTGTTGGCGATTTGGGATGCCTACAACGGGACGGGCACAGGTACAAACGTGCCCGCATCTCTGAACAATTGGTCCAGCATCTACTGGTCTGCGACGCAGACCAGTTCAGGCAACCATGCCCGCTTGACCCTCAGCAATGGCGACATCACCTTCAGCGGCGACTCCATCGGCCTTTATGCGGGGGTTCAGGTCTTGTAACGCCCAGGCCGCCCCGGCCAGCATCACTGTAGGAGCGCGCCCCCGCGCGCGAATGCCCCAACCGCCCCTGCAGCCCCATTCGGCCGCAGGGGCGGCCTCCTACGGGGTGCAGGCAGTAGTAGACTTTTATACCATTTAATGTATAGTTCCATTTCCTCCAATACCGAACGATCCCTCGAATGGGTAGGCAGCAGCTACAAAGACTTGATGGCGCTACCAGTGGATGTGCGTCGTTTGTTTGGTTTTGCCCTGTCGCTGGCTCAGGCGGGTGATCGCCACGATGCAGCCAAGGTTCTTCAGGGGTTTGGTGGTGCGGGCGTACTGGAGGTGGTCGAAAATGATGCCGGGGGCACTTATCGAGCGGTGTACACCGTCAGGTTTCCTGGTGCGGTGTTTGTCCTTCACTGCTTCCAGAAGAAGAGCAAGCGGGGCATTGCAACGCCCAAGGAGGACATGGAAATCATCCGCGCGCGGCTGAAAATTGTCGAAGCATATGTGAAGGAGTTGCGCAAATGAAAACACGACGGATCGAAGGTGTGGAGGTGCATCATGGCTCCGACAACGTGTTTGCGGACTTGGGTTTGCCTGACGCAGAAAAGCTCAAGATCAAAACCGGCTTGGTGATCGAGATCAGAAAAGCCATGAAAAGTCGTGGCCTGACTCAACAAGAAGCGGCCAAGCTCATGGGCATCACCCAGCCCAAGGTCTCGGACATGATGCGCGGTGACTTGTCCAACCTGTCGGAGCGCAAGCTGATGGACTGTCTGACGAGGTTGGGCTATGACATTGAAATCAAGGTGCGTCCTGCCAAGGCGAAAGTAGGACATTTGATGCTGGCGATGGTTTGAAATCGGGGTCAGATCCCGATTGTTTTGTAGGAGCGCGCCCCCGCGCGCGAACACCCCAACCGCCCCTGCAGCCCCATTCGGCCGCAGGGGCGGCCTCCTGCAGGGGAGGTGAAATCGACGCCCCCCCCGATTGGCCCTGTAGGAGCGCGCCCCTGCGCGCGAACACCTTCGGTCGCACAACTTGCGGCAATGATTTCTTCATGAGGCTTGTCTGGCTGGCTGGACCCGTTGAATGTCCATCAAGCTGGTGGTCCGTAACGGATTCATGAAGGTCCACATGGCCGAGCCTCTTCTCTTACCCTCATTGCATCAAAGCATTCGGGAGCTGCTGCTGGCTGCCCGCATGCAGGTACGCCAGGCAGTGAACACCGCCATGGTGCAGACCTACTGGCATATCGGGCGGATGATCGTTGAGGATGAGCAGGGTGGAGCGCGGCGGGCGGCTTACGGCAAGCAGGTGTTGCCAGAATTGGGCAGGCGTTTATCAGAGGAGTTTGGCAGTGGATTTTCAGCAAAAAGTCTCTGGAACCACCGTCAGTTTTATCTGATGTTTCCAAATTTCTCCGCGCTGAGGAGAGATTTGACCTGGACGCACTACAAATCGCTTCTGCGCATCTCCAGCGAGCAAGCCCGCAACTGGTACGCCAATGAAGCAGCTGAACAAGGCTGGAGCGTGCGGGCACTCGACAGGCAAATTGCCACGCTGTATTACGAGCGTTTGCTCAGCAGCCAGAACGCGGGAAAAGCGCGTGTCAGAGACGAGGCAGTTGCCAAGATTTCGAAAGAGGCGGCGCCAGACCCACGCGATTTCATCCGTGATCCCTATGTTCTGGAATTCCTGGATGTGCAGGCCGGTCCAGGACTTTATGAGAAGGACATCGAGCAAGGCTTGCTCGATCAGTTGCAAAAATTCCTGCTGGAGCTGGGCAAAGGTTTTGCTTTCGTGGCCCGGCAAAAACATGTGCGCGTGGAGGATGAAGACTTTTTTCTTGATCTTGTTTTTTACAACTACTTGCTCAAGTGTTTTGTGCTGGTGGATTTGAAGGTCGGAAAGCTTGCGCACCAGGATGTAGGGCAAATGGACATGTACGTGCGGGTGTTTGACCAGCTGCATCGCAGTGATGGCGACAACCCTAGCTTGGGTTTGATTCTTTGTTCCGAGCGCAACGCGGCGGTGGCCAAATACTCGCTCTTGGCAGATAAGCCTCAGTTGTTCGCCAGCAAATACCAGGCACTGATTCCAACTGAGGCCGAGTTGCAAGCCGAATTAGTGCGCGATCGGGGTTGGCTGGAGGCCAACCGGGGATGAGGCACAGAAAATCGGCGTCAGATCCCGATTGATTTGTAGGAGCGCGCCCCCGCGCGCGAATGCCCCAACCGCCCCCGCAGCCCCATTCGGCCGCAGGGGCGGCCTCCTATAGAGGCCTTGGGGCGGGTCGTCAATTTATGTCTAAAAAGGTATAATCCGCACAATGCTTAAAAATGTGCGCAAGCCACTTAAATGGGTGGGCTCCGCAAAGCGCGATCTGGATGCCATGCCGGAGGACGTCAAGGATGTTTTTGGGCATGCGATCGATCTGGCTCAGGCAGGGAGCAAGCATCAGGATGCCAAACCACTGGGTGGTATGGGCTCAGCCGGTGTGCTTGAGGTGGTTGAAGACCATCATGGCGATACCTACAGGGCCGTTTACACGGTGAGATTTTCGGGTTGGGTTTATGTGCTCCATTGCTTTCAAAAGAAGTCCAAGCGAGGCATCGCCACACCGCAACCAGACATGGACCTGATCAACGCCCGGCTGAAGGCAGCAAAGCAGGATTTCGATGCATGGCAGGCACAACAAGGAGTACGCAGATGAAAGACCGCGGAAACATTCCCATTGAAGAGGGTGGCGTCAGTGTTTATGCCGACTTGGGCTATGCCGATGCTGCGCAGATGCAACGAAAATCCCAACTGGCCGGGGAGATCGGGCGTGCCATCAAAGCCCGGCGCATGACGCAAGAAGACGCCGCCGCGTTGCTGGGGATTGATCAATCCAAGATATCCCGAATCACACGCGGTCAATTTCGCGGCATCAGTGAAGCCAGATTGCTGGAGCTGGTGGCCAAACTGGGGCATGACGTTCAAATTGTCATCCGTCCTGTGCGGCGCAGGGCTGGAAAAATTGAACTCCAGTTCGCCTGACCAGGAAACTTGATTCCCCCGCTGTCGTAAAAGCGCGCCGCCGCACAACTTGCGGCAATGATTTCTTCATGTCGCTTGTCTGGCTGCTTGGATCTGCCGGATGGCTTGCATGCTGGTGGCCCGTAACCGTTCTCAATCATGTCTCAAGTATTCACTTCTCAGTGAGGTACAGGCTAGAGATTTGACTTAAGTAGCACCGGGTGCTAGACTTTTCATGCTTCAAAAAATCAAGTCAAGAGCGTTCAAGACCAAAAGATTCAGCAAAGAGTCTCGGAGTGCTCATATCTCGGATGCCGATTTATGCGAGGCCATCCGTGAGGTGATGGTCGGACAGGCGGTTGATCTGGGGGGTGGCGTTTACAAGAAAAGACTCAATAAGAACCAACACCGCTCGATCATCCTGGCCAAAGGGGACGATGTTTGGATCTATGAATATCTGTTCGCGAAGAACATCCGAGACAACATTGATGATGCTGAATTAGCGATGTTCAGGTTGCTTGCAAAAGGGTACCAAAGCTTGAAGACAGCGCAATTGACGCAACTTATCTCAGAAAAACATCTCCTGGAGATTTGTCATGACCACGAAAAGAAAATTCAAGAGTGACGCCTTCGAGGCCATTCATGAGTCTGCTGCTGCCTTGCTCAGGGTCGGCGCAATAGACAAGTCAACCATGCGCAAATTTGATGAGTCATGCATTGCCAAAACGCCGGCCTACAAAGCGGCGGAGATTAAGAAAATCCGGGAGAGTGCAAAAGTCAGCCAACCCATCTTTGCCTTGTATCTGAATACGAGTGAGTCGACCATCCAGAAGTGGGAGGCTGGCACCAAAAAACCCAGCGGTATGGCGCTTAAACTCCTCGATATTGTCTGCAAGCATGGCTTGGGTGTGCTCGCTTGAATCGTGAAATCGGGGTCAGATCCCGATTGACGCTGTAGGGGCGCGCTCCCGCGCGCGAACACCCCAATCGCCCCCGCAACCCCATTCGGCCGCAGGGGCGGCCTCCTACAGGTGGGGTGATCGGCGCCTCTGCGCGCGAATTCACTCCAGGCTGATGTTTTTGCGCGCAACCAGCTTGCCGTAGGTCTTGCTCTTGATGTCGGCTTGCTTGCGGATTTCTTCGGGGGACCAGTTCAGGGCTTCGAACGCGAAGGTGTTGTAGCGGGCCTTGATTTCGGGGTCGGTCAGCACTTTTTGCACGTCGGCGTTGATGCGTGCAGCCACATCTGCAGGCAGGCCTTTGGGTGCCACCAGCACCACGAAGGAGTTGACGTCCAGGCCTTTGGGGCCGCCGGCTTCGGTCACGGTGGGCACGTTGGGCATTTGCGGCACGCGCTTGGGTGCGGCAATGGCGATGTAGCGGATCTTGCCGGATTTGAAGATGCCCGCACTCGAAGGGATGGAGGCAAACGCCCATTGGATGTCGCCTGCGGCCACGCCGGTGTAGAGCTGCGAGACTTCGCGGAAGGCCACGTGGGTCATGTCGACGTCGCTCAGCAGTTCGATCTCTTCACCGCCCAGATGGCCGGGGCTGCCGATGCCCCACGAGCCGTAGCTGATCTTGCCCGGCGCGGCTTTGGCGTCGGCAATCAGGTCTTTCATGTTTTGCCACTTGGCGTCGGTGGCCACGGTGATGAAAAAGGGCGTTCTGAACAGGGTGGCCACGGGGTCGAAGGTGTTCAGCGTCACGAAGTTCTTCGACTTGTAGAGGTGGGGCACGGCCGCCAGGTGTTCGCTGTCGAGTTGCAGCAGGTTGTAGCCGTCGGCAGGCAGGCGTTGCACCGATTCCATGGCAATGAAGCCGCCGCCACCGGGTTTGTTGCTCACCAGCACCGGCTGGTTCCAGAGCTTGGAGAGTTTGTCGGACACCTGGCGCAAGACGGCGTCGGGGCCGCTGCCCGCTGCGAATGCGGTGGTGATGGTGACGGCCTTGGAAGGGAAGCTGCCTTGGGCCAGCACGGGCAGGGCGCAGGTGGTCGCCAGGGCGCAGGCGGTACGGATCAGAAATTGGCGTTTGAGGGTGTTCATGGGTGTGTCACGGGCGCAGTAAGGGGCTGGGGGCTAGGGTTTGCTCAAACAGATAAGTATACATATTAAAACGCCATCCTCCAAGAGAACTACCCCGGCCCGGCCAAATGGGGTGGTCAAGCCGTTACGATTGACCGTGATGAAGATCCACCGGCGTTTGTCCTCCAAGTTTTACGGCCTCGGGCTGGGCATGCTGGTCCTGGCCTTGCTGTCCATCGGCCTGACGATGTGGATCACCCGTCAGCTCGATGGCGGGGCCGCCGCCGTCAACGAGGCCGGTCGCTTGCGCATGCAGGCCTGGCGTTTGGTCAGCGCACGCGAGAGCCAGCGCACGCTGGCCGATGTGTCGCGCATGGTGGGCGAGTTCGACGGCACCATGCGCCTGCTGCGCGACGGTGACCCGGCCCGCCCCCTGTTAGTGCCCTGGCAAGAGTCAACGCGCGCCCGCTTTGCCGAGCTGGACGCCGCGTGGTCGGAGTTGCGCCCGGCATGGCAGCCAGAGACGCGTGTGGACAAGACCGAGCTGATCTTGCGCGTGGACACTTTCGTGTCGCGGGTGGATGGGCTGGTGCGCGCCATCGAGGGCACCATGGCCCGGCTGACCGCGGTGCTCAACCTGTTCCAGCTGATCATGATGGCGTTGGCCGTGGTGGCGGCGGTGCTGATGCTCTATGTGGGCTACCTGTTCGTGATCCAGCCCTTGCAGCGCATGCGTGTGGGTTTGCAGCAGGTGGAGGCGGGCGATTTTTCGGCGCGCGTCACGGTGGAGTCGGCGGACGAGTTCGGCGAGCTGGCGGCGGGCTTCAACCACATGGCGTCCACCTTGCAGGGCATGTACGAAGGGCTGGAGCGCAAGGTGGCCGACAAGACGCGCGATCTGGAGTCCAAGCGCGCGCGCCTGGCCGCCTTGTACGAGGTGAGCAACTTTCTGGTCAGCACCCATTCGCTGGAGGTGCTGGCCCAGGGCTTTGCGCAGAAGATCCGCAGCATCAGCGGGGCCGATGCGGTGGCGGTGCGCTGGTCCGACGAGGGCAGCCAGCGCTACCTGATGCTGGCCAGCGACTGCCTGCCCGAAGAGCTGGCCAAGGAAGAGCGCTGCCTGGAAGCCGGGCTGTGCGCCTGTGGCCAACCCCAGGCGTCGGCACGCACGCGGGTGATCCCGATCATTTCGGCAGACGACCACCGGCTGGGCAATTGCGTGCGCGTGGGCTATGACTCGCTGGTGAGCGTGCCCATCCGCTTGCAGCAGCGGGTGTTGGGTGAGGTGGACCTGTTCTACCGGCACGAAGCCACCCTCAGCACCGAAGACCGCGACCTCTACGATGCCCTGACGGGCCACCTGGCCAATGCGATCGAGAACCTGCGCTCCGAGGCGCTGGTGCGCGAAGCCGCCGTGAGCCAGGAACGCGCCATGCTGGCGCGCGAGCTGCACGATTCGATCGCGCAGTCGCTGTCCTTTCTGAAGATTCAGGTCAGCCTGCTGCGCGGTGCCCTGGAAAAGAAAGACGAGTCACAGATTCGCAGCACGCTGGACGAAATCGACACGGGCGTGCGCGAGAGCACCAACGATGTGCGCGAGTTGCTGGTGCATTTCCGCACGCGCACCGACAGCGACGACATCGAACAGGCGCTGCGCACCACACTGCGCAAATTCGAACACCAAAGTGGCCTGCCAGCCCGGCTGGAAATGCATGGCCATGGCGTGGCCTTGCCCTCCGATGTGCAGCTGCAGGTGCTGCATGTGGTGCAGGAGGCCCTGTCCAATGTGCGCAAGCACGCCCAGGCCAGCGAGGTGCAGCTCGACGTGTTCCGTGGCCCGAAATGGGTGTTCCGCGTGCGTGACAATGGGCGCGGCTTTGACACCCGTGCGCGCCCGCACGACGAAACCCATGTGGGCCTGCAGATCATGCGCGAGCGTGCGGAACGCATCGGTGCCCGCATCGAAGTCAACTCCTTGCAAAACGAGGGCACCGAAGTCCGCATTGAACTGAACACATGAGCACACCCCATACCCCGATCCGCCTGCTGGTGGTGGACGACCACAACCTGTTTCGCCGCGGCCTGATCGCCTTGCTGGGACAGGACGCGCGCCTGCGTGTGCTGGGTGAGGCCGGTGACGCCAGCCACGCCCTGAATCTGGCGCAGCGATTGCAACCCGACCTGATCCTGCTGGACAACCACTTGCCGGGCGTGCAGGGGGTGGATGCGATAGCCGACCTCAAGCAGGCGGTGCCGGGGGTGCGCATCCTCATGCTCACCGTGAGCGAGAACGTGGACGACATGGCCGCGGGCCTGCGTTCGGGGGCAGACGGTTACCTGCTCAAGACCATCCACACCGAAGCGCTGTGCGACTCGATCTGCAAAGTCTGGGAGGGCGACTCGGTGGTGAGCCCCGAGATGATGGGCAAGCTGGTGGGCCTGTTGCGGCAAGCCCCGACCACCGATGCACCCGAAGCCACCGCCTCCGAAGCGCCGGGGGCGCAGGCCGTGTCAGGCGTGTTTGCGGTCAGCGCGGATGACCCGATCCACCAGCTGTCACCCCGGGAGCGCGAGATCCTGGTCCTGATCGCCAAGGGCGACAGCAACAAGCACATTGCCCGCGCGCTCGAGATCGCCGAGACCACGGTGAAGATCCATGTCCAGCACATCCTGCGCAAGCTTGGACTGAGCAACCGGGTGCATGCGGCGGTCTACGCCACCGAGCGCGGCGTGATCTGACGCGCGCTCAGAAACCGCGCCGTGCGCGCATGGCCTGCCCGATGCCCTTGAGGGCGTCTTCACCCAACAAGCGCGTGGCCATGGGCAAAAGCTCAGTGTCTTCCTTGGCGATGTGCGCCCGGTAGGCCGACACAAAACCACCCACTTCGTCCGCACTCAGCACCGTCGCTTCGCCGTCGGCAATCGCCTCGAGCTTGTCGCGCAGCGCAGCCCAGCGGCCTTCTAGCTGGCGGTGTTCGGCAAGCAGTGCCTGCGTTAGTTCGCGGATGCACACCGCATCGCTGCCCGCCATCGACTCCAGCAGGGCAGGGAACAGGTCCTGCTCTTCGTCTTCGTGGTGGTGTTTGGCGGCGGTGTCGAAGTAGCGCATCACGGCGCTGGCGGCCTCGCGGGCCGCGGCATCCGAGCCGTGGGCCAGCAGGTGGGGTTGCAGGCGGGTCAGGGTCTGGCATTGCTTTTCCACGCGGGTGTGGCAGGCGGCCAGCATGTCCAGTGGGGCCTCGGGGCCGGCGGCGGGGCTGGAAAAACCCGGAAACGACATCGTGTTGCTCATGCCGGCCATGTTAAGGGCCCGCCACCCGCTGTGGCCTCGCATAGTTCTTTCGAACGATGGCTGGCGGCATCCATCCGCCCGGCATCGTTCTTTTGCAGGGCCTGTCTACCCTGCCAGAAGGATGTACGGGAAAGCCCTGAAACAGCACCATGGCGGGCATGGTCAATGGAGCAAGCAACATGGCAACAGAACTTCAATACAAGCGCCAGGCGTGGTCGGTGCTGATCGTCAGCACCTGGTCTTTCACCGTCTGTTTCATGGTCTGGATGATGTTTGGCGTGATCGGCATCCCGATCAAGAAAATGCTGGACCTCAACGCCACCCAGTTCGGCCTGCTCACGGCCACCCCAGTGCTGACCGGCTCGCTGATCCGGGTGCCGCTGGGCATCTGGACCGACCGCTACGGCGGGCGCATCGTCATGGCCATCCTGATGGCGGTCACCGTGCCGGCCATCTGGCTGATGGCCTATGCCACCGAGTTCTGGCACTTTCTGACGATCGGCCTGTTCGTTGGGCTGGCCGGTGGCTCGTTCAGCGTGGGCACACCGTATGTGGCGCGCTGGTTTCCCAAGAGCCAGCAGGGCATGGCCATGGGGGTTTACGGTGCGGGCAACTCGGGCTCGGCAGTCAACAAGTTTGTGGCCCCGGTGATCCTGGTGGCTTTTGGCTGGGCGGCGGTGCCGCAGGTGTACGCCGCCATCATGGCTGGCACCGTGATCCTGTTCTGGCTGTTCAGCCACAGCGATCCTTCCCACCTGGTGGCCAGCAACGTCAAGTTCACCGACCAGCTCAAGGCCCTCAAGGACCCCAAGGTGCTCAAGTACTGCCAGTACTACAGCATCGTGTTCGGTGGCTATGTGGCACTGGCCCTCTGGATGGTGCAGTACTACATCGGTGAATACGGCCTGGACATCCGGGTTGCCGCCTTGCTGGCCGCCTGCTTCTCCTTGCCCGGTGGCGTGCTGCGCGCGGTGGGCGGCTGGCTCAGCGACAAGCATGGCGCCCACAAGGTCACCTGGTGGGTGATGTGGGTGTGCTGGATCTGTCTGTTCCTGCTGTCTTACCCACAGACCGACTTCACCATCAACACCGTCAAGGGCGCGCAAACCTTCCACATCGGCCTGAACGTGTACGCCTTCACCGGCCTGATGTTCATCCTCGGCATTGCCATGGCCTTTGGCAAAGCCAGCGTCTTCAAGTACATCGCCGACGACTACCCCAAAAACATCGGAACCATCAGCGGCATCGTCGGCCTGGCCGGCGGCATGGGCGGCTTTGTGCTGCCGATCATGTTCGGCGCCTTGCTCGACCTCACGGGCATCCGCTCCAGCGCTTTCATGCTGATGTACGGCGTGGTCTGGGTCTCGCTGATCTGGATGTACTGGACCGAGGTGCGCCAGTCCCCTGTGATCGGTCCCGAAGCCAAGTCCTTCTCCCTGCAAGGCTGAAAAGAAAGAACAACCATGAACAACACTTCCACTTCGCGTGCAGACATCGCCGAATGGGCCCCGGAAGACGAACGCTTCTGGGAAAGCACCGGCAAGCGCGTGGCTTACCGCAACCTCTGGATTTCGGTGCCGGCCCTGCTGTGCGGCTTCGCCATCTGGGGCATGTGGGGCATCATCACCGTGCAGATGCTCAACCTGGGCTTTCCTTTCAGCAAGGACCAATTGTTCTCGCTCACGGCCATTGCCGGCCTGGCAGGCGCAACGATGCGCATCCCGGCCTCCTTTCTGGTGCGCCTGGCCGGCGGCCGCAACACCATCTTTTTGACCACTTCGATGCTGCTGGCGCCCGCACTGGGCACGGGCATTGCACTGCAGCACCCCGAGTGGCCGCTGTGGGTGTTCCAGGTGATGGCGCTGTGGTCGGGCGTGGGCGGCGGCAATTTCGCCTCGTCCATGTCCAACATTGGCACCTTCTTCCCCAAGCGTCTGCAGGGCACGGCGCTGGGCCTGAACGCCGGTCTGGGCAATTTTGGCGTGACCACCATGCAGATCGTGATCCCGCTGGTGATGACCTTGAGCCTGTTTGGCGGCTTTGGCGGTGAACCCATGACGCTGGTGAAAGACAGTGGCTGGATCTTCGGCAAGATCCCTGCTGGCACCCAGACCTGGATCCAGAACGCCGGTTTTGCCTGGCTGCTCTCGCTGGTGCCGCTGTCGGTGATCTGCTTTTTCGGCATGAACAACCTGCGCACCGTGTCGCCCAACACCGGCGGCACCATCGCTGCCTTCATCAAGATCACCTGGCTGTACACGCTGTCCTTCATTCCCGCGGGTGTGGGCCTGTACCTGTACCTGCCCAAGCCCACCGGCCTGGGCCTGTTGAACATGTGGCTGGCCATGCCGCTGATCATCGTCAGCACCCTGATGGTGATGAAGCTCACCGCTTTCGGCACCATGAAAGACAACATCGCCGCGCAGTTCGCCATCTTCAAGAACAAGCACACCTGGTCGATGACGGTGCTCTACATCGTGACCTTCGGCTCCTTTATTGGTTTCTCGATGGCGCTGCCCCTGTCGATCACGGTGATCTTCGGCATCAGCCACGTGCCCGATGCCGCTGGCGTGATGCAGCACACGCTCAAGAACCCCAATGCCCCTTCGGCCCTGACGTATGCCTGGATTGGCCCCTTTGTGGGCGCGGCCGTGCGGCCCGTGGGGGGCTGGATCTCTGACAAGCTGGGCGGCTCCATCGTCACGCAGGTCATCTCTGCCGTGATGGTGCTGGTGTCGGCTGCGGTGGGCTATGTGATGTGGCTGGCTTACCAGTCGGCCACGCCCGAGCAGTACTTCTTCCTGTTCATGGTGCTGTTTGTGGTGCTGTTCACCGCCAGCGGCATCGGCAACGGTTCCACCTTCCGCACCATCGCGGTGATCTTTGATCGCCAGCAAGCCGGCCCCGTGCTGGGCTGGACTTCGGCGATTGCCGCCTACGGCGCCTTTGTGGCCCCGGTGGTGATCGGCGACCAGATCAAGGCGGGCACCCCGCAGGTGGCGATGTACGGTTTTGCCGTGTTCTACGCCCTGTGCCTGATCCTGAACTGGTGGTTCTACCTGCGTTCGGGCAGCGAGATCCGCAACCCCTGAACGCCATCCCCACATTCTCCAAACACTCACACGGAGCACCTCCATGAGTCACTTTCTCGACCGACTGACCCATTTCAATCTGCCCAAGGAGACCTTCTCCGGCGGGCATGGCCAGGTCACCAACGAAGACCGCACCTGGGAAGACGCCTACCGCAACCGCTGGTCGCACGACAAAATCGTGCGTTCCACCCACGGCGTGAACTGCACGGGTTCGTGCTCGTGGAAGATCTACGTCAAGGGCGGCATCGTCACCTGGGAAACCCAGCAGACCGACTACCCGCGCACGCGCTGGGACATGCCCAACCACGAGCCGCGCGGCTGCGCCCGTGGCGCCAGCTACAGCTGGTACCTGTACAGCGCCAACCGCGTCAAATACCCGATGGTGCGCGGGCGCCTGCTCGAGCGCTGGCGCGCCGCCCTCAAGGTGGCCAAGAGCCCGGTGGATGCCTGGGCCCTGATCGTCGAAGATGAAAACGCCCGCCGCGATTACCAGCAGGTGCGTGGCATGGGCGGCATGGTGCGCAGCAGCTGGGACGAGGTGAACACCCTGATCGCCGCCGCCAATGTCTACACCATCAAGAAGCACGGCGCCGACCGCATCATCGGCTTCTCGCCGATCCCGGCCATGTCCATGGTCAGCTATGCCGCAGGCTCGCGTTACCTGAGCCTGCTGGGCGGCGTGTGCATGAGCTTCTACGACTGGTACTGCGACCTGCCACCCGCCAGCCCGCAGATCTGGGGCGAGCAGACCGACGTGCCCGAATCGGCCGACTGGTACAACAGCAGCTACATCATCGCCTGGGGCTCCAACATCCCGCAGACGCGCACCCCTGACGCCCACTTCTTCACCGAAGTCCGATACAAGGGCACCAAGACGGTGGCCGTCACACCCGACTACTCCGAAGTCGCCAAGCTGGCCGACCTGTGGATGCACCCCAAGCAGGGCACCGATGCCGCACTGGCCATGGCCATGGGCCATGTGGTGCTCAAGGAGTTCTACTTCCCGGCCAACGGCCAGCGCAGCGCCTACTTTGACGACTACGCCCGCCGCTACACCGACCTGCCCATGCTGGTCATGCTCAAGGAGCAGACCTTGCCCGACGGCAGCACCACGCTGGTGCCCGACCGCTACCTGCGTGCCAGCGACTTCAACGGCAAGCTGGGCCAGGACAACAACCCCGAATGGAAGACGGTGGCCTTTGACACCACCGGCAAGGCGATCCTGCCCAACGGCTCCATCGGTTTCCGCTGGGGCGCCGAAGGCCGCGAAGACGTGGGCAAGTGGAACCTCGAATCCAAAGAGGCGCGCGACAACGGTGACGTCAAGCTCAAACTCTCGGTGATCGAAGACGGCGCACAGGACCACCAGGTGGTCGATGTCGGCTTCCCGTACTTCGGCGGTCAGCAGACGCCGAACTTCCCGGCCAACGCCGCCGTGGGCGATGTGAACCACGCCAAGGTGCCCGCCGTGCGTCTGCGCCTGGGCAAGGCCGGCGAAGAGCGTTACGCCCTGGTGGCCACCGTGTTCGACCTGCAAGTGGCCCAGTACGGCATTGACCGCGGTCTGGGCAGTGGCGCCAAGAACTTTGACGACAACGCACCCTACACCCCCGCCTGGCAAGAAGCCATCACCGGCGTGCCGCGCCAGCAGGTCATCACTGTGGCGCGCCAGTTTGCCGACAACGCCGACAAGACACATGGCAAGTCCATGGTCATCATCGGTGCGGCCATGAACCACTGGTACCACGCCGACATGAACTACCGTGGCGTCATCAACCTCCTGATGATGTGCGGTTGCATCGGCCAAAGCGGTGGCGGCTGGGCGCACTATGTGGGCCAGGAAAAGCTGCGCCCACAGACCGGCTGGACCGCGCTGGCCTTTGCGCTGGACTGGCTGCGTCCGCCGCGCCAGCAAAATTCGACCAGCTTCTTCTACGCCCACACCGACCAGTGGCGCTACGAAAAGCTCGACGTGGCCGAGATCGTTTCGCCGCTGGCCGACAAGTCCAAGTTCGGCGGCAGCATGATCGACTACAACGTGCGCGCCGAACGCATGGGCTGGCTGCCCAGCGCGCCGCAGCTCAAGACCAATCCGATGCAGGTGGTCAAGGACGCCACGGCCGCCGGCATGGACCCCAAGGACTATGTGGTCAAGGCACTGCGCGACGGTTCGCTCGAGATGAGTTGCGAGGACCCGGATGCGCCGCAAAACTGGCCGCGCAACATGTTTGTCTGGCGCTCCAACCTGCTGGGTTCCTCGGGCAAAGGC
>Ga0228703_1001413_pt1 | contig 14710 bp, 20 predicted proteins | sample McNCre217_Aug_MG_3_FD_178020 | JGI IMG/M metagenome (GOLD analysis project Ga0228703, IMG submission 178020) | Freshwater microbial communities from McNutts Creek, Athens, Georgia, United States - 29-17_Aug_MG | ecosystem: Environmental > Aquatic > Freshwater > Creek | place: USA: Georgia... | reverse complement strand
TTGGCGACGGCACTTCTAATTGGGTGTCACTTCCGTATTTCACGCAAGGAACCGCTGGTTTATCTGCTTATCAGATAGCCGTCGCCAATGGTTTCACGGGAAACATTAGCCAGTGGCTTGCGTCGCTGGTAGGTGCTACCGGCGCTACTGGTCCAGCAAATACGCTGAGCATTGGAACTGTAACCAGCGGCACTTCGCCTGCTGTAAGTGTTACTGGGACTGCGCCAAATCAGACTCTAAACTTTGTACTCCCTAAGGGTGATGCTGGCGCGACTGGTGCTACTGGCCCCACTGGTCCTGCGGGTCCGACTGGCCCTACTGGTTCAACTGGTGCAACTGGTCCTACTGGTCCAGCAAATACTCTTTCTGTTGGCTCAGTCTTTACTGGCCTTGAAGGTTCTAATGCATCTGCTGAGATTACTGGCACTTCGCCTAGCCAGACAATCAACTTCACCATCCCTCGTGGCGCAACTGGTGCAACTGGTGCAACTGGTGCTACTGGTGCTACTGGCCCTCAGGGCGAAACTGGTTTGCAGGGTATCCAGGGTATTCAAGGTCCAAAGGGTGACACTGGCGACACTGGCCCTCAGGGTCCAACTGGCCCAACTGGTCCACAGGGGCCACAGGGCCTCAAGGGTGACACTGGCCTTACCGGCCCTCAGGGTGCAACTGGTCCGACTGGTGCAACTGGTCCACAGGGTCCACAGGGCCTAAAGGGTGACAAGGGCGACACTGGCGATACTGGTCCTCAGGGTATTCAGGGTCCTCCAGGAAGCCTCTCCAACCTAAACGCAACTGCTCCGATTCTTTATAACTCGGCTACCTCGACCATTAGCTTTGACCCATCAGGCTTCACCTTTACTGGTGAGGCCCTTGGTTCCGCTGTGCGTAATGCAACTGGCGCAACTATTGCCAAGGGTGAGGCTGTCTACATCCACGGCTCCTCTGGTTCTAAGTTGACCGTATCGCCTGCAAATGCAAGCGCAGAGGCTACGTCAAGCAAGACCTTTGGTGTTGCCATGAGCGACATCCCAAACAACTCTGATGGCTACGTCATTACTCAGGGTGTAATTACTGGCTTGAACACTGCTGGAATGACTGAAGGTGCTGCGCTTTGGCTATCTCCCACTGGTAGCGGCGCATGGACTACAACTAAGCCAACCTCACCGAACCACTTGGTTCTTATTGGTTTTGTCATTCGTGAGCACGCAACTGTCGGAAGTATCTTTGTTCGCATTGCCAATGGTTATGAGCTTGATGAACTGCATGATGTTCTTATCGGAACCAAGGTTGACGGCGATGTTCTTAGGTATGACGCAGCCAGCGGTCTCTGGAAGAACTCGCAGGTAGTTGGACCCGCTGGACCTGCTGGGCCTCAGGGTCCCGCTGGACCTCAAGGCCCCCAAGGTATTCAGGGTCCTGCTGGCAATGACGGCGCGACTGGTCCGACTGGTCCCACTGGGCCTCAGGGTCCTGCTGGTGCTGACGGCGCACAGGGTCCGCAGGGCATTCAGGGTCCGCAGGGTGTTGCTGGTCCTACTGGTCCTACTGGTCCTACTGGTCCTCAGGGGCTACCCGGCGCTGATGGCGCTACTGGTCCACAGGGACCACAAGGCCCTGCTGGCCCAACTGGACCCACTGGTGCAACAGGTGCAACTGGTCCTGCTGGTGCAGATGCTCCAACCATTACGTCAATCAATGCCCAGACTGGAACTACTTACACGGTCGTGCTGGCTGACAACAACAAGTTGGTCGAGCTAGACAACTCGGCTTCGATTGCCGTTACTGTGCCAACCAACGCAACTACTGCGTTCCCTGTCGGCACTACCATCAACCTGCTACAGACTGGCGCAGGCCAGGTGACTGTATCTGGTGCTGGCGGCGTAACCCTGAACTACACGCCAGGGCAGAAACTGCGTACCCAGTGGTCATCGGCAACGCTAATCAAGCGTGCGACCAACACTTGGGTTCTGATTGGAGACTTGGCAATCTAATGGCACGTTCATTCATAGCCGCCCAAATGGCGTCAGTGCGCAAGCGCTTTTTTGACTCGTTCAACCGAACTAGCACTGGCATTGGTACCGCAACTGATGGCTCGCAGTGGTCAACTGTTCGCGGTGGCTTCAACGTATCCTCTGGAACCGCTACGTCAACCGACACCAACTACCCCATTGCCGTTCAGGAAATGCCTTACCAAGATGCTAACATGCTTATCGCCACGTCAGCCAATGGCGCTGGCGGTTCATTCTGGGTTACGGATAGCAACAACTGGTGGGCTGCTGGCCTAGAGCAAACAACCGTCAACTGCAACTGCACCAACTACTACTACTGCAGCGCTTACGGATGTACTGCTTACGGCTGTACTGCAACTGGCTGTACAAGTTACACCTGTTCAAGTTATGTCTGCGTTGCCTATGGCTGCCTTGGTTACGGCTGTTCGCAGTATTCGCGCGGTAACTGCATTGCCTATGGCTGCGCCCTTTACGCTGGTTATGGCTGCATCGCTTATGCGTGCAATGGTTATTCCTGCTCAGGTTACGGCTGCACTGGTTACGGCTGTACCACCTACGGCTGTACCACCACCTCAATGGGCACTACTTGCCAGACTTGCTACCCACGCTCAATCCGTATTCTGCAGTCAGTTGCTGGAACTGTATCGTCAGCATTTGCATCTGGTCTAACCGCTGCTGCAGCAGCTCTGCGCATCCAGACCAAGGGCAACCAGATTACCCTAACCACTTACTCAGACGCCGCTGGAACTACGCAGGTTGACACCACCTCGTTCACCCCATCATCACCGACCAAGACCAAGAAGTATGGTCTAAATGTTGCCCCAGCAACGTATAATCAAGGTAATACCATCACCGGAATTACCATCAATCCAAACTAAGGAAAACAATGGCGCTCCCCCCAATCCCAGAGTTGTCTGTCTTGGGTACTAATACTGAGGCGACCTTCAGTATTGCTGTCATCATTGACAACACTGTTTATCAGGTTATTGCCACTGATGGTCAGTCGGCTGCGCAGTTTTTGGCTCAGCCAACCTTCGTACAGGTAGACCGCAACGCAGTCATGCCGGGCGCAACCTATAACGCTGAAACCGGCGAGTTCACAAACCCATAACACCTACAAAAACGAGACGACATGAAACTAATTAGGTTTGTAACAAATCTGGCCGCACACGGCGGTGCGGGTCAGCCTGTTCCAGCAAAGCGCGCAATGCCAGAGTGGTTCAAGCACGCTGAAAGTTTTTACACAACTGCAGCCACTAGCGATGAGCTGCGCCCCGGCCTAAAAGAATGTAAGCCATACATGGATATTATGATGTCTGGCTACTACCTTGTCTGGCCTTGCGATGTTCACGTCAAGATTGCTGAAGACGGCTCGCTTGACATCACGTGGGAGTCGGACAAGGTTGGTCAGATTATCGCTGAGCGACCAAAGGAGATGGGGCACACTATGCCTCGTCCGTACGGCTTTGCACCCAACCACCTAGTCTTTGCAGGTATGTGGGGATGGCGAACCCCTAAGGGCTGGTCAACTATTGTCACTCACCCAATCAATCAGGTTGAACTGCCGTTCTACACCATCAGTGCATTTATGGACTCAGACGAGTTCTGGGGCGCTGGAAACATTCCTTTCTTCATCCGCGAGGGCTGGGAAGGAACAATCAAGGAGGGCACTCCGTTTGCCCAGATTATCCCAGTCAAACGCGAGTCATGGATTATGGCTGAGAACGACCAAGGTCTTGCTGGCACCCTAGAGGCTCACGCGAAGATTGTGCGTGACGAGAAGCGTTCGTATAAGCGAACTATGTGGCACCGTAAGGAATACAATTGAAAACTCTCAAGCGCGAGAAGATTGTTCTTGACCGTAATCCAGACCTAATTGAGATGACCTTGCGTCAGTTCTTCAAGATTGCGCTGGTCGAGCGAATTATTTTCAAGCAGCAGAAGAAGTACAAGATTGAGCAAGGCAAAGTTGTCCAGTTTGAAGACCCAAAGGTTTACAAGCTGGCAATTGTTCTGGAAGACCATGTTCACGATGTATTGCGTGTTAATGAGCGCCTTGCTGACATCCTTCTTTCTCAGCCAAAGTTCGTAGAGTTTACCGACTCTGACCATGTTCACCCCGGAAGGACCGACTACGTTGACGGACAATTCTTCACTGCCGAAAGTGCCGAAGCTGGCGAAGCCTTGGGACATGCTCAACCCGAACATCGGTCGAGTTACTGACGAGCAGCGAGAGGAGAGATTGGGCATCTGTAAAGATTGCCCTTTTCTTTTCAAGATTTCTAAGCAGTGCCGTAAGTGTGGTTGCCACATGCCTTGGAAAGCAAGTTTGCCTCACTCAAGTTGCCCAATTGGCAAGTGGGATGTTATAGACTCTGAACTAGCATGACCTAAGGAGACGAAATGCTAAAGGGACTAACACCGCCATCCGAAGAACCATTGTGCGCAATGATGAAGCGGGCAGCAGAGCTCGACAAAGCAGACCTAGAAATCTTATTGGGAGCACTCGCTGACCCTAGATGGTCCGGAGCTGCTCTCGCTACTGAACTAAATCAGCGCGGATTCAAAGTGCACAGGGACTTGCTCAACCAGCACCGAACTGGAAAGTGTCGCTGTGCTCGGTGACCTAAGCCTGTCCCCTGCATGGGACACAGTAGGGCAATCGACACCAGTAAAGATTCTCAATCCGAAGAAGCCTAAGGCGCTTGACACTAACCATAGGGTAAATGTCATTCTGCCTGACCCGCAAATCGGTGGACGCTGGTTCCGTGATGACAAATGGGACAACTTCCATGATGAAGCAGCAATGGATATCTCGCTGCAGATTACTAACTGGCTCTACCACAACGACCGTGTGGACGCAGTAATCAACTTGGGGGACTTCCTAGACCTGCCTGCTCAGGGTAAATACGAGCAGGAGCCAGCCTTCGCTGGCACTACGCAATACGCAATCGACCGTGGGCACAAGTTCTTGCAAGAGCAGCGAGCTGCTGCTGGCCCACAGGCTCACATCGTCCTCATTGAGGGCAACCACGACCGCCGTATGGAGAAGTTTATCCAAATCAACGCGGCGAGCGCATGGGGCCTCAAGCGGGCGAACATCGACGAAATGCCGGTAATGAGTCTCCCTTACCTACTCCGCCTAGACGAGATTGGCGTTGAATACATTGAAGCCTACCCAGCGGGTGCTTACTGGATTACTCCGCACCTTCGAGCTATACATGGTTACAAAGTCAGGTCGGGTGGCTCAACCGCTGCCGCCTACACAAACGACACCCCTCACATCTCCACTGTCTTTGGGCACATCCATCGCCAAGAGGTTCAGTCCAAGACCGTCTACAACGGTAAGGGTGCCATTAGAAGCCAAGCAATCAGTCCCGGATGCCTATGTCGAGTTGACGGTGCGGTACCATCAGTAAATGGCAGCACAAAAATAAACGGCAAGCCCGCGCAGCTCTTTGAGAACTGGCAACAAGGCATTGCCGTTATTACTGTCGATGAAGATGAAAACTTCTTCACCGAGTTAGTTCAAATCATTGAAGGTGTTGCTTGGTTCCGTGGCAATAAATTTATTGCTCAGCCAAGCGCTTAGCCTCAGCCGCTAGTATTTGCTCCATAGTGGCCTTAGATTGAGCATCATGGTCAAACCATACATCGCCCTTTGTTCCAGTCGGAATGAAGGGCTTTGTGTGTTCTGGGCGAGGCCCATAGTGTGGGTCATTGACTGCGTGCCAAGTGTTGTGGCAGAAGTCGCAGATGCGGTGAAGGTTGCCCTTCGCATTGTTCATTGTGTTCTTGTCTGGACCGTGGTGTCGGTCTGAAGCAGGCCGTCCAACACAGCCCACAATCGGGACGACTCCGCCTCCTGCGCGCGCAAGTCCAGCCCATTCGCAGACCATGCCGGGCTGAATTGGGTACATTTCGGCTGCGCGTTTTCTGCCAGTGCTAACAGGGTCTTTGTAATCTGCAAGCGATTTGGATGACTCGTAACCATCATCAATGTATCCATTATCAATCTCCTTATCAGGCGTAGTGGTTTCGTCTACGCCGGTTGCCTTCACGTTACCGTAGGCATCAAACTTTACTTCACCGCCACACTGGCAGTCCTCTACTGGTTCGTGTCGCCACCAGAGAATTTCGCAGTCCTCATGGAAGCCAAGCCTGCATTGCAGGCAAGGCTCCTCTGACGTGCATACTACCGCTTCCACCATTCAGCTTCTTCTTCCTCGCCGAGCAGTGCAGCCACGCTCGATGCGTTATTCTTGGCACCAATCTGCAGCAGGTCTACGCCTACTAGCATCTTGAAACCTGCTGATTCACTCTCAGTAATTGGCATGCGAGTCTTGACTTCACGCACCAACGAGTTCTGTGTAATTGGCTTCTCACCATTCTCAATACACCAGTCTCGGTATGCGTTGAACAGCGATACCTTAGTGACACTTGCAGTATCGGCAAGGAGAGTACGCTCGTCCAAGAACTTAGCGATGTGGTCCTCTTCATGGCGGTATGCCTGAGTTGCAAGCTTGACCGAGGCTGGCTCGTTGAAACCTTCGTGGGTTACACGAACTGCGCCATCAATCATCCACTGCAGGATGCCTGCGCCTTCTTCTTGCACAAGGGTCTGGGCAAAGTTCTCTTTACGCTTCTCGGCAGGAATAGTTTTGCGGAAGTCAATCTTGCGCAGACGACGCCAGAAACCCTCGCCGCCGCTCTTTACTTCAGGCAAGTGGTTGACTGCCATGAATAGTGTGTGCGTTGGCTTGAAGTCGAAGAAGTTCTGGCCCATGAAGCGAGCTGAGAGGGTGTCGCCACCAGTCAGCATCTTTACACGGGACTCATTGAACTTGCCATCTGGGCGTGTCTCTGAAGCAACAGCAAGTCGTACACCGCGGAGGCGTGCAATGTCCGTAGGGTGAGCATTTCCCGTTGTGTCAAGGAGGAAGTTCTCAGGCATTGTTGCTGAGTAATCGCCAAGGATACCCGAGATGACATCAAGGATGGTTGACTTGCCGTTTGCACCAGTACCTACAAAGACCGGTAGTACGTGGAAGCGAGAGTCTCCGAATAAAGCCGCGCCGAACAGTTCCTGCAGATAGGCGATACGGTCTTCGTCCTCGATGATTTCTTTAAGGAAGTTCTGCCAAAGCGGAGTCGCCATAGTTCGCGGGGCGACAGTGGTCTGCCTTGTATTAAAGTCAATACCTTTACGGCTCGGACGTAGCTCTCCTGTTCGTAGGTTGACAATCCCATCAGGTGTGCATAGGTCATTAGCCTCTGCATCAAGTTGTATCGCGGCGACAAGGACTTCAGAATCAGTGCCAGCAATCGTAACTGCATTTTGTAGCCTATCTCTGTTGGCTGAAGCCTGAGCCCACTTTAGCTGCTCGGGATTCAGGTCGGTCTGTTCACAAAACTCGACAGCATCAATTGCTGTCTGGATGATTGACTTCTCTTTGTCTAGGACATAGCGCGAGTCATCCCATCGATACCAGCCTACATCTGTGACGTGCTTGTAGTCGTTACGCATGAAGTGAATCAAGCGGTATGCGTTTGCTGCATCAGTGCGACCGAACGCAGCGTATGAGTTCTGGTAAATCTGTGAGAGTTCACCATCGCTGTATTCGTTTGCTACGGCAGGGTTGCCCAGTGCAGCCTCTGGGTCACCTGCGAATAAATCCTTGTGCTCGTGCGCTTTTAGTTCTTCACGCAACTTCTCAGGTGTCATTGCCTCGACGCGGGCAATAGCCCAGCGGTTAGCGCTCTGAATCTCGTTGCGGTTCATCTCGCGCGATGGAGCCTGCTTAAGGAACTCTTCGAAACGCTGAACCAGCGACTCGACAATGAGGCGTGCTGACTCAGTAGTAATGCAACCGTTACGGTGTGCGGCGTTCAAGCGGATGAGCTGTTGCAACAGCCAGCCATGACGTGACTTAGGGGCTGAGATAGATGGGCGAACCGAGTTGAATAGGTTCGTTACCCAGTGGCAGTCCTGTGCCGCGTACGACCATTCTGCGGCTGCTGAGATGGCTTCAAAAGATTCTGGGCTAGTTGCTACGGTAGCGAAGCCGTGAGTGATGAGAACGTCATCAATCTCTTCGATTGAAAGTGGTCGCCAGTTATCAGGGAAGTCTACTTGGACAGCGATAGGGTCGCTGGCATCCTTGAAGTTGATTGAGCCGGGAGCTCGAAAAATTCGGGGAAGGTCGAATACAGAGTCGAGTTGTCCGCCTTGAGAGGCAGCAACCCAACGCACAAACGTACCCCATCGCGTAAGAAGACTGCTTGCAACTTCTGGAGAGAAATCTTCTTCTGGGTCGATGCACCAGTACGGTTGTAGACCATGACCAGAGTGCACCACCGCGGAAGGTCCGACACCGAGCAAGTCTGAGATGAGCTCGATGAGTGCGCCTGCGTTTTCAGGGGACTGGATGCCAGTCTCTTTGTAATCAATGTCAATCCAAACGGCAGCCAAACGAGTGACGTCTTCTGCTCGTGCGCGAATGGCGGTAGCAGACGGATTGATTTCATACCAAACATTCGCTTTCAGGTCGGTGAGGGTATCGACAACGGCATCAGCCAGTTGAAGTTTGGTTGCCTTCACCTTGAAGCCTTGAGCGGCGCTCTGGTAGCAAACCTTTACAGTGTCGTCATCGTTGTAGCCGAGACGTTCGAGCAGTTCGATAAATGGCTTGGTCATTGCCGATTCCTTTCTGAAGAATGATGGGGCAGGCCGCTATATGCCTGCCCCATCACAGGGGATTCAGAGACTAGAAAGTCTCGCTGAGTGCAGTCTCAACTGCGTACTTGTTGACGCCGAGAGTCTCTGCAATCTCAGGGATGTCGAAGCCAGCGGCTTCCATCTTCTTTGCCTTCGCAGTCTGCTCTGCTGACAGTTTATCACCGCCACCAATCTCCTTGGCACCGCTGGCGAGAAGTGCGTCAACAGCTGGGTTACTGGTGCCCTTTTCGATGGCGATGGTGTAGAGCTTGACGTCGTTGAAACCCTTGGTCTTCGCAGGCTTGGTACCCGAGAAGGTGATGGTGAACTTCGAGCCGAGTTCAAACTTTGTAAGACCCGAGTCCTTCAGAGCCTGCTTTGCAGCGGTGAGCTTCTGACCGAACAGGTAAACGCGGCGCTCGCCGTTGTCGTCTTCCAGCATTGGGTCGCGAAGGTCGGTGTCAAGGGTGACCTGAATCTGGAGCTGTGGCTTGCCGTCGTCCCAGAACTTTGGGTCGCCAGTTGCGAAGTCGCGAACCTGAACGGTCTGGAGGTCAGTGATGGTGCCGGTGTAAGCGGTGCCAACCTTGACGTCCTTGAACGACAAGCTAGGGACGGTGACGCTGCTGAGCAGGTCGTTTGGGTCTGGGAGGTTATTGATGTCTACCATTTTATTTTTCCTTACTGTTTCTTACTGTTTTTATTTAGATAAGCGACGAGATGTCGCCGTATTCGTCCTGCTCATACTTTTTACAGTCGAAGCAGAACGAAGCCTTTGGTTGTTTCTCGATGACTGCATCCCAGCCAACGAGTTCTGCAACGTCAATCATGTCAGCCGCTGCATTGAGTGCATCGGTAGCCACGTTTTCGTCATAACGTAACATAACCACCTCTGCATTGTTTAAGTCAAGGTCTCGTGGCAAGAATGTTATCGAAACGTGACTAACCTTCTTACCGAGCTTTGCCCAGCCAAAACCATACAGCATCGCTTGGATGCGGTACTGGTCCGACACTTTACCTTTTTGAGCTTCCTTGATTTTGCGCTCGCCAACAACCTTCCAATCGTTGACGATAAAGTGTTCACCATCGACGCTGTATGCACCCATGTCGCATGAGCCGGCGAGCTTCAATGACTTGTAGTCGAATACGTGCAGGCGCTCTTCAAGGTGGTAGTCGTCAGGCCAGCGAGCAAATCCTTCTTCGAGAGCTGCATGGACTGAGGTACCGATGAACGGAAACCATGAACCTTCTGGTTTCTTTGGTCGGCCAGCTAACTTGCGAGCGACGCATTTACGGCAGTCGCTGCCAATCTCAGAGATGCCGATGGCTTGCTGAAGGGAACGCTCAGTAATAAATAGTTCTCGTATGCGGTTGAGCCAACGCTCAGCGGTGAGAACTGCTGCTGCATCTGTTTCATTGTGGTCATCAACCTTTAGGATTTTGATTGGCACGTTGTCTCCTTTCGTATTCACGTCGTGTACGGTGGCGGTCTAGTGGCGACATTCCGCCCCATACGCCGTGTGGTTCTTCAAACTCTATTGCATACTTCCGACATTGAAGAATGATGTCACAGCTGAGACACATCGTCTTAGCCCAGCGGTAATCTTCTTGCGTAGGGATGGCGTCTCTACCATCCGCTGTAGGGTCGGCGACATCGAACCATAGGTCTGGCGCATTAGAGCAGGGTGGTTGACCGCCAGCTTCTTCTGCTGCTGCCCTTGCGAGCTCAAGAGCCGCTTTAATTCTTGCTCGTTCATTCATTCGTTCCCTTGTTCTGTTCTTTGATAAGAGCGATAGCTTCTAGCCAACTACCGCACCAACATTCAACCAGTTCTTCATTTTTCTCGCACATCTCTCCTTCTAGCAGTTTGATGATGCGTTCAATCTCGTCTTCCCGAATTTCTTTCACGTCTGCGCAGCAACAGATTGCGTCACCAGGGTGAAAGTCTATTGTGACCCAACAAAACTTGTCATGTGGTTTACTCACTTGTTCTCTCCCTTGATAATGTAAGTTTCTGGGCCCTGCTGTGAGTCATTGTATTCTCTAGCTGCCTGTAAAAAGTCTGCGATAATTCGTTCTTCTTGTTCGCTAGTTGCACTTATAGCGTTGAACATTCCGAGATAATCCAAAAGATTTACAGTTTCGTTGGCTATAACGCAAACAATGCAGACTTCTTCGTGATGAATAATGTCGTGCCCACATCTCATTGGAATACCAAGCTCAGTCATTTGTTCTCTCCCTTGATAAGCCCTGCCAACTCCATGTAAACCTCTCGGTTTGGGTCTTCATCCCATGCTGGATTCACTTGTTCTCTCCTTTGATAATCAGTTGTGCAGGAATACCAGACTCTTTTTCCCATAGCAAAACATACTTGCTTGGCTCTGGCACTTTAGGAAGACACCAATCTGCGCCACCCCACCTAGCACCACAGCAGTCTAGGCAGTCACCCTCTCCATCAGAAAAAATAGAGAAATAAATTCCGTTTTCTTCGGCAATACGGTCTGCATCTTCTTCGGTTTCCGCCTCAATCCAAACTTCTATGGCTGGCTCTTTGAAAAATCCACCAGAGTTGTTTTGGCTGTATCCCCAATAAAGGCTCACTTGTTCTCTATCTTGATAACATCCTGCAACCATTGAAGGCTACTTACAACCTCTGGATAGTCGCTATTTTCAATGAATTGGTCGATGATGCCATTGATGCGTTCACGCTCACGAATTGCTCCTTCGGCAAGTCCAATTTCGAGTCCAGCGGAGACGCACTCGCTTTCGCGAAGGCGCTGTTCTTGTTGCTCAAAAGTCATGCGTGGTGGCAAACTCATTCATTCTCCCCCTTGTCTAGCATCTTGCGTGCAAAATCTACGCCTCGTGAGCCATCAAGCAACTTGCGAGTCAGTCGGAATCGCTTGTTTACCTTCTCGGCAATCGCGTGGTCAATGGTATTCAGAGCAATCAGGTTCCAAATCGTTACCGAGTGATTACTTGACGCACGGTGCACGCGGTCCTCAATCTGCTCAATACGGTCTGGGTCATACGGTGAATCCAACATAATCAGGTCGTCAGCTTTATCAAGGTTGATACCTACGCCCATGTTGCCAGATAGCAGCATTACACGCAAATCACCCTGCTGAAACTGCGCCTGCGCCCAGTCGCGCTTGACCGATGGGGTATCACCCGAAATGATTTCACTAGTAACGCCACGCGTTAATAGCTCCTGCTGTAGCCAATTAAGAACTCTAGTGAACTGGCTAACGATAACAACCTTTGCTTGGTTGTCAGCCATAGCGTCATACTCAATAAAGCCACGCTCACTAAGCCACTCAATCAGCCAGTCAAGTTTCGCCGATGGTGCGCCCACGATTGGCTTGTATTCATCATCCCAAGCGCAGATAGCCTGCTGGCGCGAACGCAAAGCGAAAATCATCGCATCAGGAGTCTGAGTATTCTCCTCTTTCTCCATAACAGCAATCTCATACTTCATCTGCTCAGTAAAGTAGCGGGTGCGCTGCTCATCGCTAAGTTCAATTTCAACGTCTACATAACGCTTAGGTGGCAACTGAGGCAACACTTCAGCCTTAGTGCGACGTATCATCCACAGGCGGTCTTTCTCGAGCCAAGCGCGCTGGTTCTTTATTCCAGCCGTGGCCTTGATGCTGCGAGTGCGTGAAACCTTTTGCTCAGTAATCCAGAAGTTCTCTTCAAGCCAAGTCCAGCGTGAACCAGTCTGACCATAGCCCTCAAGAAAACGCCAAGTGCCATAACGGTTCTCAAGCTTGCCTCGGTCTGGAGTGCCAGACACAGCAACCTTGATACAGCCAGCATTGAAATCCAGCAGCTGCAATCCCCGCCAGAAGTTAGTCATCTTGCGGTCATTCTGAATAGGCAACACCATGTGACTCTCGTCCACGATGACAGCATCGTAAGGAGTGTTAGCCAGTTCAGGGACTCGAAGCCCGTTCTTAGTCATGTCAATGGCGTTATGGTTAGCCAACACAATGACTGGAACATCTTGGAAAACTTGACGGAATTGCTTGGATTTTTTAGCAGCCGTGCCCTTGCTGACATCAATCACACCCACGTTATAGCGAGGCTTGATAAAGCGCTCGATGGTATCAATCCAAGTGGTCTGGGCATTGATGATAGGAGTCAAGATAAGAATGTTGCTCGGGCGGTCGAACAAACCGTCAAGTTCCAATGCGCCTAAAACTTCGAGAGTCTTACCCAAGCCCGGCTGGTCAGCCAGCAACACTCGACGCGACTCAGCAATACGCTTAGCTGCCTCGACTTGGTAATCGAAGAGCACTTCGCTTACAAGGGTCATTTGATACCTAATTCTTCTTTCACGAAATCCCAAAGGCTTTCGGCTGCGGTGGTTAGTGGTGGTTTTGGTGTTGCTCTATTCGAACGAAGTTTGCCGTCACGATACCGGCGGGTTTCAAGTTCATGCTCCCGGCATCGAGCCGTGCTAGTTGCCGGCTCTTCGCAATCAATCTCTCGGCAAGTCTTAGCCTCAAGTCCGATGCTGGCTGGATTAGTTCTACGAAGCCACATGTAATGGCGGTTGCAATAGCCACGACTCTTAATGCTGTTATCGCACTTGTCGTAAGCGCAAGTATCCTCGCGGCTAGTTGCCATGTCATCGCCGTCCATGTCCCTGCGATGCTGCTTACGGCAGCGAGAGCAGAACTCATAACTGTTATGGCATCGCTTGCCGCAAGCCTTGCACTTACTAACATCATTTACCCTGCCAGCTGCAATCTCGCGATTACGGTAACGCTTATAGCAAACGTTACATAGCCCACTTGAATAGATTGGGTCACGCAATTTACATGACACGCAGTTAGTAATTGCTGGGTTCAATCTGCCGTATGCTCGACGGTCTGGTCGAAGAATTGCTCGGCGCTTCTTGTAATAGCAAGGCTTACACATCTTCTTACAGTATGAAACGCTGTCTGGATGCTTGCACTCGATGCAGATTGACTTTTCACTCGCACGGTCATAGTCACGAGGCAAATAGTCAGGGTCATCGCGGTGACGGTAGCAAGTGTGGCAGCGTCCGACATAAGCAATCTGTTTAGTTGTGCTACCGCAGTTGATGCAAGCCTTAACGGTCGTCATGGCTGGCATCACACTGGCAGTTGGTGTATCCGCATGACTCGCAGATAGGGCTTAGAGGATTGCCGTCCTCGTCATACTCAACATCGTCATCGGTCTCAAAAAAGCCGGGGTCGAAGTTGTAGTAGTCATCGAAGTTAGTTGGCAGACTGCCCATCTTCGTTCTCCTTTGATTGTGGTTTCATGGTTGGTGGAACATACGGGGTTAGTTCGTATGAGTTCTTGTAGCAGTCATCTGCTCGACACTTGCTAACAGACTTGCCGCAAGTGTTACATGGCTGGAGGAAGTCATCGTTTACAAAACGACGCATACCTGTGGTCGAGTCAAGCCAAACGTAAGTCATTGTCCCTACTTCTTATAGTTGAGGCGCGTCTTGGTAGCGCGGGTATACATCTCAGCGTAGTCGGCAACAGGGAAGTTCTCAACAATGAAGTCCTTGTTCAATCCAGTCTCACGCCAACGAGAGATTGAAGCAACGACTGCACCGTGAACGGTGAGTTCGTCCTTGTCGCCGATTGCGTCCTTGATGATTGCGTCAATCGCATCCTTCTGCTTGGTCAGTTCCTTGATTGCCTCAGCAATCTCCGCACGCTGGGCAAGCAACTCACTAGCAACGATTGGGTCATTAGCCTCAACAGCCTTGCTGTTTGGCTTAGTAGCCTTTGGCTTAGTCACAAGCGCCTCAGTAGCACGCTCAATGAGGGTCTGCTCGGTCTGGGTGGTGTCCATTTGATGCTCCTTACTTCTTAGGTGGTCGGGTGGTTCTGATGACTTCATGTAGGTCATCGCTACTTACTAGGTTGTTCCAAATCTTAGAGTTAGGCACCGACATTTTCGTCAACTGAACCGCAAACTCTTGATTTATC
>Ga0228703_1001412_pt1 | contig 14738 bp, 19 predicted proteins | sample McNCre217_Aug_MG_3_FD_178020 | JGI IMG/M metagenome (GOLD analysis project Ga0228703, IMG submission 178020) | Freshwater microbial communities from McNutts Creek, Athens, Georgia, United States - 29-17_Aug_MG | ecosystem: Environmental > Aquatic > Freshwater > Creek | place: USA: Georgia... | reverse complement strand
TTCATAAATCCATTTTCCTCGTTGGAATTTGTATTTAGGTAACCCAGGAACAGGCATTTTTCGAAATGGCCTGTTTTTGGTGTTTAATTTCCTGTATCTTTAGACTATATAGGCTAATAAAGCCTTGTACCCTTCTTCTCGACATAAATTGTGAGCAATGAATTAATCATTAATTCGACTCCCAAGGGGGATCGGATCGCCCTTTTGCAAGACAAAAGGATAGTAGAGTACCATATTGAGCAGTCTGAACCACAGTTTTCCGTTGGAGATATTTATCTAGGAACGGTAAAAAAGCTCGTTTCAGGACTGAACGCCGCTTTTATTGACATCGGTTATGAAAAAGATGCTTTTTTGCATTACCATGACCTAGGACCTAATTTGCCTACTCTGCAGAAATTTACGCGGGAGGTAATGACGAAGAAAAACAAAGTCATTCGTTTAGAGAACTTCAAACTTGAACCCGAAATTGATAAATTAGGGAAGATAGAAAAAGCAGTTCAAAAAGGACATTTGGCCTTAGTTCAAGTCGTTAAGGAGCCTATTTCGACAAAAGGCCCTCGTTTATCTTGCGATATTTCTATCGCAGGTCGCTTCCTAGTTTTAGTTCCCTTTTCGAATGGCGTGAATATCTCTAAGAAGATTACGTCGAAAGCAGAACGCAATCGCTTGCAAAAGTTGATGACCTCGATTAAGCCGAAGAATTACGGCGTAATCGTGCGTACAGTAGCAGAAGGCAAGGCGGTGGAAGAAATGGAGCGCGACCTAAAAGATTCCATTGCAAAATGGGAAGACGGTTTAGCGAAATTAGTGGATGCCAAAGCTGGAGATAGAATTATTGGAGAAATGAGCCGTGCCACTTCGATGTTACGTGACCTGTTGAACAATGATTTTGATAATGTCATCGTTGATACACCAGAATTGTACAATGAGGCAAAAGGCTATGTACACAATGTCGCTCCTGAAAAGGAGAAGATTGTTAAGTTACACCAAAGCAAAACCAAGTTATTCGAGCAATTAGGCATTGAAAAGCAATTGAAAATGCTTTTTGGCCGTTCAGTTTCTTTGCCAGGCGGAGGTTATTTAATTGTGGAACACACGGAAGCGTTGCACGTGATTGACGTGAATTCGGGAAATAAATCGAATTCGGAGGAAGATCAAGAAGCGACGGCATTAAGTGTGAACCGAGAAGCTGCGAAAGAAGTAGCTCGCCAATTACGTTTACGTGATATGGGCGGTATTATCGTGATCGACTTCATCGATATGAAGAAGGCTGATAACCGCAAGTTAATTCAGGACATCATGCGCGATGAAATGCGTGGAGATCGTTCGAAATACACCATTTTGCCTTTAACGAAGTTTGGTTTGATGCAAATTACTCGTCAGCGTGTTCGTCCTGAGATGAACGTAGCCACGCATGAAACATGCCCTAGCTGCGGTGGAACAGGAAGTATCACGGCGAGTATCGCGGTATCTGACATTGTTGAACAGCATTTGGAACATTTAGTGACGAAGCAAAACGAGAAGAAATTAACCATTTTGGTGCATCCATTCTTAAACGCTTATTTCACGAAAGGTTTCCCTTCTATTCGTATGAACTGGTTCTTTAAATACAAGACCTGGATTACGATTATGGAAGATTCCTCATTTGGCATTACGGAATTTAAATTCTTAAACCAAAATGGAGATCAAATTGAGATATCATCTTAATATTTTAGCCTGTATTTTCTGCCTTCTTCTACCCGCTTTCGAATCGAACGCACAATGGTGGAAGAAGGCGGATGAGGCGGAGAAGGAGCGTTCGAAAGGGATGCTATTGCTCACTACTGAAGTTCAGACGGAGGCCACTGTGGCGATCAACGAGATGTATAACTTCCATTTTCCGGAAGCTGAACGCGAATTCAATTATTTAAAGATTAAGTACCCTCAGCATCCGCTGCCTGATTTTTTGTTGGGTCTGATGCAGTGGTGGAAAATTGTGCCTAATACGAAGAATGAAGTGTATGACGATCGTTTGATTGAATACATGGACCAAAGTATCGAAAAGGCAGAAAAGATCTACGACGAAACCGAAAATCCTGAAGCGGCCTTTTTCATGGCGGCTGCATATGCCTTCAAAGGTCGCTTACACGCGGAACGCAAGCATTGGACTCGCGCGACTTTGGCTGCCAAAAGCGCCTTAAAATACCTGGAATATTCACGCAATTTTGCAGATTTTAGTCCAGAATTGATGTTTGGAGACGGTTTATACAATTACTATTATTTCTTCATCAAACAGAATTTCCCGCTCCTACGCCCCGTCTTGTGGCTGTTCCCTAAGGCAGATAAGAGCCAAGGCATCGCTCAATTAGAAAAGGTCAGCTACCAAGCCTTTTATACCCGGACGGAAGCCCGTTATTTCCTGCTACAGATTTATGGTATGGAAAACATGAATGAGAAGGCTTATGGAATGGCGAAATATACCTCGGAAACCTTCCCTGATAATCCTTACTTCCATCGCTATTATGCTCGTGCGGCCTATATGAGTGGCAATGTAGAAGAAGCGACTTCGCTGTCTAAAGAAATTCTTCGCCGTATTGAATCGCACCAAGTAGGTTACGAAGGCACCTCTGGTCGCTATGCTAGCTATATTTTAGGTTATTATGCCTTGTATGTTTACCGAAACCATGCGGAAGCTATCCGCTATTTTAAGCAGTGCATGGAATTCACGAAGGCAACCGATGCAACGGACTCTGGTTATTATTGGGCTTCCTTATTAGGACTTGCTCGGATCGCCTATCAACAACAGAATTATGACCAAGCAGTAGATTACTGCAAGGAGGTATTAGAACATGCGGAGAAGAAGTCCGTGCAGCATACGGAGGCCAAAAAATTGCTTTCTGAATCCAAGAAAGCCCGCAGAAAAAAACGATAATATGAAAGCAGCCATCATCAAACAGTATTTTCCTTCTATTACGGAGCAACAGTTAGCCCAATTCGAGCAATTGTTCCCCTTGTATGCAGAATGGAATGAGAAGATTAATGTCATCTCTCGCAAGGATATTGATAATTTGATGCTACACCACGTATTACATTCTTTGGCCATCGCGAAATTCATTGAGTTCAAGCCGGGTACTGAAATTCTGGATGTGGGAACCGGTGGCGGATTTCCGGGTATTCCTTTAGCCATCCTTTTTCCGGAAGTTAATTTTCACTTAGTCGACAGTATTGGGAAGAAGATCAAAGTTGTACAAGGTGTTGCGAATGCCTTGGGTTTAAAAAATGTGCAGGCCACACACGGTCGCGCGGAGGACGTGGAAGGTGAGTTTGAATTTGTGGTTTCTAGGGCTGTGACGCGTTTAATGCCATTTTTTGGCTGGGTAAAGGATAAAATCAGTTTGAATAGTTACCACGAACTAAAGAACGGATTACTTTGCTTGAAGGGAGGCGATCTCCAAGAGGAATTGCAGGAGTTTGGACGTAAACACAAGGTGTATCATCTTTCCAAAACGTTTAAAGAAGATTTCTTCGAAACGAAGAAGCTGGTGCATGTACCGGTGTAGTCGGCGAGTTGCACCTTAGTCACGACTGGCGTCGTTTAGTCATCGCGTTGCGATTCAGTCGCCCTGCGGGCTTAGTCACGACTGGCGTCGTTTAGTCGGCGCGTTGCGCCCTAGTCGTCCTTCGGACTTAGTCACGACTAAAACGAAGTTGACTAAATCGCGTAGCGATGACTAAGTCACGCAGTGACGACTAAGATGCGAAGCAGTGACTCTTTAAGCCATCGCTTTAAATAAATCCTTCAAGGGCTTGATCTGGCGACGCGAGATAGTCACCTGGTGTTCGTTAACTAATCGGATACTTTTGTTGATATTAAAGTCAATTGCCTGAATCGCATTCATGTTGACGATAGCAGATTTCGAAGGACGGATAAATCCGCGTTCTAATAAGTAAGGCTCAAAGTACTTGAGCGTACGGCAAGAAATGATTTTGCGGCCATCGGTTAAATGGAATTTGGAATAATTTCCTTCCCCTTCTACCCGCAAAATTTCTTTAATGCAAATAGTTTGGTCTCCTAGTACCAAAGTACAGCTCTGTTCTTTTTTGATAGTTACTGTCATATAATTTGGAACAAATGGTAGGACAAAACTACAGTGCTTATATGCCGAATGTAATTATAATTAGGTTATTTGCGTTATTAACTATTATTGAGCTATTTTCATTTATTTACCGGTAGATAAATAATAGTTTACATATATTATTTAGGCATTATGCCTAAATAAATGGATGTGTATCGTATAGGAAAATAATCTTTCACGTAGTATTCGGGATAGGTCATAGACGAAAAATGCGTATTATTGAAAATAAATTAACACGATGAAAACAAGACGATTTGGCCGGACGAACTGGCAAGTGAGTGAAGTAGGATACGGTATGTGGGGCTTAGCCGGATGGACCGGATCTGATATTGAAGAAGTGAATCAATCTTTGGACCGTTCAGTCGAGCTAGGATGCAATTTTTTTGACACGGCTTGGGGATATGCGGAAGGTAAAAGTGAGGAGATCTTAGGCGGTCTTTTGAGACGTCATAAAGAAACTACTTTGTATGCTGCTACGAAGATTCCACCTAAAAACTTTACGTGGCCATCGAAATCTAATTTCAAAATAGAAGACTGTTTTCCTGCTGCGCACATTGTGGAATACACAGAAAAAAGTCTGCGTAATCTGAAAGTGGAGCAAATTGATTTGCAACAATTTCACGTCTGGGAAGATGCTTGGGCGGATCGTGATGAGTGGAAAATGGCGGTGGAGAAGTTGACGAAAGAAGGCAAAGTGGCTCATTGGGGTGTGTCAGTGAATCGTTGGGAGCCGAATAACTGTTTGCAGACTTTGGAAACAGGACTGATTTCTTCAGTTCAGGTGATTTACAATATTTTTGACCAAAATCCGGAAGATCAATTGTTTCCATTATGTAAGAAATTGGATGTGGGCGTAATTGCTCGCGTGCCATTCGATGAAGGAAGTTTGACGGGATTGATGACCTATGAAACGACTTTCCCTGCTAACGACTGGCGCTCTACGTATTTTGTTCCAGAGAATTTAATTTCTAGTGTGGATCATGCGAATGCCCTGAAACCATTGCTTCCAGAAGGCATGGATTTGCCAGAAATGGCCTTGCGTTTCATCTTATCTAATCCAGATGTGGGCACCATCATTCCGGGCATGCGCAAGATGAAACATGTGGAAAGCAATATTGCGACCTCTGATGGTCGTGGATTATCAGCCGAATTAATTGAGGAGTTGCGGGCGCACCGCTGGGAGCGTCAGCCTACTTCTTGGTCGCAGTAAAGAGCTCTTTTAGCGCGGCCTCTTCCCGAAATCCCGATGTTTTAGTGATCAACTCTCCTTTAGAGAAGACGATGAAACTCGGGATTTCGTCTATTCCATAGGCCTGCATGATGGTCTGGTTGCCATCTGCTTCTACCTTTAAGACAGTTACCTTTCCTTTGAATTCTTCGGCTAGTTTATCGACGATGGGCATCATTTTTAGACATGGCGCGCACCATTTGGCATAGAAATCTACCACTACGGCCTCTGAAGAAGCTATTTCTTTTTTGAAGTCTGCCAAACTCCATGCCGCATCATGCTTTACATCGGGCACACCTTCCAAAGGCTTCATGCGCGTCGTCCATTTCAAATAGCCCCCTTTCATTTCCGTTACTTGGAAGCCAGCTGCACGCATTTGTTCTGCTGCTTGAGCGGAACGACCGCCAGAAAGGCAATAGATGAGAACGGGTTTGTCTTTAGAAAGTTGTGCGATCTTGGCGCTGAAATCGGGGGAGCGGAAGTCGATGTTTAGCGCCTTTGGCAAATGCCCTCCTCCAAATTCACCTGAAGTGCGCACATCCAGCAAATAAGCGTTCGGTGTCTCTTTGATCTTCTTTTCAAAGGCATCTACATCTACGTTTTGGGCGAACGTATTGAGGCTCAGTAGGGATACGATGGCTGTTAGCAGGAAACTCGAAATACTTTTTATCATCTGGTCATACGGAATTAGGCAAAAAAGCGTTAATTTGCAGGGCAATTTAGGCAAAAAATAGTAATTCATTTATTCACAATAAATATTATACGATGAGTGCAATACAGTATGTACACGCAAGACAAATTTTAGATTCACGCGGAAATCCAACGATCGAGGTGGACATTAAGACCGAAGACGGTGCTTTTGGACGTGCAGCAGTTCCTTCTGGAGCTTCTACAGGTATCCACGAGGCAGTAGAACTTCGTGATGAAGACAAATCAGTTTACGTAGGTAAGGGTGTTTTAAAGGCCGTTGAGAACGTAAATACTGCGATTGCTGAAGAACTTTGGGGTTTAGAAGTGTCTGAGCAAAACATGATTGATAACCTCATGATTGAATTAGACGGAACTCCTAACAAAGGTAAATTAGGCGCTAACGCAATCCTAGGTGTTTCCATGGCAGTAGCGAAAGCAGCAGCACAAGAAGCAGGTTTATCATTGTATCGTTACATCGGTGGTGTAAATGCAAACACATTACCAGTTCCTATGATGAACATCTTAAACGGTGGTTCTCACGCGGATAACTCGATTGACTTCCAAGAATTCATGGTTATGCCAGCAAAAGCGGAGTCATTCTCTCAAGCTTTACGTATGGGTACGGAGGTTTTCCACGCATTGAAAGGTGTGTTGAAATCGAAAGGATATTCGACAAACGTAGGTGATGAAGGTGGTTTTGCTCCTAACATCAAGTCAAACGAAGAGGCCATCGAAATCGTATTGCAATCGATTGAAAAAGCAGGTTACAAGCCAGGTGAGGAAATCTTCATCGCAATGGATGCAGCTGCTTCTGAATTCTATGATGAGAAAACAGGTCTTTATACGTTTAAAAAATCTGACGGAAAGCAATTGAACTCGATGGAGATGGCTGCTTACTGGAAGACTTGGGCTGACAAATACCCAATCATTTCGATTGAAGATGGTATGGCTGAAGACGATTGGGCAGGTTGGGCTGAGCAAACGAAATTGATCGGTTCTAAATGCCAATTAGTAGGTGACGATTTATTCGTAACGAACGTGAAGCGTTTACAACAAGGTATCGAAAAAGGTGTGGCTAACGCTGTTTTAGTGAAAGTAAACCAAATCGGTTCATTAACAGAAACGATTGACACGGTGAACTTAGCGAAACGCAATTCATACAAAAACATTATGTCACACCGTTCAGGAGAGACGGAAGATGCTACAATCGCTGACTTAGCGGTAGCGTTGAACACAGGCCAAATCAAAACTGGTTCTGCTTCTCGTTCTGACCGTATGGCTAAATACAACCAATTGCTTCGTATTGAAGAGGAATTAGGAGCTAACGCTTATTTCCCAGGTTTGAAGTTCTAATACTATGTTTGAGCGCGTTCGTAGTTTATTTTTAGGGCCAAATCGTTTCTATTACGTCTCCACCAGTGTCTTACTGGTTTGGATGTTCGTCTTAGATAACAACGATTTATCGGTTCAATATAGACTCTACACCGAACTGGCAGACTTAAAAGCGGAACACGAATACTATCGGCACAAATTAAAGGAGCTGAAACAAGAGCGTGCAGCCGTGATGGGGAATCCAGCCTTGTTAGAAAAATACGCGCGAGAGAAGTATTTCATGAAGCGTCCTAAAGAGGACGTCTTCGTGATTGTAGATCAAGACAATCAAGCGATTGAAAAATAAAAAAAGGTCCGGCAGAAATGCTGGACCTTTTTTATTTTAAAGCACAAGGAATAAAGTTGGATGGACTAGGCGACGTAGTCGCGACTAAGCCTGCAGGGCGACTTCTAGTCGACTTATTCTAAATTGAAAAGCGGAGCTTTTCGATTTAGAATAAAGCCACCCCTGTCATTTCTTTCGGTTGTGCCACACCCATTAGTTTTAGAATCGTAGGAGACACATCGCCTAGTTTACCATCGCGAAGCGTTGGTTTGAAGTCGTTGTCTACTAAGATACAAGGAACTAAGTTTGTTGAGTGGGCTGTGTTAGGTGAGCCATCTTCGTTCATCATGACATCCGCATTTCCGTGGTCAGCGATGATGATGAATGAATAGCCGTGTGCTAAACCCGCTTTGACCACTGCCTCAGCGCAAGCATCTACCGTTTCTACTGCTTTCACTACGGCAGAGAAGACACCCGTGTGGCCTACCATGTCAGGATTAGCGAAGTTTAAGCAAACGAAATCTACTTCTTCTTTTTCTAATTCTGGGATTAAGGCGTCACGAAGGTCTGCGGCAGACATTTCTGGCTGAAGATCGTAAGTTGCGACTTTTGGTGAATTGCGTAAGATATTTTGTTGTCCTTCGAAAAGAGCCTCGCGGCCACCTGAGAAGAAGAATGTTACGTGTGGGTATTTTTCTGTTTCGGCGATGCGAATTTGTTTTTTGCCGGCACCCTCTAACACTTCACCCATGGTCATAGGCAAGTTTGAGTCGTTGAAGATGACGTGGACGTTTTGGAATTCTTTATCGTATTCCGTCATTGTCAAATAGTACAAATTCATTTTGTGCATGTTTTCCTCGTGGAAATCACGCTGTGTAAGTGCTTGGGTGATCTCGCGACCACGGTCCGTGCGGAAGTTGAAGCAGATCACCACATCACCCTCTTGTATGTTGCCCACTGGCTGTCCAGCCGCATCGGTTAGGATGATTGGGTGGATGAATTCGTCGGTTACGCCAGCTGCATAGCTTGCTTCGATGGATTTGATGACATCGGTGCTTGGGTTTCCTTCGCCATGAACCATCGCTTTGTAGGCCAAAGCCACGCGCTCCCAGCGATTATCGCGGTCCATTGCATAATAGCGACCCGTTACAGAGGCGATTTGCGTGTTGGTTTTCAGCGTGTGATGGTATAAATCGGTCATAAATTTCAGACCTGATTTAGGATCCGTATCACGACCATCCGTGAAAGCATGTACAAAAACCTTGTTTAAACCTGCTTCAGAAGCCGTCGAAAGCAAAGATTTTAAGTGCTCGATGTGTGCGTGAACACCCCCATCAGACACGAGCCCCATGAAGTGAACGGATTTGTTATTTGCTTTTGCGTAGTCGAACGCTTTCGCAAGCTCAGGCTCTTGGCCTAAGGTATTTTCAGTGACAGCTTTGTTAATGCGAACGAGGTTTTGGTAGACCACTCGGCCTGCCCCTAAGTTCATGTGACCTACTTCGGAATTACCCATTTGGCCTTCTGGTAAACCCACTGCTAAGCCAGAGGCCTCTAATTTCGAGTGTGCATATTTTCCGTATAGGGAGGAGATAAATGGCGTTTTTGCCGCATCAATCGCGGAAACTTTAGGGTTTGTTGCGATGCCCCAGCCATCTAAAATCATTAAAACTACTTTCTTATCCATCTTGTGTTGTATTACATTTCAGCTTAAAATTACCCATTTCCTTTGAAATAGCCTAGATTCTTGCTTTCATTTGTGCTGCCAAAGCCTTGATATCCATTACTTCGATTGTTTTCTTTTCGCTTGGGAAAGCTGACACCTCGATCATGGCCAAGGCTAATTCTTCTAAGGTAGACGCCGTCTTTCCCGCCAGAAATTGAATCAGTGGGTACATCCAGTCGATGTATTTGTAGTATTTCAAAGTGAATTTATTGCCCTTCATCGGTTGCAAGAAACCCGGCCTAAACGCGTAGGCATCTCGAAAGCCCATCTTCTTTAAATCATTCTCTGTTTTTCCCTTCACGCGAGCCCACATGACAGATCCCTTTTCGGTGCTGTCTGTGGACATGCCGGAAATATAGCTGAAGCTGATGTTTTTGGGCATTTGTGCTGCAAAACCCAAAGTCAAATCATAGGTCTTGTGCTTAAATTCCTCTTCTTTCATCCCGATGGACGAAACCCCGAGGCAAAATAGGCACGCATCGTAATCTTTCACGAGCTCTTTGATCTCTTCTGGCTGGTAAAAATCTGCCAAAAAATACTCTTTTAATTTGGGGTGTTTATGACCAGAAGGCTTGCGACTAATCGCCAAAACCTCTTTCACAAACGGCGAACGCAAGGCCTCTAGCATCACACCCTCGCCCACCATCCCGGTTACCCCGGTCACAATCACTTTGATTTGTGGAATTTCCATTGTAAGATTGAAAAAATATTAAACTTATGTCTACTTCACGCCGCGATTTCATCGCTTTAGCTTCGACCTTGCCCTTTGCGGCAACGACTGCCCATTCTACTCAAATGACTTTTGTACACCACGTGCTTTTTTGGGCCAAAAACCCCGCTTCTACCTCCGAAACTGATCAACTTTACCGTGCGCTAAAAGCCTTAGGTACTCTTCCCATGATCGCTGCTGCTCACGTAGGAAAGCCTATTGTGACAGATTTTGACAAATCCGTAACAGAGGCAAGTTACACCTTTTCAGTAGTCCTTGTTTTCGAAAGTGCTGAAAAAGAGAAAGAATACCTTTATCACCCTTTGCACAAGAAGTTCATTCAGGATAACATGCACCTTTGGGGAAAAGTTCAGGTGATTGATTCGGAGGCGTAGTAGTCGCGGCGTCACTGCGTGACTTAGTCGGCGCTTTGCGCCTTAGTCGCCGCAGTGCGGCTTAGTCATCGCTACGCGATTTAGTCACGAATTGTTGTTTAGTCCGAAGTCCGGAGGGAATGAGTCCGGAGGACTTGGTCAATGGTTGTTTTTGATCAGCATCAGAACGATGCCAATGGTTACAGACATTTGACCTACCCAGAAAAGAAATATCCATTTTAAAATGTCAAATTTCGTTTCAGAAAGTTCTTTGCTTACGAATTCTTTTGTGGCCAGATTCTGCTCTGTATATTCATGAATAGTAGATGCAAATTCCATGGCGTCAGAATCTTTTAGATGTAATTTAGCCCGAGCTAAATCGTATAATTTGATGTTTAGTGGTTGCATGGATAAATGTAGTGGGATTTGGGCTTAATGCAAGGTAAAAAACTGATAATTTAGTCGCGGCAGAGCCGAAGGCTCACTTACCGCATTGATCGGCGCCCTAAAAAATACATTCCCACAGCTGAAATGATTAATAAGGCCAGAGAGGCCAGGTCTTGCCAGCGCAACAGTTCGGGGCGGGCAAATAGTAGTGCCCAGGAAGAGGCAGAGATTCCTGTAAATACTGCCAAAAAGGTTCGGGGTAACATACCCAAGGTGCCGGCTGTGATGAACCAGCGGAAGCGAACGCCCACGAAGGCCATGATCGCGTTTGTGATGGCGAAAGGGAAAATAGGAGAAAGCCGCGCGAGGAACACCCAAGAAAAGGAGGAAGATTGCACGTTTTTAAGGAAGCTAGTAGGAACGCGCGACAGCAGAGCTGTCGCGCCGAATTGTTTGGCCAGAATATAACCCAAAGCCGAGGCTGCTGAGTAGGCCAAAATCAAGGGGAATAGTCCCGAAAAGCCATAAACGTAACCGGTAAACAAGGCGAAGAAAGTCGTGGGGCACAGCGCTAGGCCCATGATCAGGGCGGCACAAATCCAAAAAGCGAAAGTCTCAATCACAGAAAACGAGGTGAAAAACGCAGGATGAGAAAGGGCAAAATAGCCCAAAAATCCGGACGCTAGCAGGGGCAATAGGCCCATCCAAACGAGGTAGAGCGTTTCGTAAACGAGTTTTTTGTTCATAAAAGGGCCTCGCAAAGGAGGCAATTATCCCCCAAAGTTAATACCTTTGTACGCTTATGGAAATTGCGATCATAAAATACAATGCGGGGAATGTGGCGTCGGTGATGTACGCGTTGGATCGTATTGGGCAAAAATATGTTTGGACAGATGATCCGGAGCAGATTAAAAAGGCCGATAAAGTGATTTTTCCAGGGGTGGGTGAGGCGAGTACAGCCATGGCCTATTTGAAAGAAAAGGGTCTGGATCAGGTGATTAAAGGATTAAAGCAGCCGGTTTTGGCGACTTGCATCGGAATGCAATTGTTGTGCAAGCACTCGGAAGAGGGGGATGTGGATTGCATTGGGGTGTTTGATGTGGAAGTGAAGAAGTTTGAAAGCAAGGACTTGAAAATCCCGCACGTGGGTTGGAATTCGATCGTGTCAAAAGGTGAAAACCCCTTGATGAATGGACTGAAAGAAGAGGAATTCGTGTATTTTGTGCACTCTTTTTATGCGCCCTTGAATGCCTACACGACTGCGGTCTGTGAGTATGTGCAGCCTTTTTCGGCGATGTTACATAAGGATAATTTTTATGCCGCGCAGTTTCACGCGGAGATCAGCGGTAAGGCTGGCGAACAGATTTTGAAAAATTTCTTAGCACTCTAATATGTTTCAATTAATTCCAGCGATCGATCTGATAAATGGGCAATGTGTGCGGTTGACGCAAGGGGATTATGGCCAAAAAAAGGTCTATTCAGAAGACCCCTTGGAGATTGCCAAAGCCTTTGAGGGGGCTGGAATTCAGCGTTTGCATTTGGTGGATTTGGATGGTGCGAAAGCAAAGAAGATTGTGAATGCGGCGGTTTTGGAACGCATTGCTACGCATACGAAATTACACATTGATTTTGGGGGTGGGGTGCAATCAGATGAGATGATTGATACCGCTTTTTCTGCAGGTGCATCGCAAATTACAGCGGGCAGTATTGCCGTACGTAATCCTGAGCTGGTTTGTGAATGGTTGCAGAAGTATGGGTCGGAGAAGATTATTTTGGGGGCGGATGCGCAGAATGAGCAAATTGCGGTGTCGGGTTGGCAGGAAAATTCGAATATCTCGATCTTTGACTTTTTGCAAGATTATACCTTGAAAGGGGCTAAATATGTCATTTCGACGGATGTGGCCAAAGACGGTTTGTTGCAAGGCCCCAGCTTCGATTTATATGAAAAAATCCAGGCCTCTAGTCCTTCGCTGCAGGTGATTGCGAGTGGAGGAGTGGCCTGTATGGAGGATTTAGTTCGCTTGCGGGAGATGAATTTGTTTGGGGTGATTGTGGGGAAAGCGTTTTATGAAGGCCGGATTAGCTTAGCGGATTTGGCTAAATTTTCAGCCCAAACCTTATAAGAGACCATGTTAACAAAGCGAATCATACCTTGTCTAGACATTAAAGAAGGGCGGACCGTGAAAGGAACGAACTTTGTGGACCTGCGGGATGCCGGTGATCCGGTGGAGTTGGGGGCCCTTTATGCGCAGCAAGGAGCAGATGAGCTGGTGTTTTTAGATATTACGGCGACGGTAGATGACCGTAAAACCTTGGTTAACTTGGTGCGCGAAGTGGCACGGCACGTCAATATTCCCTTTACCGTGGGTGGCGGAATATCGTCCATTGCCGATGTATCGGCCTTATTGAATGCGGGTGCAGATAAAGTGTCCATTAATTCCTCAGCGGTGCGCCGGCCTGAACTGGTGGATGAATTGGCCTTGGCTTTTGGCTCCCAATGCATCATTGTCGCGATCGATACGCGCTTTGAACCCGCCTCAGGCCTGGATTTTGTCCATACCCATGGTGGCCGAAAAATCACAGAATTAAAAACCCTCGAATGGGCCCGCGAAGTAGAAAGTAGAGGCGCAGGAGAAATATTATTAACCTCGATGGATGCGGACGGGACGAAAGCGGGCTTCGCCTGTGATTTAACCGCCAGAGTATCCTCAGCTTCCTCTATTCCCATTATTGCCTCTGGTGGCGCGGGAACAATGGAGCATTTTACCGAAGTATTTACGAACGGCAAAGCAGACGCAGGCCTTGCCGCCAGTATATTTCACTTTAAAGAAATTGAAATTTTGGCATTGAAGAATTACCTTGCAGCTCAAGGCATTCCGATGCGCATTTAATAGAAATATGTCAAAGCAACCTGATTTTTCCAAAGGCCTCGTGCCCGCCATCATCCAAGATGCTAGCACCCGTACTGTATTGATGTTAGGCTATATGAATGAGGAAGCCTATGCCAAAACGCTTGCTGAGCAGCGCGTTACCTTTTTTAGCCGCTCGAAGAACCGTCTTTGGACCAAGGGCGAGGAATCCGGTAATTTCTTAGACGTGGTCAGCCTTTCGATCGACTGCGACGCAGATACCCTTTTAATTCAGGCCAAACCAGCTGGCCCCACTTGCCACACCGGAGCAGATACCTGTTTCAATGAGTCAAATGCCGATAACGCAGCTTGGCTAGATCAATTAAAACACGTCATCCGCAGCCGCAAAACCGCTCCTGCATCCACTTCTTATACAGCTTCTCTTTTCCAGCTAGGCACCCACAAAGTAGCCCAAAAAGTAGGCGAAGAAGCTGTGGAACTCGTGATCGAAGCCTTGATGCAAAACGATGATCTGTTCAAAGGCGAAGCCGCAGACCTCATTTTCCACTTATTGGTATTATTAGAAGACCGCGGTATTGATTTAAGTGAAATCATCGCCGTTCTTCAATCACGTCACGCTGCTAAATAATCTTTCCTATGATCGGATTCATTATTCGTTATATCATTATCGCCTGTGTTGTCTTGGTCATTCCACGCTATTTGAAGGGAATTACGGTAGACGGGTTCACCACGGCCCTTTTCGTCGCATTAGCGATGGGATTTGTGAATTCTTTCATTAAACCGGTCTTGAAGATTGTCAGCTTCCCTATTACATTCATGACATTAGGCTTGTTCTCTTTAGTGATCTCCGTAGGACTCGTTTATTTAGTCGCGGCCTATGTGCCCGGTTTTGTGGTCTCAGGCTTTATCGCCCCTTTAATTTTCAGTTTTATCGTATCGCTTTCTACTTCTTTTGTAGGGCTGTTTACGAAGTAGGATTTAC
>Ga0228703_1001403_pt1 | contig 14817 bp, 16 predicted proteins | sample McNCre217_Aug_MG_3_FD_178020 | JGI IMG/M metagenome (GOLD analysis project Ga0228703, IMG submission 178020) | Freshwater microbial communities from McNutts Creek, Athens, Georgia, United States - 29-17_Aug_MG | ecosystem: Environmental > Aquatic > Freshwater > Creek | place: USA: Georgia... | reverse complement strand
TCGACGTGATGAAGGCTTTCAACGACGATCCAGACACAGACGCCGTCATCATGATCGGTGAAATCGGTGGTCCAGACGAAGCTGAAGCTGCACAGTGGTGCAAGGCCAACATGAAGAAGCCAATCGTGGGCTTCATCGCTGGTGTGACTGCCCCTCCCGGCAAGCGCATGGGCCATGCAGGCGCCTTGATCTCTGGTGGCGCTGACACGGCTGATGCCAAGCTCGCCATCATGGAAGAGTGTGGTTTCACCATCACACGCAACCCATCTGAATTGGGCAAATTGCTCAAGGCTCAGTTGAAGTAATCGCCTTCGGGAATTACCAAGATGAAAGCGAGCGGTGTTTCACCGCTCGCTTTTTTTTGAACTCATGCATGGGTTTGTGGTTTAAAACTGCTGCCTAGAATGCGTGCCCAACTCTCAAAGGACCTAGCGATGAAACACACTTTGCAACGCGGCTTTACCTTGATTGAACTCATGATCGTGGTGGCCATCATCGGCGTGCTGGCCTCGGTGGCTCTGCCCGCCTACCAAGACTACATGGTGCGAGCGCGTGTGAGCGAAGGCCTTGGCTTGGCTGCCGCTGCCAAAACCAATGTGCTGGATGTGGCCAACAGCGGCAACATCGCGACAGCAGCGTCTGGTTATAAAACCGGCTACACCTTTGGTGGTGCGACCAAGAACATCAGCAGCATTGACATTGCAGCCAGCACCGGCGTGATCACCATCACCACCACAGCGGCAGCGGGTGGTGGCAGCTTGTTGTTGGTTCCGTTCACGAAGAGCGGCACGACAGATTCAGCATTGCCAGCGCCGACAGCCACCAGCGTGACGATTGATGGTGCGGTGCAATGGAAGTGCATGGCCAAAGGTGCGGATGCGTTTGTGGGCGTTTCGGTGCCCACCGATGCATTGGATAAAAAGTACGTGCCCAGCGACTGCAAATAAGTAGCCACTTCACACCTTCAAGGCGCCTTCGGGCGCCTTTGTTTTGGCCCGCCGATTTGAACCGTAGGTGATGGAAAATCTGGGCATGCATTCTTCCTCCCAACAAAGCATCCTCACGCGCAATCTCATTTTGGTGTTGTGCGTGGCTTTGCCGTGGCTCAATCCATTTGCCAGCAGTCCATCGACCTCGGTCATTCCGCTGTTGGTGAGCTGGATGATGGCTGCCTGCGCCTTGCTGGCCGTGGTGGAGCTGCCGCTGGCCAAGCCGCGTTGGACGCGCGCAGAAGTGGCCGTGTGCGGCGTGTTGTTGGCTTGCTTGGCTGCATCCTTGGTGTGGGTGCCTCAGGTGGTGGACCACGGCTTGACGATGGGCTTGGTAGCTTCGCTCATGTGCGTGTGGCTCATGGCCGCGGTGGGACGACGTGCCGCAGCGGACGAAGACTTGCTGCGTTGGCTGGTGGCAGGCTTGTTGGCGGCAGCAGTCATCAGTGCCGTGTTGGGCGTGTTGCAGTATCTGAGCTTGGCCCGCGAGTTGTCGCCCTGGGTGAACCAGCCGTTGAAGGGCGATGCCTTTGCCAACTTGCGGCAACGCAACCAGTTTGCATCGCTCACCAGCTTAGGCCTTGTGGCTTTGTTGGGGTGGGTGGCGGCCCGCGCAAAAGCACAAGCCATGACGCGAGGTTGTTGGGCATTCGCTTTTGTGTTGCTCAATGTGTTGGCCGCTGGCGTGGCGTGCTCGGTGTCACGCACGGGCGCTGTGCAATGGGCGCTTGTGGGCGTGCTGATGGCGGTGTGGAGCTGGCGCAGCGCCAAAAGTGAAGCGGCGCAGCTCAAGGGCTTGGTGTGGCTAGCTTTGGCCGCGCCTGTGCTGGTGGCTGCTTGGTCCGTCATCATGCCTTGGTTTGCTTTGCAAACCACCGGCGAATGGGGCGCAAGCATGATCTTGCGTGTCACTGGCCAAGCGCAAGACTACGCCGCGTGCGGTGGCCGCCGTGTGTTGTGGGCCAATGTGCTCGCGCTGATTGCGCAGCACCCGTGGTTGGGCTGGGGTTGGGGTGAAACTGATTACGCGCATTTCATGACGGGCTACAACAGCCTGCGTTTTTGCGACATGCTCGACAACGCCCACGACTTTCCGCTGCACTTGGCCCTCGAATTTGGCGTGCCATTTGCAGTGGCTGTGATGGGTATGGTTGGCGTGTGGGTACTGCGCCGCGCACCTTGGCGTGAGCAAGATGCATGGCGCGTGATGGCGTGGTGCCTGCTGCTGGTGCTCGGCTTGCACAGCCTGTTGGAATACCCGCTGTGGTACGGTCCCTTCCAAATGACCTTGGGGCTAGCCGTTGGCTTGCTGTGGGCAGAGCACAACGCGCCCACAGCGCAAATGCGTCAAGAAGGCCCTATGCTGGTCGCAGCCTTGCTGTTTATCGGCTGCTTATATGCCGCGTGGGATTTCAACCGCGTCGGCCAAATTTACCGACAAGCCGCCTTGCGTGATGCGGCTTACCGCGACAACCCCTTGCACCACGCCAAGCAATCGTGGCTCTTTAAAAATCAAGCCGACTTTGCCGAGCTGACCACACAAACCGTTACGGCTGACAACGCCGCAGTCCTGTATCCCCAAGCACTGCGCGTGATGCACTACTCGCCCGAAGCGCGTGTGGTGCAGCGGGCGATTGAGAGTGGCAAATTGCTAGGCCACGACCAACAAGCTCAAGTTTTGACAGAGCGCCTAGAAGACGTGAAGCAAAATACACCGCGCTAAACTCATTCGCAACATGACCCAAACTCACGCCACTCTTTCAGCCATCGTCATCACGCGCAACGAAGCGCATAACTTGCACGACTGCTTGCAGTCCATGCACGGCTTGGTGGATGAAATCATCGTGGTCGATAGCCAAAGTACCGACAGCACGGTAGCCATTGCGCAGCAACACGGTGCCAAAGTGTCGCAGCCTGCTGATTGGCCTGGCTTTGGCCCGCAGAAAAACCGAGCCCTCGATTTGGCCACGTGCGATTGGGTGTTTTCCATCGACGCGGATGAGCGGGTCACGCCAGAGTTGGCTGAGGAAATTAAGCAGGTGTTGCGAACGAATCAAGACAACGCTTATGAAATACCTCGTTTATCTTGGTACTGTGGTCGATTTATGCAACACAGTGGCTGGCAACCTGACTATGTATTACGCTTGTTCAAACGAGGTAAAGCTAAGTTCACGAATGATTTGGTACATGAACGCTTGTTGGTTGATATGCCAGTTGCAAAATTTAAAGGAATCATGTTGCATTACAGCTTTATGAATTTCAGCCAAGTTTTACAAAAAATCAATGCTTATTCTGAAGCATCTGCCAAACAAGCCTATGCAAAAGGAAAACGTGCTACGGTTTTAACCGCAGTTGGCCATGGTTTCTGGGCATTTTTCAAAACTTACTTTTTAAAAGCAGGGTTTCTTGATGGACAACATGGGTTGGCGTTGGCCATTTCAAATGGCGAGGGTAGCTACTATCGATATTTAAAAATTTGGAGAATCGAACAAGATGCCAAGCATGTTAATTAGTGTGATCGTGGCGACCTATAACCGTCCAGATGCTTTGCGCTTGGTCATTCAGTCTTTGCTAGGCCAAACAGATAGAAACTATGAAATTCTGATTGCAGATGATGGATCAAAACAAGACACCGCAGAGTTGGTGGAGTCATTTCAAGCTACATCAAATATCGCTATTCATCATATTTGGCAAACAGATGATGGCTTTAGATTGTCACGTATTCGAAATTTGGCTACTAAGCAAGCTAAGGGTGAGTACTTGATCTTTCTCGATGGCGATTGCATAGTTCAGCCAGACTTTGTGACTCAACACCGTAAATTGGCGAAGCCACAATACATGGTGACAGGAAGCAGAATTCTTTTAGAAAAGCAGCTTACAGAGCGTCTGTGTACCTCGCAGAATTGGTTATTCGACAAGTTCAAGAGTGAAGCGATTCGCCATCGGTTGAACGGCCAAGTCAACAAAATTTTGCCTCTTTATATAAAGCTTCCATGGGCTTTTTCACGCGGGTATTCTGACTTTGTGTGGCGACGAATTAAGGGTTGCAACTTGGCATGTTGGAAAGCGGATGCCGAATCAATCCACGGTTTTGACGAAGAAATGGTTGGATGGGGTCATGAAGATGCCGACTTTGTTTTTCGTTTGCACCAACAGGGTGTGCGTAGAACATCGGGCGCTTGGGCTACAGAAGTGCTTCATCTTTGGCACAAAATGGCTGATAAGGCTACTGCCGAGAAGAACGCAGAAATTGTGAGAGCCAAAATTTTGGCGAAAAGGACGATTGCGTAATTACACGGTAGCCACATAACTACCCGACTTACCGCCATACTTTTCAAGCAATTACACATCCGTGTATCGTCATGAGGCTTCTCGAATGGGGGCCATGGTTTGGCGCTTTCCATTTCGAATGCTGAAACCAGTTACTACAGATATTTGAAGCTGTAGCAGATGGAATCTAAGATAAATGCGTAAGAGTTGACATCTTCGTATAATATTACCCGAGTTCTAATTTTACGAGTAATATGATTTATCGCAAAGACATTGATGGGTTGCGAGCTATTGCCATCATCCCAGTTTTTCTTTTCCATGCTTTCCCAAAACTAATCCCCGGCGGTTTTGTTGGTGTTGATATCTTCTTTGTTATCTCTGGTTATCTTATTTCGCTGGCAATATTCGAAGGCATAGATAATAAAAATTTTAGTTTTAGAGATTTTTATGCACGTCGTACGCGTCGTATATTTCCTGCGTTGATATTAACTTTGGGTACAGTTTATTTGGCAGGTTATTGGATTTTATTACCTAATGAGTTTACGCGACTAGGTAAAAATATTGCTGCAGTAGCGACTTTTACATTAAACTTTTTGTTGCAATATGATATTGGCTATTTTGATGCTGCAGGCGATAGAAATCCAATACTAAATTTATGGTCGTTGTGTATTGAGGAGCAGTTTTATTTCCTCTTTCCAAGCGTATTCTTGATATCTTCAAAACTAAAAATAAATAGACTAGTTGTCATAACTTCTATTGTGATTGGATCTTTCTCATTGAATGTTTCAATGGTTAACGATCAAGCAACTGCAACATTCTTCTCGCCACTTACGAGATTTTGGGAGTTAGCTCTGGGGAGCTTGCTTGCGCACACATTTACAAAAATTTCGTTTTTAGAAACATCAAAAGGAAGTTTTTTTTGCTCTGCCATTGGACTTTGTTTAATAACTGCTGCAATATTTTTAATTGATGAAAATCTGGCTTTCCCAGGTTGGTTTGCGCTTGTCCCGGCAATCGGTGCAACTTTGGTCTTGGCTACCAGGGCTGAAAATAAATGCAGCGATTTGATTTCTAATGACTATATGGTTTGGGTTGGAAAGATAAGTTATCCATTGTATTTGTGGCACTATCCTGTGTTCTCGTATCTAAGAATATATGAGGCAGGCGAGCCTGCGCCAATCGTGATGATAGCTGGTATGGGGCTTTCAATTTTTCTTGCATTTGTGACATACAAATTTGTAGAAAATCCAATTCGATTTGGACGATTCAAGAAAACAGGAGGCCCATGGATTGTTACATCCTTGGTTATCTTGTTATTAGCCATGGGTATAGTCGGTAAGTTAACTCAAGGCAAACGAGGAATTCCTCAACGTATTAATGCTGAATTTTCGACATCCATTGAGCAGAAAGTTGCTAGTTCCTGTCTTACGGTTGACTCACCATCAGATGCGACATGCGTGATCAGTAACATTAATAAGTTACCAACTGTGGTTTTGATTGGCGATAGCCATGCCTCACATTTTGCCGAAGGGTTAGAGGCCTATGTTACAGACCAGGGTGGGAACTTAGCTGTTCTTTCAGGGCCCGGTTGCGTTCCTTATAAAGGACTTCGAACTAGAGCCGTGAAAGGCGATCCGCAAACTTGCGGAGAGGTGGTTGAGTGGATGTATGAATATCTAAATGTCAATCCGCAAATTAAAACAGTAGTTTTGGCAACTAGAGGGCCAATTTCATTGACCGGTAAAATTTACGGTGAGGAAGACGTTGCAGGGAGATATTTAGACAGTGATATGTACCCTGAGGCTCGAAACCAAAAAGAATTATTTATACAAGCACTTGATGCTACGCTGGCCAAGTTGACGTTAGCAGATAAAGATGTTGTTATGATTTTGGATAATCCCGAGTTGGGCTTTAATCCACAATTATGCGAAGACGTGCCGTTATTTAGACAGAAAAAACTAGCATGCTCTATTTCACGGGCTGAAGTGGATGCTAGAAACGATGAATATCGTGAGCTTATGCATAAGATGCAATCAAAGTATTCGAAAGTTGCTTTGGTTGATTCCTTCGAGGCTTTTTGTGACCCTTTGAATTGCTATGCTCGCAAAGACGGAGTGATGATGTACAGGGACAACAATCATTTGACGGCGCACGGATCAAAACAGCTGACACCGTTGTATGCCTTCCAAGTAAAGACTAATTAGCGACGTAACTCCCCGACTTACCGCCGTGCTTCTCAAGAAGTTTGACATTGGTGATTTCCATCCCTCTGTCAACTGCCTTACACATGTCATAAATCGTGAGCAAAGCCACTTGCACAGCGGTGAGCGCCTCCATCTCCACGCCGGTTTGCCCCACGGTTTCCACGGTGGCGGTGCATTGCACGCTGTGTCCGCCTTCATCAATTGAAAACTCGACAGCCACGCGTGTGAGGGCGAGTGGGTGACACAAGGGAATCAAGTCGCTGGTTTTCTTGGCCGCTTGAATTCCCGCAATACGTGCAATGCCCAACACATCTCCCTTCTTGGCGGTGCCGCTTTGAATCAAGGCCAACGTGGCGGGCTGCATGACGATGCGTCCGGTGGCCACGCCCACGCGTTTGGTATGGGCTTTGTCGGCCACATCCACCATGTGGGCTTGGCCTTGCGCGTCAAAGTGTGTGAGTGTGGACATGCTGAAATTTACAACGGGTTAACATGAAAGCCGCATCATACGGCTCATGGCACACATGTTTTCTTCCCTGCTTTCACCGCGCTTGTCACGTCGCTTTGGCGTGCTGGGCGTGTGCGTGGCCTTGTTGTTTCCCGTGGCGCCAGTGCAAGCCCAACGCAGCAACGCACGCTTGCCCAATTTGGGGGATGGGGCCGAAGTGCCACTGGGTGTGGAGCGCCGTTTGGGCGAGAGCATTGCACGCGAAATTTACCGCGACCCCGATTATTTAGACGACCCTGTGCTGGGTGATTACCTGCAATCCATCTGGCAAACCCTGCTGGCCTCTGCGCGTCAGCGCGGCGAGCTCACACCCGAGCTTGAACAACAATTTGCATGGGAAGTTGCGCTGATTCGTGACCGCAGCATCAACGCGTTTGCCTTGCCCGGTGGTTATTTGGGTGTGCATTTGGGATTGATTTCTGCGGTGAGCAGCGCGGACGAATTGGCCTCGGTGCTGGCGCACGAGTTGAGCCACGTCACCCAACGCCACATTGCCCGCATGATTGCGCAGCAAGGTCGCCAAGGACCAATGGTGATGGGCGCCATGATTTTGGGCATGTTGGCCGCCAGTCGTACGCCCAGCGCAAGCGGCATGAGCGCTGCCAACGCCGTGATGGTGGGTGGGCAGGCCGCCGCAATGCAAAGCCAATTGAATTTCTCGCGCGACATGGAGCGCGAGGCCGACCGCGTGGGCTACGGCGTGATGACCGATGCGGGCTACGAGCCCCAAGGTTTTGTCACCATGTTTGAAAAGTTGCAACAGGCCGCACGTTTGAACGACAACGGCTCGTTCCCTTACCTGCGCAGCCACCCCATGACGACTGAGCGCATTTCGGATGCACAAGCCCGTCAGCAGCTCTTGCCTGCGCGCGTTGCCGTGGCCACCACACCCACCCACGCCATGATGTCTGCGCGTGCGCAAGTCTTGGCCAAACCAGGTGTAGATGGCTTGCGCGCCATGGCCGCACAAGCCAACGCGACCACGTTGGCCTCTGCGAATAAAGCCAAACAAACCGGCGTGTTGTACGGCGCGGCGATGGCAGAAATGGGGCAGCGCAACTTTGCCGCAGCCCGTCAACACTTGGTACGTTTACAAGCCGTCACAGGCTTAGATGCGAGTGCCCAGCGGGTGATCCGTTTGTTGTCGGCAGAGCTGGCGTTGACAGGCGGCGATGCGGCACAAGCCGTGGCATTGCTCGAACCCAACAGAGCCACGCCTTTGACCAACCAAGACCGTGCCACACGCATGCAATTGGCGCGCAGCCGCGTGGCCACACAAAAACTAGCACAAGGCAAAGTGGCTGCGAGCGAACTTTCGGTTTGGTTGAACCAGCATCCACGTGATGCATCTGCGTGGTTGATACAAGCCGCAGCGTACGAGCTGCAAGGCGATGGCTTGCGGTCGATTCGCGCACAGGCTGAGGCGCGTGCCATGGAGCTCGATTACGGTGCGGCGGTGGACCGTTTCAAGGCGGCACAATTGCTGGCGCATCAAATGGCCAGCGAAGGCAAGCTGGACCGAGCGGGGCACATGGAAGCGTCGATTGTGGACGCCCGCTTGCGCGAATTAGAGGGGTTGCGGCGGGAACAAGCGCTCGAGCGCGGCATCAATTAACACACCAAACGCTGAGTAGATCAACGAGCCCAGCAGGGCAGAGCCAAAGCCGCGGACCCAGAAGCCTTCCAGCAAGCCAGCGGCGGCCCAAAACATGAACGCGTTGATGACAAATAAGAACAAGCCCAAGGTGAAGAACGTCACGGGCAGTGTCAACACGATCAAGGCGGGGCGCACGATGAGGTTAAAAATGCCCATCACCAAAGCCGCGGCCATGGCCGCGCCAAAGCCTGTGACTTCAACGCCGCTGTAAAGATGCGCCAAAGCCATCAAGGCGGTGGCGTGGAGTACCCAAGTTAAAAGTAGTTTCATTGCGGGGTCAGCATAGCATTCCCGTTATCATCCACCCCCCGACTTTCACCCTGTTTTTTTAGGTAACAGACTCTAACCCGATGGCTGGCATTCACATCACCGACATTGAAGCGGCCATCAACTATTGGCGCGAACAAAAGCCCTCGCCCGATGGCGTCACGCTCGCGCCCGAAATTCGTGCGTTGGCCGAGGTCTATGCCTTGATGGTTTATTACCACCACGAAGAAGCGGCTGAAAAAGGCTTTCCTAAAAAAGCCTACGACGCGTGGTTGGCTTGGTATCGCACCACGCCCGATGCGCCGTGCATTGCCATTTGCTCCACCAGCCAAGGCGACGAAGAGTGCAAAGGTTGCGGCCGTACCTTTGAAGAGGTGCAGTTTTGGCCAGAGATGTCACCGGCCGCCAAGCGCAGCACGTGGCGACGTATCACCATGATTGGCACGTCTTGGCGCTTCAACAAATACGCCGAGCGTGCGTTGGCGTGCGCGTCGGTGGATGTGGGCGACGCACCCAATGACGGTGACGCTCAATCAGACGCCCAAGAAAAAAGCGCACCTTAAGTGCGCTTGGGTTGCGTGTGAGCTTTGTTTATTTCCAACGCTCGCACTCAATCGTGACCGTGTGCGAACCATTGCTCAGCATCAACGCACCCTCTTGAATCGTGGCTTGCAGTTGCATGCTGCGCTCGGCGAGTTGCGCTAACTCTTGCGAGGCGTGGCTGGGGATGCGCCAAATCTCCAAAGCGGTGGGCTTGATGAGTTTGTTTTGCATGGTCTTCCACCACACATCGCCCGAGCTGGCAAATACATACAACACCACTTGATCGGCCTTGCTGCACGCTTTGAGCAGGGGCTTTTCTTCGGGTTGGCCCACTTCAATCCACAGGCGTTTGCGGCCCGTGAAATCGGTCAGCATCACATCGGGTTCGTCGGGATCTGACAGGCCCGCGCCAAACGCCAACACGCCATCGCCGTTGCACACGTCTTGCAGCTGATGGGCTTGCAACGAGAGCGCGACCAAGCGCACCATCATGCGCTCGTCTGTCTCGCTGGGGTGGCGCGCTAGGGTGAGCGCGTGGTCGGCGTAGTAGCCGTGGTCAATGTCCGCGATCTGAACGTTCGCTTTGAAGATGGTGGATTTGATGGCCATGAAGTGCGTCCCTCGTCGTCGCGGGTTAAACGCGGCGCGCGAGTTCGGCAGCCTTGCCCACGTAGCTGGCGGGTGTCATGGCGAGCAAGCGGTCTTTCTCGGGCTGTGGAATGGCTAGCGCTTGAATGACCTTGTGCATGTCTTCGGGGCGCACCACTTTGCCGCGCGTGGCTTCTTTCAAATGCTCGTACGCACCTTGCACGGCGTAGCGACGCATGACGGTTTGAATGGGCTCGGCCAACACTTCCCAAGCCGCATCCAAATCAGCGGCCAAGGCTTCTTCATTCAGTTCAAGTTTGTTCAAGCCCACGCTCAACGATTGGTAGGCCAAAGCGGCATAGCCCAGTGCCACGCCCATGTTGCGCAACACGGTCGAGTCGGTCAGGTCACGCTGCCAGCGGCTGATGGGGAGCTTCTCGCTCAGGTGTTTGAGCACGGCGTTGGCCAGCCCCAAATTGCCTTCTGCATTTTCAAAGTCAATCGGGTTGACCTTGTGCGGCATGGTGGACGAGCCAATTTCGCCAGCCTTCAAACGTTGCTTGAAGTAGCCCAACGACACATAGCCCCACACGTCGCGCGACCAGTCGATCAGGATGGTGTTGGCACGTGCCACAGCGTCAAACAACTCGGCCATGTAGTCGTGGTGTTCGATTTGAATGCTGTAGGGCTGGAAGGTCAGGCCCAAGCCCAAAGGCGCCGGTGTTTCCACCACTTTGCGGCTGAAGGCTTCCCAGTCAAAGTCGGGCCAAGCCGAGAGGTGGGCGTTGTAGTTGCCCACAGCGCCGTTCATTTTGGCCATGATGTGCACGCCGGCAATGCGCTCGCGCACTTGCTTCAAACGCATCACCACGTTGGCCACTTCTTTGCCCACGGTGGTGGGGCTGGCGGTTTGGCCGTGGGTGCGGCTGAGCATGGGCACGTCGGCGTAGGCGTGGGCCATCTCGCGCAGCTTGGCAATCAAACCATCGAGGCCCGGCAAAATCACTTCGTCGCGGCCCGCTTGCAGTTGCAGCGCGTGGCTGGTGTTGTTGATGTCTTCGCTGGTGCAGGCAAAGTGCACAAACTCCGCAGCTGCTTCAAGTTCGGCGTGGCCTTTGAATTTCTTTTTGATCCAGTACTCCACGGCCTTCACGTCGTGGTTGGTGACCTTCTCTTCGTCTTTGATCGCCAGTGCGTCTTCGGTGCTGAAGTTCGCCACCAAGCCCAGCAAATAAGCGCGAGACTCGGCGCTCAGCGGTTTGAACTCTGCAAAGCCTGCATCGCTCAAGGCGATGAACCACGCAATCTCCACTTGCACGCGGCGGTGCATATAGCCTTGCTCGCTCATCAAGGGGCGAAGGGCGGCGACTTTGCCAGCATAGCGGCCATCGAGCGGCGACAAAGCGGTAACTTGGGAAACGGCGGAAGGTGTGGGGTTGGTATTGCTCATGCCCCAATTTTAGGTGGTCGCCCTAGGGCAGATGTATACGCCTGCCTAGATAAAATGTGGCTTCAACAAATGAGTGAAATCGTATGAAACTGATTGGTTCGACCACCAGCCCCTATGTGCGCAAAGTGCGCATCGTCATGGCCGAGAAAAAACTGGACTACCAGTTTGTGCTCGAAGACGTCTGGTCGGCAGACACGCAAATTGCGGCGTCTAACCCTTTGGGCAAAGTCCCCTGCCTCGTCATGGAAGGTGGCGAGGCTTTGTTTGACTCGCGCGTGATTGTGGAATACGTGGACACGCTCTCCCCTGTGGGCAAACTCATTCCCAGCAGCGGCCGCGAACGTGCCGAAGTGAAAACGTGGGAAGCCTTGGCCGACGGTCTGCTAGACGCCGCGCTGTTGGCCCGCATGGAAGCCGTGTGGCCGCACCGCAAAGACAGCGAGCGCTGCCAAGCGTGGATTGACCGCCAAATGGAAAAAATCGACAACAGCTTGCGTGCGATGGACCGGGCCTTGGCCGAGCGCAGCCACTGCGTGGGCATTCATTTGAGCTTGGCCGATATTGCGGTGGCCGTGGCCGTGGGGTATTTGGATTTCCGTTTCCCTCAAATCGACTGGCGCACGCAGCACCCCAACTTGGGCGCGTTGTACGAGCGCTTGGCGCAGCGTCAGAGCTTCAAAGACACCTTGCCTGTTTGAGTCGCACCTAACTAGGCACGTTCAACTGTTTGCGCGTTGTTTGAGCCAGCGCATCAAGCTGCCCAGCACGAGGGTGTTCAGGCGTTTGTCTGAAATGTGCGCCAAGATCTTTTCAACATAGTGGCGTGCGCCACCGGCCACCGTGTACCACTGCGGGCGGTTGTTGACTTGAATCAGTCCGTGGTTGTGGCAAAACCGAATCATGGTGGCCCTTGCAAGCTTTCAAACAACGCAATCAAGCCCGGATAGGTGCGTTCGTTGTAGACCAAAAAGCCCGTGTCTACGCCGTGTGTTTGCAAGCCCGTGGGCGTGGGCAAGGTCACGTCGACGGTGTGGGTGTGGCCGCCAAAGTAGTCACCCGCTTCAAACAGCGTGAGGTCAGCGTGCCCCTGCAAATGGTGCGCGGCAGAGAGGCCCGAAATCCCAGAGCCCACGATGGCGATGCGCGGCGTCATTGCGCAGCACCTTGAGGCGCGGTCTGTTTTTTGTCCAACTGTTTTTCAATCTCGCGCACAAAACTTTTGTCTTGTGGCCCGGTCATGCTGCTGAAGCTGGTGATGTCTTTGCCATCTCGGCTGATGACGTATTTGTAAAAGTTCCACTTCGGTGTGGTGCCCGTTTGCTCGGCCAGTTGTTTGAACAAAGGCAAGGCATCGTTGCCGCGCACCGTGGTTTTGACAAACATGGGGAACTTCACGCCAAAGGTGTTTTCGCAAAAGTCGGCAATCTTGGCGTTGCTGTCGGGCTCTTGCGAGAAGTCGTTGCTTGGAAAACCCAGCACCACCAAGCCACGGTCTTTGTATTTGGCATACAAGGCTTCGAGGCCTTTGTATTGCGGCGTGAAGCCGCAAAAGCTGGCTGTGTTCACGACAACCACCACTTGACCCGCGTATTGGCACAGGGGTTGTGGCTTTTCGTCTTGCAGTCGCTGCACCGTGTGTTGCAGGATGCGAGGGCATGCCGTGGAGGGCGCAGGGCCCGTTTCTTGTGCGCTGTGCGCCAAGGAAAGGTGGCTCAGTAAAAAGGCCAAGAGATAAACAAAACGGTGTGCCACGTAAAACCCTTCTCAAATGGGGGACAATCATGGCTGACAAATCCATTTCTGTCTAGGACAGAAATATTCTCCATGTTCACCAGCGGGGATTTCAATTTATGAATTCACGAGACGACCATTCGCAAATGACCTTGTCGATTGCAGCCGTTGAACGCGACACCGGCATTGGCAAAGACACCCTGCGCGTGTGGGAGCGCCGCTATGGCTTCCCCATGCCGGGTCGTGATGCGAATGACGAGCGCACCTACCCCATGGCGCAAGTGGAAAAGCTCCGCGTGATCAAACGCTTGATGGATCAAGGCCATCGCCCAGGCCGCATCGTGGCGCAGTCAATGGAGGCGTTGCAGCACCTCAGCCGAGGCGAGGCATCGTTGCAGACGCGCCATGCGGCAGAGGCGGTGGCTACGCACGCGCTGTTGAGCCCTTACATCCAAATGCTGCAAACGCAAGACCACGAGGGTCTACGCCGTGAGTTGCTGAAAACTTTGTCGCAAGAAGGGCTGACGCGGCTTGTGACGGATGTGGTGGCACCGCTCACCAGCATGGTGGGTGATGCGTGGGCGCGGGGTGATCTGGCGGTGCATGAAGAGCATCTGTACACCGAATGCGTGGGCAGCTTGTTGCGGCAAGCCATCGTGTCTATTCCGAAGGCCGCCAGTGGTGGCGAGCCCGTGGTGCTCTTGACCACGTTCCCGCAAGAGGCGCACGGTTTGGGGCTGTTGATGGTTGAAAGTCTGCTGACCTTACAAGGCTGTCGTTGTGTGTCCTTGGGCACGCAAACGCCGGTGCGTGACATTGCCCAAGCTGCCATTGCGCACAGTGTGGATGTGGTGGCGTTGAGCTTCAGTGTGAACATGAACACCAACCATGTGGTGGATGGCTTGGTGGAGTTGAACTTGTTGCTGCCAGCCGCCATCGGGGTGTGGGCCGGTGGCGCAGCGCCGGCATTGCGTCGCCGCCAAATTGAGCGTGTGTTGGTCATGCACGATTTGCACGCCATCACCGACGCCGTGAACCACTGGCGTCAGCAAAAAACCAAAGCAGAAAAGCAAGCCAACGGCTGGTCTTGATGTGCGCCGTGCAAGGCGTGGTGCACGCCTAAAATTGCGCCACCATGACAGACACCACTTTGCTTCCTCCCGTTTTTCTTTCTAAGCTCGCCTCTCGCCAAGATGCCGTGCAACGCATGGCCAGCTTGCGGGCCTTGGGGCCGGTGGTGTTCACCAATGGTGTGTTTGATGTGCTGCACCGTGGCCATGCCTCGTATTTGGCGCAGGCTCGCAGTTTGGGTGGCAGTTTGGTGGTCGCGCTCAACAGCGATGCCTCTGCGCGCCGCTTGGGCAAAGGCCCAGACCGCCCGCTGAACAACGAACTCGACCGTGCGGCCTTGATGGCCGCCCTCGAGTCAGTGAGTTTGGTGACGTGGTTTGACGAAGACACGCCGCTGGAGCTCATCACCGAGTTGCGCCCCGATGTGTTGGTCAAGGGCGGCGATTACGACATGAGCAAACTGGCCGAAACGCAAGTGGTGTTGGCCTACGGTGGCCGCGCCCAAGCCATTCCATTTGTCGACGGGTACTCCACCACCG
>Ga0228703_1001399_pt1 | contig 14831 bp, 5 predicted proteins | sample McNCre217_Aug_MG_3_FD_178020 | JGI IMG/M metagenome (GOLD analysis project Ga0228703, IMG submission 178020) | Freshwater microbial communities from McNutts Creek, Athens, Georgia, United States - 29-17_Aug_MG | ecosystem: Environmental > Aquatic > Freshwater > Creek | place: USA: Georgia... | reverse complement strand
TTCAAATCGGGACACCGTCATAAATCGACTTTCTGGTGGTCAACGCAAACGTGCATCGGTGGCGTTGGAGCTGCTCACCGAACCGTCGCTTCTGATTCTGGATGAACCCACAAGCGGGCTTGACCCCGCTATGGATCGTCAGGTTATGAAAACCTTGCGGGAACTCGCCGTTGATGATCGAGCGGTTCTGGTGGTAACCCACTCTGTGGCACAGCTTGACCTTTGCGACGACGTTCTGGTTTTGGCGCCGGGTGGTATGCCCGCCTACTACGGGCCACCGCGTGGAATTGCCGCCTATTTTGGAACCACCGACTGGGCGGACATTTTCGCCCTGATCAAGGAAGATCCTGCTGCAGCCTACGAACGTTACCTGAAACATAATCCGAAATCGGTACAAGCGCCTGACGAGGTTGCCAGCGACTCGTTCTCGGCCAAGAAGGTTTCGGCTCCGTGGCTTAGCCAATTCTTAACGATGTGTGCCAGGCAGGTGAGTTTAGTTTTTGCAGACATCGGTTACCTGTTGTTCTTACTGCTTCTTCCAGTCATCGTTGGGTTGCTGATTCTGGTTGTCCCAGGTCAGGCCGGGTTATCGGCTGCATCAAATACTTCACCCGCTGAGCCTAGCCAGCTCTTAGCTATGTTGGTGATTGGTTCAGCGTTCATGGGCGCCTCGATTTCGATTCGCGATTTGGTTGGTGAGCGTCCCATTTATTTGCGTGAAAGAGCCGTTGGACTCTCGATTTCGGCTTATCTTGGTTCGAAGCTTTTGGTTTTTGGTTTGTTTTCCTGGTTTATGGCTGGCATTCTCACCTATGTCACACTTCTGGCCAAGCCAGCGCCAATCCAGTCGGTCTTTTTTGACTCACCGGCATTAGAGCTATTTGTTTCCCTCGGTCTCACGGCCATGGCATCTTTGGTCACCGGTTTGCTTTTGTCTTCACTGGTCAAGTCGAGTGAACAAGTCATGCCGCTGTTTGTTGTTTTCATCATGGCCCAGCTGGTTTTGAACGGCGGGCTTCTGCAGATCAATGCGGGCAGCTTCATCGACTCGCTTTCGATTGGCGTCATTGCACGCTGGGGGTTTGCCATGGCCGCCAGTTCAACAAACCTGGCAGGCATTTCTCCGAGCCTCGACGAAGACAAACTTTGGGTGCACGATCTAGCCACCTGGGCAACTTCCGGAGCGTTCCTGCTAGGTACGGCAATCGTTCTAACCACACTCACGAGGCTTCGACTTGAGGGGAAGTACGACCGATGATCGATAATCGCGGCATGTCACCAGCACAGGCTAAGGCTCTGGCAAGCGACCCAAAAACTTCGCCCGGTGTTCTAACGCGTCTTGCAAATGGCTATCCCGACGTTTGGCCAGAACTGCTTGCCAACCCTTCGCTGCCTGCTGATGTTCGTGCTTGGATTACAAAATCCTTGACCGAACCCGTTCAAGAGATATCGGTGCCTAAAGTCGCGGCACCTCCAAAGTCCACCAAAGAAAAATCGCGTGGACGTCGTCGTCACGGACGTTTTGTTAGGACTTTGGCAATTCTGTTTGTGCCGATTTTGTCGATAGTTGGTCTTACCCAGTTGGTTGGATACCTGGTTGATCACCGCCCAGTTCTGGGTGTCGTGACCATGCAAAACCTCACCGGAATAGACGCAAACCATGCCTGGACATTTGGGTTACAGTCTGAAGGTTCGGCAGAGTGCACTCAGTATGAAATCGGCACTGCAAGCCAGGGTGAAGTGGTGGTTCTAACGCAGAACGACATTGGTAACGAGAAGTGCAGAAGTCAGACGAATATCCCGAGCACCTTGGAGCTCGTGAACCTGAATACCGGCCAGGCAATTTGGAAGGTTGATTTGGCTGGCGAACTCGACTGGACCGAGAAGTGGCACAAGCAGCTCATTGAAGTTCCTGGGTTGAACGAGGTTTTGGTTAAGTTCACCGATGTGAATGGTTCGGACGCCGGTGGCAATACCAAGTCGATTGACAAAAATGACGACCGCAAAATGAAAACGATTGTTCCCTACAACCGTTTGAATGGTCGCATCACCGATCCGGTGATCGCCAAAAGTAACTCTCAGCCCATCATGCAGGCTCCGGTGCTTCAGGTTCTAGCCATCCCGGGTAACTTGCGTTCGGTCTTGGTTATGACCAACGGCGCTAAGAAAGATTTCCGATACGCAAGGTATCGTTCCAAGCGTTTCAGTTCTCCGAGGTGGAGCGTTGAGTCTGACCTTCGTCCCGTTGGTGGTTCACCAATCGTTGGCAACAAGTTGGTGTTGGGGCGTGCTGAGGGAGACCTACCTTCCGCTATTAGCCTGAATACTGGCCGATTTGTTGGGTGGAACGGTCACGCCGGCGTGAAGCTTTACCAAATTGCCGGTCATCCAATCGAGGTCATCGGTGACGGGGTATCCGAAAAGGCTACAAACCTTGCGTCACAGGGTGGCCTGAACGGCCATGACGTAACTATTAACGGCATTGATGCTAACGGTAATCTCAAGTGGACTCTTGATACCAAGGGTTATGCCATCAGTCGCGATGACAGCCGAACCTCTCCGTATAACCGCTCTTGGTACACCCGCCTCTTTGCTCTTGACGGCAAGTACAACCAATTCGTTTCTCTGGTCGATCCCAAAACCGGCGCCACCTCCTGGCGTACCAAAATTTCAGAGCAACGATTTGAAATTTCCCGCACCACCTCCGGCAACCGGGTTGCAGTTTTTCTCTACAAAAAATACAAACTAGATACTAAAAACTTTTCGATGCTTGATTTGAGTTCGGGCACCGAATCGCCGTCGATTGCTATTGCCGGTAAACAGGTTCGCGTTGATGGAGCCACATCAGATTTCTCAATCCTGGTTGACGAACCAGAACGCAGCAAAATAATTAAAGATGCCGAAGCGGGAAAGGTTGCATCGCTCGATCGAGCAGACAATTCTGACAAAACTCGAATTTGCGTTCAAGGGGTTTCAAACCCAACCTCAACCATCACTTGGAAGTTCGTATGTAATGGCAACATGCATGCCCTTCGAGCCGGGGGTGCTTGGCTGATGCTTGATCTAACTCCTGGTCGTGAAGAATTTTGGCCGATGAAAGCTGGTGAATAATGGCTAACCGTCTACCGATCATGCCTCCGGAAATTTCCGGCCTAAATTACATTGCCCCGCTTGGTAGAGGTGGTTTCGCGGATGTTTTTCTTTACAAACAAAACATGCCAAGTCGTGAAGTTGCTGTGAAGGTTTTTGTAAAAAAGTTCCAGTCAAACTCTGCATCGGCTGCCGCGTTTCTGGCAGAAGCTAATAACCTTGCAAAGCTTGGCGCTCACCCAAACATCGTGAACATCTGGGACGCCAACATTTCGCGTGAGGGTAACTCCTACATTTCTATGGAGTATTGCCCAAATTCGCTGGGTAAAGACTGGCGTTCCAAGCCGCTGCCACTTAGCGAGGTTTTAGACATTGGTGTTCAAATTGCCTGTGCGCTAGAAACCGTTCACCGTGCTGGCTTATTGCACCGAGACATCAAACCGTCCAACATTTTGGTGAACGCTTTTGGTACCCCTGTGCTTTCAGACTTCGGTATTGCTGGAGAGATTTCGGCTACCGAAACGTCGGATCAAATCGCGATGTCGCTGCCTTGGAGCGCCCCGGAAGTTGTGAACATGCAGACTTTAGGTACTGTGGCTTCCGATGTTTGGTCGCTCGGTGCCACTCTGTATTCGCTATTGGCTGGGCGCACCCCATTTGAGGTTGAGAATCCGAAGCTCAATGAAAGTGACAAATTAAAATCGCGCATCGTGAAAGCAATTTACACTCCGATTGCCTCGGGCGGAATGCCAATTATGGTTGAAGAGGTTTTGAACAAATCCATGGCGAGAAACCCGAACGATCGTTACGGTTCCATGCAGGAGTTCGCAATGGCGTTAAATGAGGTGCAGTCGGCCTTGCAGTTCATGGTCACGCGTCTCAGTATCCCGGTGAAGCCGCTAGGTGTCGACGAGGCCACCGAGAAGTATCCTTGCGGCCATCCGAAACTCAATACCGCTGGCTTGGACATTGGTGTTTATGTTGAGCCAAAGACAAAAAGGCGTGGCGCCAAGACGGTGGAGTTAGCTTCTGACCAGTGCCCTCGATGTGCGACTGCAGGTGCCTTCGTCCCCGCCAAAAAGGGTTTTAAGGTGAGTCCTTTAACATTGATGGTTGGCGGTGCAGTGATTTTGGGATTTGCCGTCACTGTTTTTATTTTGAAGGCAACCGGGGGACTATAACTTGAGCTTCATTCGCGGTTCACGCTCAACACGGTTGCCAAGCGGCCGTGTTTTGCAGTTCACCGCGATTATTGCGCTCATCGCGTTGATCGTTGGTTTGGCAATCAACTACGACGGCTTCGATGTAAAAAATGTAAATCTCACCAACCACAACATCTGGATTTTGCAAAAAGTAGATCCAAAGAAGAAAAATCAAGACGACGGCCGGTATGCGCGTGTAAACACGCAGGTAAACGAGCTCGGACTCAAGAATATCGTGAAGAAACCGGCTGATCTCTTGCAGAGTTCATTTGGTTCTTTGCTTTTCAATAAGGATCCGTCTTTTATTAACATCACCTCAACCCAGCCTGTCGATTTCACAGCCGATACCGAAGGCGTGATTAGCCTTGCGTCGGCCGCAATTGCATCGGATATCGGGGGTTCGGTAGCAGCCATCGTGGACTCCTCGCGAGTGCTCAGGGTATCCAGCTTCGACGGAACTGTTTTCCCGGCACCTTCCGAAGTTCGGGTGCCGAAAGGGGTTTCAAAAAGCTACGGTTTCGATTCGGTAGCCGTTGGCGAAGACGGCTCAGTTTTCACATTCTCAACATCCGACGCCACAGTTCGCAGATACGATGTTCAGACTCAGGAGTGGACGAACCTAAAGGATATTGTCACAGCACCGGGTTCCGGAACTTTCCAGATGGCAGTAATCGGCTCTCGGTGGGCTTTGCTAAACATTGAATCATCGAAGCTCTGGGTCCAGGGCGCTAGCGATTCGGTTTCGGTTGCGAACGGTTCCTACCTACAAAAATCCGGAGCCGGCAAAAACGTCTACCTCGCCTCGCTTGCCGGTCTCGACGTTTTCGATGTGGGCTCGCGTCAGTTGAGCACCGCGCAGGAAGTTGTTGGTGCTCTGGAAACCTCACGGCCAATTCAGTTTGGAAATTCGGTTTTTGCAGCCTGGCTCGCTGCCGACCGGGGATGGTTTTTTAACACCAGTGTTGGCTCACTCCAGGATCTTCCTTACAACGACAAAACGTTGGATTCCCAACAACTACAAAAACCCACAACCGATTTAAACCTGGTGACCAACGGTGAATCGGCTGTAGTTAATGAAACCTACAGCGGTTGGGCTTGGTCGCTTCCAACGGGAGAACTTATTTCAGGTAGTCAAAACTGGGACGGCGACCCTCCGCCGGTAAAAAACTGCGACACGGATTGTCCGCCACCAGACCAGATGCCACCGCGTCCTACCGATGACAACTTTGGCGTTCGAGCTGGTCAACTTATTTCGTTACCGGTTCTCATAAATGACAGTGACACCAACTTTGGCGACATAATCACGATTGAACCAGATTCGGTAAAGGGGCTCGACCCAAACTTCGGTGAAGTGCGCGTTAGCTCGAATCAGCAGATGCTGGTGGTGGCGGTGAAGCCCAACGCTTCCGGCACCAAGACTTTCAGTTATCAGATTTCGGATGGGGTTTCGCCGAAACCGTCTCGGGCTGCCAAGGTCACCTTGCATGTTGTGGCTGATTCCAAGAACTCGGCTCCCGGCTGGTGTACCGATGTGATTCCAACCTGTATTCAAGAACTTCCAGATGTCAAGGTGGAACCAGGCTCCGAAGTGACCGTTCCTTTCCTCGACGCCTGGGTAGATCCAGACGGGGATCGTTTCTTCATTTCAAGTGCCACCGTTGTTTCGGGTGAAGGTAATCTTGCCTTTTCTTCGTCTGGTGATTTGGTCTATCAAAACGAGAATGCTGGCAGTAAGAAGTCGTTTGATGTTTCGGCCAAAGTTGTTGTTTCAGATGTAAAGGGCGCAAAAGTCACCAAGGGGCTCACCATCCACGTGGCTCCAAAGACTGGTTCTGTGCTAAGTGTTCCAGTTTTGGTTTCTGAAACAGATGCACCTTTTACGGTCGATTTCTCAAAGTTTGTTACCGGTTCTACGGGGCAGATTGCCATTGCGGTTTTGGTTGCAAATGAAGCCAACAAGAATTCCGGCCTCACGATTGAACAATTAGATGATTCAAAGGCGAAACTTTTTTCTAACAAAGTTGGCCCAGCAATTCTCGATCTAACCGTGAATGACTCCAACGGCGCAAAATTGTCCACCACGGTTCGTGTGAATTTTGTGGACAACGCTCAGGCAGAGTTGGCAACCTCGCCGATAACCGCACTGGTCAGCCCGGGGCTCGACTCCTCAATTGACCTATTTTCTGCAGCGCACAACCCAGCTCATCGCGCTTTGGTGCTCAGTAACATCAGCGTCAGCCCGAGTGCGGGCGGTTCCATTTCCGCAGACAAAATCAAGGGTGGTTTTGTTCGTGTTCGAGGGCGTACTGCGCAGGATGCGTCTGGGTTTGTCGGCGTTGTAAATTACAAAATTTCTGACGGTTCTGGCGACCCGAAATATGCAGCTATCGGTCAAATTTTTGTCTATGAGATGCCCGATCCTGATTCCAAGCCACCGGTAGCCAGGCGAGACACCGTGGTGGTTAGGGCCGGCCAGACTGCCTCGGTAGACGTACTTGCGAACGATTTAGGTAACCCAGGCGTGCCTCTGGTCATCGACTCAAAATCTTTGAAACAGGACCCTAAAGATTCCTGCATCAAGGGCGGTTTGGTGTTTGCGGGCGGCGGAAAAGTTAGAGTCGTGGCTCCGATGCAGCCTGGGCTTTACACCTGTAGTTACTCTATTTATCCGGTCAGCAACCCACTGGTGAAGTCGTTGGCAACTCTGGCTATCCGAGTAAAGCCTGCTGACGATTCAAACCAGGCGCCAGCACCTCAACTTATTTACGCTCGGGTGCGTGCCGGGGAAACGGTGAACATTCCGGTTCCGGTGGTCGGGGTCGACCCAGATGGCGATCAGGTAACCATCCACAGCATCTCGGGAGTTTCCGGAGAAAAAGGTGCCGCCTACATAAACCCAGACGCCACCTCGCTCGAATATTCGGCTGTTGCTTCGGCTAAAGGCCAAGACTCTTTTAGTTACACCTTGATCGACAGCAAGGGTATGGTCTCGGAAACCGCTCTGGTCAAGGTTGCCATCATCGCAACTGAACCAGACACGGCGCCGGTAACCATGAACGACTATGCCGAAGTTTTGGTGGGTGAAAACTCCAAGGTAGTTCTAGACCCGGTTTCCAACGATTTTGATCCGCAACCCGATGTGAAAAATCCGATTTCCCTTGTAGAGGGTTCGGTGAAACCAGATGTTCCAAATAGCTCGAAATTTTTCGAACTCTGGTCCAAGAAACTTATTTCGATAAAAGGAAATCGAGTTACGGTGGCTGCTGGCACCGAAGCCATGACCATGCGATTTGTGTATCGAGCCAAGAGCTCAAGCGGTAGCGAGTCTGTTGGTTACATCACGGTTAAAGTAACCAACGACGCAATCGATGATGCTCCAGATGTGACCGATACCTTTGTTACCCAAGCGCAGCAGCGTGACTTGCTAACCACCTCGGGTATCGATGTCGTCTCAGACAAAATCCTGTGGACTTCGGGTGATGTGAACAAATTGACTCTTTCAATTTGGGGTGGGCTTGATGGTTTTAAGGTTCTCTCAAATAGCTCGCTGACCTCCGCCGTAATACCAGAAAACGCTGGGCTGGTGATCTTCAAGGTTTCTGGAACAAATTTCTACGGCAAGGAAGTTGAAAGTTATGGCTTCATGCACCTTCCCGGACTAACCCCCAAAATCACATTTGACCCAGCGGCGTCTCGAGTTGTGGTTCAAGAAAACGCATCGGCAACGTTCGACATCGCTAAGGCCGTGAACCTGCCCGGGCAAATCACGGTTGGCAAGGTCTTTGCTCACGGTCTTCGAGATAATGCAAAATGCAAGGTTCTCACCGGAACCGAAATCGAATATTCTGCCGGAAGTGGAGCTCCTTGGACTGACTTCTGTGACGTGCAAGTGAAGGTGACCGGTTCCGAAGATACCTTTACCACCATCATGGTGCCGATCAAGATTTTGCCCAATAACCCGGAACCAATCATGCTCGGACGCCAACTAACGGTTATTCCAGGTGAAGAAAATCTTCAAACCACCGACCTAAAGACGATGACTACCTGGGAAGGCAAGAGCGAGGCCGATAAAGATTCACTTCAATACTCAATTGAGGGTGGTAACGACCTATTCAAGATTTCTAAGTCTGGCTCGGTTGTTTCGATAATTGCCTATGGAAGTGCACCGGTTGGTGCCACTCGTAAAGTAAAAGTTGCGATTACGAACCACCCGAAAACCACACCGGTGTACCTCGTGCTTGTGGTGGGTCAGCTTCCAAACAACCTTCCCGTTGGTGCAACCATGACTCTTGAGTGCAGTGTAAATGACAGCGTTGCATCTTGTCAGAAGAGCGGTTCTGACCTAAACAACGGCTCGGGTGCTTACAACCCGTTCCCCGAGGTGCCGCTGAAGTATGCGCCATTCGGCTACTCGACCGGGCCGGTCAACTACGCCGCCGGAAATGACGTTACCTGTGGTGATGTAAAGCTACGCGCCAGTGCTGATTCCATTACCGCGAAGTGGAGCCAAGTCGACGGTAAAAAGGCTGCGGGTGCTAAATGCACGATTACCTACCGAGTACTAGACAAGACAGGAAGGCTCGGCACCGGTGTCTTGGAATTCTCATTCAAGGGCGTTCCAGGAGCCGTGCGATCGGTTTCGCAGGTTGCTTACAGCGCCAGCACCGTAACACTTCAGATCGTTCCTCCCACTAGTTCTTACCCCGCGGTTGACAGCTTTCAAGTCATTCAAGACAACGGGCAACCATTTACGTGCCCGCTTGATGAAGGCTCAAGCATCACTCGCTGCGTGATTCGAAACCTGCACCCATACGACGGCGTAAACAAATCGAACCTGCACAAATTCTCGGTGCGTGCGAGCAACTCTGAAGGTGTTTCCAACGTTCCTAGAGTCGTTGAGGATGCCTACGCATTCCAGTCGCCAAAGGCACTCACCGAAAACAACATCCGTGCAGTAACCGTTTACGATCCTGCTGCCACGACTTCGGTTGGTTATGCCGAGGTGACGATTTATCCAGTTGCCGATCCTTCGGTAAAGAGTTACTCGGTTAGCAGTGATGTGGTTGGTAGTCAGGTGGACGTGGTGGTTACCGATACTTCTAGCCCCAAAAAAGTCAAGGTTATGGCCAAGCCAGGCATAAAGAGCACCATTCGAGTATCCGCTTCGGGAGACGTGAAACCGCCGATTGGCACTCTAGCCGACGCCGGAAGCAGTGCTTCTTGGGTTGGCAGAATCGCCGCCGTTCCGAAGGTGGCTTCGGTAAGCGCCAAGAACATAAAGGTTGGTGCCAGCTGGGTATCCAAGTTGACGGTTAGTTCCGCCAACCGTAACTTCAGTAACCGACCATCGGTATCGGCATTCATCCTTTACACCGGAAACACGAAGCCTACTTGCAACTGGGATCCGGCAACCAACGTAATTAACGTCGTAAATGCGAGCGGTGGAACTTCGCTGGTTGAACGGGGTACTTACACGAACTACCAGCAACAGGTTGAAGATTTGTTGTCGCCTGAAATGGCAATTGAGGATAATTCCTCGTACACGCCAATGGTTTGTTATGCGAACAGCTTCGGTTTGGCAAGCGTCACCGGTAAAGCGCTTTCAACACTTTCAGATCCAGCCGACGGAATCTTTAAGTACGCTGTGAACCCAAACCCACAGGATGGTGCCTGGCTTGTAGCCCTAACCTCAGGAACAAGTCCTTCCGGTCTCTACGCACAGTTCAACGGTTCGAAAACCGATTCCAACGACTGGCGTAACGCCATCTACTCAACATATTTCGGTGAAGAACCAATCATCAAGGTTCGCTACTGCAAAACCGGAACTTCGGTTTGTAGCCCGGGTAACCGCTTAGTCACCTCGTCTGAGGTAACTAGATCATGGCAGTTGAAGATCACAAAAATTGATGCTCTGATTGACGTGGCAACCGGCTCTGAAACCACGAGATGCGTTCGTTCACAGGAAATAGACTTCAGGCTCTCGGGCATAGGTTTACAGTCTGGTTCGGGAACCCAGCTCTGGCAGGCGAGCGATAGCTCCAGCTATGTTACAAGTACCGGTGTCACGGGAACTTTCAACAAATACGGCGATTACCTGAGCCTGCCGAGAAACGCTCTCAGTGTCAGCAAATTGGTGATCAAGTTCCAGGGGCGAGATTCGAGTTCGTCGCCACATGTTTCGGGTCTAACCGGCGCGGTAACTTTGGAGTTCACATGTCGCTAAATAGTTGTTTCAAAATCGAGGAAAAGGAAAACAAATGGCAATAACCCAGAAAGAGCAGGACGAGTTCAAGAAACTCTTCGCTGCGATTGTGGACAACGTGGAAACCGCCTTGTTCGGCAAACGTGCGGTGGTTGAACTGGTTTTGGCAACCATGATTAGTGAAGGTCACGTTCTTCTCGAAGACGTTCCCGGTACTGGAAAGACAGCTTTGGCTCGCGCAATCGCCCAGTCGATAGCTGTGAAAAATTCGCGCATCCAGTTCACCGCAGACCTACTTCCTTCAGACATTACTGGCGTGGAAATCTACAACCAGAAGAAGGAGCAGTTTGAGTTTCAGGCTGGACCAATTTTCGCGAGCGTTGTTCTTGCCGATGAAATTAACCGTGCTTCGCCAAAAACTCAGTCGGCTTTGCTTGAAGTTATGGAGGAAGGTTTTGTCACCATTGGTAACGTGCGCCAACCCGCAGGTAACCCATTCCTGGTAATTGCAACCCAGAACCCAATCGAGCAGGCTGGAACCAACCCGCTACCAGAAGCGCAGATGGACCGCTTCATGATCAAAACCATGATTGGTTACACCGACAGCGCAGCAACTGTGCAAATCTTGCAAGGTACCGCGGAGGTTGCCAAGGTTTTGAACGCTGTTGCCAAGGGTGAAGACATTCTGAAAATGGCTGCGATTTCTCGTGCGGTTCACACTAATGCCAGCGTGCTTCGTTACATCGTCGACATTGTGGAAGAAACCCGTCGTGCCCAGCAGGTTCAGTTTGGTTCATCCGTTCGAGGCGCTCGAAACCTAACCAAACTTGCAAAGACTTGGGCTATTGCACAGGGTCGCAACTACATCACCCCGGATGATGTGAAGTTCTTGGCTGGCCCGGTTTTGGCTCACCGCATTGTGCTAACCACAGATGCCGAATTCGACGGCGTGCGTCCGGAGCAAATCATTTTGGAGTGCATCGATCGCATCAAGGCACCTACCGGAGATTACTCAGCGTAATGGCAAAAGAAACCCGCACCAAGTCAAAGGCAGCTTCCTCGACTGCCCAGACTTCGCACACCCAGAATGCCAACACCTTTGTGAGTGGCAGCGATTCTGGTACCGTGCGGGTTTCGTTTGTGGTTGAAAAGGGTCGCGAATACTTTGAGTTTGCCCTGAAGTATCTGAAGATTACCCGAATTTGGGTTGCCGAAACTGTCACCAAACTAGGTTGGTTGGCTGTGCTTCTAATTGCTGCTTGGGTGCCACTGGGTATTTGGCTTGGATGGCCCGAGTTTGCGTTTCTGGGTGCCGTGTCGACCATCATTGTTGTGGTTGCAATACCGTTTCTAATCGGTGGCAAAAACTATCTGATCGGCTTCAAACTCCCAGACGATCACCTTGTGGCGTTAGAAGCCACAGCGGCGCCGATTAGTGTCACCAACACCAACAATCGTTTAGAGCTTCCCGGCGTTTTGGAAGTGCAAATTGGCGAAGCAATTGAAGAGTTTCCAATTCCGCTGCTGCGTGCCGGCGAAACCAAATTGCTTCCGTTTGAGTTAGCTGGGCATCCTCGTGGCGTTCTAAAGGTTGGCCCGATTACAACTGTTAGAACCGACCCGGTTGGCACTTTACGCAAAGAAACCAAACTTCTAGAAGCAATGGATGTTCACGTTTATCCACAAACGAAGGTTTTGCCACCGACCGTGATTGGTTACATGCGAGACCTTGAGGGTAACCCCACGCTTACAGTTGTTGAAGCCGATATGACCTTCCATTCGATTCGCGAATATGTTGCTGGCGACAACCCAAAACACATTCACTGGAAGGCAACTGCAAAAATCGGCAAACCAGGAAAGTTCCTGGTTCGTCAGTACGCCGAAAGTCGTCGTTCTCGAATGGTCATTATCTTGGCCATGAATCCCGCCGAATACTTAGTCAACTCAGACGAGTTTGAGGTTGCAATCAGCGCCGTGGGATCTTTAGGTGCTCGTGCGATCCAAGATTCGAGAAGTGTTTCAGTGGTGATTAGCGAAGAGATTCCGAAACTAGCCAAAAACCGTATGCGCGCAATTAGAGACCTTCGAGTTCAAACTCGAAAACGCCTTATGGAAGACCTTTGCCTTATAAATCCGAGCGAGCAAACCATGCCACTCAAAGACGTTTGTCGCTTGGCTGCCGGTAAGTATCAGGACATGTCGCTTGCAATTATCGTTACCGGTTCCGCTCTAACTCAACGTCAACTTCAAGAGGTTCGTAGCGTACTGCCCAACAACATTGGCGTGGCTTTTGTCACCGCCGATGGGCGAGAGGATGCTAAACCGAAATTCTTCAAAGCCAATACGGTCGATGTTTTGAATATCCAAGAAATTCAAGATTTGCCAGGGTTACTCGGGAGGTATCGCGGATGAGAAATCGTTTAGCGCTTTCCGTTTTTCTAACAGCACTAACTGCCCTAGCGGTCTGGTTCATGTGGCCGATCTACGAAGACGTCTATATGTTTGTGTCGGTTGGCTTAGGTCTCGCTGTGGGATTCGCAATCTCTTGGTGGCAGTCTGTTCGCAAGCTTTCCCCACTGGCAACGACGCTAATTGTGCTTTCGGCTTTTGTGTTGCTAGCACTTCCAGCAACCAACCCGCGTGCGCTAAGTAACCCATCGCTATTGGTAAGCGGTTGGGTTGAATCGCTGGTGTCACCGGTCACCGCTTGGAAGCAACTCGTCACCGTAGATTTGCCAGTTGGCACATATCACGCTTTGCTCGCACCGGCGTTCCTATCGTTCCTGATTGCGGGTGCGGTTTTTGGTTGGGTTATGTTCGGCCCGATCACGCGATATTGGGCGGTTGCCTACCCGGTCTTAGTTCTCATCGTGGTTGCCATCGGTTTTGGTGCAACCTCTGTGCCTGGCGACTTCAACCTTTTTGGTTTAGCAGCGGCTATTCCAACACCTCTGGTATCTGGTTCCATGCTTTTCGCGCTAATGGTGGTTTACCTGAACTGGGGTTCACGGGCGGCTCGTAGATCTACTTTGGTGGCCTCGACGGCAAGTGATGTTCCACTTTTGTCTGGTTGGCAACGCAAACTTCGTCGAAATCTGGCTGGAATCGTTGTGGTTGCAATTGCGCTTCTGAGCACCGGCATCTTTATGCAAAACACTGGGCTCACCGCAACCCGAATCGTTTTGAGATCGGATATCGAAAAGCTCAAAGATATTCAGAAGCAGACCAGCCCGCTGAGCACTTATCGCAAATATTTCAATGACAGCAAACTTTATGGAACAACGCTGCTCACTTACTCCACTGCGGGGGCGCCGTCAAGAATCCGCATTGCCACAATGCCTTTCTACGACGGAGACAATTTCACTGTGGCGCCAACCAAGCCAACCGGGGGTAACGACTCCTACTATTTCGCCCGAGTACCCTCAGACCTGCCACCAACAAACTCGGGTCCATCAAAATCTTTCACGCTTACCGTTGGAAAACTCGATTCGATCTGGCTTCCGCTTACCGAAGGTGTTCGCAAATTAGATTTCTCAGGGGTCAATGCACTCAAACTATCCGACTCGCTTTTCGTAAACCGTGAGACCGACACCGGTGCAATCATTCCAGGCCCAAGTTCTGGTTCGAACTACACGATTACCTATAACCAACCCGAAACCGTAGACCCGGGGAGTATCAAAGCATCTTCAAGTGCAATCGATGCCACGCTGATTCCAGAGAGCCTAAACACCTGGCTAGACAATCACGCCGACATCGTTGCCGATACGGGCACCGGAATCGTGCAGCTGGCCAAGTTACTTCGTGACCGTGGCTATCTGAGTCACTCGTTTGTGGAGCCGAAGGCCGCCGATGGGGGAGCCACCTGGGCAGACTCGTTGAATAACTACACATTCTTCCAATCGAATGCTGGTCACAACCTCGCACGCATTTCAACAATGTTCTCTGAGATTAACACTCGCGAACAAGATGCCAAGTCTCGTGAATCGAAGAACCTGGTTTCAACCGCGGGTGACGATGAGCAGTTCGCCACTGCGATCGCTTTGATTGCATCTGCCAAGGGCTTCCCGGCACGAGTCGTAATTGGTTTTAGAACCAGCCAAACCGACGACGTTCCCGGAGTCGACCCATGTTCAACAACCGGCACACAAGGTATTTGTAAGGGTGGCAACCTTGCCGCTTGGGCTGAGATTCGTGGCACCAACGGCAAGTGGCTGGCAATCGACGCAACTCCTCAGTTCGCCAAGCAGATGAACCTGATTCCGGTTGGTACCGCTTATGTGCCGAACCCAACCAAGTCGGGCGAGGACGATGCCACCGCACTGCCGCCAGCTAAAGCT
>Ga0228703_1001397_pt1 | contig 14842 bp, 16 predicted proteins | sample McNCre217_Aug_MG_3_FD_178020 | JGI IMG/M metagenome (GOLD analysis project Ga0228703, IMG submission 178020) | Freshwater microbial communities from McNutts Creek, Athens, Georgia, United States - 29-17_Aug_MG | ecosystem: Environmental > Aquatic > Freshwater > Creek | place: USA: Georgia... | reverse complement strand
GGTGTCGACCATGGGAATTAAGAGGTTCTGAGCCCCGAGGTCGAGAAGCTGCTTGATGCCGACCTGGTCGCCGATGGGCGGGCGCACCACGGCGGTTGAGCCGTTGCCGTGCACCGCGATGAGTTGAGCCGAGATCGACTCCAGTCCATTCGGTGAGTGTTCGGCGTCGATGAGCACCCAGTCGAGTCCGCTGGTCGCGCAGATTTCCGCAACCACGGGCGAGCCGGAGCACACCCACATTCCGACCTGGGCGCGCTGCGCATCCGCCAATAAATCGCGGAAGGTGGGGGTTGGGTCTAGATGAATCGGCATTCGATGACTCCCAGTGGACCAAAGTCGGCCACAATTTCATCGCCCTTGTGCACCCACATGGGCTTGGTGAACGAACCGGCAAGAATGATTTCTCCCGCCTTCAAAACCGTACCGTGCTGGGCGAGTTTATTCGCGAGCCAGAACACGCCGGCTGGCGGGTTGTTGAGCACGCCCGCGGCGAGACCGGTCTCTTCGACGTCGCCATTGCGCATGAGAATGCCGGGGGCCCAGCGCAGGTCCATGAAGTCGATTGGCTTGTGGGTGTCGCCCACGACCATGCCGCCCATGGCCGCGTTGTCAGAGATGGTGTCGACAATCGTGCGACCCTCCATCTCGATGTGCGAGTTGAGGATCTCGAGCGCGGGCACGACGTAGTCGACGGCCTCGATGACGTCGGTGATACTGGCGTCAGGGCCAGACAGATCCTTCTTGAGAACGTACGCGAGCTCGACCTCGATGCGCACGTTCGAGAAGAGACCGTGTTCGATGTCGGATCCGGTCTGCCACACCATGTCGTCAAAGATCACGCCATAGTCAGGTTCGCTGATACCGGTGGCGAGCTGCATCACCTTCGAGGTGAGACCAATCTTGTGGCCGACAACTTTGTATCCGGCATCGAGGCGACGCTGAGCCCAGATGCTCTGCACCGCGTACGAGTCGGCGACTTCCATGTCGGGGTAACGCTTGGTGAGGCGCTCAATCATGCCGCGCGACTGGTCGGCGGCAAAGAGCTCGTCAGCAATGGCGATGCGCTGTTCTTCGGAGAGCATGGCAGACCTTTCGAAAATCGTATACGAAATAGCCTAGACGACCGGGCGCGCATCCCGAAAGCCTTGACGGCAATAAGTAGACTTGGGGCGTGCTTTTATCTGATCGCGACATTCGCGCCGAGCTCGACGCCGGCCGCGTAAAGCTTGACCCGTACGACCCGGCAATGATTCAGCCGTCGAGCATCGACGTGCGCATTGACCGCTACTTTCGGTTGTTCGACAACCACAAGTACCCGTACATTGACCCGCGCGAAGACCAGTCGGATCTCACCCGCCTCATCGAGGTCGACCCCGACCAGCCGTTCATTCTGCACCCGGGCGAGTTTGTGCTCGGCGCCACCTACGAGCAGGTCACTCTGCCCGACGACCTGGCTGCCCGCCTCGAGGGTAAGAGCTCGCTCGGTCGTCTTGGCCTGCTGACCCACTCGACCGCAGGCTTCATTGACCCGGGCTTCTCGGGTCACGTGACCCTCGAGCTGTCGAACATGGCCACCCTGCCGATCAAGCTCTGGCCGGGCATGAAGATCGGTCAGCTGTGCTTCTTCAAGCTGTCATCAGCGAGCGAAAAGCCTTACGGCTCGGCTGACTACAAGTCGCGTTACCTCGGTCAGCGCGGCCCCACGGCATCGCGCTCGTTCATGAACTTCCACCTCACCGACGTGGGCGTCACCGACGCCGGCGCCATCGGCGGCTAGTACTTTCTGGCGAGTAGCCGATGAGCGTCACCACGCGTCAGCGAATTCTGGATGCGGCCATTACGGCCTTTGCAACCCATCCGCGGAACAAAGTGGCGATGGTCGACATCGCCGAGGCGCTGGGCCTGTCCGGTCCAGCGCTGTATCGCTACTTTCGCAATCGTGAGGAGCTGTACTACGCCGCGGTTGAAGAAGACATCAATCGTCTGATCTACGCGACGGTTGCGCAGGCCCGTAGCCTGAGCGCCCCTTTCCTGTCGGGGCAGTACATGGGCATCATGGCGCGGGATTACGCTGCGCACCCGCTCGCCATCGCTGCAATGGAGACCCGTGACCCGTGCGTGATGGACGCGCTTCTGACCTGCGAAAGCCACCAGCTGATTTATGCCGCGTTTAGCGATGAGCTTGAGAAGGCTTACCGAGTAGGAATTCTGCGGCAGGACATGCCGGTTGTGGCGATCGCCGGCCCGGTTGTTTCGATGCTTTCTCGCACGAGCCTCCCGTTGTTGCTGGCTGGTAAACACCACGAGCCCGAGTGGCACTCAATTCAAGGCGTCATGCTCGCGGCGATTCTTTACCCGATGCCCGATTGGCAAAATCCGGACGAGGTTGCGGTATTTGTCGAGCGAGTGCAGCAGCTGGGTCAGAGCGAGATTTTGTTGGCATGGAACCCCGAAGATCCAAGCGCTCGTCAGTAGTTACATTTTCTACTAATATGTAGCTTATGAGTGCGGGGCGGACTGTTGTGCGCTCGCTTGGCGCGCTCAAGCGAGAGGATCTGGTTCCCGGAGCCATTTCGGGCACACTCGGGGCTCGCGCTTTTCAGGTCTTGGTGCACGTGGCCGAAGGGCACACCAACACGGCGATTGCGAAGCTGATGGACATCAGCGAGGCCACCGTGGTGAACCATCTCACGCAGATTTACCTCAAGCTGCGCATCCCCGACGACTGCAATGCTCGGGTGACGGCCACGCTGATTCTGCTTCGTGACGCCGGTTTGATGGTCGCCTAAACGGGCAAGAGACCGCGAGCGGCGAGCTCGGGCAGCTGCAGAGACAACCACGGACTGAACGCCCAGGGTGTGCTGGTCACCGCGGCAAGGAGTTCGAGCGCGTCAGCCCAGTGATATTCCGCGACCTCGCTGGGGTCGGGGCACAAACCCGAGTCAGCGCGCGCGATGTAGACCGGGCAGATCTCGTTTTCGACGGTTCCGCTGGCGTCGACCGCCCGGTAACGAAAATCGGGAATGGCACGGGTGACGCCGGTGACCACCAGGCCGAGCTCGGCAGCGGCACGGCGGTGCAGCGCATCCTCGCTGGATTCATCCGGACCCGGATGCCCGCAGAACGAGTTTGTCCACACACCCGGCCAGGTGAGCTTGTCGAGTGAGCGACGCGTGACCAGAATGCGACCGCGCTCATCAAACACGTGACACGAAAAAGCCAAGTGCAGGGGAGTCGATTCGGTGTGCACGGTGGCTTTATCGTGCGTGCCGATGGATGCGCCTGCCTCGTCGAGCAGTACAACGAGTTCGACCATTTGTACGCTCACCTCCGGACGATGACGGGTAATCTGAACACTGTGCACGAGCCGTCCACTGTGAGTATCAGCCTAGCGACGCAGCGGTATGACCGGGTGGCTCACGAGACCGCCAAAACGGTGATTTATCGGTACTCCACCTCGTTCGGTATGGCCACCCGCTTGCTTGCCCAACCCGTGCGCGGCCAGGTTGAGGACATCTACGCGCTGGTGCGCTTGGCAGACGAGGTTGTCGACGGTGTGGCCGCCCACGCGGGCTTGAGCGCCACCGAGATTCGTCGCGAATTGGATGCGCTCGAGGCCGAAACCGAACGAGCCATGCAAACCGGCTACAGCACCAACATGATCGTGCACGCCTTTGCTCGCACCGCGCGGGCGGTGGGCATCCGCCCTGATCTGACCAGGCCCTTCTTCGCCTCGATGCGCGCGGACATCACGCAGGCAACCTACGACGACGCGGCACTAGGCGACTACATTTACGGCTCAGCCGAGGTGGTTGGCCTGATGTGTCTGCAGGCATTCTTGGCGGGGCACACCTACACCGACCGCGAACGCGAGCGCTTTGTCACTGGTGCCCGTGCGCTGGGCGCGGCTTTTCAGAAGGTCAACTTCTTGCGCGATCTGGCTGCCGACGTCGACGGCCTCGGCCGTTCGTATTTTCCCGGTGTCGAGGTGGCCACGCTGACGGATGCGCAAAAGCTCGAACTCGTCGCGAACATCGATGCCGACCTGGCTGTGTCGGGGCCGATCGTTGCCGACCTGCCTGCGAGTAGTCGTCGTGCGGTGTACTTGGCGCAGTCGCTCTTCGCAGCGCTCAACCGGCGCATTGCCAAGACGCCAGCCTCGGTGCTCAAGTCGACCCGCGTCAGCGTGCCGACGCTGACCAAGTGCGCTCTCGCGCTCGCCGCGGTGATGGGGAGAGTTCGTGGCTGAGCCGCTCACACCGTCGACTGAACGAACCCGCGCCATTGTGATTGGCGGCGGCATCGCCGGGCTTGCCTCGGCGGCGCTGCTCGCGCGCGATGGCTACGAGGTCACGCTCCTCGAAAAGAATCCCACGCTCGGTGGTCGCGCCGGTTCGTGGTCGCGTGATGGTTTTCGTTTCGACACCGGACCCTCGTGGTACCTCATGCCCGAAGTGTTCGATCACTTCTATCGACTGCTCGGCACCTCGAGCGACGAGCAGCTCTCGCTGAGCAAGCTCGACCCGGGTTATCGCGTTCTGTTCGAGGGCGAGAAGGATGCCCGCGGCAAGCACAAGCGCCCCACCAAGATCGACATCTCGGCTGATCGCGAGCGCAACCTCGACATGTTCGAGAAGATCGAGCCCGGTTCGCGAGCCCGCATGAGTCAGTATCTTGACTCGGCCAAAGACACCTACGAGATCGCCAAGCTGCGCTTTCTCTACACAAGCTTCGCTCGCAAGGGTTCGCTCGTGCGCGGCGATGTGCTGCGCCGCACGCCCAAGTTGATCAGCCTGCTCGGCACCTCGCTGGCCAAGTTTGCCGCTCGCTTCGTGAAAGACAATCGTCTGCAGCAGGTGCTGGGTTATCCGGCGGTTTTTCTCGGCTCGAGCCCGTACATCACGCCGAGCATGTATCACCTGATGAGCTACCTCGACCTCGAAGACGGCGTGCTCTACGCGCAGGGTGGGTTCGCGAAGGTCATCGAGACGATCGCCTTCTTGGCTCGGGACGAGGGCGTGAGCATTATCGCGGGCGCCGAGGTCACGGGCATCCTGACCTCGAACGAGGGTGGCAAGCCCCGCGCGACGGGCGTTGAGTATCTGGCCGCGAGCGGTTCGACACGCGTGCTCGAAGCCGACCTCGTGGTGTCGGCGGCCGACCTGCACTTCACCGAGACGAAGCTGTTGCCCGAAACGCTGCAGACCTACCCGCAACGCTGGTGGGATGCACGCGTTGCCGGCCCCTCGGCCGTTCTCATCTACCTCGGCGTCACGGGCGAGGTCGCGCCCCTGCTGCACCACACGCTCCTGTTTACGAGCGACTGGCATGACAACTTCGGGCGCATTTTCGGCAACCCGTCTTCGGTGCCGAACCCGGCCAGCCTCTACGTGTGCAAGCCGAGCGCGACCGACGCGAACGTTGCACCGGCGGGCGACACCAACCTGTTCGTGCTCGTGCCGATTCCCGCCGATGTGTCGATTGGTCGCGGAGGTCTCGACGGCCGCGGTGACGCTCAGGTCGAAGCCATCGCCGATGCTGCCATCGCCCAGATCGCCGACTGGGCCAAGATTCCCGATCTCGCCGAGCGCATTGTCGTACGCCGAACGGTTGGCCCGGCGGACTTCGCGGGTGACCTCAACTCGTGGATGGGTAGCGCCCTCGGCCCGAGTCACGTGCTCAAGCAGAGCGCGTTCTTCCGGGCAGGCAACGTGAGCAAGAAGGTCGATGGCCTGTACTACGTGGGCGGTTCGACCATCCCGGGTATTGGTCTGCCGATGTGTCTGATCAGCGCCGAGGTTCTGATCAAGCGTTTGCGGCACGACTACTCCACCGAACCCCTGCCCGAGCCGATGTTCCCGACGGTCGACCGATGAGCTTCGTCTACCTGGGCGCACTGCTGTTCTCAATCGCCGGCATGGTGATTCTCGACTGGCGCTACAAGCTGTTTTTCTGGGCACACTGGCGTCGGGCGACCATCGTCATGGCGGTGGGCCTCGCCTTCTTTCTGATCTGGGACATTGCTGGCGTCGACCTCGGCATCTTCTTTCCCGGTAACGCGATTGTGGCAACCGGCTGGATGCTCGCTCAGGGCGTGCCCGTCGAAGAGCTCTTCTTTCTCACGTTGCTCTGCTACTTCACGATGAACCTGTTCGAGCTGTTCGGGCGGCTCACCACGCGACTGCAGGGGAGCGAGAAGTGAGTTACTCGACGCTCAACTCGATCTTTCTCGGGCTCGCCTTCTGGTTTTTCGTGCTCGCGTTCGTACTCATCGGACTGCAGATGAGACGCCGGGCTATCGCTCGTCGAGTAGACGACGAAGTCGCCGTATCGAGACGTGGCCGAGGCCTGATCTGGAAGTACGCGAGCACGCTGATCGTGCTGCTCGTGTTCACCGCCATCTTCGACAACCTCATCGTGGGCCTCGGCATCGTCGCGTATGACCCGGCAAAACTCTCGGGTCTGTACATCGGCGTGGTTCCCATCGAAGACTTCGCCTACTCGGTGGCCGCCGTGCTCGTGCTGCCCACACTCTGGGGCGTGCTCGGTCACCTCAAGCGCAACGACACAAAGTCGAGCGATCAGTGAACACGCTGAAACAGCTCATCGTCTCGAGCCGCCCGCTCTCTTGGATCAACACCGCGTTCCCATTTGCGGCGGCCTACTTCATGACCACGCGCACGATGGATGCCACCTTCATCGTCGGAACAATCTTCTTTCTCATCCCCTACAACCTCGCGATGTACGGCATCAACGACGTGTTCGACTACGAGTCCGACCTGCGCAACCCGCGCAAGGGCGGCGTCGAAGGTGCGGTGCTGGATGTTCGGCTGCACCGCATCACCCTCTGGGCATCCCTGCTCACCTGCCTCCCCTTCGTGATCTACTTCGTCATCGTGGGTAGCCCGCTGTCGTGGCTCGTGCTGGCGATCAGCCTGTTCGCCGTAGTGGCCTACTCGATGAAGGGTTTGCGCTTCAAAGAGATTCCTTTTCTCGACTCAATCACCAGCAGCACGCACTTCGTGAGCCCGGCTGTCTACGGCCTGGTGCTGGCCGGGGCGGTGTTCACTCCGGCGCTGTGGCTGATCCTGGTCGCCTACTTCCTGTGGGGAATCGCCAGCCATGCCTTCGGTGCCGTGCAAGACATCATCGCCGACCGCGAGGGCGGTCTCGCATCCATCGCCACGGTAATTGGCGCCGCTTGGACCTCCCGCTTCGCTTTCATCGCCTACGCGCTCGCCGGAGTTTTGTTGGTTGCAGCCGCCGGCACGGGCAAGCAGGCCTGGCCGGTCTTTTACGTCGCGTTCCTGACGATTCCGTACCTCGCCATGGTCGCGCCCTTCCTGCGACTGGGCGATGCGGATGCGCCGCGCGCCAACCGCGGATGGCGCTTCTTTCTCTCCATCAACTTCGTCGCCGGGTTCGGCGTGACAATCGCGTTGATCGTGAACGCGCTGTTTGCCTAAGCTTCGTGCGTGATGTTGCCCACCTTGATGGGCAGCAGCATGAGCAGGCCGGCGAGCACCACCACGATGATGCCGAGGATTCCCCAGTAGGTTGCGCCAGAGATTGCGACGAACAGGCCGAAGAGTGCGGTGCCGATATAGACGGTGGCACGACCGGTGAAGGCGTAGAGCCCGAAGATCTCGCCCTCGTTACCGGCGGGCGCGAGGCGAGCCATCAGCGAACGTGAAGCAGACTGAGCTGGACCGACGCATGCACCGAGAATGATGCCGCCGATCCAGAACACAATCTTGCCACCGTCGTGCAAGAAGAAGAGAGCGAGGCCGACCACGCTGATGATCGACAGAGCCGCCACAATCACGCGCTTGGGGCCGATGCGGTCATCGAGTGCTCCACCAACGAAGACACCAAGACCGGCGAACACATTCGCCGCGATGGCGAACAAAATGACTTCGGTCTTGCTGAAGCCGAAAACGGTGGCGGCGAGAATGCCGCCGAAGGTGAAGACCGCGGCGAGACCATCCCTAAACACCATTGAGGCAATCAGAAAGTTGAAGGTACGACGGTCGGTGCGAAAAAGTTTGGCAATGCTGCGACCGATGGCGCGATAGGCCTCGAACAGCCCGCTGCGCTCGCCGGGCGCGACCGCCTGGTTGCTTGGCACCGCGAACAGCACGGGCATGGTGAACACGAGACACCACACGGTCACCAGCAGCGCGATCATGCGGATGTTCAACCCGTTGTCAGTCGTGGCACCGAACCAGTACGGGCCATCGCCAAAGATGAAGCCGACGAGCGCGAGGATGAGCAGCACGATGCCGCCGAGGTAACCCATGCCCCAGCCGAAGCCCGAGACGCGACCGATGTTCTTGCGGGTTGAAATCTGCACGAGCATCGCGTTGTAGTTCACGCTGGCCAGCTCGTAGAAGATGCCGCCGACGGCGATCATGATGGTGCCGAACCAGAAGAACGCGGGCTGGCCCTGAACGAAGAACAAGACCAAGCACGCGAGGATCATGAGCCCGGTGTAAATGCCCAGCCACATCTTGCGGCGACCACCACGGTCGGCTGCGCGGCCGACGAGCGGCGCGATCAGGGCCATGACGATGCCGGCGATGGTGATGGTCCAGCTAAAGTCACTGGTCAACCCGGCGATGGCCGAGTTGTATGCCTGGATGGCCGCGGCCGAACCTTTGCCGTCGGCGTACGCGGTCACGATGGCCGGGTCAACGAAGTAGCTCGAGACGATGAACACCGAGAACACGAAGGTCAGAATGACGATGTTGTAGGCGTCGGCACCCCAGTTCCACAGGCCCCACGCAAAGACTTGACCACGGCGGCGAGGAGCGGTTTCAACGGCTGAACTCATGGCATCAGGCTACTGGCGACACCGCTCGTGCGCGGGGAAATCTGGATGAACGCTGTGAAAACTCAAACTTGAGCCGGTTTCTATCAAGTTTGAGTTGACAGAGTTATCCACAGGTGTCAAACTTGAGTCAATGCGACGCAAGTTCGCATGACAACTTAGGAAAAAACAGGAGAAAACACATGTCACGTGCAGTAGGCATCGACCTCGGAACCACCAACTCGGTGGTTTCCGTACTCGAAGGTGGCGAGCCCACCGTTATCGCTAACGCAGAAGGATTCCGCACCACCCCCTCGGTGGTCGCCTTCACCAAGGACGGCGAAGTACTCGTCGGCGAGCCGGCCAAGCGCCAGGCCGTCACCAACGTTGACCGCACCATCGCGTCGGTCAAGCGTCACGTCGGAACCGACTGGACCGTCGGCATCGACGACAAGAAGTACACCCCGCAAGAAATTTCGGCCCGTATTCTCGGCAAGCTCAAGCGCGACGCTGAGACCTACCTCGGTGACACCGTCACCGACGCGGTCATCACCGTTCCGGCGTACTTCAACGACGCCGAGCGCCAGGCAACCAAGGATGCCGGTGAGATCGCTGGTCTGAACGTTCTGCGTATCATCAACGAGCCCACCGCAGCCGCACTGGCTTACGGTCTCGACAAGGGTAAAGAAGACGAGCTCATTCTCGTATTCGACCTCGGTGGCGGAACCTTCGACGTTTCGCTGCTCGAAGTGGGCAAGGACGACGACTTCTCGACCATCCAGGTGCGCGCCACCTCGGGTGACAACCGCCTCGGTGGTGACGACTGGGATCAACGCATCGTTGACCACCTGATCAAGAAGTTCAAGGAGTCGACCGGTGTTGACGTCTCGAACGACAAGATCGCACTCCAGCGCCTCAAGGAAGCTGCCGAGCAGGCCAAGAAGGAGCTGTCCAGCTCGACCACGACCAACGTTCAGCTGCCCTACCTCTCGCTCACCGAGAACGGCCCGGCCAACCTCGACGAGACCCTCACCCGCGCACAGTTCGAGTCGATGACCGAAGACCTCATCGCTCGCACCAAGAAGCCCTTCGAAGATGTCATCCGTGAAGCTGGCGTCAAGGTCGGCGACATCGCACACGTGGTGCTCGTCGGTGGATCGACCCGTATGCCCGCAGTCGCAGAGCTCGTCAAGAGCCTCACCGGTGGCAAAGAAGCAAACAAGACCGTCAACCCCGATGAGGTTGTCGCCGTGGGTGCTGCTCTGCAGGCCGGTGTCCTCAAGGGCGAGCGTAAGGACGTGCTGCTCATCGATGTGACCCCGCTGGCTCTCGGTATCGAGACCAAGGGTGGCATCATGACCAAGCTCATCGAGCGCAACACGGCCATTCCGACCAAGCGCTCCGAGACCTTCACCACCGCAGACGACAACCAGCCTTCGGTGAGCATCCAGGTGTTCCAGGGTGAGCGCGAGTTCACGCGCGACAACAAGTCGCTCGGAAACTTCGAGCTGACCGGTATCGCACCGGCACCGCGCGGCATGCCGCAGATTGAGGTCACCTTCGACATCGACGCCAACGGCATCGTGCACGTGTCGGCGAAGGACAAGGGCACTGGCAAAGAGCAGTCGATGACCATCACCGGTGGTTCGAGCCTTCCCAAGGAAGACATCGAGCGCATGGTGCGCGAGGCTGAAGAGCACGCTGCCGAAGACAAGGCACGTCGTGAATCGGCTGAGACGCGCAACGGTGCTGAGCAGCTCGTCTACTCGATCGAGAAGCTCATCAAGGAGAACGAGGACAAGCTTCCTGAAGACGTCAAGACTGAGGTTCAGGCCGACGTCGACGCCGTCAAGGCAGCACTCGCTGGCGAAGATGACGCCGCTGTGAAGACCGCCTACGACAAGCTCGTCGAAAGCCAGGCCAAGCTGGGCGAGGCAATCTACGCCAACAGCCAGGCCGACGCCGAAGCGGGCGCACAGCCTGAGGGCGAAGCCGCATCCGATGAGGATGTTGTTGACGCTGAGGTTGTCGACGACGAAGAAGACAAGAAGTAAGCATGTCGGAAGACGTACGTCCGGAAGGGGAGCCGCAAGGCTCCCCTGAACCGGAGTTTGTAGAAGATCCTGCCTACGAAGGTTCGACCGAAAGCCTCGAAGACGCTGACGTTGAGACCTCGCTGGATGACGCCGACCTCTCGTTCCTCGAGAAGGCGGCAGACGATCTCGCGGCCGAACGCCTCGCAGACTTGCAGCGCGTCACCGCCGAGTACGCCAACTACCGCAAGCGCACCGAAGCTAACCGCGAGGTTGAGCGCGAGCGCGTCATCGGCGACACGGTTCGCTTGCTGCTTCCCGTTCTCGACGACATCGATCGCGCCGATAAGCACGGTGACCTCGTTGAGGGCAGCCCGCTCGGTGCGATTGCATCGAAGCTGCGTTCGGTCGTCGAGCGCATGGGCCTGACCGCGTATGGCGCAGCAGGCGAGGCTTTCGACCCGAACATGCACGAAGCGATTTTGCAGCAGCCGTCGGCGGACGTCACGGCACCCACCATCCTCGACGTGGTCGAGGTTGGCTACCAGATCGGAACAACGCAGGTTCGCGCGGCCAAAGTCATCGTGCAGACACCGGCTGAATAGGCAGAGAGGAGGCGACCATGGCTAGTCAAGATTGGTTCGACAAAGACTTCTACAAGACGCTGGGCGTCTCCAAGGATGTCAGCGCCGAAGAACTCAAAAAGGTCTACCGCAAGCTTGCTCGCAAGTACCACCCCGACTCCAACGCGGGTGACGCGAAGGCCGAAGCCAAGTTCAAAGAGATCAGCGAGGCCTACTCGGTGCTCTCCGACAAGTCGCAACGCGAGGAGTACGACCAGATTCGCGCGATGGGCTCAGGCGCCCGGTTCACCTCGGGTGGGCCTGGCCAGCAGGGCGGCTTCAACGACGCCTTCAGCGGATTCTTCGGCGGAGGCGGCCAACAGCAGGCCGACTTCGGTGACGTTTTCGGCAACCTGTTCGGCGGCGGCAACTTCGGTCGATCGACCGGGGGCTTCCGCGGCCGCGGCGGACCATCCAAGGGTCAAGATGTTGTCTCGAAGGTGACCGTCGACTTCTTCGAAGCGATTCACGGCGAGACCATGAGCCTCAACGGGCCGACCGGTCAGGTGAAGGTCAAGATTCCTGCGGGCGTGAGCGACGGTCAAAAGATTCGCGTGCGTGGCAAGGGTTACCCGAGTCCCGACGGTGGTCAGGCTGGCGACATCGTGCTCGAAGTGCACGTGAGCAAGAGCCCCGTGTTCGAGCGCGACGGGTTGAACATCCGCGTGAATGTGCCGGTGGCCTTCGTTGAGGCCTCGCTGGGCGCCACGATTGAAGTGCCGACCCTCGACGGTGACACCGTGCGACTCAAGGTCGCCCCGGGCACCCCGAGCGGTCGCGTGCTGCGTGTCAAGGGCCGCGGGGTCAAGACCGCCAAGGGTCAGGGCGACCTGCTCGCGGTGGTCTCGATTGCCGTACCCGCCCACCTCGACGACGAGGCGAAGGATGCGCTGGCTGCGTTCGCCGCCGTTGCTCCCACCGAAAATCCGCGCGACGAACTGCTCGCTAAGGCTCGCCGTTCCTAGGACAGGAAAGTACGCTGATGTCCATGGATGAGCTGCAGCCGATCTTCACGATCTCGATGGCTGCCGAGCTGGCCGGAATGCACGCACAGACCCTGCGCCAGTACGACCGGTTGGGCTTGGTTCAGCCGGGCCGCACGGCTGGTCAGTCACGCCGTTATTCGATGCGCGACATCACCCAGCTGCGCGAGGTCGCGCGCTTGAGCGCTGAGGGTGTGAGCCTCGAGGGCATCCGTCGCGTTCTCGAACTTGAGAACCACCGGGATGCTCTGCTCGCCCGCGTGCGCGAACTCGAGGCCGCGCTCGCTGAGGCCGTGCTCGCTCAGCCGGGCCGCCGCGTTTTTGCTGCCGGCAGTGGTGGCGAGGTAGAGAGCCTGCGCAACGGAACCCGCTCGCGCCGGCACACCGAACTTGTTGTGTACCGCCCCTTCGGCAATCGTTAGCAACGCGCCCCGTTAGTCTTGCAAGGGTGAGCGAGTCTGTCCTTGAAGTGTTGCGCCGTTGGCCCGACCTCGAAGCTCCCGAGCTGGTGGCGGTCGACGCGGCCGACCGGTTGCTCCTTGCTGAACTCGAACATGAAGTTCGCGCCGACCCGAGCGTGCTCGATCACGGACTCGTCGTAATCGGCGATAACTATGGCGCGCTCACGCTGGGGGCGATCGCTGAGTTCGGCTTCACCTTGGTGCGCGTTCACCAGGATGCCCGATCGGGGGAGCTCGCGTTGGCGAACAACGCATCCGTGGCCGGCCTCACCGGCTTCACGCAGATGAGTCTCGGGGCAGAGCTCGTGACCGATGCTCGCCTTGTGGTCATGCGCCTGCCACGGTCGCTCGACCAACTCGCGCACTGGAGTGCGCTCATCGCGGCTCACGCGCATCCAAGTGTTCAGGTCTTCGCGGGCGGACGCATCAAGCACATGAGTCACAGCATGAACGACGTGATGCGCCAATTCTTTGGCTCGGTCAAGGCGAGCCTGGCGGTTCAGAAGAGTCGTGTGCTTCGCGCCCACGATCCGTTGGTCGAGCCGGCCGAACTCGCGCTTCAGGGCTGGCCGCAGTCGAAGCGTTACGACATGCTCGACATGACCATTTGCGCGCAGCCGGGAGTCTTCGCTGGCGTGAACTTCGATATTGGAACGCGGGCCTTGGTTGACGTGCTCGACCAAACACCTGAGTCAGCCACGCGCATCATCGACTTCGGATGCGGCACCGGCGTGCTCGCGGCGAGCATCGCCCGTCTGCGACCGAACGCGCAGGTCATTGCCACGGATCAGTCGGCGATTGCGGTTGCATCGGCGCAGGCGACCATGCAGGCGAATGGTTTGGCCGAGCGGGTGAGCGTGGTGCGCGATGACGCGCTGCAGTCACAGCCCGATGCCAGCGCCGATCTGATTCTGTTCAATCCGCCGTTCCACTCGGGTTCGGCAGTGCACTCCGACACGAGCACGCGGCTATTTGAGGACGTGGCGCGGGTGCTCGCCTCCGGCGGCGAACTCTGGGTCGTAGCTAACTCCCACCTGGGTTATCGCGGCACGCTCGAACGACTCGTCGGCCCAACGCGCGAGGTTCATCGCACGAGCAAATTCACCGTGACGGCTTCGACCAAGCGGTAGTCGCCATAGGTTTTTCTCCACAGGCGCTCACCGGGGGAATTGTCGCACTGCGGCGTCCATCAAAACAGGGTCTTCATTTCACCCTGGCAATCTGTACCTGCGGGGGCGACAATGGAAGGGTGTTTGGATTGAACGAACTTCAGGTGTGGACCTTAATCGGAGTTTTTGCTGCTGCGATAGTTGGCGTGCTTTCGCTTGTCTACGCCAGTTTTCGTAATCTCAGCGAGAGCTTGCGCAGTGAGATGTCCAGTCTGCGCAATGAATTGATTGCTCGTATGGATTCACGATTTGATCATCTCGATCGTGATGTGGCATTTCTGATGCGCAAGCAACAGGGCGACTAACAAGTCACGTTCTGCTGTTACTTAGTCAGCAGGTCAATCAGTTCGCGATAGCGCGCAGCAGTCTGCTCAACAATCGCCTCGGGCAAGCGCGGCGGAGTGCCCTGCTTGTCCCAGTTGGCGAGCAACCAGTTGCGAACGATCTGCTTGTCGAAGCTGATGCCACGGTTACCCGCGTTGTACTCGGCAGCGTCCCAGTAGCGGCTCGAGTCGCTGGTGAGCACTTCGTCGGCGAGGCAAATCTCGCCGGTCTCGCGGTCGCGCCCGAACTCGAACTTGGTGTCGGCAAGAATCACGCCGCGGTCGAGAGCAATCTCGCTGGCACGGGCAAAGACTGAGAGCGACAGATCACGAATCGCGCGAGCATCCGCTTCGCCGACCAGCTCAACCGTGCGTTCGAAGGTGATGTTCTCGTCGTGCTGGCCAACCGGAGCCTTCCACGCGGGGGTGTAGATCGGTTCA
>Ga0228703_1001395_pt1 | contig 14846 bp, 12 predicted proteins | sample McNCre217_Aug_MG_3_FD_178020 | JGI IMG/M metagenome (GOLD analysis project Ga0228703, IMG submission 178020) | Freshwater microbial communities from McNutts Creek, Athens, Georgia, United States - 29-17_Aug_MG | ecosystem: Environmental > Aquatic > Freshwater > Creek | place: USA: Georgia... | reverse complement strand
GTTCTGGATCAATGTGACCATGCTTTTCACCTTTTGGGCCTGGGGCTGGCTCAATCCTTGGCTGAGCCGTCGCGGTTGGCATGCCAACGTGCTGATGACCTGGGGCATTCCACTCAACTTGCTGGTGCAGGCGGTCTTGGTTGCGGTGGGCCCTGGCACGGGAACACTGGCATGGGCTTTGTTTTGTATGACCAATTCGGTGGTGTCTTTGGCCCAACCCGCAGTTGGATTGGCATTCCCACCCGCCTTGGCAGGGCGGGCCTTGTCGGCCTTCAACCTGGTGATTTTTTCGGGTGTCTTTGCCGTTCAATGGGGCTTTGGCTTGCTGGTGGATGGGTTTTTGCTGCTGGGCGTGACCACGCCGCAAGCCTTTCAGGCGGCCATGGGCCTGTTTCTGATGTGCTCCACTGCGGCTTATGTCTTTTTCCGGGCCGTTCGAGCGGATAATTCCATTCCTAGATGAACGCACCATGAGCAACAACATCCTTTTGATCGCTCACGCACCCTTGGCCCATGCCTTGCGCCAATGCGCTTTGCATGTCTATCCGGAATGCGCAGAGGAGGTGATCGCCATTGACGTGGCGCCCAATGCCTCACCCGAGGAAACGCTGGCCAGCGCACGCCTGGCCCTGTCGCACAGAAACGAGTCCGGCACCATGGTGTTGACCGACGTTTTTGGCGCGACACCGGCCAATGTGGCGCAAAAACTGGTGGATGGCGTCAACTCTAAACTGGTGGCCGGGGTCAATTTGCCCATGCTGTTGCGCACCGTTTGCTACCGCCATGAATCCCTCGATGCTTTGGTCACCCGCGCTTTGGCGGGCGGTGCCCAGGGCGTCATGCAAGTGGCCATCACGGCCCCCCAAAACCAAGCGCGACGTCAGAATGATCCAAACACGCACGACCATCAGCAATAAATTGGGCCTGCATGCCCGGGCCTCGGCCAAACTCACCAAGCTCGCGGGCAGTTTTCCTTGCGAGGTGTGGGTCACCAAAGGGGAGCGCCGTGTCAATGCCAAAAGCATCATGGGGGTCATGATGCTGGCGGCCGGCTTGGGCAGCGAGGTCGAGATTGAAACCTCTGGCGACCAAGAGCAAGCCGCCATGGATGCGCTGCTGGCGCTGATTCAGGACAAGTTCGGCGAGGGCGAGTGACATGACCTTCTCGATCCACGGCTTGGCAGTCGCACGCGGCATCGCCATTGGGCGCGCCGTGCTGGTCGCTTCCAGCCGCGTGGATGTGGCCCACTATTTCATTGAGCCAGAACAAGTCACCGCCGAAGTCGCACGCATCGCCCAGGCCCGGGATGCGGTGATCGAAGAAATTCGCCGGCTGCACCAAAACATGCCCAAGGATGCGCCGCCCGAACTGGCGGCCTTGCTGGACGTGCACCTGATGTTGTTGCAAGACGAAATGCTGGCCAACGATGTCAAGCACTGGATCAAAGACCGCCTCTACAACGCCGAGTGGGCGCTGACCTCTCAGCTGGAAATCGTGGCGCGTCAGTTCGATGAGATGGAAGACCCCTACTTGCGTGAGCGCAAGGGCGACCTCGAGCAAGTGGTGGAGCGGCTGTTGCGCAGCATGAAGGGCCTGCCCAGCGCCATGCCCACGCCTTCGGCGGTCAAGCGCCCGGGCAGCACTCGACAGCAAGACTTGCTGTTGGATGACCATCTCGATGTTCCCTTGGTGCTGGTGGCCCATGACTTGTCGCCCGCCGACATGCTGCAATTCAAGCAAAGCGTGTTTGCCGGCTTTGTCACCGACGTCGGTGGCAAGACCTCGCACACCGCCATTGTTGCGCGCAGCCTTGATATTCCAGCCGTGGTGGGCGCGCGCAATGCCAGCCACTTGGTCAAGCAAGACGACTGGGTCATCATCGATGGCGATGCCGGCGTGATGATCGTCGACCCCTCGCCCATCATCCTGGCCGAGTACGGTTTCAAGCAACGCCAGGCGCAAGTCGAGCGCGAGCGCTTGTCCCGCTTGCGCCACACCCCGGCTTTGACCTTGGACGGCCAAAAGATCGAGTTGCTGGCCAACATTGAAATGCCCGAAGATTCACCCGCGGCGTTGGCGGTGGGCGCGGTGGGCGTGGGCCTGTTCCGCAGCGAGTTCTTGTTCATGGGCCGCGAGGGCCAACTGCCCGATGAAGAAGAGCAGTTCCAGGCCTACCGGCGTGCGGTAGAAGGCATGAAGGGGCTGCCGGTCACCATCCGCACGGTCGACAGCGGTGCTGACAAACCGCTGGACCGACAGGCCAAGGACGAAGCGCACTTGAACCCCGCCTTGGGCTTGCGCGCCATTCGCTGGAGCCTGGCCGACCCGGCCATGTTCTTGACACAGTTGCGCGCCATCTTGCGCGCCGCCGCCCACGGCCAAGTGCACCTGTTGATTCCCATGCTGGCCCATGGCCGGGAAATCCGACAAACGCTGGCTTTGCTGGACCATGCACGCGTTCAACTCGACAACCGCGGCCAGTCCTATGGACCGCTGAAAATCGGCGCGATGATTGAAGTGCCCGCCGCCGCGTTGAGCGTCAAGATGTTCTTGCGCTACTTTGACTTTCTGTCGATTGGCACCAACGACCTGATTCAGTACACCTTGGCCATCGACCGCGCCGATGAACTGGTGGCCCATTTGTACGACCCCTTGCACCCAGCGGTGCTGCGCTTGGTGGCCGACACCATCAGCGAGTCTGTGGCGCAAGGCAAAGGCGTGAGTGTCTGCGGCGAAATGGCCGGAGACCCCGCGCTGACCCGTTTGCTGCTGGGCCTGGGCCTGCGCAGCTTTTCCATGCATCCGACCCAGATCCTGGCGGTCAAGCAAGAAATCTTGCGCGCCGACACCCAGCGCCTCAAGGCCTGGGCCCAGAGCGTTCTGGAAGCCGATGAACCTGCCACCTTGATCAACACATGAGTCTTTTGCTGGGCTGTATTGCCGACGATTTCACCGGGGCCACCGACCTCGCCAACAATTTGGTCCGCTCGGGCATGCGCGTGGTGCAAACCATTGGCGTGCCGGCGCAAGCCTTGCAAGCCGACGTCGATGCCGTGGTGGTGGCGCTCAAGTCGCGCACCTTGCCGCCCGCAGAGGCGGTGGCCCAGTCGCTGCAAGCCCTGGCCTGGCTGAAAGCGCAAGGTGCGCAGCAGCTGTACTTCAAATATTGCTCGACCTTTGACAGCTGGTACCGCGGCGATGTGCGCGGCAACATCGGCCCCGTCAGTGAAGCATTGATGGCTGCCTTGGGCACCGACTTCACCATTGCCACGCCGGCTTTCCCCGACAACCAGCGCACGGTGTTCAAAGGCTATTTGTTTGTCGGCGATGGCTTGCTGAGCGAGAGCGGCATGAAGGACCATCCGCTCACACCGATGAACGATGCCAATCTGGTGCGCGTGTTGCAGGCGCAGTGTCAGCAGCGCGTGGGCCTGATCGACCACAAGACCGTGGCTGAGGGGACAGAGGCCATCCGTGCGCGCATTCAGGCCTTACGGGGAGAAGGCGTGCGCCTGGCCGTGGTGGACGCGGTCTCCAATGATGACCTGATGCGCCTGGGTCCGGCACTCAAAGATTTGCCCTTGGTGACTGCTGGTTCGGGTGTGGCCATCGGCTTGCCCGCCAATTGGGGCTTGAAGCCTTCGCCCACCACCAGCCGCTTGCCGGCGGCACAAGGCTTGCAGGCCATTGTGTCGGGCAGTTGTTCGCAAGCCACGCAAGGCCAGGTCGCTGACTTCAAGCAACGTGGCGGACCTGCCTGGGCGCTGGACCCTTTGCGTCTGACCGATGACCCAGCGCTGGCTGACTGCGTGCAAGAGGCTCTGGCATGGGCGGCGCCCCAATTGGCGCAAGGCCCGGTCCTGGTCTACTCAACCTCCGAGCCCAGCGCCGTTCAGGCGATTCAATCCCAAATGGGTGCGGGCGTGGCCGGGCATCGCGTGGAGCAAGCCCTGGCCCAGATTGCGCGCGGCCTGGTGCAACTGGGCGTGCGTCAACTGGTGGTGGCTGGCGGCGAAACCTCCGGGGCCTGTGTGCAGGCCTTGGCCATTGAGCAATTGCAAATTGGCCCGCAAATTGACCCGGGCGTGCCCTGGTGCCATGCGCCGACCGTCCTGGCGCCAGGCCAAGGCGTGCATGTGGCCTTGAAGTCAGGCAATTTTGGGACCTCCGATTTCTTCCACAAATCACTTGCTCAGCTCAAGGCTGCTGCATGAGCCAGCTGAACCTTCACACGCAAGAGCATCGCTTGCGCGAGGAAATGTGCCGGGTGGGTGCCAGCCTGTTTGCGCGTGGCTATGTGCACGCCAGCGCCGGCAACATCAGCGTGCGCTTGGCCGACGGTTTTTTGATCACGCCCACCGATGCCTGTCTGGGATTTCTGGATCCAGCCCAGCTGGCCCTGCTGGACGCCAACGGCCAGCAACTCAGCGGTGACCGGGCCAGTAAAACCCTGGTGCTGCACCGGCACATTTATGCGGCAGCTTGTGCCTTCGACGCTCAGACCGCCTGTGTCATTCACACCCACAGCACCCATTGCGTTGCGCTCAGTTTGCGGCCGCCCAGCCATCAAGGGCTTCTTGGGGCTGAGCTGTTGCCGGCGCTCACGCCTTATTTTGTGATGAAGGTGGGCCATGTGCCCTGCATCGATTACCACCGCCCGGGCTCGCCCGAGGCCGCTGCGCAAGTGGCACAGACCATCACGCGCTATGGCCAGCAGGGGCTGGGCCTGCGCGCCGTCATGCTCACGCGCTTGGGCCCCAACGTCTGGCATGAAAACCCCGCCCAAGCGATGGCCACACTGGAGGAGCTGGAAGAGACAGCGCGGCTGTGGCAACTTTCTCCAGTGGCCCCTTTGACCGACGCTCAGATTGACGATTTGCGCCAAACCTTTGGCGCGCGTTGGTAGCCTTTGATTTCAACCGACCGGAACCCCGCACCATGCCCCGCTTCGCTGCCAATTTATCGATGATGTACACCGAGTTGCCGTTTCTGGACCGCTTTGAGGCAGCGGCCCGAGATGGCTTCACGGCCGTTGAGTATCTGTTCCCCTACGCTTGGACGCCGCAAGAGTTGGCTTCACGGCTACACGCGCATGGCTTGCAACAAGTGCTGTTCAATGCGCCCCCTGGCGGTACCGACCGCGCCAGCATCGACAAAGCTTGGGAGGCCGGCACGCGGGGCATTGCCAGCACGCCCGGCCGCGAGGCAGAGTTTCGGGAAGGCTTTTTGCTGGCCTTGGAATACGCCCAGGTGCTGCAGTGCCCGCGCGTGCATGTGATGGCCGGCCTGGTGCCCGAGGCCCTGCGCTTGCCGCAGGCCGAACCCGTGTCGCTCGCCACCAGCGCCGCCTACGCCAGCACGCCCGGCGCATTGCGCGACACCTACCTGTCCAACCTGCGGTGGGCGGCCGAGCAAGCGGCCAAGGCGGGTCGCGATGTGCTGATCGAGCCCATCAATGCACGCGACATTCCGCACTTCTTCCTCAATCGCCAAGACCAGGCGCATGCCATTGTGTTGGAAACCGGGTGCGCCAACCTGAAGGTGCAGATGGACCTGTACCACTGCCAAATTGTCGAAGGCGATGTGGCCAGCAAGATCCGCGCTTACCTGCCCACCGGGCGTGTCGGCCATTTTCAAATTGCCGGTGTGCCCCAGCGCCATGAGCCCGACCTGGGCGAATTGCACCACCCCTACCTTTTCGAGGTGATTGACGAGGTGAGCGCCCAGTGTGGCTGGGACGGTTGGATCGGCTGTGAATACCGCCCGAAAGCCGGCGGCCAGCCAGGCGGGACCTCGGCCGGGCTGGGCTGGTTTCGCGCCATGAACCGCTGAAGGAGAACGCCATGAACGCACGTGTCCCCGGATTGAATGCAGAGCAGGTCTTGCGCGAGGTCACCCAAGCCTGGGATTCGGACATCGTGCGGCAACTCAGCGACTACATTGCCATTCCCGCCAAGTCGCCCGCCTTTGACGCGCAATGGCAAGCCCATGGCCATTTGGAAACCGTGGTGCAGCGTGCCGCCGATTGGGTGCACGCGCAAAAGGTCGAAGGCCTCACGCTGGAGATCGTGCGCTTGCCGGGCCGAACGCCCATCCTTTGGTTCGAGGTGCCTGCCACGCGCGCGCTGGCGGAGTCATCGCAAACCGTACTGATGTACGGTCACCTGGACAAGCAACCTGAGTTCAATGGCTGGCGTTCTGACCTGGGCCCATGGACCCCCAAGTACGACGACGGCCTGCTGTATGGCCGCGGCGGCGCCGACGATGGCTACGCGGTGTATGCGAGCATCGCAGCGCTCAAGGCTTTGAAAAGCCAGAACGTGCCGCACCCGCGCGTCGTGGGCTTGATCGAAACCTGCGAGGAAAGTGGCTCCTACGATTTGTTGCCCTATGTCGATGCCTTGCGCGACCGCTTGGGCGATGTGGGCTTGGTGATTTGCCTGGACAGCGGCGCTGGCAATTACGACCAACTCTGGCTCACCACCAGTTTGCGCGGCATGGCCAGCGGTGTGTTGAAAGTGGAAATCCTGACCGAAGGCATTCACTCCGGCGATGCCTCGGGGGTGGTGCCGTCGAGCTTTCGCATCATGCGCCAAGTGCTGGACCGCTTGGAAGACAGCGCCAGCGGCCGCTTGTTGCCGCAGAGCTTCCATTGCCAAGTGCCGCCCGACCGTTTGGCGCAGGCCCAGGCCACGGCGGCCATTTTGGGCGACGCGCTGTACAAGCGTTTTCCGTGGGCGCACCACGACTGCGGTGGCGCCACCCTGGTGGCCTTGCCCATGACCACCGACCCGGTGCAAGCTTTGCTGCAGCGCACCTGGGTGCCTACCCTGAGCGTGACGGGTGCCGAAGGCTTTCCGGCCTTGAAAGATGCGGGCAATGTGTTGCGGCCTTACACGGCGTTCAAACTGAGCTTGCGCCTGCCGCCCTTGGTGGACGCGGCCCAGGCCGTACAGCAATTGAAAACGCTGCTGGAAGACAACGCGCCTTACCAGGCCAAAGTCACCTTCGAGGCCGAAGGCTCGGCCAATGGTTGGAACGCACCCAGCGCCACCCCCTGGTTTGAACAGGCCTTGAACCAGGCCAGCCAGGCGCACTTTGGCGCCCCCGTGGGCTACATTGGGCAAGGCGGCACCATTCCCTTGATGAGCATGCTCAGCCAAGGCTTCCCACGTGCGCAAATGATGGTCTGCGGCGTGCTCGGTCCCAAGTCCAATGCCCATGGCCCGAACGAGTTTTTGCATGTGCCCTATGCCAAGCGCTTGACTGCGGCGGTGGCGCAGGTCATTGCGCAAATGCCTTGAGGGCGGAGCTTGCATGCAGGCTGGTGTCCGCTCTGAATTGCCACGCGACGGCTACGCGCTGTCGTTGCTGGATTGGCCTTCGCCACCAGAGGCCAACGTGCGTGCCACGGTCTTGCTGGTGCACGGTTTGGGAGAGCACATCGGGCGCTATGACGGCGTTGCCCAGCGTTTGTTGCAAGCGGGCTTTGCGGTGCGAGGCTACGACCATGTTGGCCATGGCCGGTCCGGCGGGCGCCGGGGCGATCTGCCAGAACCTGATCGTTTGCTGCAAGACCTGGGGCAGGTGATCGATGCAACGCGCCGCTTGCCGGGGCGTGCGGCGCACCCTTTGATTCTGCTGGGGCACAGCATGGGCGGGCTGGTGGTGGCCCGTGCCGTGGCCGAAAAGATCCGACCGGTCGACGCGCTGGTGATGTCTTCACCCGCGTTGGCGGCGTCCACCAACGCCGTGCAGAAATTCCTGTTGGCGACTTTGCCGCGGTGGTTCCCGCACCTTTGTGTCGACAATGGTCTGGACGCCCAATGGGTGGCCCGCTCACCGCAGGTGGTGCAAGCCTATTTGCAAGACCCTTTGGTGCACCGAAAAATAGCGGCCTGCTTGGCGCAATGGATCTTGGCCGAGGGCGCCAAGACCCTGGCCGATGCGCCGGCTTGGACAACGCCCAGTTTGTTGCTTTATGCAGGGACGGACCGCTTGGTCGACCCTCAAGGCAGCGCCCGGTTTGCGGCGCAGGCCCAGGCGTTCGAGGCCATGTACCACGAGATTTTCAACGACCCTGAGGCAGAGCAAGTGTTTGACGTGCTCATCCCCTGGTTGACCCAGCGTTTTTGAGCAACCGGCCTCAGGTCGCCGCACGACCGGTTTGGGGGTTGGCCCTGAGCCAGAGCAGGGCCGCACCCGTGATCAGCACCGGCACCAGGGAGCCCACATTCAGCAGGGTCCAGCCTTGGGTGGTGACCAAGGCGCCAGAGGCAAACGAGGTAAAGGCCATGGTGCCAAACACGCAGAAATTGATGGCGCCCTGTGCACGGTCTTTTTCTTGCGGCGTGTAGGCCTGCAAAGACAGCGTGGTGCTGCCGGTGAACACGAAGTTCCAGCCAATGCCCAGCACCAGCATGGAAATCAAGAAATCATGCAGCGCCACCCCTGACAATGCCACGCCAATGCACACGGCATTCAAGAGCACGCCCACGCCCATGATGCGCAACACGCCAAAGCGCTGGATCAGGTGGCCGGTGAAAAAGCCAGGCGCGAACATGCCAATCACATGCCACTGCAGCACAAGGGCGGTGTTTTCAAAAGACAGGCCGCAGGTTTGCATGGCCAGGGGCGTGGCGGCCATCAGCAAATTCATCACGCCATAGCCCAGGGCCGCGGCCATGGCCGACACCACAAACACCGGTTGGCGCATGATCTCGCTCAGGGGGCGGCCCGGCCCGGCTTGGTGGTTTTTCGGGGGCAAGGGCGGAAACTGAATTTGCGAGATCACGGTCATCGACAGCAAGGCGATGCCTGCCAGCGCCAGGTAGGGTCCGGTAAAGGGCACCGACGTCATGTCTTTTGTGAACATGGCCAGGTTGGGGCCAATCACCGCGCCGATCAAGCCACCAGCCATCACCCAAGACACGGCCTTTTCGCGAAAACTGGGTTGGCACAGTTCAGCGGCCGCAAAGCGGTACAACTGTGCATTGGCACTGTAATAGCCCGCCACCACCGTGGCGCACACCAGCCACCAAAACTGATGGTGGCTGACGGCCCAAGCACCCAAGCCGGCCGAAAAGAGCGCCACCAACAGGCCCAGCTGAAAGGAAATTTTGCGGCCAAAGCGATGCTGGGTGCGCGCCACCAAGCCGGTGCTGAGCGCACCGCCCACCACGTAGCCCATGACCGGCAAGGTCGCCATCCATCCCAGGGGCGCGAGGCTGAGCCCGACCAGCCCGTTGATGGCAATGAAGGTCACGTTGTTCGTGAGAAACAGACCTTGGGCCAAGGCCAGCAGCAGCAGGTTTCGGTTCATGGCTGCTTTTATAGACGATTTAACCCAACGCCCCTGTGATACGGGGGACAGTCTGTCAGCGCGCTGCCTTACAGGGTCAGGGCAGCCAAGGCGGCCAAGGCGGCCGTTTCGGCACGCAAGACACGGGGGCCCAGCGTGACCGGGGCGTAGTGGTGTTGGCGCAGCAAGGCTTCTTCGGCCGGGGACAGACCGCCTTCCGGGCCACTGACCAGCAGCACGGGGGCGCCGGCATCTGCCACGCTGCTGCGCAAGGGCTGGCTGCCCTCCGACAGGGACAGCACCCGCGTCAGGGTGCCCTCGGTGGCACGAAAGTGGGACAGCCACTCGCTCAAGCTTTGTGGCAGGTCGATTTCGGGCAAGCGGTTGCGACCGCATTGTTCGCAGGCGGCAGCAGCCACCGACTGCCAATGCCCACGCTTTTTCTCGGCACGCTCACCTTGCAGGCGCAGCACGCTGCGCTCGGTCATCAGAGGGGTCAGGCGGGTGACGCCCAGTTCGGTGGCTTTTTCCACCAGCCAGTCCATGCGCTCATTGGCAGGCATGCCGATGGCGAGATGGACGGCCCGCCAATTTTCATGTTCCAGTGCGGCATGGCTGATCACCCGCACCTGGACATCGCTGCGGCCCATGTGGGTGACCTCGGCCAGGTACTCACCGCCCAGGCCATTGAACAAGGTGACCCCGTGGCCAGGCTGCAGGCGCAGCACCTGAACATGGCGGGCTGCGGCCGCAGGCAAGGCCAAGGCGTCGCCGGGGACCAGGGGCAGATCGCAGAAAAAACGCGGCATCAGACGCGGCCAAAAGCGTAACTGCTGGCGGGCGTGGTGCCCTCGACCTCGTCGATCAAGCGCAGCAAGGGCTTGAGCTCTCGGTAGCGGCTGGCCGTGGCACGGATGTAATGAATGAACCGGGGGGCGTCCGCCAGGTATTTGGGCTTGCCATCGCGCAAGGTCAGGCGCGCGAAGATGCCGGCCACTTTCAGGTGGCGCTGCAAGCCCATCCACTCGACGGCACGCCAGAATTCGCCAAAGTCACTGGCCCAGCCATCGTGGTCCAGCAGCCCCAGCTTGCGGGCTTTTTCCCAGTAACGAATGGTCACATCCAGCACAAACTCCTCGTCCCAACTCAAGAAGGCATCGCGCATCAGGCTGGCGATGTCGTAGGTCACTGGCCCGTACACCGCGTCTTGAAAATCCAGCACGCCCAGGCGGGGCTCGTTGGCATCGTGCGGCATCATCAAATTGCGTGGCATGAAGTCCCGGTGCACATACACCTTAGGGGCCGCCAGATTGCGTTGAATGATGGTTTCAAAGGTGGTGCGCAGCATCGCCTGTTGTTCATCCGACAACTGCAAGCCCTTGTGCTGCACCAGGTACCAATCGGGAAACAGGGACAACTCGCGTGCCAGCAAGGCCTGATCGTAGGGCGGCAAGACGCCAGGCCGGCTGGCTTGTTGCCAGGACAGCAAGGCGTCTGTGGCGCGTTGGTAAAGGGGCAAGTTGGCCTGAGGCTGCTTGGGGTCGATGGCTTCCATCATGGTGGCAGAGCCCAGGTCGTCCAACAGCATGAAGCCTTCGGCTTCGTTCCAGTCGAGCACACGCGGGGCCAACAAGCCGGCTTCCAGCATCAGGGCGGCAATGTGGACGAAAGGGCGCGAATTTTCCTTGGCGGGCGGTGCATCCATGATGATGCGGGTGCCTTGCGTGCTGTCGACCCGAAAGTAACGCCGAAAGCTGGCATCGGCTGACGCCACACGCACGCTTCGGGTTTGCAAACCCTGGCTGGGCGCCAGCTGTTCAAGCCATGACGTGAAGGCTTGCTGGCGAAGCGGGTCATCCCATGTGGGGACGAGGGGCATGGGTGTGGGCGTGGTGTTGAGGGTCATGGATAATTCAAATTCTACAAAGGGCTGGCCGCCACAAGCTTGCGCCAACGATTTGTCTCATTTTCACTGACCGCTGCTTTTGAAACGACTGCTCATTCTGATGCTTTGTCCAGCCCTGGCGGCTTTGGCGCAGCCATTGCAGGGCACGACTTCGGCGCCGTCCATGGTGCTCAAGCCCAGCAGCTTGTTGCAGGAAAAACTACCCCAAGATGTACGGGCCAAGTTGCCTTCTTTTATCCAGGCCGACCGCTTGATCGGCGAGCCCGACCAAGATGTGCTGCTGGAAGGCTCGGTGGTGTTTCGACGGGGCGACACTGTTTTGCGGGCCGACCGGGTGGACTATTCTCAGTCGCAGGACCATTTGAAGGCGCAGGGCCATGTGTCCATCAATCGTGCAGGCACCTTGTACCAAGGCCCTGAGTTGGATTTGAAGGTGAACAATTTCGAAGGCTTTTTCACCCAGCCGACCTACCGCTTCCTGAAAAACGAGGCTTACGGCCAAGCTTCGAAGATTGAGTTTTTGGATGACAAACGTGCCATCGTGCACGACGCCACCTTCACCACTTGCCAGAGAAAACCCAGCCCGAGCTGGATGCCCGACTGGGTGCTCAAGGCCAGTCGCCTGGACATCAACAGCGAGACCAATGTGGGGCAGGCAGAGGGTGCCTCGTTGCGCTTGAAAGACATCCCAATTTTGCCGATTCCCTCTTTGAGTTTCCCGCTCAGCGCCGAGCGCAAGTCCGGCCTGTTGCCTCCTGTTTTAGGCTTGGACAACCTCAGCGGTTTTGAATATTCCCAGCCTTATTACTGGAACATTGCGCCCAACCGCGACGCCACAATCCAAACCACGCTGTGGACCAAGCGGGGACTGAATTTGGGCGGGGAGTTCCGCTACCTGGAAAGCGCTGCGCCGGACTATCGCGGCCAAGTTCGGATGGATTACATGGTGAACGACCCGATGCGGGATCGCAACCGCTGGGGCTATGCCCAGACCCATCAGGGTTGGACCCAGTGGGGCGAGGGCAAGTTGGGCTTGAACTTGAACATCAATCGCGTCAGTGACGACAACTACTGGCGAGACTTTCCCCGCTCCTCGGGCAGCCTCACCCAGCGCCTGTTGCCTTCGGATGTGATGATGTCTTGGTTGAGCGGCAATGTGAACACCACCGTGCGCGCCGTCAAATGGCAGACTTTGCAAGATGTCACCGCCCCCATCATTGCGCCCTACGACCGCATGCCGCAGCTGGTGTCCCGCTACCGCTCTGACTCTGCGCTGCTGGATTTTTCCGTGGAGGCTGATTACACGCGTTTTGAGGCCGACCGGGCCCTGGTCTGTAGCAGCATGACCAGCTTGTCCAGAGAGTGCTTGCAGCCCAATGCCGACCGCGCTTTTGCGGTGACGCGCTTGGCTCACCCATTTCAGCTCCCTTATGGCACGGTGACGCCCAAGGTGTCCTTGCACACGCGGGCTTACCAATTTGACACCCCCCTGGTCAGCCAAGGCAGTCGCAGCGCCAGCGTGACCGTGCCCACCTTCAGCCTGGATGCCTCGACCATGTTTGAGCGCACTGCGGTGTTCCGCGGCACGTCATGGACGCAGACCTTGGAGCCGCGGGCCTTTTTCGTCTCTACGCCGTACCGCGACCAGAACCATTTGCCGATTTACGACACCGGGCGAAACGACTTTAACTTTGCCACTGTCTTTACAGAGAATCCTTTTTCGGGACAAGACCGCATTGCTGACAACCAGTTGCTGACCTTGGGGCTGACCTCTCGCCTGATTCACCCGGAAACGGGCGTGGAAGGCGCGCGTTTTGGCATTGCCCAAAGGCTTCGCATGAAAGACCAACGCACGGTGCTGCCCACCGAGGCAGGCCCGGTTTCGGAGCGCGTCAGCGATGTGCTGGTGGGGGCCACGGTGAACCTCAACCCGGCCTGGATGCTGGACTCAACCGTTCAGTACAACCCCAAGACAGAACAATCCATGCGTTCGGTAGCAGGGGTTCGCTACAACCCGAGCAACTACCGTTTGTTCAGTACCGCCTACCGATTTCAACGCGACGTGAACAGCGAAGTACTGGACACCGCTTGGCAGTGGCCGTTGAACGATTTATGGGGTGACAAAGGCCAGGACCTGGGTGCAGGCAGAGGGCTGGGCGAGGACCGCTGGTACTCTGTGGGGCGGTTGAATTACAACTTGCAAGAGCGCAAAATGGTCGATGCCATCGTCGGCCTCGAGTACGATGCAGGGTGTTGGCTCAGCCGTGTGGTTTTTGAGCGATTGCAAGTCGCTTCCAACCAAGCCAATCAACGCATCATGTTCCAACTGGAATTTGTTGGCTTCACGCGTGTTGGCTCCAATCCGCTGCGGCACCTGAAAGAAAATATCCCTCGATACCAGTATTTGCGTGACCAAATTGCGCCACCCAGCCGTTTTGGCGTCTACGATTGAACTGCATGAAGAAAAGTCATTCCCTGTTTGTCTTGCTCTGCCTGTGGGGGCTGGTCATGGCCGATGCTGCACAAGCCCAAGGATTGCGAACCCCGCAGGGGTTGGGCGGCAGCGGCTTGCGCGCTGCGCCGCCGGCGCCTGTGACACGCACCGTGTCAGGAACTTCGGACTTCATCGTGGCCATCGTGGACAGTGAGCCAGTGACCAACCAGGAAGTGGCGGCACAAGCTGCTCGCGTGCGGGCGTTGGCGTCGCAACAAGGGCGCAACCTGCCTGGGAGGCAGCAGTTGCTGGGGGAGGCTTTGGAGCAGCTGATTTATGAGCGCACCCAATTACAGTGGGCACAGCAAAATGGCCTCAAAGTCACCGACGAGGAAGTCGATCAGCTGGAGCGATCGGTTGCTGATCGAAATCAGCTTACCTTGACGGAGTTTCGTGCACAACTTGAACGCGAAGGCATGTCACTGACACAGTACCGCCAAAGTTTGCGCCAGCAACAAATACTTCAGCGGTTGCGCGAGCGCGAAGTGCCTGCCCGCATCAAGGTGTCAGACCAGGAGATCGACCAGTACCTGGCACAACAAAAAAGCCAGCTGAAGACGCAGCAGCTGCACTTGGCGCAGTTGCTGGTTGCCGTCCCAGAAAATGCAGGCGCAGAGCAAGAGCAAAGGCTGTTTGTGAAGGCGCAAACGCTGTTGAGGCAGCTTCGCGAAGGGGCTGACTTTGCCCGGCTGGCCCAAGAAAATTCGGACGCGCAAGATCGCGTGAACGGCGGCCACATGGGCCTGAGGTCCGTGGAGCGCTACCCGGGCCTGTTCGTGGATGCCACCCAAAATTTGGCAGTGGGGGAGATCGCCGGCCCGGTTCGGTCTGGCGCCGGTTTTCACCTTTTGAAAGTCGTTGAAAAAGTCAGGTCAGAATCTGCATTGACCATCGCGCAAACTCAGGCTCGACACATTCTTTTACGCCCCGGTGGCCAGTTGAGCCAGACCGCCGCGCGCGCGCAACTGGCTCAGATGAAGCGCCGGGTGGAGCAAGGTCAGGCCAATTTTGCCGACCTGGCCAAGGAGTTTTCCCAGGACGCCAGCGCATCGCAGGGGGGTGAGTTGGGATGGGCCAGTGCGGGTATGTTGGTGCCGGAGTTTGAAGAAGTCATGAACCGCTTGGCCATTGGCGAGGTATCTGA
>Ga0228703_1001394_pt1 | contig 14856 bp, 15 predicted proteins | sample McNCre217_Aug_MG_3_FD_178020 | JGI IMG/M metagenome (GOLD analysis project Ga0228703, IMG submission 178020) | Freshwater microbial communities from McNutts Creek, Athens, Georgia, United States - 29-17_Aug_MG | ecosystem: Environmental > Aquatic > Freshwater > Creek | place: USA: Georgia... | reverse complement strand
AAGTGGAAGATAACCACGAGCGTTTTGTTAATGGAGAAGTAATTTTTTCAAGAGCAGTATCACAATTGATTTAAAAAATTTAACTGGGTGTGAGGAGATAAAAAAATGACTACAAATAATCAAGTCAATGAGTTACGTAGAAAAATAATATTGGGTACAACCGCGCTGCCTTTAATTGGGGCGGGATCCTACGCTTTTGCAGATGCTAATGTTAATTTGAAAATATCCCACCAGTTCCCTGGGGGTACGATAGATCAGGGAGATTTTCGAGATCGTCTATGTCGAAAATTTGCCGTAGAAGTTGAGAAGAAGTCTAAAGGTAGTATGAAGCTACAGGTTTATCCGGGTTCTTCTTTGATGAAAACAAATGCCCAGTTTGGGGCGTTGCGTAAAGGTGCCTTGGATATTTCATTAGTGCCATTGCCTTATTCGGGCGGGGAGGTTCTAGAAGCTAATATTGGTTTGATGCCAGCTTTGGTGACTAGCTATGAACAGGCTATGAAGTGGAAAACTGCGGAGTGTGGCCGTATGTTATCTAAGGTGTTAGAAGATAAAGGCATTGTTATTTTGAGTTGGGTTTGGCAGGGTGGTGGCATTGCCAGCAGAACTAAAGCTTTAGTTAATCCTGAGGATGCTAAAGGCATGAAGATCCGCGGTGGTAGTAGAGAGTTCGATTTAATGTTGAAGTCCGTTGGTGCTTCTGTTATTTCTTTGCCTTCCAATGAGATTTACGCAGCTATGCAAACGGGTGCTATGGATGCAGCTTACACATCATCAACTAGTTTTATTTCCTTCAAGTTAGAAGAGTTATCTAAACATTTCACGAGTGCCCGTAATCGTTCATATTGGTTCATGTTGGAACCATTGATGATGTCTAAGCAAATTTTTGATTCTTTATCAAAAGAGCAGCGTGATATTTTGATGTCAGTGGGTGCTGATATGGAAAAGTTTGGTTATGAATCAGCCAAGGCGGACGATAAATTGGCAGCAAGTGTTTATGCCAAAGCTGGTAGCAAAATTTACGACTTAAATGATGCGGTTATTAAGAAGTGGCAAGAGGTTGCGCGTCAAACTGCCTGGAAAGATTTCGCTGAGCGCAGCCCAAGTTGTGCTGCATTACTAACTGCTGCTGAAAAATTACTCTAATCATGGATCAATTATTTTATAAAACTCAAGGGCTCTTGCGTGGACTTAATAAGGTAGTTTTATTGTTAGGTTCTATTGCTTTGGCAGCTGCAGCGCTAATTTTGAGTTACAGCGTTGTTTCAAGGGCATTGTTTAATGTTCCTACTGATTGGCAAGATGAGGCGGCTGTATTTTGCTTGGTGGGCGTTACATTTTTATGTAGCGCTTATGTGCAAGATAAGCGAGGACATATTGGTATTTCTGCAATTGCTAATAGCTTGCCTCGTGGGATTGAGAAATTAAGACTTTTTTCAATTGATTTTTTCTCTTTACTTTTTTGTGGATTTTTCTCTTGGAAATCTTGGACGCTTTGGCATGAGGCTTGGGTGGATGGGTACGTCACTTCTTCATCATGGGGCCCTCCTTTGAGTATTCCTTATGGAATGATGGCCTTGGGTATGAGTCTATTAAGTTTGCAATTATTGATTCAGACTTTGGCTCACTTCAATTTATCCAATAAGGGTAGTTAATTATGTCGATACTTGCTTTAGGCCTGCTCTTCATAGCAGTGACGCTTCTGGTGATGTTTTCAGGAATGCCCATCGCATTCTCGCTAGGGTCCGTTGCGTTAATTTTTATGTTCTTTTTTATGCCGGCATCTTCTTTGGACACAATCACGCAGAATGTGTATGAAGAGATGGCAAGCATTACGCTTTTATCCATACCTTTATTTATTATGAAAGGGGCTGCGATTGGTCGTTCTCGCGCTGGCCAAGATTTATATGGCGCCTTGCATGTTTGGTTGGGAAAAGTTCCTGGAGGCTTGGGGGTTGCTAACGTATTAGCTTGTGCATTATTTGCCGCTATGGCTGGATCTAGCCCTGCTACTTGCTCTGCTATTGGCAGTGCCGGCATTCCGGAAATGCGTAAGCGAGGGTATTCGCCTGGTTTTGCGGCTGGCGTTATTGCCGCCGGTGGAACATTGGGCATTTTATTGCCACCATCTATCACGATGATTCTTTACTCAGTTGCAGCTGAGCAATCATTGGGACGTTTGTTCTTGGCGGGTATTGGTCCTGGTTTGTTGTTGGTCGCCCTATTTTCTATTTACACGGTTTGGCAATTTAGACGTGAATATAAAAATGCTTTGGCTGTGGTCCAGCAAGGTGGGCCTGAGCCAGAAATTTTAAAAAGACAAACCTATACCATGCAGCAAAAAATGAACTCATTGCCAAGAGTTCTACCATTTTTAATTTTATTAATTGGTGTGATGGTGGCTTTGTATGGTGGTTATGCAACCCCATCTGAAACTGCTGGCTTGGGGGCAGTATTGGCTTTCGTCTTGGTCGCTGGTATTTACAAAATGTGGCGTATTCGTGATTTATCACCTTTGTTTGAAGCAACGATCAAAGAATCAACCATGTTGATGTTCATTATCGGTATGTCTTTATTGTTCTCCAACGTCATGAGCCATCTGCATTTGAGCCAATCTGCTGCTCAGTGGATTGTTGATCTTGAACTTAGTCGTTGGGCATTATTGGCGGCCATTTTATTTTTAGTCATTATTTTGGGTTTCTTTTTGCCACCTGTTTCAATTATTTTGATGACTGCACCAATTGTTTTGCCGCCATTACGTGCCGCGAATTTTGATTTGGTTTGGTTTGGTATCGTCATGACGATTGTTATGGAAACGGGTTTGATTCATCCGCCAGTTGGCTTAAATATTTTTGTCATTAAAAATATTGCTCCAGATATTCCATTAAATAAGATTATTTGGGGTGTTATTCCTTTTGTAGGAATTATGTTGTTCTCGGTTGTACTGCTTTGCGTCTTCCCTGAAATAGCAACTGGCCTTGCTGATTTTGTAATGGGCCCAGTTTTAGCTCGATAAGATAAAAAGAGAATTTAATGAATTTATATCAATTATTAGAAACAGGCTTTCCAAAAGATAAGTCAGCCTGTGCCATTGAAACTCATGATGGCTTGTATTACAGCTGGGGAGATCTAGAAAAGGCCACATCTAAGATGGCCAATCTTCTAGCAAGTTTGAAGTTGCCACAAGGCTCTAGGGTAGCGGTGCAGATCGAGAAGTCACCAGAGGCCTTATTTTTATACCTTGCAACATTAAAAGCGGGTTTAGTTTATTTACCACTCAATACAGCCTATCAGGCTGCTGAGATTGAATATTTTTTAGGTAATGCGGAACCAGCTGTTCTTGTGTGTAGTCCGAAGAACTTAACTTGGGTTTCCCAGGTAGCCAAGAAGACCGGCACAAAACATGTATTTACCTTGGGTGAAGATAGGACTGGATCTTTGTTGGAGAAAGCAGCGGGCCTGTCAGATAAATTTAAAACTGTTAAGCGTTCAGATGATGATTTGGCTGCAATCTTATACACGTCAGGTACCACGGGGCGTAGTAAGGGGGCCATGCTGACCCATGGCAACTTGGGAAGTAATGCAAAGGTATTGCAGAAGTTTTGGGCATGGCAAAAAGGGGATGTACTTTTACATGCATTACCTATTTTCCACGTTCATGGATTATTTGTTGCATCTCATGGAGCGCTTTTAAACGGCAGCAAAATGATTTGGTTACCTCGTTTAGATACGAAAGAGCTCATTAAGCATATGCCTCGTTCAACGGTCATGATGGGTGTTCCAACCTTTTATGTTCGGTTGTTATTGGATCCCGCTTTTACAAAAAAAATCGCGAAGAATATGCGTTTATTTATTTCAGGATCAGCACCATTGTTAACTGAGACATTTAACTCATTTAAAGAAAGAATTGGCCAGACGATTTTGGAACGTTATGGCATGAGTGAGACTGTCATGTTGGTTTCTAATCCTTATAAGGGTGATCGGGTTGGCGGTTCTGTGGGATTGCCATTGCCGCAGACGAAGGTGCGCGTTAGGAAAGATGATGGATCTTTGTGTGGCGTAAATGAAATCGGCAATGTTGAAGTTAAAGGACCTAATATATTCAAAGGTTACTGGCGCATGCCAGAAAAAACTAAAGAAGAATTTACTTCCGATGGTTGGTTTAAAACTGGCGATGTGGGTCGCTGGGGTGGTGAGACTAGCGCAGGTAAAGTACCTGATGATTATTTGTGCATTGTCGGTAGAAGCAAAGATTTAATTATTTCTGGTGGATATAACGTTTATCCAAAAGAGATTGAGAGCTTTATTGATGACATGCCAGGTGTTGATGAGAGTGCCGTAGTTGGCGTTCCTCATCCTGATTTTGGTGAGGCCGTGTTAGCGATTGTGGTTGGTAAACCGGGATCTCAGCTTAATACGGATGCCATGATTGCTGAACTTAAAGGCAAGATCGCTAATTTCAAAGTGCCTAAGCGGATTATTCTTGTTTCTGAGCTGCCCCGAAATGCAATGGGTAAAGTTCAGAAAAATGTGTTGCGCCAAACTTATGCAAGTTAACCTACTTGCTTTAATAAAGGCCTAAACTGCTTAGGCCTTTATGAAGCATGTAGGCAGCCAAACAAAATAAAACAATTGCAAATATTCTTTTTAGTTGCGCAACGTTTAATTGATGAGCTGCTTTAGCGCCTAGAGGTGCTGTTAAGACACTAGCTACCGCAATTGAGGTTAAAGCGGGCAGGTAAACATATCCCAAGGAACCCTCAGGTAGTAATGGATTGCCATAACCGCTGATGATGTAGCCAATGGCGCTTGATAGAGCAATTGGGAAGCCTAATGCGGCAGATGTGGCAACCGCATTGTGCATTGAGATATTGCACCATGTCATAAAGGGGACTGATACAAATCCGCCGCCCGCACCTACTAAACTTGATAAAAAACCAATAAAGCTACCGACACCAAACATACCTGGCTTACCGGGTAAGGTGCGACTTGGTTTAGGTTTTTTATTCATGAGCATTTGATAGGCTGAGAAGCTGACGAATCCTGCAAAAATAAACGATAACCAGGATGTTTTAAGAATGGCGAATAATTTTCCCCCGCCTAAGATGCCGCCAAGCAAAATGCCTGGGGCTAAAGTCATGACAATATCCCAGCGGACAGCGCCCCGTTTGTGGTGAGCTCTCACAGATGATAAGGATGTGAATAATATTGTTGCCATGGACGTGGCAATTGCAATGTGGACGACCACGGAGCTATCAAACCCATACATTGTGAACAAAAAGCTTAGGAATGGCACCAAAATCATGCCGCCACCGATGCCAAGTAGTCCAGCTGCAAAACCTGTGCAGCAACCGAGAAGAGCTAATGCGCCAATTTGAATAAGAGTCATAGTTATTTGTGGGGGGTGATTTTGTAAAAATCTTGATTAAGATGAGCCACTAAGTCCGCTTCGTCTTCTGGAAATAAATCTAAGCGTAGTTCAGTATTGCACATAGAAACCATGTTTTTTAGTTTTGCCAAGTCCTTTACTTTGCGATCGGTGCGTAGATAAATCATGTCTGCATTCCCGAAACCTGACTTCTCGGCATGGCATTGAACACATTTTGCGTGGTGTAATGTCTTGCCGTTAAGGATATCTTCCGCGTGCCCGGAAATTGAAACAAATAAAGATATGGCTGCAATTAGGCCTAGTGGGCAAGGGAATTTTTTCAAGATATATGCCTCCACAATTGAAGTCCTATTATAGGATTCCCCACCTTGGCCGCTAGGCCGTCATCCTGAACCCAGTAGGTTCAAGGCGGCATGGCAATAATATTTCGGGTGCATCAAGTATTTCAGGGAGAACATTGCCCGAAGCGATGCTCTGTGAGCTACAAGACGCTCGCGCCCATACTATATGGCCCACGCCAGATGCTTGCGCATCGGTTCAAGGAACTATTGGCCTTGGCTAACCAGGTAGGGAAAGCTTTTTCAGCGCAGAATCGACAGATGCCTCGATTTGATCAACTTTGGACTGTAGTAGTGCCATTTGATCTAGGCTTGCGCCTGGGTTTTCTGCATGGCTGATATTCATTTTGGCAGCTTGAAGGTCGCCAGCCAGCTTGATGGCTGTCATGATGGCTGCGCGCTCAATACTGCGATTGCCGCTGGATAAGGCGGCTTCTAGTTGTTCATCAACAATAGCTGCGGCAGATCTTAGACTGGCTTCATGTTCTGGAGCGATGGCGAATGCAAACTTTTGACCGCCTAGGGTAATTTCAATGCGATTTTGGCTCATTGTGCATCCTGTTGATTAGCTGCCAAAAGATCCATTTGACCATTATCAGTCGGAGCGGGGAGCTTGCTCAGGATGTTCTGGATACGGCCTTGAGCATCCTCAATCTTGGCTTCCAAGCTTAAGCGTTCTTTACGGGCTTGCTCTACAGCGTCTAGCAGGGCCTTTGTTTTAGCTTCTAGGCGGGCTAGGCTGTCTTGCAAACGGTTATAAGAAATGTTTGTAAGTTCTGACATGATTACCATTGTATCTATCTCTACGAAGAGAGCAAGAATTAAAAAGCCCGCCATAGGGCGGGCTTGGGTTAAAGCCTGAAAATACTAAAAAACATAACGACCAGTTAGGCTGAAATTGCGGCCAGGGTTCGGGTAAGTTGTCGTTTTATATAAATCTTTATAGGCTGATTTATATATAGTGCTATCGGTATAGTTTTTATCTAATAAATTGTTAATGGCAGCAGTTATGCTCCATTTTTTCTCTAGATATACATAATTTAAATCAGCTACTGCGTAGCCTGGGTTTTTATATTGTTGGTTGTATAGATCATTGGAAGCATAGTTGTTACCTGAGAATCTAGTTGATACACCAAGAGTTTCTTTAGGGTTTACGCGATAATCAATGCCGATAAGAGCATTCAATTTGGCTACGTTAGGAATATATTTACCTGCGTAGGCCCCTTCGGCAAATTGTGCTTTGATGAACTGAATATTAGTCTTGAACACATAATTGCTGCTAATTTGATATTTAATATTTGCTTCGACACCTTGATGAGTTGTAGGGCTATAGTTAATATTATTTGAACCATCAAAACCGATTTCATTATTTATAAAGCTTTTAAATATCTTGGTATCAATTTTCCAAACAATGCTGTCCCATTTTGTCCCAACTTCATAATCATGTGATGTTTGAGGTGCTAGGTTATTGTTTTGTAAATAAGGAGCTTGTGCATTGTCGTCTAAGTTAGCAAATCGGAAATTTTGACTAACCCTGATATAGCTGCTAAATGCCTTTGTATATTTCCTAGTCCACTGTATCTCATATGCTGATGCATGACCTTGATTACTGAACGTGACATTAAATGGGTCACAGTAGTATGGTGAGCAAGTAGATAGATTGCCACCGTTGTAATAATTCTGGTCAGACGATTGCTGGTATAGCTGTTTTCTTGCGCCAATTGTTAATCTCTCCAATGAATCGATCTGCCAGTCAGATCTAGCATACCAAGCCTGTGTTTTGAAGGATTTATTGCCGTAGAATCCATCATTAATGTTGTAACTATTGAAATTACTAGAGTAGTAAGAGCTATCACTGTTAGTCTTATAACCATCAGCTGATTTTGCATAAGATAACCAATCGTAGCCAATGATGAATGTGTTCCCATTTAATCCAAAATCACTTACCTTGATTCTTGGGTTGATATGCTGTGTTCTTGAATGTGAATTGGTGATACCCCAAGCAATTGGAGATTGGTTGGGGTGAAGTGTTGGATCATAGCCATCATATACAGAGCTAGCGTCATAGTTATAGGCCCAGCGATTGTTCTTTAGCATTTGATTCAGGTCTATACCTAACTCCACGTTTTCAATTTTTTTAGATCCAAAAATAGTGATATTGCTAGTTTTGACATCCATATTTGATGAGTAACCTGGAACTTGGGTATTTTGAGGGGCGCTATTTAAGTAAGCGATTGGTAGTGCCCCTGGTAATTTATTTTTTTCTTGAGAGCCGATGATTCTCAATCCTACTGAAGATGAAGAATCTATTTGAGAGGTAAGATTAAAGCCAGCGGATTGCTCAGAAGTTTTAGCGTTATCTCGGTAACCATTTGAGTATTGTTGGCGAGCGAAGATTCCAATTTGTTCTTTCCCTAAGTCTTCAGAGTGATAAATATTGGATTGATATCCGGAATAGCTTGCAATACCTGCAGAAACTGCGGTGAGGTTGCCCATATTCTTTTTTAGAACAATGTTGATGCTGCCTGAAGTGGCTCCGTCACCATAAAGAACGCTATTACCACCTTTTGTGATTTCAATATGATCAATAGCTTCTAGTGGAATAAAGGATGTTCTAGCGCTAGTTTGCTCATTTTCAGACAAGCGAACGCCATCCAATAATACAACCACATTGTTGTCTGCTGTATCTCCAAACCCACGCATATCAATGACAGAATTTGTGCTGCCATCTAAATTTTGGCGTGTATTTAATTGACCTAGTTTTTTTAAAACTTCTGAAATATTAGTTAAGCCACTTTTCTGTATCTCGGTAGCCGTAATAATGGCCGTTTGAGGAAGTATTTGGTCAATGGTTTCCTGAAATCTTGAGCCATAAACGGTAATGGGGGCTAGCTCATTGTTGGTTTGAGAAAAAGAAGGCGCGCTGCTAAGGGTTAATGCAATAGCAATAGCTAATGGTTTTTGTTTAAATGACATGTTTACTCCAGTAGGTCATCACATGAAATGTGATAACCCGTTTATCTGGCCACACCCCGAACCAGAATTAACTCAGCAATGCCAAAGGAGATAGTCAAGATAAGCTTGATTGCTACCCCCCGTAGCATTACCACCAAAATAAGAGGGCTGGTTTCCGGGCTGATGAATTCCATTGCTGGTTGCTAGGCCGCCTTCCCAGATAACTCCAGTGGCTTAAAGCTTCGCTTACTCATTTACCGTTGCGGGGGCAGCGTCAGATTTGCGTTAACTCACTGACTTCCCATTTAATCAATGCTCTGATGAGCATAGACACCACACTTACTATCTTCTATTTATGGAAGATGAGAGATTTTAGCATTTATGGCATTGAAGACCCTGTATATTTAAGGGGTATGAAGAAATCACCTTTATTTTTGGGACTTATTGTTTTTGCGATGCTAAGCATTGCAGGGGCTCTTTTAATTGGCAGTGTTGCAAATGCTGACTTATCGCTCATCTATCAGTTGCGCTTACCGCGTGTATTGGCTGCTTTTGCAGTGGGTGGTTTATTAGCAATGTCAGGTTGTTTGTTACAAGTTCTGACGCGTAACCCTTTGGCTGAATCTTCTGTTCTAGGTGTTTCTGGTGGGGCATCCGTTGGCGCTTTAGGTGTTTTGATGATGGGAGGTGCTGGTACGATTTGGGTTGCAGGCGGTGCTTGGCTTGGAGCTATATCGGTACTTGTTCTGCTTTGGTTGTTGGTGGGTGGTTATGCCACGCATCCCTCTCGTTTGCTGCTGGCTGGAGTCATGGTGGCCACAGGATGTGGAGCTATCACGAGCCTCATGATTGCCTTTGCTTCTGATCTGGCTATGCCGGGGATGATTCATTGGTTAATGGGTGATCTCGATTCTGTGATGAGTCTTGAGGTGGTTGGCGCTCTTTTAGGTATTTGGTTATCTGTTTTATTAATTTTGATGAAGCTAGCACCTAAAATACATTTACTTCAGTTGGGTACCGATAAGGCTTTAAGTCTAGGTGTTGATGTGCCATTTATTCAGTGGATGATGGTTTTATTAGCTGCTTTATCGGCAGCCTCAGCAGTTTCAGTAGCAGGTTCGATTGGTTTTGTTGGTTTGCTTGTGCCACATATATTGCGTACAACGGTGATGAAGCATCTAGGACCTGATCAAACTTTTTTATTACCTGCTTCAGGCTTGTTGGGTGGCATATTCTTGGTTTTTTCAGATATGTTCGCTAGAACAGTGATTGCGCCATCCCAGTTACCGGTAGGCGTTATTACCGCATTAATTGGTGTGCCAAGTTTCTTATTTTTATTAGCACGCTTGCGCCAGTGGAGTTCTTTATGACTCAAGAAACTTTGCTGGAAGTTCAGAACTTCACATTAACCATAGGCAACAGAGTTTTAATTGCTGATCTTGATTGGACGGTTAAGGTTGGTGAGCGTTGGTGTTTGATTGGTCGAAATGGAGCTGGCAAGTCAACTTTATTAAAAGCTATTGCAGGAATGCAAAATCAGCTATATATGCATGGCAATATTCGGTGGCAAGGCAAAGACTTGCCACTATGCAGTCCTCAAGAATTATCAAAGTTGCGTGCATATGGAGAGCAATTTCCTCAGGGTGGTATTGGCTTAAGGTCAATTGATGTGGTGCTGGCATCTCAGTGGCCATGGCGTTATGAAAAGGAATCTAAAGAGTTTTTAGATCATGCTATGGCATCGCTTGCTCGTTGTGATGTTCAACATTTAGCTTATGCCCCATGGCAATCGTTGTCAGGGGGAGAGCGTCAGCGTGTATCGTTAGCAGCTTGCTTTGCGCAGTCAACACCTGTCTTAATCTTGGATGAGCCAACCTCTCATTTGGATATTCATCATCAAGTTACTTTGTTAGAGATGCTTGTGAACGCAAGTAAATCATGTCAGCAAACCGTCATTGCCAGTTTGCATGAAATTAGTTTAATTGGCAGAGGGTTTACTCACGCTTTGATGCTGACAGGAAAAGTTGGGGAGGCGGGAGGTTATTTAATCGGACCAGTTGATGAAGTGGTTAATCCAACTAATTTGGAAAAATCTTTAGGGCATCCTATCTTGGAAGCTACAACTGCTTCTGGTGTGAAGGTTTTTATACCCGCTTAAGTTTTTAATGTTTTCGAGGTGAGCTGGATAAACGGATGGCTTCAATAGAGGAGCATATCTTTTCCGCTCCAATTAATATTTGAGGGCTGGGTCTGCTAATGGTGTCGCCATTAATTTCCACAAATGCTTTGTTTTTTGTGGCGCTTAAGTTGGGTAATGATGACCACATCGACCAATCAGTTTGAATATCTTTATTATCAACAGCCGTAAAAATTATTTCAGGGTCTGCTTTTAGAACAGACTCTCTGCTAACCGTCGGTACCAATAATTTTTCCGTTGAAAACAATTGCTCACCACCACATAGTTGAATAATGTCACCGATTAAATGCTCGCGATTCAGTGTCATGAGAGGTTGTGCCCAAATTTGATAGAAAACGCGTATGGGGCGAACATTGGGTTGCTGATTTTTTTTGTATTTCTTTTGTAAATCTTTGATGTGTTGGCGAAATTGTTTGGCTGATTGATCTGCAATCTTGGTGGTACCAAGTATTTTCCCAATTACTTCAATGTCTTTGGCAATGTCGTCTAATTTACGGGGTTCTGTGCTCATTATTTTGGTGGAGCTATTGGCGAAATATTTCTTAAGCGCTTCTATTTGCGTACTTGGTGTGCCACTTTGCCAATAAATAATGAGCGTTGGCTGTAAATTTTTGATGCGTTCAAGATCAATAGATCTTGCGTCACTAATAATGGGTAAGTTTTTGATGGAGGGTGGTTGGTTGCTGTGGGCGCTGACACCAACTAACATGGAAGCTCCGCCGGCTGCATCAACCACTTCAGATAGGTGCGGGGTTAATGTGATAACTCTAGGTGAACCTTGAGCAGGGGGCGCAGTATTTAAATTGGATGTTTCTGCCCAACCAGGTACAGCCATCGCTAACTGTATCGCAACAAGTGCAAACAGATAGCGATTATTCATTAAATTTCCAAGTTGTCGATCAGGCGGGTTTTGCCTAATTTGGCCGCTGCTAAAACTACGAGTTTTTCTGCTGATGCTATATCGGCATCATTGGCACTTAGCAAATCTTTACGTTTCCGAACGGAGATATAGTCTGGAGCCCATCCGCGCTTAGCTAACTTTTCACAGGCAGCTTGTTCAATTGCCAAAATTGCTTCTGGGGATAGGTTGCCCTCTAGAATCTTTTCTTGAACCTCTTTCAAGGTTTGAATTAATTGAATTGCTTCAGTTCGTTCCTCTTGAGATAGGTAACCATTTCTAGAAGAGAGGGCAAGACCATCTTCGGCGCGAACAGTTTCCGCAGGAATAACATCAACAGGTAGGGCTAATTGATGGCACATTTGGCGAATAACCATTAACTGTTGGTAATCTTTTTTACCAAATACGGCTACTTTGGGTTGAACGCAAGCTAGAAGCTTTAAAACAACCGTGCAGACACCTTTAAAGAAACCTGGGCGGAATTCGCCTTCAAGGATATTACCCAGATTGCTCGGCGGATCTACTCGGTATTCTTGAGGTTCTGGGTAGAGATCTTTTTCTGTTGGTGCAAACAGAACATATACGCCTTCTTTTTCAAGTTTCTCCACATCTGCTTCAAAGGTGCGCGGATATTTGTCAAAATCTTCGTTGGGGCCAAATTGCAAGCGATTGACGAAAATGCTTGCAATCACAGGGTCACCATGTTGGCGCGCTAAGCGCATCAAGGATAAGTGGCCTTCGTGAAGATTACCCATCGTTGGTACAAAAGCAGCACGATTTTGACCGCGTAACTGATCTCTTAAGTCCTGAATATTGCTGATAATCTTCATGCGTTTTTCTTTAGAAAAGCAACTAATCAGGATGCTTCGTTAGGCGAGTAAGCTAGACGCACATAGATGGGTGCGTAAGGCTCGGCTTGAGTAATCTCAATAAGAGATTCTCTTGAAAGTTCTAACATCGCAATAAAATTTACAACGACCATTGGAGCACCTTTGCCGGTGGCAATAGCATCTTCAAATAAATCCGTGAATTCAATAAAACGTTCGCCTTGTAGGCGGCGCAAAATACGCGTCATAAAGTCTCGAACAGATAGTTGTTCGCGAGTAATGGTGTGATGTTGATTTAGTTTCGCTCTGTAAAGGACATCCTTCCAAGCGGCCTGTAGATCAAAGGCATTGATATCTGGCCATGTAACGGCAACAGTCGTATCAACGTGACCATTGGCTTTGTAGAAGTCGCGGCCAAGTACAGGCATTTTATCGAGCTCTTGAGCTGCTAATTTCATGCGCTCGTATTCAAGAAGTCGGCGTACTAATTCCGCACGTGGATCTTCTACTTCTTCATCGCTATCTGCTTTTTTCATTGGTAGCAACATGCGTGATTTAATTTCAATCAACATGGCAGCCATTAGAAGATATTCAGCGGCAAGTTCTAAGTTGGTTTGGCGAATTTGTTCAATGTATCCAAGGTACTGTTTTGTCACCTCGGCCATTGGAATATCAAGAACGTTGAAGTTCTGTTTTCGAATGAGATAAAGCAGTAAGTCAAGAGGGCCTTCAAAAGCCTCTAAGAAAACCTCAAGCGCATCCGGCGGAATATAAAGATCTGATGGCAGCTGGAATAAAGGCTCGCCATAAAGTCGAGCAAAAGACTCGGACATTCCATCCGTGACTTCTGGCAAATCTGCAACCGCTGGAATTAATTCACTCATTGATAAACGTACGCTTTTTGCTTAACACGAGCCATTTGGTTGCGTTTTTGTTCGTCTGGAGTAATAGGCGCCTTATCCCATAAAAGGGCTCTGCCCTCTTGCTGAGATTGCTCTAATTCAGGCTTTGTAGCCTTTAACTCTTCCAAAAAGAGGGTGATATTTGATTTGTAGTGAGCCATAGTTCCTCAATTGTAGCGATTTGTAGACTAGCTTCCTATAGAAAGCTTACATTGGCTCAAACTAATCTCTCTGGCCCGCTCAAAGGCGCTTTCCAGGTCGGGTAGCGAGTTTTCCTCGCCTATTTGATGAATAAAGCCACTTCTAGTCATTAATGAGGCGGGTTGCTTATTAGCTGCGCATACCAAAAGCGTACCTCCTGATTTTTTTAATTCTTTATCTAGGACTTTAAGGCTATCAATACCGCTGGTATCAATATTAATCAGTTGGTGCATTTCTAAAATCATCACTTGAGATGCTTTTACCGTACCACGGGGTGAGCTGTAGAGATTTTCTATTTTGTCGATGGCGCCAAAAAATAAAGAACCATAAATTTTGTAGGCGGTGATGATGGGGCGAGAGACATTGTTGTCGACAAGATTTAAGTCGTCAGCGGCTATTAAGTGGTCGGGTAGTGTTATTGACTCAATTTGAGTTAAGGATGAGATACGGTAAATAAAGAAAATGCAGGCTAAAACCAGTCCCACTTCAACGGCGACAGTTAGATCAAAAATAACTGTTAAAAAGAAAGTGCCCAAGAGAATTGAACGGTAAGTTAGATTAAATTGTTTTAAACGTTTGAACTCATGGATATCAAACATATTCCATGCGATGTAAATCAAAATGGCTGCTAGTGCCGCTAATGGAATATCAACAGCTAATGGAGCTACCAAAACCATAATGGATAGAATCACTATCGAATGAATGATTCCCGATATCGGGGATTGAGCGCCTGCTTTAGCATTTGTAGCGGTTCTTGCAATGGTCCCCGTAACCGGGAGACCGCCAAAAAATGGCACGATCATATTGGCAATGCCTTGCCCCATGAGTTCTTGATTAGGGTTGTGTTTATCGTCTGAAAGATTGTCTGCAACCCGAGCGCATAACAGTGACTCAATCGCGCCTAGGATGGCGATTGTTAATGTTGGCGCGAATAGATATTTGGCTGTTTCCCAATCTAAATTTGGAATGGTTGGGGTGGGTAAGCTATTAGGTATGCTGCCAAAACGTGTGCCAATGGTGGTGATGGGGAGCTCCAGTAATTTACCAATAGCAGTTGCCGTAATCAGGGCAACAATGATTCCTGGAATATTGTTAAGCCATGGCCAATGTTTTGTTAGGGGAGCAATGATTTTTGGCCAAAGAATGATG
>Ga0228703_1001393_pt1 | contig 14858 bp, 10 predicted proteins | sample McNCre217_Aug_MG_3_FD_178020 | JGI IMG/M metagenome (GOLD analysis project Ga0228703, IMG submission 178020) | Freshwater microbial communities from McNutts Creek, Athens, Georgia, United States - 29-17_Aug_MG | ecosystem: Environmental > Aquatic > Freshwater > Creek | place: USA: Georgia... | reverse complement strand
GTGACCAAGCCAATTATCGGTTCTGGTGCCGAGGCGCCTGAGCTTGCCGCGGCATACGTACGCTCGATTCGTGAGATTGTGAAGGGCTTGAACGTTTCCGATGCCCGCATGGAGCGTGGAAACGTGCGTTGCGACGCAAACGTTTCGCTTCGCCCGCACGGCCAGGCAAAGCTTGGAACTCGAACCGAGACCAAGAACGTGAACTCGCTTCGCTCAATTGAACGTGCGGTTCGCTACGAGATTCAGCGCCAGGCAGCCATTTTGGCCAAGGGTGGAAGCATCACCCAGGAAACCCGCCACTGGCATGAAGACAAGGGTGCAACGAGTGCCGGACGTCCAAAGAGCGATGCCGACGACTACCGCTACTTCCCAGAGCCAGACCTAGTTCCGGTTCAGCCTTCGGTTGAGCTAATTGAAACTCTGCGTGCGGCACTGCCAGAGAAGCCTTCGGAGCGCCGCAAGCGCCTGCAGGTTGAGTGGGCGTTCCAGGACCTAGAGTTCCGCGACGTGGTCAACTCGGGTCTGCTGGACCAGATTGAAGAAACCGTTGCCGCTGGTGCCAAGCCTCAGGCAGCGCGAAAGTGGTGGACTGGCGAGATCGCTCGTTTGGCCAACGCCGAAGACAAAGACATCTCCGAGCTGGCAATCAGTCCGGCCGATGTTGCCGAACTGGCTACCCTGGTAGACGCTGGCAAGATTAACGACCGTTTGGCACGTGAAGTGCTCACCTTCGTGCTCGCCGGTGAGGGTTCGCCGGCAGCCGTTGTTTCGGCTCGTGGACTAGAAGTCGTTTCGGATGATGGCGCGTTGATTGCTGCCATCGATGAGGCGCTCGCATCTCAGCCAGACGTGTTGGATGCAATCCGCGAAGGTCGTATGCAGGCCGCAGGCGCAGTTATCGGTTCGGTAATGAAGGCCATGAAGGGATCGGCAGACGCCGCTCGCGTTCGTGAACTTCTGATTGCCAAGGCAAACGGCCAGTAACCTTTTTCAGTTTCAGCCAAATAAAGTAAAAGACCCGCTCCAGAAAACTGGACGCGGGTCTTTTCAGTTGTCGGGGAGACTATTGCCACACGATTTCTGGGTTTAGGTCGCCTGCAAACTTCAAAAGGTGCTTCTGCAACACAAACTGCATGCGCTCCTCAAGTTCGTGATTCTCACCGATGGCGGTCAAGGTTAACTCGGCCTCACCAGTGGTTATCACATCGCCCTTCGCACCTTCTATTTCAAAGTGCCAACCGTTCTCAATTTCGGTGACCGCAATCTTGTGGCCAAGGTGACTAGCTAGTTGCTTGGAGTAGCGGCTTGGGCGTTCGATGGAAACTATGGCTTTGCTCATGCTTAGAGACTAGCCGTTGCCTTTCCGGGCAATCCAATAAGGGAAACGGATGGCTGTCATTGTGATTGCGTGCCGGCTCGAAAAAAACCCGAAGAAGTGAGTAATTCCGCGACTGGCGTGGCTTCGAAAGCAAGAAAGTCCCGAGGTTACTCTGCGACTGGCGTGGCTTCGAAAGCAAAAAAGCCCCTAGTAACTCGTACCGGCTCGAAAAAAACCCGATGACGTCAGTCATCGGGTTTATTTTCTCGGGTGAGTAACGGGACTTGAACCCGCGGCCCCCTGGACCACAACCAGGTGCTCTACCAGCTGAGCTATACCCACCATGTGAAGTGCCTAAGCACAACAACCCATAGAGTCTATCAGTTTCTAGGCCTGAGCGGAAACGTTTGCCGCGGCCGCCATTGCTTGATCTGAGGTTGGGCCCGGAAGCGGCACGAACAGGGTCTCGCGATAGTACTTGAGTTCGTTGATGGACTCCAAAATGTCGGCCAGAGCGCGGTGGTTGCCACTCTTCTTAGGCATCTGGAAGTAGACCCTTGGGTACCAGCGGCGAGAAAGTTCTTTGATGGAACTAACATCGATGTTTCTGTAGTGCAGGTGCTGGTCTAGTTCAGGCATGTACTTATTGAGGAACATGCGGTCTGTGCCAATGGTGTTTCCAGCTAGGGGAGCGTCTTTTGCGTTAGGCACAAAACGCTTGATGTACTCAAGAACCACCTGCTCGGCGTCTGCCAACTCAAGGCCCTCTTCAAACTCGTTGATTAGTCCGCTGCTTGTGTGCATGTTTCGCACGAAATCGTTCATGTTTTCTAAGGAGTCTGGGCGGGGTTTGATGACCACATCGATGCCAGTGTCTAGCAACTCAAGTTCACTGTTGGTTACCACTACAGCAATCTCAACCAGACAGTCCCTCTCGGTGTCTAGGCCGGTCATTTCGCAGTCTATCCAGACCAGGTTTCCTGAAATATCAATCACAACCAAAAAATAGGGGAGGCCACCGACAATCTCGGTGACCTCCCAATTTTACCTATGTCTAGGTGGAGCTACTGCCTAGGCGGTTTTAGCCTTGGTTGACCTCGCCTTTGGCGCCTTTGCCTCTGGAGTTTTGTCCGTTGGCTTGTTCTTGTTGGCCCGCTTCTCAGCTTTGGCGGCATTACGTTCTGCACGGCCCGCAACCAGCCAGTAAAGCACTGGAACGATTACAAGAGTGAGAACGGTAGAACTGAACAAACCACCGATAACCACAACCGCCAGCGGCTTGCTGATGAAGCCACCGCCACCGGTTAGGCCAATGGCCATTGGTGTTAGCGCAAAGATGGTTGCGAGTGCAGTCATCAAGATTGGGCGCAAACGCTGGCGCGCACCATTCATGATGGCTTCCTTTGTTGCCATACCCTGCCCTCGATACTGGTTCATCAAGTCGATAAGCACAATGGCATTCGTAACCACGATTCCCACCAAGAGCAGCATGCCGATTAGGGCAGGAACTCCAAGTGCGGTGTCCGTAACAAGCAGCGCGATAAACGCACCGGTTGCTGCAAACGGAATCGAGGTGAGTAGTAGAACTGGCTGTAGCAAGCTGCGGAAGGTTGCAACCATAACAAGGTAAACGATCGCCACGGCTGCCAAAAGTGCGAGTCCTAGCTGACCGAACGAGTCCGCCTGATCCTTACTTACTCCACCCAGGCTTGCACTGGCACCTGCTGGAAGCTCCACCTTTGCAAGACGCTTGGTGACATCCGCGGTGATTGCACCCAGGTTGTCACCCTCAGGCTTCAATGAAACGGTAGCCGTGCGGTCGCCCTTCTCAGCGGTGATTGCGGTTGGAACCGCAGCTTCGCGAATATCGGCAATCTTGCTCAACGCAACGGTTCCGGTCATTGTTGGAATCTTGATCTTGCGAATGGCCGAGACAGTCTTAGGCGTGTCGGTGTGAACCACGTAAATTGGCGTTGAAACCTGATCCAAGTTCAGTTTGCCAATCGAACTTGGGTTCAGAATGCCCGCAACAATGCCGCTAACTGCAATCTCGGTGAGCCCCAGCTTGGCAGCTGCTTTGCGGTCCACGGTGATCTTTAGTGTGCGCTGGTCTGCTGCTAGCGAGTTGGTGATCTCCGAAACGTTCTTTGTGCCCTGCATGGCCGCAGCAATGTCATCTACCGCGGTCTTCAGAGCCACGTCGTTGGTTCCGGTGACCTTCACATCGATGGTGCCGGTTGAACCAAAGTTTCCGCCACCGCTCTGCAACTTCACAGTTCCCATCGATGGATCTGCTGCGGCCTTGTCTAGAACACGCTTTTGAAGTGCAAGCTGGTCAATGCCAGTCTTTGCCGAAATTTGGTGCTGGATGCCACCAGCAGCCGCGCCAAAGGCGACCCGACCGTCTCCGGTGGAACCAATCGAAGTGGATACAACTTCGATGTCCTTCTCGGCCAAGAGGATGGCTTCAAGCTTTGCGGCCGCAACGTCCTTCTGCTTCAGGCTGGCACCAGACTTCAACTCCTGGGTGAGTACAAAAGAGTTGCTGTCGCTGTTTCCAATGAAGTTGGTCTTTAGTTGAGGAACCAAACCGAAGGTTAGGAACAAGATCACAATGGCGCTCACCAAAGTAATCACTGGGTGAGCCTGGGTGGTCTTCAACACAGGTAGGTAGCCGCGCTGCAGCCATGACTTGCGCTCGCGTTCTTCCTCTGCGTGACGCGCCTCGTCAGCAAACTTCTTGGCCTCGGCCTCGGTTGCTCCTTCATTCACCTTTGGCGACTTCAGGAACCAGTAAGCAAGCACTGGAACGATGGTCAAAGAAACCAACAACGATGCTACGAGTGCGATTGCAAATGTGAGCGCGAACGGACGGAAAAGCTGTCCGATAAGTCCGCCAACGAGAGCAATTGGCAGGAACACTGCAACTGTGGTGATGGTTGCCGCGGTTACTGCCGAGGCAACTTCGCGAACCGCGCGAATGATGGCCTTCTTCTTTGGCTCGCCGTAACTAAGGTGGCGGTTGATGTTTTCAATCACAACAATCGAGTCATCCACCACACGACCGATTGCGATGGTCAAGGCGCTCAGCGTGAACAAGTTGAGCGAGTAGCCAGCGGTGTTCAGGCCGATGAAAGTGATGAGAATCGAAGTAGGAATGCTGATGGCGGTAACGAGAGTGCTGCGAACAGACAGTAGGAACAGCAAGATCACGATGATTGCAAAGCCAAGACCTAACAGACCCTCGGAGTTTAGGTCTTCAAGTGATTTCTCCACGTAAGGGGCCTGGTCGAACACGGTAGTAATGGTTACGCCACCCAGCTTCTTTTCTAGCTCTGGGATTGCTGCGGCTACGGCCTTGCTTACGGTAACGGTGTTTCCGTCTGGGGTCTTGGTGATTGTGATACCAAGCGCTTCCTTGCCGTTAACTCGCGAGATTGAGGAATCCGGCGAAGCAACGAGTGTCACCTTGGCAACTTGAGCGATGGTAAATGTCTTGATGCTGGTGGTGACGGTTGGGATAACGCTCGGGATAGTCGGAGTTCCTGATCCCGAACCAGTTCCAGTTCCCGAACCTCCAGGGAAACCTCCGGTTCCGGCACCCGCGCCGGCACCCGCGCCTGCACCAGTTGGGAACCCACCAGTTGCTGAACCAGTGCCCGTGGAAGTTGGGAACGAAGTGCTGGTGCTTGTAGTGATCAAAGGCAGAGCCTTGAACGCCTTGAGCGATTCAACTGCCGTGCCAACCTGAATTGTTAGCTGGCCCTTGGAGTCGTTGATGGAACCCGCAGGAAGAACAAATCCGTTGCTTTGCAAAGCGGTCACAATCGACTGCTGGGTGAGGTTATTTGCCTTTAGGACGCTCTCTTTGAGCTGAAGGTTGATGCGCTTGGTAACGATTCCGCTAATGGTTACATCGCGTACTCCATCGATGGGGGTCAAGATCGGGTTTGCCACATCCGCAATGATCTTGCCCAGTGCCGCATTGTTGCCGTTCTTGGCAGAAACGCCAAGGGCAACGATTGGGATGCTGTCTAGGCTGCCCGATAGCACGCTTGGAGTAACCGAGGAAGGTAGGGTGCTCAGGCCGGTTACCGCACCGTTCAGGCGTTCCTTGACCTGTGCACTTGTGGTTCCGTAGTCAAACGACACTCGCACGATGCTGATGTTGGCCTGCGACGTGGTAGATGTAGAACTTACGCCATCTAGCGTGCGAACAGCGTTCTCGATCGGCACACTGATCTGCGAGTCCACTACGGTTGGCGAGGCGCCAGGGTAGGTGGTAACAATGGCGGCCTGAGGCACTTCGATGGATGGGAAAAGCTCCTGACGAAGCGATCCGAGCGAGATCACACCGAACACCGTGATGATGATGGTGATTAGTGCCACAACCGAACGGTTGGCGAGTGAAAGTTTGGCTAAACGGTGCAAGATTGTCCTCCGCGGATTTATTTACCTAGGTAAATGGTAACCGCAATGGATTGCGAGTTACCTCTTCTATTCAACACCCCTTTAGAAAGGGCTATTCCGCGCGGACAGAAAGCACAGAAGTGATGGCAGACTTTGAACATGGCAGAACTTGCGCTCGTACTTTTGATTGGTCTTCTCGGACCTATTTTGGCGTTGCCAAAGCGTTTTGCTATTCCGGTTGCTGTGGGGGAATTGCTGGCAGGGGTTGCCTTCGGGGTGAGTGGCTTTCGTCTCATCGATGGAAGTGCCACTAACCTGCAGTTGCTCTCAAGTATCGGCTTTGCTCTTGTGATGATGGTTGCGGCAAGCCACATCGATGTAAACAGGTTCGCTAACCGAGACGTTTTCTTGGGGGCGGTTCGAAACGTTGGCTTAAGTGCAGTCTTGGGTTTGGCTGTAGGTCTTTTCATTGCCTTTGTTACGGGTGCAGGTAATCTTTGGGCCCTGTTTGCCTTGCTAGTGACATCCAGCTCGGCGGCCGTTGTGCTTCCAGTTTTTCAAAACCGACCTTCAACGGTTGGAATTGAGGGTTTCTTGGCGCAGGTGGCTCTCGCCGACCTGGTTTCCGTGATGATGCTGCCATTGGTTTCGGATCCGGCCAGGATCTTTCAAGTGGGTCTGGGTGCAGCCGTATTGCTTGCGGTCTCGGTATTTATCTTCTTTGTACTCAAGTGGCTGGGCAGAAGCGGCAGGTGGCGTACCCTCCGTCACCTATCGCGAGAAAGGCACTTCGGACTAGAGCTGCGTTTGAGCCTGATTTTGTTGCTCGGGTTGATCTGGGTTGCGCAGTCGTTCACCGTGACAATTTTGATTGCGGGATTTGGCCTGGGGTTGGCCATTGGGGCAAATGGGTTACCACACCGGCTTGCGCGTCAACTTTTCGCGGTTTCCGAGGGCTTCTTTGCCCCGATCTTCTTTGTGCTTCTTGGGGCCAGCATCGACTTCCGAGAAGCACTAACTTCGCCCCAGCTTCTGGGTATGGCGGCACTCCTTGGAGCGGGTGCGGTGGCGGTTCATCTCATCGGTGTGGCATTTGGCCAACGTTTGAGTCTCGCAGTGGCTGCTAGTGCTCAACTTGGGGTTCCGTCTGCTGCAGCGAGTATTGGTGTAGCAAATGGGTTGCTCAATCCGGGGCAGGCTGGTGCGGTAATGCTTGGAGCTCTAATGACTCTGTTAGCAACAGCCTGGGCGTCCGCCAGAGAACAGTCCGTATAGCCCAAATCCAGCTGTGCAAAAGAGGGCGAAACGCACGAGAAGTTAACTCGAGGTTCCGCCCTCTGGTGTGACCTAAATGTGGGTTAGTTACCCGATCCGGTGGTGCTGGTGGTCGAAGGTGCGGTAGGGGCGGCACCAGGGTTGAACCCAGGTCCATCGCCATCGTTGTCACCAGGACCGTGTCCGCCGCGGCCACCTGCGCCCATGCCGTCTTCCACGGCTGTGATTGCAAACGCGCTGTCGAACTTCACGGTCACAAGTGTGCCGTCTGCCTTCTTCAGGTGAACCTCATATGCTGCGCCGTCTCCATCGGTTTCAACTCGGAAGGCGGTTGCGCCGGAAACGCGGGCCTCGGCTGCTGCAGTCAGGCGATCGGCATCTGCCCCAGTCACAGTCTTCTCATCGCTTCGAACCGAGTCTGCTCCGCCAGGGTTGAAGTTTGCAGACTTGCTGCCGGCACCGTCAAAAGTTGGCGGGGTGGTGGCGTTGCTTGTGGATGAAGATGTGCTGGTGGTGCCGGAGGCTGAAGTGTTGTCTGCCGCGTTGGCAGCACCTGCAACTGACATAATGCTTCCAGCCAGGATGCCTGCCGTTACCAGACCAGCAGCACTAAGAATGCTTTTCTTTTTCATTTGGATCTCCTTGCTAACGAACTATTTGCTCGTTGGAAAAGAGTCTGGTTTGGCAACCTTGAAGAATTGGCAAAATGCCATGGCAGTTTCCTGACAGGCTTCTGGCAGATTCCTGACCGTGGAATCTAGGTCACTTATTATCGGGCAGATGCCTTCCGAGCCAAACGGCGCTTCTCCTGCTCGGCAGGGTCTGGCACCGGAACAGCGGCAAGCAGCATCTGGGTGTACGGGTCTTTTGGAGACTTCAAGATCTGGTCTCGGTCTCCAATCTCAACCAATCGCCCACGCTGCATCACTGCAATTCGGTGTGCCAGGATCTCAACAACTGCAATGTCGTGACTAATGAACAAGCAAGCAAAATGAAGCTTGTCCTGAAGTTCCTGGAGAAGATCCAAGAAATGAGCCTGAATGGATACGTCAAGTGCCGAGGTAGGTTCATCGGCGATGAGAATCTCAGGATTCAGAGCAAGTGCACGAGCGATACCAACGCGCTGGCGCTGACCACCGGAAAGCTCGTGAGGGTAGCGGTTGCGGTAGGAGCGTGGCAGCTCAACTTGGTCAAGCAGTTCTTCTACACGGCGCGCCAGTTCGTCTCCCTTGGCAGAGCCAGAAAGCAACAAAGGCTCTCCAATGCTTTCACCGATAGGCAAGCGAGGGTTGAGGGAAGAGGCCGGATCCTGGAACACCATTCCCGCGTGTCGGCGAGCCTCGGTGAGGATCTTGGCCGTTGGTTTGCTGATGTCGGTACCGGCCACCTGAATGGTTCCAGACTTGATCGGCAGAAGGCCAATCGCTGCTCGACCAACAGTGGTCTTACCCGAACCAGACTCACCCACCAGTCCAAGGATTTCACCTGGATATATTTCAAACGAGATTCCATCGGCTGCCTTGAAAGCAGGGACTCGGCCACGCTTTGGATACTCAATGGTCACATCTTCAAGGCGCAGCACAGGGCTCGCGTTGGCATCCTTTTCAAGCTTGCGACTCTTGGCAGAACCCAGGCGAGGCACAGCTGCCAGCAACTGCTGGGTGTACGGGTGCTTTGGACGGTTGAAGATGTTGTCTGCGGTGTCGTGTTCAACTGTCACGCCATCCTTCATAACCAAGATCTCGTCGGCCATGTCGGCAACAACACCCATGTCGTGGGTGATCAGCAGAATGCCGGAGTTCAACTTGGTGCGTAGTTCGCGCATCAGGTCAAGGATTTCCGCCTGCACCGTTACGTCAAGTGCGGTGGTTGGTTCGTCTGCAATGAGAAGAGCAGGGTCGCAGGCGAGCGCAATCGCAATCATTGCGCGCTGCTTCTGTCCACCGGAAAGCTGGTGAGGGTACTTGTCAAAGGCGGCAGTTGGGTCTGGAATATCAACCATCTCAATGAGTTCAATGGCGCGTTCCTTTGCCGCGGCGGGTCCCATCGGAAGGTGCACACGAAGTGTCTCAACAATTTGGAAACCGATTGTGTACACCGGGTTCAGAGCTGTCATCGGCTCCTGGAAAATGTAGGCAACTTCTTTACCGCGGAACTTGCGAACCTGGGTAGAAGAAGATGCGAGCATGTCCACGCCCTTTACCTCTACGGTTCCGCTGGTGCGCGCGTTGCTAGCCAACAGACCCATGAGACCCATGGAGCTTGAGCTCTTGCCGGAGCCAGACTCACCAACAATGGCGAGAGTCTTACCCGGGTGAACCTCGTAATTCATGTCGATTGCTGCCGGGTACCAAACTCCGTCAACCCAGAAGTCAACGTTGTAGTTGGAAACCTTTAGGACTGGCTCACTCATTTTGTGTCTTTCTCTACATCTACGGCATCGCTTGCGAAGATTGACTCATGAACGCTGAGTCCATCTTCCGCCCCAAATCCAATTTGATCTGGGGTGGGTGCGCCATTTTCCTGGACGCCTTGTTCTTGGTTCAGGTTCTCTTCTACCCGACCAAACAAGACAACGTTGTAATTGCCGCTTTGGTTTGTGCAGCAGTTGGAGTCTTGAGCTACCTGATTTGGTTCAAGCCCAAGTTGATTTTCAACTTCGATGAAGTTGTTGTGGTCAACCCGTTCGGAACCGAAACCATCAAGTACAGCGAAATCACTCAACTCGACACAAAATGGGCTCTGCTCATTCACCACGCAGGCAAGCAAACCCGTGTTTGGGTTGCTCCGGCCAATGGGAAGCAACGCTGGATAGCGGACAGCACCAACCGCTGGGGAACCAGCAAGATGCCCCGCTCCGATAGAGCTACTGGTGAAGCTAGCCCCGCCAGCGCCAGCCTTAACAGCGACAGCGGTATTGCTGCCGAACTGCTCAGACAGAGAATCAACGCGAGTCACTAGACGCTCGCCTTAGATTCGCGGGCCTTGAGGCGGTCCTTCAAGGTGATGCGGCGCTTCTGGCGAGGGTCAAACGCATCGCGAAGGCCGTCACCGATGAAGTTGATGCAGAGCGCGATGGAAATGATGAATGCACCAGGCCACCAGAACAACCAAGGGCTAACGCTGAACGAGTCTTGGAATTGGCTAATTAGAGTACCCAGCGAAACGTCTGGAGCCTGAACACCAAACCCAAGGTAGCTCAGTGCAGTTTCAATCAGGATTGCACCAGACATCAGCAAAGTTCCGGAAACAATAATCACACCAATAGCGTTAGGCAAGATGTGCTTGAAGATGATGCGGGCATCCGATGCACCAGCCAGACGCGCAGCGTCAACAAATTCGCGTTCGCGGAGCGTTAAGAATTCGGTGCGGACAAAGCGCGCCAGGCCCATCCAGGCAAAGAAACCTAGCATTAGGGCCAACGGGACCACACCCAGGTTTCCAAACCGGTGACCGATCACTGCACCAATCACAATGGTTGGTGTCACCAGGAACACGTCGGTTAGACGCATTAGAACTGCATCTACCCAACCCCCGTAGTAACCGGCAATTGCGCCTATGGTGGTGCCAATGGCAACGCCTAGCAATCCAACGATGAGCATCACCATGATCGATTGTTCTGCACCTCGAGTTACCAGGGCAAAGTAGTCGGTGCCGATGATGTCCGTTCCAAACGGGTGAGCTCCAACCTGCATCGGAGTTCCATCGATGAAGGCAGGCAAAATGTCCAAAGTAGGGCAGCCGGTAACTCCATCGTTGCAGGTGCTGGCAATAGCGCCATCTGGATCGATGTCTGTGATGGAGTAGTGCCACCAACCTGACACGGTAATTGGCGCGTCTTTTGTGCCCAAGTGAATACCCGATGCCGAGTAGGCGAAGAGGATGATGAACACGAGAGCAACAACAGATGCCATGGCTGCCTTGTGGCGAATAAAGCGACGGAAGATGATCTGCCCTTGGCTAAGACCTTCGGTCTCGCGCAGGGCAATCTCGTTTTCGTTTTTTTCGGTGGTGGTTTCCAGCTCGACTGGTTTCTTAGCCATCTGCTTACTTCCTGATTCGAATACGAGGGTCAACCACGCCGAACAGCAAGTCGGCAACTAGGTTGGCCAAAACGGTGAGGATAGCCGAGAGCATGAAAACTCCCATAAAAAGGTTTAGGTCGTAGTTGGTAAGGGCTTGATTGAAGAGCTGACCCATGCCCTTCCAACCAAACACGCGCTCGGTGATGATGGCTCCACCAATTACCCCGGCAAAATCGTTTACCAGGATGGTGGTGAGGGGGAGAAGTGCGTTTCGCATGGCGTGACGAACAACAACTGTGCGCTCTGTAAGCCCCTTTGCGCGAGCCGTGCGGATGTAGTCCATGTTGAGAACTTCTAGCAAGCTACCGCGTGAGAAACGCACGTAGCCGGCGAATGAAATCAGAGTCAAAGCCAAGGTAGGAAGCACCAGGTGCATCACAGCGTCGAGGCTGTAAATCCAAAAGTTATCTAGCTGACGCTGGTTCAGTAGGTCGTTCTGCTGACCGAGGGTAGGCACGGGACGTCCGCTGATGGCGTCCGAGAACATGTAACCGTGGAACTCTCGCATGAAGCGGTCTAGAAGTAGCGGCAAGGTTCCCAGGAGCGCTGTGAGAACGGCAGTGCGAATGTTCACGCGACGGTCGATCTTCTCAACGAAGTAGCCAATAAAGGCGGCTAGTCCCATTGTGATGGCAAAAATGGCTAGCACGCTGAGGAAGTTAGCCTGTGCGTTCATGATTCCCTGAAGTGGGTAGTAGCCCAGGGTTACAACGGTTGCCGCTCCAAGTGAGGCTGTCAAGGCCTTGCGGTTGTCTAGACCGGTAGAAATCTGTGTGACAAGCACCGCTGAAACATAGGCCAGGAAGCCAACGCCTGCCATGCCAAGAGCCGGCTGAATGAACCAGTGGGTCATGCTCGCGAACCCCAGTAGCAGAGCGAACCCAACCGTAACGCCTGCAAAGGTTTGCCAGAACCGAACCCGGGTACCACCGATGATGCTGGCCATAGCCAAGCCACCAACTAGGGCAAAAACGATGATCATCGGTATGGGGATTTCGGGCTTCACCAGGAAGTTATTGAAATCAATCGCCATGTACTGCTTTAGCAGAACCGCAACCCAGAACACAGGGAGCGAGAAGAGTAGGAACGAGATGAAAGTCATCACGTAGTCGAAGCGACTGTACTGGCGGATGGCGGTAACCATACCAATAGTGATTCCGAGCACGATTGCCAGGATTGTCGATGCGATTACCAAGCGGAAAGTGGTTGGAATGGCAAGGGCCATGGCATCGATGACCGGTTTATTGTCTCTGGTCAGACCCAGTTGTAGGTCTCCCCACAGACCAGAAATGATTCCCCTCAGCCAGATAAAGTAACGGATTGGCGGTGGAACATCCAGGTTCAAATCTTGAATCATGCGCTGCATGAGGTAGTGCTTGTTCTTGGCGGTGCTCTCCGCGAAAACCGCGAGCGGGTTGGATGAGATCGCTTCCAAGTTGTAGGCCATGAAACTGGCACCAAAAACGATTAGCAGCATCATGCCGAGTCGTCGCGTGATATAAGCGAACACTTTATCTACCTAGCTGCAGCTTCATCGCTGCCCTTGCAACTTATGGGTCGTATCGAAGTTTAGTTGGAACTGAAAATGTTTTCCAAAAGTTCGGGGTATCCGGCGAACCGAATACCCCGAACCTAATTGGTATCTAAAAACTTTTAGTTTTTAGTAGTGCCACTGCCAGTAGTTCCAAACGGTGTTCTGACCGATTGGTGCTGGCTTCACGTTGTGCAACGCATTGGTGTACGCGGTGATGGTTGGGTTCTGGTACAGAGGCAGACCCCAGTAGTTGGAGATAACAATCTTGTCGATTGCCAGACGCTTTGCGGTTACCTGCTTTGGAGTCAGGTAGTCGCCCATCAGGCTCTTGGCAAGGGTGTCAACGGTTGCGTCGTTCCAACCCCAGATGTTGTTTCCACCATCGGACTTGTAAACCTCAGTACCGTTGCTCTGGCTGATGCTGTTTAGACCAAAGCCGTACATGGTTGCGTCGTAAGCAGGGCCGTTGTAAACGCCGTCATCGAAGAAGTTTGGAAGGTTGAATTCCTTAACTTCGATGCCGGCCTTCTTAGCTTCAGCAGCAATCAGAGCAGTGATGCTACGACGGGTGCCGCTGTCAGCGTGAGCCAACTTAACGGTGAAACCAGCGTTGGTGTCAGAGGCGTCTGGGTAGTACTTCTTGACTAGGGCGAGTGCCTTAGCGGTGCGGTCAGCCTGGGTTCCAGCCGAGTACTCTGCAACACCGGAGCTCTTGGTGATGGTGTTGTACTCAGAGCTGCCGGTGAAGGCAAACTGGGTGTCCATTGGCTTTGCAGAAGTCATTACCGGACGGATCAGCGTGTTTACAATCTGGTCGCGTGGAATTGCTAGCAAGAATGCGTGGCGTAGATCCTGAGCCTTCTGGCTGTTGCCTGCGAAAGGACCGGTGTATGGTGCGTCAGTTCCGTTCATGGCACCGGTACGTAGGTCAAGGTGCGAGTAGCCACCTGCAACAGCAGTCTTAACGGTTGCTCCAGCAATCTGCGATAGTGCCGACTTGTCGGCGCTGTTTGGCAGGGTGTTGTAGTAAACGTCGATGTCACCGTTTGCAAGAGCCTGAACAGCAGCAGCGTTGTCGCTGATGATCTTGATAACGATGGTCTTGATGCCGTTCTTGGTTGTCATCTTTGGACCCGAGTTGTACTTAGGGTTACGAACAAGAGTCATCGAAACACCAGCGGTTGCCTTCGAAACGATGAAGCCACCGTTGCTAATCAAAAGCAATGGGTTGGTGTTCTTGTTGATGTTGTTCAGGTTGTAAGCGGTGCTCCACTTAGCGCCCATCTTCTTTAGACGAGAAGAGTTCTTGCTGGTGAAGTCCTTCAGGAACTGTGCCTTAGCAGCTAGGTTTGCCGAGGCAGTTCCTAGCTTCTTCTTGCCGTCTGCCAACATCTCCAGTGCGTGCACTGGGCTAGCTCCAGGAGCCAATAGCTCCCAGTCTGGCATTGGCTGGTCGAACTTAACAACAATCGACATGTGGTCTGCGCTTAGCTTTGGCAGGCCAACAACGTGCTGGCCATATGCGCCACCGTAGCCCAAGCTGTCGAAAGATGGCTTGTCCTTTGCAGGGTCGCCAAGACCGGCGGCAATCGAGTACTTGTCGCTTGAAACAACGTGTCCAAGAAGTAGGTCAACTGCGTCGATCGGGGTTCCGTCAGACCAAGTCTGACCTGCCTTTACGGTGTAGGTGATCTCAAAGTCGGTTGCCTTGTTCTTGGTTACCTTCTGGCTTCCGAATGCCTTGTTGGCAATAAGAGTTGGGTTGTCGTCGTAGTAGGTGAAGCCTGCACCAGTTAGGTAGCTCACCTGAGCGTTGTAAGCGGTGTTACCAGCGCTAGTGCTCGAGTTGAGAGAGGTGATTTCACCAGTGGATAGAAGGGTTACGGTTGATTTCGCGGCTGCATCGGCAGGCACAGACACTGCAGCTAGACCAGCGGTGGTCAGCGCGGTGGCAGCAACAAGCCCAAGCACTCGCACAAAACGATTTGCTTTCATTTGTTCTCCTTTTTAGGCAAGAGTGACGCAATGCAAAGCAACATCGCTAGAGCAACGGCACTCCTGAGTGCTTACAGCCTACGAGCATTTATTAGGCCAAAGTTAATAAAAATCACTAATTAACATTTCCGTTACATTCATGTGACGGTGTTTTGCAGTTTCTTTGCAAGAACTGGACGGTATTTTGCAGAAAACATCGATGAGTCGTTGCCCAATAAACTAGAGGTTGCTCTGGTTTACC
>Ga0228703_1001392_pt1 | contig 14861 bp, 15 predicted proteins | sample McNCre217_Aug_MG_3_FD_178020 | JGI IMG/M metagenome (GOLD analysis project Ga0228703, IMG submission 178020) | Freshwater microbial communities from McNutts Creek, Athens, Georgia, United States - 29-17_Aug_MG | ecosystem: Environmental > Aquatic > Freshwater > Creek | place: USA: Georgia... | reverse complement strand
GCCCTACCCGCTCCTGATGATCGACACCGGCCACAACTTCAAGGAAGTGACCGATTTCCGGGACTTGCGCGCCAAGGAGCTGGGCGCCGAGCTGATCGTGCGCAACGTCGAAGACTCGATGAAGCGTGGCACCGTGCGTCTGGCCCACCCCGGCGAGAGCCGCAATGTGCACCAGTCGGTCACGCTGCTCGAAGCGATTGAAGAGTTCCGCTTTGACGCGCTGATCGGTGGCGCCCGCCGTGACGAAGAAAAAGCCCGCGCCAAGGAACGCATCTTTTCGCACCGCGACAGCTTCGGCCAATGGCAACCCAAGGCCCAGCGCCCCGAGCTGTGGACGCTGTTCAACACCCGCATCCACCCGGGCGAACACTTCCGCGTGTTCCCGATCTCCAACTGGACCGAGCTGGACGTGTGGCAGTACATCGCCCGCGAGAACATCGCCCTGCCCTCGATCTACTACACGCACAAACGCGAGGTGGTGGACCGCCGCGGCCTCTTGGTGCCGGTGACCGAGTTGACCCCTCCCAAGGACGGCGAAGCGGTGGTGGTGCGCGATGTGCGTTTCCGCACCGTCGGCGATATCACCTGCACCTGCCCGGTCGAAAGCGATGCGGCCACGCCCGAGCAGATCGTGATCGAGACCCTGGCTGCCGAAGTCAGCGAACGCGGCGCCACGCGCATGGACGACAAGACGTCCGATGCGTCGATGGAAAAACGCAAGAAAGACGGCTACTTCTGATCCGGGAGAACAAGACATGCACAACCAACAACATTTCTCCGCCCTCAAATTCATCACCTGCGGCTCGGTGGACGACGGCAAAAGCACGCTGATCGGCCGACTGCTGGTGGACACCAAGGCCGTGTTGCAAGACCACCTGGCCGGTGTGCAGCGCTCGGGCGAAACCGATCTGGCCCTGCTGACCGACGGCCTCTCTGCCGAGCGTGAGCAAGGCATCACGATCGACGTGGCCTACCGCTACTTCAGCACCGAAAGCCGCAAGTTCATCATCGGCGACGCCCCGGGCCACGAGCAGTACACCCGCAACATGGTGACTGCCGCATCGAGTGCCGATGCCGCTGTGGTGCTGGTGGACGCCATCAAGCTCGACTGGCAAAACGCCAGTCTGGAGCTGCTGCCGCAAACCCGCCGCCACTCGCTGCTGGTCAAGCTGCTGCGCGTGCCGTCCATCGTGTTTGCCATCAACAAGCTTGACGCGGTTGAGGACGCCGCGCTGGCCTACAAGAACATCGCTGCAGCGCTCGACAAATTCAGCCGTGAAGCCGGCATCCGCGCCACGGCGGTGGTGCCGGTCTCTGCCCTCAAGGGCTGGAACGTGGTGGACAGCCAGCCGGATTGGTGCGGCTACACCGGCCCCAGCTTGCTGGAGATTCTGGAAGACCTGCCGGTCACCCCTGCAGAAACCGATGTGGCTTTCAGCTTCCCGGTGCAGTGGGTCGAGAAGTTCCACGACTCCGGCGTGACCAGCCAGGGCCGCCGCGTGTTCTGGGGCCGTGTGGCCACCGGCAGCATCGAGCCGGGGCAGAGCATCAAGGTCTTCCCCAGCGGCCAGACCGCCGTGGTCTCGCAGGTGCTCTCAGCCACCCGCCAACCGCAGAACAAGGCCGCGGGTCACAGCGCCGGCATCGTGCTCGACCGCGAGGTGGATGTGTCGCGCGGCGACTGGCTGCTCGCGGCCGAAGGCGCACCCGAAGGCCAGCGCCAGATCACCACCACCGTGGCCTGGATGGACGACGAGCCCCTGGTGCCCGGCCGCGTGTACTGGGCGCTGCACGGCCACCGCTGGGTCAAGGCCAAGGTCCAGCGCGTGGTGCACCGCCTGGACGTCAACACCCTGGCCGAAGAAGAGGCCACCGAACTGGCCCCCAACGCCATCGGCCACGTGACGCTGGCCCTGCAAGAGCCGCTGGTGACCCTGCCGTTCGCCCAGTCGCGCATCCTGGGCGCCCTGGTGCTGGTGGACACCGCCAGCCACAAGACCTCGGGCGCCGTGCTGGTGAACTGAATCCTTTAAAATCAAAGGCTTCGACAGGGTGCCAGCACCAGATCGGCCCCGTCCCCCTTTTCAAAAGTCTGTCATGACCCACGTTGTTTCCGAATCCTGTATCCGCTGCAAGTACACCGACTGTGTGGACGTGTGCCCGGTGGACTGCTTCCGCGAAGGCCCGAACTTCCTGACCATCGATCCCGATGAGTGCATCGACTGCGCCGTGTGCATCCCCGAGTGCCCGGCCAATGCCATCTTTGCCGAGGAAGACCTGCCCGCTGACCAGCAGCACATGATCAAGCTCAACGCTGAACTGGCCCTGCTGCCCAGCTGGAAGAGCATCACCAAGCGCAAGGCCCCGTTGCCCGACGCCGACGACTGGAAAGACAAGACCGGCAAGCTGGCCGAACTGGTCCGCTGATCCACCCCATGGCCACCCCGATCGACACCGATGCACTCGTGATCGGGGCAGGTCCGGTGGGCCTCTTCCAGGCCTTCCAGCTCGGCTTGCAAGGCATCACCTGCCACATCGTCGACGCCCTGCCCCATGTGGGCGGCCAGTGCGTCGAGCTCTACGCCGACAAACCCATCTACGACATCCCTGGCCTGCCGGTCTGCACCGGGCGTGAACTGGTGGATCGTCTGCAACAGCAGCTGGCGCCGTTCAAGCCCCAATTGCACCTTGGGCAGACGGTCGAAAGTCTGCAAGCCACCCCCGATGGCCGCTGGGCCGTGGCCACGAACACCGGCACCGCCTGGACCGCCAAAACCGTTTTCATTGCCGCCGGTGTGGGGGCTTTTGTGCCACGCAGCCTGCCCATCGAAGGCCTGGCACCGCACCTGGGCCGTCAAATCGGGTTCGCCTCGGCCAAGCTGCCCAACCTTGTGGGCCAACACCTGCTGGTGACAGGCGATGGCGACAGCGCGCTGCAAACCTGCCTGGACGCCCTGGACACGGCGGCCAGCGTCACCCTCATGCACCGCCGCGAACAATTCAGCGCCGCGCCTGAACTCACCCGCCGCTTTGCGCAGGCACTGACGGCCGCTCGCGTGCGCTTCGTGGCAGGTCAGCCCACGGGCCTGGTCGTCGAAAACGGCCAGCTGACCGCCCTGGAATACCTCAATGCCGATGGCGACACCGTGGCCCTGCCCTGCGATCGGCTGGTCATGGCCCTGGGCCTGTCGCCCAAGCTGGGGCCGGTGGCGCAATGGGGCCTGCAGATCGAACGCAAGCAACTGGTGGTCAACACCGAAACCTTTGCCACCAGCGCCCCGGGCATTTTTGCGGTCGGTGACATCAACACCTACCCGGGCAAGAAAAAGCTGATCCTGTGCGGCTTCCACGAGGCCACCTTGGCCGCCTTTGGCGCCGCTGCACACCTGTGGCCCGAGGCCAAGACGCTGTTGCAATACACCACCACCTCGACCACGCTGCACCAGCGCCTGGGTCTGATTTAGAATCCACAACGCTGCAGCCCCGTGCTGCGGCATCCGCTAGGGGTGTTGGCACTGTCACCGGTGCCGACTGAGAAAGTCCCTTTGAACCTGATTGAGGTAATCCTCGCGCAGGGAAGCTTGTCCAAAGAACGGTGCCCCACCCGGCGCAGCCCGTTCACAGCCAGCCGACCTGCCATACGTGAAAGCAAAACGTCATGGCGAACACATCCCCCAACCCCGCCCTGGAGCCGGTGGCCAACGAGCAACGGGTGTTTTCGGGCCTGTCTCACACATCCCTCTGGTTCAGCCTGGGCGTCGGCCTGCTGGTGATGCAGGTGGGCGCCTACCTGGTGCCCGCCGTGGGAACCCGCGACGCGATGCTGGCCATCGTGGTCGGCTCCTTGCTGGGTTCGGGCCTGCTGGCCTGGACCGCCAAAGTGGGCTGCGACACCGGTCTGTCCAGCGCCGGCCTGATGCACCGCGTGTACGGCGCTTCGTTTGCGCGCCTGCCGGTGCTGCTCAACATCGTGCAACTGGTGGGTTGGACCACCTTCGAGCTGGTGGTGATGCGTGAAGGCACCCAGGCCATCGGCCAAAAAGCCTTGGGGCTGGACCTGCCCCTGGTGCCCGCCACCCTGCTCTGGGGCGGCGTGCTCACCTTGCTCATGCTGGGCTCCATGCTCACCCTGGTGCGCCAGTTTGTCAGCCGCGTCGGGCTGCCCCTGGTGATCCTGTCCTTGCTCTGGCTGAGCTGGCACTTCATGGGTGTGGTGCAACAACAAGGCTTGCAGGCTTTTCTGGACCGCCCCGGTGACGACAGCATGGGCTTTTTGTCGGCACTGGACCTGGTGATCGCCATGCCGGTGTCCTGGTTGCCGCTGGTGGCCGACTATGCACGCCACGGCCGTTCGGGCGGCAGCACGCTGCGCGGCACCTGGCTGGGTTATGCCGTGGCCAATGCCTGGTGCTACGCGCTGGGCGTGCTGGTGGCCAGCGTGTCCGAACCCGGTGCGCCCCTGGTCACCGCCTTGCTGCTGGCCCAGGGGGGTCTGCTGGCGCTGGGCCTGATCCTGCTGGACGAGCTGGACAACGCCTATGGCGACGTCTACTCGGGCGCCGTGTCGTCCAGCAGCCTGTGGCCAGCCGGGTCGGTGCGCCAGTGGGGCGTGCTGATCGGCGTGGTCTGCACCGCCTTGGCCTGCGTGTTGCCCATGCACAGCCTGGAACCCTTCCTGCTGCTGCTGAGTTCCGTTTTTGTGCCGCTCTACGGTGTGATTCTGGGGCGCCTGGGTTGCGGCACCCCTGCGGGCCTGGGCTCGCAAGCCGTGCATTGGCCCACCGCCTTCATCTGGCTGCTCGGCATCGCCGTCTTTCATGGCGTGGCCCGCTTCGCCCCCCAACTGGGCTCGGCCCTGCCGGCCTTGGCGTTGACCTGGCTGTTGGCCTTCCTCACCCGCCCGCGTTGAAGCGTCCCCTGGAACCCCGACATGGCCACACCTGAGCTGACCCAGACCCTGCTGGACTTCATCGCGCAGCCCCACGCCGACGAAGCCATGTTCAACACCCTGGCCCTGCGCCTGTTCGCCCACCAGATGCAGCACAACGCGGCGTACGGCCGCTTTTGCCGCGCGCGTGGACGCACCCCGGCCACCGTGCGCCAATGGCAGGACATTCCAGCGGTGCCGGTCAACGGTTTCAAGGAACTCACGCTCAGCTGCGTGCCCGTGGACCAGTGCGAACGCGTGTTCACCACCAGCGGCACCACCCGCGAGGTCAAGGGCCAGCACCATCACCCCGACCTGCAGGTCTGGAACGCTTCGATGCGGCGGCACTTTGCCGACTGCGTGGGGCCGCTGCCCATGCGCATGGGCATGCTGTTCCCGACCGAAGCGGACATGCCCAACTCCTCGCTCGCCCACTACCTGCAGCTGGCCTTGCAGGACCACGGCTTGCCGCGCAGCACCCATCTGTGGAACGCACAGGGCGTGGACAGCGCCGCCCTGCTGGCCTGGGTGCAGCAGGCGCAAACCGATGGCCAGCCCGTGGCCTTGCTGGGCGCCACCTACAGTTTTGTGCACCTGATGGACGCGCTGGCCGCGCAACAGCCGGACTTGCACCTGCCCGTGGGCAGCTGGCTGCTGGACACCGGCGGCTTCAAGGGCCGTTCACGCGAGATCCCGATGGAGGCCTTCTACGCGCAGCTCTCCCACACTTTTGGCGTGCCGCGCACACGCTGCATCAACATGTACGGCATGACCGAGCTGAGCTCGCAGTTCTACGACGCGGGCAACGCCAGCGTGCCCTCGATCAAGCGCGCACCGCACTGGATGCGCACCCGCGCCGTCGATCCGCTCACGGGTCAGTCGGTGCCCCCTGGGCAGCCCGGCATTCTGGTCCACACCGACCTGGCCAACCACAACTCGGTCACCACCATCCTCACCGAGGACGTGGGCATCGTCACCGAGGCCGGTTTCCAGCTGCTGGGCCGCGCCGAGGGTGCGCAGGCCAAGGGCTGCTCGCTGGCGGTCGAAGACTTCGTGCAGGCGGCCCAGGCATGAACACCCTGCAGATCGGTCACCTGCCCGGCATCGACCTGGCCGAAGTGCGCTGGCAAGACCTGCCCGGCCTGGCCTTGCCCGAAAGCCACCGACTGCAAGTGCCCGTGCTCAGCCCCGAACAGTTGCAGGCCTTGTGCACACACCTGCGCGGCCCGGGCCGCGAGGCGCTGCGCGCCCTGCCCGTGCGCGAGATCGTGCAGGCCATCGACGCCACCATCCATGTGCTGCTGGACCCGTCCTCCGAAGCCCACCAGACCCTGCTGGACTGGCTGCCCCGGGTGACCGGTTTTTCGCCCGAGATGGTGCGCGTGAACCTGAACGCCACGCTGCGCACCTACCGCGCGCCACAGCTGCAACGCTTTGTGAGCGAAGACCTGGGCGGCCCCGAAATGCTAGACGGCTTTGCGCCGCGCGTGACCGGAGGCCTCACCCACGCCGAGGGCGCGGCGCTGCTGACCCATGTCTGGGCCGGCAATGTGCCCGGCCTGCCGCTGTGGAGCCTGGTCAGCGGTCTGCTGGTCAAGGCGGGCAACCTCGGCAAGGTTTCGGCGGGTGAGCCGGTGCTGGCCAACGTCTTTGCCCAAACCCTGGCCCGGCACGCGCCGGTGCTGGGCCAAGCCTGCGCCGTGCTCTGGTGGGACCGCCAGGACAGCGCCACCGCCCAGTCGGTCTGGGCCGCATCAGACACCGTGATCGCCTTCGGGGGCGACACTGCCCTGGCCGAGCTGCAGCGCCAGATGCCGCCAGGCGTGCGCTTTTTGCCGCACGGCCACAAGATCAGCTTTGGCGCTGTGGGCCGTGAAGCCCTGAGCGCCACGCGCGCCCCCCGCATGGCGCAACGCGCGGCCGAAGATGTGGTGCGCCATGAACAACAAGGCTGCTACTCGCCCCAGGTTTTTTATGTGGAGCGCGGCGGTGCGACCTCGCCTCAGGAATTTGCCGAACGGCTGGCCGCAGCGCTGCAGCAACTGGACAGCCGTTTTGCGCGCCCACAGCCTGGTCTGGCCGAGTCCGCGCAAATCGCCCAGTGGCGCAGCCGGCTCGAATGGGATCCTCAGGTGCACATGATCGGTCAAGCCGAACACGGTTGGAGCGTGGCCTTCCATGCCCAGCCCCTGGCGCTGGCGCCCGGCCCATTGCACCGCTGCGTGCAGGTGGTGGCGCTCGATGCGCTTGAAGATCTGCCCACCTGGCTGGCGCCCCGCCGGCGGCAGCTGCAAAGCGCCGGGCTGGCCGTCGCCCCCGAACGCCTGCAGCCACTGGCCCTGCAGCTGGCCAGCTGCGGCGTGACGCGTGTGTGTGCGCTGGGCCAGATGCCCTTGCCCGCACCGGGGTGGCACAACGACGGTCGCCCCAGCCTGCTGGACCTGGTGAACCTGGTCGATCTGGAAGCCTCGACCGAGGCCTTGGCCGAAGGGCTGAGCCGCTATGAAGTCTGAAGCCCTGCTCCATTTGCGTGGTGTGCGCTTCGCCTGGCCAGGCGGGAGCGAAGTGCTGCATGGCATCGATCTGCAGTTGCAGGCCGGGCAATGCCACGCCTTGCTCGGCCGCAGCGGTTGCGGCAAGAGCAGCCTGCTCAAGCTGGCGGCCGGTCTGCTGCGGCCCACGGGGGGCGCGGTGCACTGGCGCCAGCAAGCGGTGCGGGGCCCACAGGCCGATGTGGCCCTGGTGTTCCAGCGCCCCACCCTGCTGGATTGGCTGAGCGTGCTCGACAACGTGCTGTTGCCGATCTCGCTGCACCGCGGGGTGCAGGCACAAGACCGCGCATACGCACTGCACTGGCTGGAACGTCTGGGGCTGCACAACCTGGCGCAGCGGCGGCCCACACAGCTCTCAGGCGGCCAGCAAAGCCGTGTGGCGATCGCCCGCGCCTGGATGCAGCGCCCGGCCCTGCTGTGCATGGACGAACCTTTTGCCGCCCTCGACGCACTCACCCGTGAAGAGCTCCAGCAGGATCTGCTGGCCGTCTGCGCCGAGCAGGGCACGGCGGTGCTGTTCGTCACCCACGACCTCCATGAAGCGGCCTTTCTGGGCGACCGCATCAGCCTGCTGCACGGGGGTCGGCTCGGCCCGGCACTCGCGGTGGGCGAGCCGCGCCCACGCGGCGCGGCCTGGCGCGACGCGCCCAGCTTTCACGCCGTTTGCGCACAGCTGCGCCAGATGCTGGGGGCCACGGCATGACACGCCTGTATGACGCCCTCGTCTCCATCGCGCTGGGCCTGCTGCTGCTGCTGGGCTGGGAAGCCGCCACCCAGGCCTGGGGCCTGTCGGCCCTGGTGCTGCCTGCACCTTCGCGCATCGCGCAGGCCCTGGCCAAAGGCATGGCCACCGGCTATTGGTGGCCACACATCGGCCAGACACTGCTGGGCGTGGTGCTGGGTCTGCTGGCAGGCAGCATGCTGGGCTTTGGCAGCGGCCTGCTGCTGGGCACCCACCCGCGTCTGCGCCGCTGGCTCACGCCCTACCTGCTGGTCAGCCAGCTCACGCCCAAGCTGGCGCTGGCCCCGCTGTTCATCCTCTGGTTCGGCTTTGGCACCCTGCCCACGGTGGTGATGACGGCCTTGATCTGCTTTTTCCCGCTGCTGGAAAACACGCTGGCCGCGCTGGAACAGACCGACGAGCAGCAACTGGAATTGCTGCGCGCCCTGGGTGCCAGCCGCTGGCAGACGCTGTGGCGCCTGCAGGTGCCGGCCGGTCGCCACACCCTGGCCGCCGGCCTGCGCGTGGCGCTGGTGCTGGCCTGGGTGGGCACGGTGGTGAGTGAATTCATCAACGCCAGCCGGGGCCTGGGCGCCGTCATCATCGGTGCACAGGGCACCATGGACACCGCCCTGCTGTTCGCCGCCCTGCTGCTGATCGCCCTGCTGGGCACCGCCAGCTACGGCCTGTTGCACACCCTGGAGCGCCGCTGGTGCGCACCGGCTCCCACACTTTGACCCCCACCGTTGCATTGAAAGGAAGACTTGCCATGTTCCCCTCCCTCTTGTCTCGCCGCACACTCGCTGCAGCACTGGCGCTGTGCGCTGCCCTGCCCCTGACAGGCCAGACCCAAACCCTTGAACGCGTGGTCATGGCCGGCTGGAGCAAGCCGATCTCCGAAATCACGCACCTGCTGGCCGAACCCGACAAAGGTTTCTTCAAGGCGCAAGGTCTGGAGTTCGTTTACCTGCCCGGCGCCGGTGGCGGTGACGCACTGCGCAACCTGCTCAGCGGCCAGGCCGATGTGGCCTTCACCGACCCCGGCTCGCTGTTTGCCGCACTCGACAAGGGCGAAAAACTGCGCGTGGTCTACGACGTGTACCCGCAGAACGTGTTCAATGTGGTTTCGCTCAAGTCGCAGAACATCGCGCGTGTGGCCGACCTCAAGGGCAAGCGCATTGGCGTTTACAGCCTCTCGAGCGGCACCCGCCAGAACCTGCAGGTGCTGCTGCACACCGCCGGTCTGAGCGAACAGGACGTGACCGTTGTGCCCACCGGCCTCCTGAACTTCGCCCCGCTGATGCAAGGCCAGGTGGACGCCACAGCCGCCACCGACACCGGCTTGATGGTGGGTCGCCAGCGTGGTCTGGGCGATGTGAATGTGATGGAGGTGCGCCAGCACCTGAACCTCTCCAGCGACGTGCTGGTGGTGCGCGAAGACAGTTACCAGAAAAACAAGCCCCTGCTGCGCCGCTTTCTGAAGGCTTTTGCCGACAGCGCGGTGTGGATGCAACGTCAACCCGAAGAAGCCGCGCGACTGGCGGTGCGCCACGCCATCGACGGCCAAAGCGAAGCCACCAACCTGGAAGTCATCAAGCTGCGCAACGCCAGCAGCATGTCGCCGCTGACACAGCGCCAGGGCCCGGGCGCGATCGACACCGCCATGATGCAAAGAGGTGTGCAGGCCTACCGCGCTTTCGGCGTGCTCTCGCGCGACATCCCGGTGGCCGACTTTGTGGCCACCGACCTGCTGCCCGGCAAATGATGGAACGCCGGATGCGACGTTTTGAACAGCAGACCGTGCTGGTGACCGGCGCCAGCCGCGGCATTGGCGCGGCCATTGCCGAAGCCTTTGCGCGTGAAGGCGCGATGGTGGTGGTCAACTGCCGTGAGCGCCTGGATGCAGCGCAAGCCGTGGTGGCCCGCTGCGAGGCGCATGGCGTGCCCGCCTGGGCGCTGCAGGCCGATGTGCGCGATGCGCAGGCGGTGCAAGCGATGGTCGAGCAGGTCCATGCACTCACGGGTGGCATCGACGTGCTGGTGAACAACGCCTTCAGCCCCTACCGTTTCGACCCTGAACACCGCGCCCGCTTCTGGGAAACCCCTTGGTCAGCCTACCAGACGCAGTTCGACGGCGCGGTGCACGCGGCCTGGAACACCTGCCAGGCGGTGCTGCCCGGCATGCGCCAACGCCAAAGGGGCGCCATCGTCAACCTCATCAGCGATCTGGTGCACCAGCCCAGCGTGCCCTACCACGACTACGCCACAGCCAAATCGGCGCTGGAGGGCTTCAGCCGCAACCTGGCGAGCGAGCTGGGCAGTCTGGGCATCCGCGTCAACTGCGTGGCCCCGGGGCTGGTGACGGCCACCGAAGCCGGGCGTGACACCCGCGAAGCGGTGCGCGAGGCGCTGATCGCCCGCACCCCGCTGGGACGCCTGGCCACGCCCGACGATGTGAGCGGACCGGTGTTGTTCTTGGCCTCGGACGAGAGCCGTTTCATGACCGGCCAGACGCTGCTGGTCGATGGCGGCCTGGTGATGCGATGAAAAATGCCGCGTGCTCAGCCCAACGCGACCCGGTGCGCTGCCACTGGCGCATGGCCGTGGTTGAGCGGGCCGTGGCCATGCCCGGTCTGAACCTGGGCACCTTCGGCGATGGCGTGCAGGATGTAGTCGCGTGCGCGCTGCACAGCGACTTCAAGCGACAGGCCCTGGGCCAGGTGCGCGGCAATCGCCGAGGACAGGGTGCAACCTGTGCCGTGCACATTGCGGCTGGGGATGCGCTGCGACGCCAGCCGCAGGCTGGTGGCGTGGGGCTGCACCAGCAGGTCCACCACCTCGTCGCCCGTCAGGTGCCCGCCCTTGACCAGCGCGGCACGTGCGCCCAGCGCCAGCAGGCTGCGGCCCGCATCTTCGAGTGCCTGCGCGCCCTCGATGGGGCGCCCGATCAGCAAGGCGGCTTCGTCGAGGTTGGGGGTGACCACGCTGGCACGCGGGAACAGCTCACGCACCAGCACATCCACCGTTTCTTCGGCGATCAGGCGGTCACCGCTGGTGGCCACCATCACCGGGTCGAGCACCACGCGCTGCAGGCCATAGTGGTCGATCGCCCAGGCCACGGTGCGCACCACCTCGGGCGTGTGCAGCATGCCGATCTTGACCGCGTCGACACCGATGTCATCGAGCACCGAAGCCAGCTGCGAGCGCAAAAATTCGGCCGGCACCGCATGGATGGCCTGCACGCCCTGCGTGTTCTGCGCGGTGAGCGCGGTGATCGCCGTCATGCCGTAGCAGCCGAGCGCGGCAAAGGTCTTGAGGTCGGCCTGGATGCCGGCACCACCACCGCTGTCGGAGCCGGCAATGGTGAGCACGCGCACATAGCGCTGGTTCAATGGGAGGGTCTGTGCTTGCATGGCCCGCATTATGGAGTTGGAAACAAATGAACACGGAAGTCGTGGTGATCGGTGCCGGCCTGATGGGCCGTTTGCTGGCACTTTCGCTGGCCCGTCAGGGCGCCCGCGTGCAGCTGCACGACGCGCACGGCCCCGAGGCCACCCACGCGGCAGCCCGAGCCGCTGCGGCCATGCTTGCCCCCCTGGCCGAGTCGGCCATCACCGAGCTGCCGGTGGTGCGCATGGGCATGCATGGCTTGGTGCGTTGGCCCAAGTTGCTGGCCACGTTGCCGGCGCCGGTGTATTTCCAGCAGGCGGGGACCTTGATCCTCTGGCACCGACAGGACCAGGCCGAGGCCCGGCGATTTGAAGGCCTGATCCGCCGCACCCACGCGCAACTGCCCGAATTGCCTGCGCCCCAAGCGCTGGATGCGGCCCGGCTGGCCGAGGCAGAGCCTGCCATGGCGGGTCGCTTTGCCCAAGGCCTGTACCTGCCGGGCGAAGGCCAGCTCGACAACCGGCAACTGCTCGATGCCCTGCACCTGGCACTGCAGGACGCTGGCGTCGCCCTGCACTGGCACAGCCGCATTGACGGCCACGATGCCGCCAGCTTGCGCGCGGCCTTTCCTGCTGCGGGCCAGATCGTCGATTGCCGGGGCCTGGGCGCACGCGTGGCCTGGCGCGAGTTGCGCGGTGTGCGCGGCGAAGTGGTGCGGGTGCACGCCCCCGAAGTGCGGCTGCAGCGCCCCACCCGCCTGATCCACCCGCGCTACCCGATCTACATTGCGCCCAAAGAAAACGGCTTGTTTGTGATCGGCGCCACCGAGATCGAAAGCGAAGACCTCTCGCCCGCCAGCGTGCGCTCCACACTGGAACTGCTGAGCGCGGCCTACACGGTGGACAGCGGTTTTGCCGAGGGACGCATCCTGGAGATCGCCACCCAGGCCCGCCCCACCCTGCCCGACAACCTGCCGGCGCTGCGCCCGCTGGGCAATGGCGTGCTGCAGATCAACGGCCTGTACCGGCACGGCTTCATGATTTCGCCTGCCCTGCTGGACGCGGCTCTGCAGTGGTTGGCGACAGGCGACAGCCCACTGGCCCGACAATGGCAACTGATCCCGCAACCCCAATGAGCACCATCCACATCACCCTCAACGGCCAGACACTGGTATTGCCCGCAGGCGCCACACTGGCCGATGCGGCGCAGGCCAGTGGTGTGCAGCCGCCATTTGCGGCGGCCATCAACCTGCAGTTCGTGCCACGCGCCCAATACCCCCAAACCCCCCTGAAAACCGGTGACCAGGTGGAGCTGATTTCGCCGGTCACCGGCGGCTAAACCCCATGAAGCAAGACGAATTCACCCTCTACGGCCAAGGCCTGCAAAGCCGCCTGCTGCTGGGCACCTCGCGTTACCCCTCGCCTGCGGTGCTGGCACAAGCCATCGCGCGCAGCCGCCCCGGCATGCTGACCGCCTCTTTGCGTCGACAAACCGCCGGCACAGGCAGCGCCGAACAACACAACGGCTTTTGGGAACTGCTGCGCCAGTGTGGCGTGCCGGTGCTGCCCAACACGGCCGGCTGCCACAGCATCCAGGAAGTGCTGACCACCGCCGAGATGGCGCGCGAGGTGTTCGAGACCGACTGGATCAAGCTCGAACTGATTGGCGACGACTACACCCTGCAACCCGACACACTCAACCTGGTGGACTGCGCCGACCGCCTGCTGCGCATGGGCTTTCGGGTGCTGCCCTACAGCACCGACGACCTGGTGCTGTGCCAACGCCTGGTGGATGTGGGTTGCCAGGCCGTCATGCCCTGGGCCGCACCGATCGGCACCGGCAAAGGCCCCGCCAACCCGGGCGCCTTGCGCACCCTGCGCGAGCGGCTTGCCGTCCCGCTGATCGTGGACGCCGGTCTGGGCCTGCCCTCGCACGCCTGCCAGGTCATGGAATGGGGCTACGACGGCGTGCTGCTCAATACCGCCGTGGCGCTGGCGCAAGACCCGCCGGCCATGGCCGAAGCCTTTGCCGACGCCGTGCGCGCGGGTCGCAGCGCCTGCCTGGCTGGCGCCATGACCCCCCAGGACGTGGCCCAGCCCAGCACCCCGGTGATGGGCACCCCCTTCTGGCACCAAAGCTGAAAGTCCCCCGCATGAACCTCTCGCTTGCACAGGACATCCTTGCGCGGCATGCCGCACACCTGCAAACCGGCACTCCCCTGCCTCTGGCCGAGTGCGCCCATCCAGGCGACGAGGCACGCGGCGCGCAGGCCGCCAACGTGCTGGCCGCCTGCCGCAGCATGGGTTTTGTCGAAGACGATGCGCAGCTGCTGGCCCGCGCCTGGATGGCCCAAGCCCAGCGCACCGGCGGCTTCGACCCGGCCGCCTGGCCCGACACCCCACAAGACTTTGGCGTGAACACCCAAGCACGCGCCGATGCTTTCGCCCCCTGTCCACATCGGCTGGGCCTGTACGCCGTGCTGCCCGATGCTGAATGGGTGGCGCGCATGGCCCAGGCCGGCGTGCCCACGCTGCAACTGCGCTTCAAGTCGGAGGACTCGGCGGCCGTGGCCCGCGAAGTGCAGGCGGCCGTGCGCGCCGTGCAAGGCACGGACAGCCTGCTGTTCATCAACGACCATTGGCGCGAAGCCATTGACGCTGGCGCTTACGGCGTGCACCTGGGGCAGGAAGACCTGGAGGGCGCGCGCGAACACCTGGACAGCATCCGCGCCGCCGGCCTGCGCCTGGGCCTGAGCACGCACGGCTACGCTGAACTGCTGCGTGCCGAAAGCGTGGCGCCCAGTTATCTGGCGCTGGGCGCGGTCTATGCGACCACCCTCAAGCGCATGGCCACCGCCCCGCAAGGCCCGGGGCGCCTGGCCGCCTATGCCCGGCTGTTGAAACACCGCCCCCTGGTGGCCATCGGGGGCATCGACTTCGCGCGTTTGACCGAGGTGCTGCCCAGCGGCGTGGGCTCGGTGGCCGTGGTCCGTGCCCTGGTCGCCGCGGAGGATCCCATCGCACAGGCCCAACGCTTCATGCAGCGATTGCAAGAGGCACAGCAAGACTAAATCTGGCTATAATGCAAGGCTATTCCCCGATAGCTCAGTCGGTAGAGCGCCGGACTGTTAATCCGTAGGTCCCTGGTTCGAGCCCAGGTCGGGGAGCCAAATTCGACACAAAGGACTTGAGTCTCTTCAGGTCCTTTTTTGTATCTCGTTCCAAGCCCTTCGCACCATTTGTGATGGCCCAAGACGCTGAACCGGCTTTGC
>Ga0228703_1001387_pt1 | contig 14880 bp, 4 predicted proteins | sample McNCre217_Aug_MG_3_FD_178020 | JGI IMG/M metagenome (GOLD analysis project Ga0228703, IMG submission 178020) | Freshwater microbial communities from McNutts Creek, Athens, Georgia, United States - 29-17_Aug_MG | ecosystem: Environmental > Aquatic > Freshwater > Creek | place: USA: Georgia... | reverse complement strand
AATCGGCTATAACCCTCTTCCACATCAGAGATCCCGTCGCCATCTGCATCCGCAAAACTTAACGCACTATTGGGGTTTGTACCTTGGTAAATCTCTATGTAATCAGGTACACCGTCACCATCAGAATCTTTGACAGATTTTGCATCTTTCGGGTTCGTTCCTTGTTTGATTTCCACATAATCCGGAACACCATCACCGTCTGAATCAATAGCTGAAGTTGCATCGTTTGGATCTAGGCCAGCAGCAATTTCTACAAAGTCCGGAATGCCGTCGCCATCCGTATCTTTGGCATCATAGGCTACCGCCGGATTTGTTCCTTGTTGAACTTCAATGTAATCAGGTACTCCGTCTCCATCAGAGTCTTTAGCATCACCAGCTACAGTAGGATTTGTTCCTTGTTTTACCTCAATGTAATCTGGAATACCGTCACCATCTGAGTCTTTCGCATCGCCAGCAACATTCGGGTTCGTTCCTTGTTTCACCTCGATGTAATCTGGAACTCCATCTCCGTCAGAGTCCTTACTATCGGAAGCATTTGTAGTTGATGTTCCTTGAATCACTTCTACTTCATCAGGTATACCGTCTCCATCCGTATCCTTAAAGCTTGTAGCAGAATTAGGATCCGTGCCATCAATAGCCTCTTGTGCGTCAGAAACTCCGTCTCCATCCGTATCCAATGGAGGTGTGGTCGTGTTTGTGCTAGTACTTGAATTTGTTGCCGCAGACACCGTTATTCTCGTAGCAATCGTGCCACTCGAGTAATTAATATCTGCCGCTTGAGTAGCTGTAATCGTTGCCGTTCCAGCCCCAACAATCGTTACCACCGAGCCATTAATAGTCGCTACTGCAGTATTAGATGATGTATACGTAAATGCTCCAGTACTATTCGAGGTCGGCGCAGTTAACGTAAAGGCTGCGTCGCCTACTGTCTTCGAAATGGAAGCAAAACCTGAGATGGTTGGGTTTATATTTGTAATAATCCCAGAATCAAAAATTTCGTTGTTTGGCCTAACATATTTCGAAGCATCTAAGCCTGAAAGCGCATACGTTACCATAACTATTTTACCTGTACCTACTTCGGAATTTATATACTTGGCTGTTGCAGTTACTACTACATCATCACCACTTTGAACACCTATTAAATTCCCTGCAGTAATCGCTGCTAATTCATTCCCATCATATGGTTTTGTTAGCATAATGATAGGAGCCGAAATACTTAATTGAGTTGCCGTCCTTGTTACAGTCAATACATACGTTTTCGAGGATATTTGATCTTCTGCACGAACTAAAACAGAAATCGTATTTTCTCCTGGACTTAAATTAATCGCTCCTGAAGTTTGTCCGCTAGTAACTAAATTCCCATTCACTGAAATAGTGGCATTCGCATCTGAAACAATCGGTGTTAAGGTAATCGAACTAATACTATTTGCCACTGTGGCAGCATAACTAGTCGTATTACTCGAGAATGTAGGATTTAAGGTACCATTGCTTATAGTCAAGGCAGATAAAGTCGCCACAGATGAGGGAGCTGTTCGTGTTACCGTTATCGTATAACTTTGTTGCGTCACTCCGTCTTGTGCGAGTCCTATTAAAGTCATTTGGTTAGACCCAAATCCTAAATTAATAGCACCAGATGATTGACCACTTAAAACTTGATCACCATTCACTGACACCGTTGCATTAACGTCAGTAAGAGTAGGGGTCAAAGTTAAGGAGCTCACATTTGTACCCACCGTTGCAGAATAGCTTGTAATACCACTAGCAAAATTTGAATTTAATAGCCCATTACTTAATGCTACATTCGATAATGTGGCAATAGTAGATGGGGCCGTTCTTGTTACCATTATAGTATAAATCTGCTGTGTACTTCCATCTTGTGCTGTTACTACGACCGTTAATGTATTGGTTCCTACAGATAAGTTGATGGGACTTGTTGACTGCCCGCTGACTACTGTATTTCCATTCACAGTAAGACTTGCACCCGCATCCGTACAAGTAGGTAGTAGTGTAATTGCGCTTACACTATTTGCCACATTTACTGAATAGCTTGATGTTCCACTTGAGAAAGTAGGGTTAAGTAATCCTGCACTTAATGACAAACTAGACAAAGTAGCAATAGTCGATGGCGCTGTACGAGTTACTGTTACTGAATAGCTTTGCAGTGTGTTTCCATCTTGTGCCGTTCCCATTACTGTGATCACATTTGACCCCACGCTTAGGTTAATTATACCAGAAGAACGTCCACTTATAACAGGATCTCCATTCACCGTAATCGTTGCCCCTGCATCTGTAACTGTAGGCGTTAATGTAATGGAGCTAACGCTATTCGCCACTGTTGTAGCATAACTAGTCGTTCCACTTGTAAATCCAGGACTAAGTATTCCCTCACTTAGAGCTAAGCCTTGCAATGTGGCATCTGTTGATGGAGCCGTGCGCGTTATTGTAAGCGTATAGCTTTGCTGGGTACTTCCATCTTGTGCAGTACCTATAACTGAAATTACATTCGCTCCAAAATCCAAGTTTATTTGCCCCGTTGTTTGGCCATTAATAATCGGATCACCATTTACCGTCACTGTTCCCAACGAATTTGACAACGTAGGAGTTAATGTTAATGAATTGACATTCGTAGCAACAGTTGCTGAATAATTTGTCGTTCCGCTTGAAAAGGCTGGGCTTAATGTGCCTTTGCTAATTAATAATCCTGACAAGCTTGCCATGTTAGAAGGAGCTGTACGATTAACCGTTACCGAATAAATCTGCTGCGTATTTCCATCTTGGGCTAAACCTACAACCGTAATTACATTAGCCCCTACACCTAAGTTAATAGAAGTCATAGACTGACCGCTAGCTATTAAATCTCCATTTATCGAAACTACGGCTGTCTCATCAGTAAGCGTTGGCGTTAAGGTAATCGAACTAACAGAATTAGCTACTGTCGTTGTGTAACTCGTTGTATTACTGGAGAACACGGGACTAATAGTACCATTGCTTAATACCAAATTTGCAAGTGTCGCCACTGCAGATGGTGCAGCACGAGTTACAGTCAAAGTATATGTCTGCTGTGCAAGGCCATCTTGTGCTGTACCCACGATTGTAATGACGTTATCTCCCACGCCTACGTTAATTTGACTTGAAGACTGACCATTAGCCACTAAATCTCCATTTACTGAAACCGTTGCTGTAGCATCCGTCACTGTAGGAGTTAATGTAATAGCACTTATATTATTTGCTACTGAGGCAGTGTAATTAGTTGTGCCACTTGCAAAGACAGGACTGATTGTTCCATTGCTTAAAGCAAGATTTGCAAGTGTTGCAATTGCGGATGGTGCAGCACGCGTAACTGTAATCGTATACAATTGTTTCGTTACACCATCTTGCGCAGTTCCCTCTACCGTAATTACATTTGCACCTACACCTAAATTAATAAGTCCAGATGACTGACCACTAGCAACAGGATCTCCATTAATTGTGATCGTTGCATTGGCTTCAGTCACAGTAGAAGTCATCGTCATGGAACTTACGCTATTGGGAACAGATGCCGTATAATTAGAAGTTCCGCTTGAGAAAACAGGACTCAATGTTCCATTACTTAATGCAATGTTTGATAAGGAAGCTATTGTAGATGGGCCAGTACGAGTAAGTGTAATGGTATAACGTTTTTGTAATGAACCATCCTGTGCAATGACATCTATATCGACCGTATTATCTCCTACTTTTAATGCCAAAGGACTGCTTTCCTGCCCACTCGTCGTCAAAAGACTATTCACCTTCACTGTTGAATTCGCGTCCACAGCCGTAGGCAAAATAGTCGTAGAAGTAATGGCATTCGCCAACACAGATGTGTAGGTAGTAAGGTTTGGCGAGAAGGTTTGACTTAAGGTACCTGAACCTACACTCAATGCACTTAAATCAACCGAAACACGTGTAACCGTTACAGTATACGTTTTCGTTGTTGTGCCGTCTTCAGCAGTTGCCACGAGGGTAATATCATTTGGCCCAATACCTAAATTGATACTACCACTTTGCTGTTTATTCGCAACCGTCACTCCATTAACTTTTACGCTTGCTGTTGCATCCGTCAGTGTAGGAATTACTTTTAGTGACGTTACACTACTTGATACTAAGGCCGTATACGTTCCTGCTGCAGGATCGAAAGTAGGCGTAAGGGATCCTTCTGTTAAGCTTAGGTCCGCTAAAGTCGCATCGGCAGAAATACGATGTACTTCAATGGTATACGTTTTTTTCGTTCTTTTATCTGCTGCCGTTACGATAACAGAGAAGCTATTTTCTCCTACCAATAAATCAAATGCTCTACTAGGTTGACCGCTTTGTGCTGCCTCCCCATTAATGGATACTAACGCTTCTCCATATGATAAAGTAGGCGTAATTGCGAACGTAGAAACAGTGTTCGGAACTTGAACCGTGTAGGCCAAAGTTGAACTAGCAAATACAGGACTCAATGTTCCAGAGCTAATACCCAGAGCCGTTAAATTCGCATCGGTTGACACCGCATAACGTAAAATTACGACGCCTGATCCTCCGTTACCTCCAGCAGCATCAGCACCTGTTCCTCCACCACCTGCACCTCGGCCATCCATACCATTTGAAGGAGAATTTATGCTTCCATTACCTCCCACACCAGATCCACCAGTTCCTCCACCTTGACCACCATAAGTGTCCCTGGCGCCACCACCGCCGCCTCCAGCATAATACAAAGAGGTTCCTGTAATCGTTGAAGCAATTCCTGGGCCTCCATTTCCTCCTACAGAATTATTACCATCAGGGTGACCTCCACGAGTACCCAGTCCTCCGGCACCACCGCCACCACCACCAGCTGTTCTATTCGTAGCTGAAACCCTTGAAACCATTCCATTAAAACCCTGACCAGAAGTTCCTAAGGCATAGACAGATCCATTGTCTCCTCCAGAACCACCACCTGATCCACCATCATTACCTTTACCACTTGCCACATTTACACCAGCGCCGCCGCCACCTCCGCCAAGTGCTTCGATTCCACCAAAAAGAGAGTTATTACCATTTACCCCAACATAAGTATTGGTATTCGTATAGACAGGAGCAGTACCTCCGCCACCTACAGTAACTGAATAAGTGCCTCCAGAAGTAACGGACATAATTCCTTGCAACAATCCACCAGCACCACCACCACCGGTACCCCAGTAATTTTCACCAATATTTCCACCCGGTGTTCCACCACTACCACCACCACCTACTACTAAATAGTCGACCGATGTCACACCCGCTGGGGCTACCCAATCAGGATAATTCCCTAAAGTAGAGAATGTTAATACTTTGTAAACGGCCCCGCTAGGATCAGCAGTAAAGGTGCTTACGTTATTCGTTGTCGTAACGGTACCTACAATGGTCGTTTCTACAGGAACATTAGGTAGTTCTTCATACCGAATAATAACAACTCCATCGCCACCTGCACCACCATTTCCATCGCCACCTACACCACCGGCTCCGCCACCAAGTCCATCTGTACCATCATTTCCATTTCCATTTCTATTTCCGGCTGCTCCACCTCCAGTTCCACCAGAACCTGGGCTAACACTCTCATCATATAATCCAAAAAACCAAGACATGTCGCGCGTTCCGCCGCCACCACCGCCGCCATAGTATACATTGGCTCCGGTAATGGTAGATAAAAGACCTGCACCACCATTTCCACCATTTCGGGGTCCTGATGAATTCGCTCCAGCCGCAGCGGCACCACCACCACCACCACCACCAGCACGGTCGTTATCTAGCGCATCTCCTAATAAAGAATAAGCGGAAGCTCCTCCCACATATCCTTGCCCTATGGTATTTAATCCACCATTATTTGGCCAAAAACTCCAGCCATATCCACCACCACCACCACCAGAGCCCCCAGGACCACCATACTCATTTTTACCACCGCCATATCCACCACCATATGCCATAATACTGCCAAACTGTGAGTGGCCCCCTTGTTTCGCTGCACGAACAGAATAAGTGTCTGATTTTAAACCTCCTAGGCCTCCGGATCCTACTTTAACATTGTAGGTTTGACCTGGGGTGATGGAATAATTTGAAGCCGTTAGCACGCCACCACCACCACCACCGCCGCCGCCGATGAATTCGCCAAATCCATTCGTTGCTGTAGATCCAGAAGTACCACCACCACCGGCTACTACTAAGTAATCTATTTTCGTCACCCCGGTAGGTGCTGTCCACTCACACTCTCCTACCGTTGAGAACTTCAATACTCGGTATGTTTTACCATTGGCATTCGTTGTACCTAAGTTAACTGGAGCACACGATGGTGGGGTATACGTCACCCCTAAACTATAGGTCTTCGAAGTCGTTCCATCTTGAGCCAACAAGGTAATTTGGATAGGAACTTCCACTCCATTCGTTAACGGAACTAAACCACTTGCTGCTCCATTGGCAACTACTTTTCCATTCACCTTGATAACAGAACTTGCATCCGCAGCCGTAGGTGTTATCGTAATCGTCGGTTTAGTCGAAATAATTCCGTTATAGGTTGTTGCCGCAGTAATCGAAACAGTTCCTGAACTTAAGGCCACAGTGCTCAAGTTCGCATTTGCAGAAGCTGCTGCTCTAGTGACAGTCAAGGTATAGGTTTTCGTCGTCACCCCATCTTGCGCAGTCACCTGCGTCGTAATGGTGTTCGCTCCTACCGTTAGATTGATTAATTTACTAGCAGTAACAGCCGTCGTATTTACTTTGACCGTAGCATTTGCCTGTGATTTTACAGGAGTTACCGTCGTGCTAGTAGAAGCATATGGAACCGTCGCAGTATAAGTAGTCGAAGCACTTGAGAATGTAGGACTTAAGGATCCTCCCGTTATAGAAAGATTACTTAAATCTGCATTCGCAGAAAGGGCACGATTGACCGTTAAGGTATACGTTTTAAGTGTGGTTTTATCTTCTGCGGTCACTACCATGGTAATTGTAGTGGAGCCAAAACCTAAACTAATCGTACTTGCCTGGCCACTAGTAGCCGTGATTCCATTGACTTTAAGAGTCGCTAAAGAACTTGTAATTGTTGGGGTTAAGGTAATGGAATTAACCGCATTGGCCACTGTTGTTGTATAGGCGAAGGTATTCGCTCCAAAGCTAGGGCTTAACGTACCTTGATCGATACTTAATCCTCCCATGGTTGCAGTTGTTGAAGCTGCTGCACGGGTAACTACGATGGTATAGGTTTTCTTTGTGGTTCCATTTTGGGCAGTAACCAAAACCGTGATCGTATTATTCCCTACATTTAATAGCACATCAGAACTTGCTGTACCATTAGCTACCGTTTTACCATTTACCGTAATGATAGCTGTTGCATCAGATAAAGTGGAGGTAAACTTCAACGAAGAAACGGCATAGGCTACAGCACTCGTATAAGAAGTTGTATTTGTCCCAAATGCAGGGCTCAAACTCGCCCCATTATTCATGGAAAGATTTGTTAAATCCGCATTGGTAGAAGCTGGACTTCTTGTAATCACGATACTATACGTCTTTTTAGTCACGCCATCTTCTGCTGTACTAATCACATTAATCGTATTAGCTCCTACATTTAATAATACATCAGAACTAGCCGCTCCACTTGCCACAATCTTACCATTCACGGTAATAATAGCCGTGGGATCAGCAACAAGTGATGTAAATTTGACGGCAGAAACCGCATATAAAACTGTACTAGTGTAGGAATTTGTATTTGTTGCAAAACTAGGATTTAACGAAACACCATTATTTAAGGTGATACTCGTTAAATCGGCATTAGTAGAGGCCGGATTTCTCGTAATAACAAACGTATATGTTTTCTTCGTCACACCATCTTGTGCAGTGCTTACGACATTAATGGTATTTGAGCCTACACTTAAAAGCACATCTGAACTTGCTACCCCACTTGGAATCGCTTTTCCATTCACCGTAATGGTTGCGGTAGCATCTGCTGAGCTAGATGTAAATTTTAATGCTTTTACTGCATAGGCCACCGTGGAAGTATAAGCATAAGTACTCGTAGCAAAGCTTGGACTTATCGTAGCACCATTATTTAAAGAGATACTGTTTACATCTGCATTCGTTGACGCCGGTAACCGAGTAATTACAGCCGTGTAAGCCCTCCGAGTAATCAAATCTTCTGCTGTTACAACTACGTTTATTGTATTAGTACCTACGTTTAATAAAATATCAGAACTAGCCGTTGCGTTCGTTACTAGTTTTCCATTGACGAATACCGAAGCGTTTGCATCTGATAAAATAGGCGTAGTCTTAATAGCAGAAACGGCATATAAAACGGTACTCGTATAGGACGTTGTATTGGTCGCGAAAGTTGGACTTAATAAAGCTCCATTATTTAATGAAAGCCCTGATAAATTCGCATCTGTTGCGGGCTGCGTTCTTGTAACGACCACCGTGTACGATTTTTTAGTCGTGCCATTTTGAGCCGTCGTTGTCACATTGATCGTATTTGACCCCACACTTAAATAAATGGTTTGACTTGGATATCCGTCTGAAACCGCTTTACCATTTACTAAAATACTTGCTGTTCCATCTGCCAAAGTTGGAGTAATGGTTAGCGTACTTCTTGAATATGGTACTGTTGATGTATATGAAGTGGTATTGGAAACAAAACCAGGATTTATAGATGCATTATTACTTAATGATAAACTACTTAAATCCGCATTTGCTGATGGAGCTTGGCGAGTTACTGTAACGGAATAGGTCTTTTTGCTTATCCCATCTTCTGCAGTAGCAACCGCGTTAATTACATTTGATCCTACATTTAGTACGACATCAGAGCTAGCAGATCCACTGGCTGTGGATTTTCCATTAACGCTAATGGCAGCCGTAGTCTCCGCAGATGTAGGTGTTAATTTTATGGTCGTAGTTAGATATGGGACTGAGGCTGTGTAGGCAGTGGTCGTTGCGGCAAAAGTAGGGCTAATAGAAGCATTATTATTCAGCGAAATATCCGTAAGATTTGCATTCGTTGAGGGCGCTAAACGTGTAACCGTTAAGGTATACGTCTTCTTTGTTCCATCTTGTGCAGTCACTACAATGGATACCGTATTTGATCCTTGATTTAAAACAATACTACTACTTGCTGTATTATTGGAAGCTGTTTTTCCATTGACCGAAATAGTTGCACTTCCACTTTCAAGAGTAGGAGTAACAGTCATGGTAGCCATGGCATAAGGAACGCTAACGGAATAATTCGTCGAGGATGGGGAAAAATTAGGCGGGGATGATGACTGGCCATTCGAAGAAATCAGCAATCCACTTAAATTTGCATTCGCAGATAAATAAGTAATAGCAGGAAGTGGTATTACTATTGAGCTATTGGTTCTATCATAAAATGTATGCGAACAATAACCATTGTTATAAGGTGTACCACAATATCCCCCATTAATGACTGAAGTATAATTGCTTGTAATCCAAATTTCATTGATAAAATCATTTACTGAGAATTTGGAAGGGTTTTGCCATTGTTTAAAAATAATATTAATAGAAGTAATATCGCCATTAGCATTGGTCGATACATCGGGTTGTCCACTGGGTCCTACTACATAAGAATTTGTCTCATTAAACGTGTTCAACCCATCAAAAAGGGAATAAGAAGCTACATTTACGCTTACTCGATTCATGTTAGGCGTTAGTACTCGGTCAAACGTAATTTGACCTGATAGCTTCATACTCGTCGTGTAACTCTTTCGATTAGCTGCACTGGATTGGGCTGGATCATAATTCTCGATGAGTGGAGACGAGGCATAGGTCAAAGAGGATAACTTAACCGTCTGAGCCCAACTGGACAGGCCACAAAACAAACTAACAAAAAGTAAAATGTATTTTAGAACACGGAATTTATGAAGAACATTCATATGAGGAAGAACAGAGTATTTATTAGAATTCTAACTAAAATTACTCTGCCTACTTTTCTAGCGCAAAAACTAGTAGTCAAGGATTTATTGCCAATTGGATATTTATTGGACTTTGGTAAAAATATGTGTTTAAACAGCCCTTAAAGGCAATTTGGAAGAGGAAAGTTCAGATTGAACTTTTTGGCGGTAATGGGCTGGCTTGGTCCCTACCACGGATTCGAAGGTGTTGTAAAAAGATTGTTTGGACCCAAAACCGGACATCATCGCAATCGATTCTAATTTGTAATGTTCGTAGTTCGAATCATTAAAAATTCGTAATACTTCCTCTACTCGATACTGATTAATAAAAGAGTTGAAGTTTTGGTTTTTATGTTTCTTTAAAAGAAATGAGATCTCCCGTTGGGAAGATTGTATTGCCTCAGCGACATCATCGACTTTCAATTTTGTATTAAGGTATACCTTTTCTTTTTCGAGGTAAGAACACAATCGAAACAAAACGGCTAGTTCTGAGGAATCTTCCCCCGTAAATTTTTTTTCTAGCTGTTGGTATTTTTCTGCAAGATCCTGAAAAGCGCCTTCACTCTGCTTTAGGGATTTTGTTCGTAAGAATAATTGATAAAACGTACCAAAGAGTGCCGTTAGCACAAACGCTAATGCAAAGCAAACAAGGTTAAATGACGTCAAAAACATTTTAGAACAAACAGTGAGGCATTATTAATTCGAAATGAAATTAAAAACCCTTGTTTGTACCTACAAAAACTAGTTGTCTAACATTTTATCCCCCTTTGCTATATATTGGACTTGCTTTAAAAAGTAGGCCTTAATTACTTCCATTCGCATTTTTATCCGCCTTTAAGTCATCTGTAATTTTTTGGCGATAAAAGGCCGGCTTGACACCTACCACGCTTTCAAAAGCGGTATAAAAGGATTGTTTAGATCCAAAGCCTGCCATCGATGCAATCGCTTCTAACTTGTAATGATCATATTTTAGATTTGTAAAAAGTCGAATTACCTCTTCAATTCGGTATTGATTAATGCAAGTAGTAAAGTTTTGATTTTTGCTCTTCTTTAAGGCTGCAGCTATTTCTTTTTGCGTTGAATGAATCGCCAAAGCAACTTCATCCACTTTTAATTTAGGATTCAAATAACATTTTTCCGTTTCGAAATAAGTATACAATTTTTGTAATAAAAGCCCCTCTGCATCTGATTCCAATTTCCTGGAGCGTTTAAATTGTGCACTAGACTCCTTGTATTTTTCCATCAAACTGAAATACGCTTTATCTCGCTCTTTCATTAATCGATCACGCAATAAATAGAAATATAAAAGCGCTCCTAAAAATAATGCCAAAATGGCTAAAGCGATCCGCTCCAGAAAAACCTGCTTTTTCAAACTACTATTCTCTAATTCTTTTTTTGCTGTTTCATATTTAATTTCTAAATCATGAATAGCCGTTTGTTTACGAAGTGAGACTAATGAATCATTCTTAGTCTTATATTCTCGCATGTAGGTAAACGCATTTTTATAGTCTTCAAATGTTTCAAAAAGCTTAATTGCCTCAGGAAATCCTTCTAAAATCAAAAAATCCTGGCCGCCTATGGCTGTAAATATTTTATTGGATTGCTCTAAATGGTATTTTGCTTTGGGGTAATTTTTCATCTGTGCATACGTAGTCGACAAGCCTCTATGTGCCATTGCAATTCCTTCTGTCTCATCTCTAGAAACTGATTCTGCTAAAATTTGATTAAAAATAGCAATGGCCGCAGCATTATTTCCTTTGGCAGAAAGAGCTTGCGCTTTACTGTAATCTACTTTTAATGCTAGAAATGAGCGATAAGAAGATGGGATAAAATCAGAGGCCTTTTGAATACACCACAAGGCACTATCTGGATTCGTATATTTATGTTCAATACCTAAATCTAAAAAGGCCGAACTCAATTTCAGGGAATCATTTAATTGAATGGCTAAATCTTTCGACTTTTGGTAATACTGTAAGGCCTTTTCATGACTACCTATACCAGAAAATGTATTGCCAATATTCAACAAAACACTAAAACGAGAACCAAGGCTATCCAATTTGACTAAGATATCATACGAAGACAATAACTCTTTCAATGCAGGCTCATAGGCTCCTCGGGTGGCTAAAATGGCGCCATAAGACGCCTGCAATTTCGCTTGATCGAAAAACTGACCATGTGACTTAAAATACTGAATAGCACCCGGTAAATAGATTTCTAATTTTCGTTGATTTGCCACATCTACATCCCCTTTAACAGGTAACATAGATCGAGCTATGGCTGACGAATCTCCCTCTTGTTCAGCAATTTGTCTAATTTTTAATCCTAAAATAAGCACAGAATCCATTTGCTTCTTGCTAGCGAATTCCAATTGCTTACTTAGCAAATTTTCAATTTCAACACTTGATTTCCCGGCCTTTTGATTCGAATTAGAGGAATTTATACACGAAAAAAAGACAAGCCATGCTAAGAAATAGCAGGCAAACAATTTAATTTTCATTTTAGAACAGAGGTTATTGCAGCTGCAAATTACTACTATTTCCATTCTATTGCTAAGTCTATAAACCATAGCAATTGGAAAAAAATGGTTAATTTTAAGCTACATGAAAAACCTACTTCTATTTCTCCTTTTAATTACCAACTTCCGCAGTATGGCGGATCAAATAAGTCTGCCCACAAACCCAAATACATTACTTACCTACGCAAAGCCTTATATTTATGTGATTGAATCCAATCGCTATTCCCGGATTAAAATTCCTGAAATGACGCAATCTGAGCCCACTTATTTTGCCTTTTCAGATAGCACGTTCGCGAAAAATTTTGTCCCTTCCTCTTATGAATTTTCGATCATAAATGACCACTTATATCTCAGCCATAATTTAGGTGGTGCGGTGTTTGAATTAAAGGGAAATCAATTAGTCAAAATCGATCAATCCTATGAACACAAAATGCAAATTAATAGCGAGGGTTTTGTGTATGATAACCGCATTTTTCGATTTGGCGGATACGGATTTTGGTCCGCTAGAAATTTCTTTACGTATTTTGATTTAAAGTCCAAAGAATGGGAGGTCTATTCCCCTGTCAATGGGAAGCAAGTTCCCCCCGGATTATTTGACATTAATCTCTACCGAGACGGAGAAAATATTTACTTGTTTAACGGTATTACAACAAATCAATTTGACAATTTAAAATTAGAGAAATCACGGGATATTTGGCATTTTAATTTGCGCACAAAGCACTGGGAGAAGAAGGGGAAAACGGCCCTGTTTTTTGGGAATAATACGAAAAACTTCCAAGACGAAAACTACTACTTCGCCTTCACAGAAGAACGAAGAATCCTACGCATCAATTTTTCAACTTTCACCTACGAAACATTCCAAAACGAGGCAGTATCCACTAAAATCTATGAGCAATTCAAGCCCATTGTAGAACAAAAGCACATATTCTATTTTAATCACAACCATTCCACACAGCAAGTTGATTTAGTATCATTGCCGCTCGTTGATTTTTTAGGCGAGCCACAGTCTACTACTGATTTTGTCGAAATGGATATTTGGGAAACCTATTCAACTGCCATTATAGCTTTTATTGCCTTGCTATTTAGTGGTTTATTTATCTTCCTTTTCCTTCGGATTAAACCCGAAACTACTAAACTTATCACCGACAAAGATGGCCTTTTATACCTAGGAAAAGCAGCCATTAATTTCGATGAAACAGAATTAAAAGTCATTAAATATTTATTAAAAAAAGACGACGTGCCTAATTCCGAATTACTTGAATTAGTGGAGCAAAAAGGTGTCCATTTTTCACACAATATTCGAATGAAAAATGACATTTTACATCAAATAAATTTGAAGTTAAAAGCCATTCTTCAGGTTGATGTTAATTTCATTATTTTCAAAAAATCCGATACTGATTCGCGCCTAAAAGTGTACCGTTTAAACAAGCAGTATTTTAAGGTGAGTGATGCATTTCTAAACACCTAATGGTATGATCCAAATCTACGTAACCGGCGGAACTTTTGACAAAGAATACAACGAGCTAAATGGTTCGTTGTTTTTCAAAGAAACGCATCTGCCTGAAATGCTTGAAAAAGGCAGAAGTAGACTCGATGTCTCGATCAATACCTTGTTGATGAAAGACAGTTTGGAGTTTACGGATGTCGATCGCCAGCTGATCAGTACCGCCTGTGCATCTAGCGCGGTAGATCGGATTTTGATTACTCATGGAACGGACACGATGGTTCAAACGGCCCAGTTTTTGGCCACACAACAACTACCCAAAACCATCGTCCTCACGGGTGCTATGATTCCTTACAAATTTGGCAGCTCGGATGGGATGTTTAACCTAGGTAGCGCATTAGCTTTCCTTCAAATTCTGCCTCCTGGCGTCTACATTTCGATGAATGGTAAGATTTTTGCGACGAATAACGTCCGCAAGAACTTAGAAAAAGGTGAATTCGAAACAATAAATGAATAACTTGCCATTGTATTAAAAACCCTATTTACATGAAAAATAAAATCATTATCGGATTAATCGTTGTATTAATCGCCATCCAATTTGTTCCTACAGAGAAAAACCTTTCAAACGACAACACCTACGCACTCGAAACAAAGTATGAGGTTCCTGCGGACGTAAAAGTACTTTTAGAGAACGCTTGTAATGATTGTCACTCGAATAAATCTACTTATCCTTGGTACAGCAACATCCAGCCGGTAGGTTTTTGGTTAGATCATCACGTGAATGATGGGAAGCGTCATTTGAACTACGCGACGTTCACAAAGCTGCCTATCGCCGTGCAAAACCACAAATTAGAGGAAACAATCGAACAGATAGAGGAGGGCGAGATGCCCCTTCCTTCTTACACCTATTTTGGCTTGCATAGTAATGCCAAATTATCAGACGCTGATCGCGCTAAAATCATCAACTGGGCTAAAGCACAAATGGCTTTGTTAAAAGCTAACTACCCTGCGGATAGCTTGAA
>Ga0228703_1001385_pt1 | contig 14898 bp, 14 predicted proteins | sample McNCre217_Aug_MG_3_FD_178020 | JGI IMG/M metagenome (GOLD analysis project Ga0228703, IMG submission 178020) | Freshwater microbial communities from McNutts Creek, Athens, Georgia, United States - 29-17_Aug_MG | ecosystem: Environmental > Aquatic > Freshwater > Creek | place: USA: Georgia... | reverse complement strand
CAGAAAACGTATTGATCACATCGCCTTGCGGTCCCGAAAGTCGGTAGTGCAAGGTTAAAAAAGAGCCGTGGCCGATGGTAGGGTGTTGGGTTGACGCTGACATGACGTGATGAATTAACAGAATGCTTATTGTAGAAAGCTCCAGCTCCCATGAAAGACAAGGTATCGATCCAGCAATTACCGTCCGATATGCGGCCACGCGAGAAGATTTTGGCCCTTGGCGCTGTGTCGTTGACCGATGCAGAGTTGTTGGCGTTGCTGTTACGCACAGGTGTCGCCGGAAAGAATGTATTTGACTTGGCGCACGACCTCTTAAGAGGTTTCAGAGGCTTTGCCGGTTTGGTCCACGCGAGCGCACAAGAGTTAAAAACTTTCAAAGGCATGGGAGGTACGGCCAAGCGGGCACAATTGCTGGCAGTGCTGGAGATTGCCCGCCGCGCATTGACACAAGAAATGCGCGAGAACGCGGTTATGCACTCACCCACTGTGGTCAAACAATATTTGCAACTCGAGTTAGCTCAACTCAAACATGAGGTGTTTGCTGTGCTTTTTTTAGATGCCCAAAATCGCTTGCTGTCTTACCAGCCGATGTTTCGTGGCTCTCTGTCACAAGCGATGGTGTATCCGCGCGAAGTGGCGAAAACCGCATTGACGCTGGGTGCCAACGGTGTGGTGTTGGCGCATAACCATCCCAGCGGCTCAGTGCGGCCCTCACAAGCAGATATAGAACTCACCAAAACCATGCAAGAAGCTTTAGGAGTCATTGACGTGACCGTTCGTGACCACATCATCGTGGCACAAGGAAAGTATTTGTCGATGGCTGAAGAAGGCTTGATATGAAATCGAAGTCTTTGCAAGATCTGTATGCGATGCGCAAAAAATTGGCAGACAACGCCAAGGCGAAAGAACTTGCAGAACAAGCGCGTATTGCCGCAGAAAAACGCGCAGAAGCTGAGCGCAATTTATTTACGCGTGCAGTGGGCAAAGTCGCACCCATCCCCAACCAAGAACGTGTGTGGTCACCCCCGCAACGACCGACACCGCGTCCGTTGCAACAAGACTTAGACGACGAAGCCGTGATGCACGAGAGCATGAGTGACGAGTTCGATATCACCACTTTGCTAGACGCGGATGACCAACTGAGTTTTAGGCGTCAGGGTATTGGTACTGACGTAACACGCAAGTTACGCAAAGGTGAATGGAGTATTCAAGGGCAAATTGATTTGCATGGCTTACGCAGCGACGAAGCGCGCAATGCCATGGGGCAATTTATTAGAGATGCCAAACGCATGGGATGGCGTTGTGTGCGGGTCGTGCATGGCAAAGGTTTAGGTTCTCCTGGAAAGGAACCTGTCCTCAAATCGAAAGTGCAACGCTGGTTAGTCCAGAAAAACGAGGTATTGGCTTTTGTGCAAGCCAAGCCCTCAGATGGCGGCGGAGGTGCGCTGGTGGTGCTTCTGGGTCCAAGCTGAACAAACCAAAGCGTGAATTAATTAACTCAGCCTAGTTAATTGTTAATTTTTTACAACTACGTACCCTTGCCTTTTAAACCGACTGCGCTTGGCGCAATGTTTGTACAACGGGTCGGCTAAGCACTTCACGCAAGCCCCACCATCCGGCTGCTAGAGCAAGCAATGCACCAACCACTGCGCCAAGTAAAGGCACCCAAGGGCTGGGATTCCAATTAAATTCAAACGCATAACGCGCGAGGCCCCAACCCATCGCAATGGCTACGCTGGTAGCTAAAAATCCAGCCAACGCACCCACACCGGCCAACTCGGCTCTTTGCACTTGCGCCAACAAACGGTTAGACGCACCTAAAGCACGCAACACCGCGTATTCACGCGCACGCTCTTCGCGTGTTGCAGTCACCGCTGCGAAAAGCACAACTAAGCCTGTAGCCAAGGTAAATAGGAATAGAAACTCCACCGCCCCCACCACTTGCTCCAACACGCCCTGCACTTGTTGCAAGGCTGCACCCATATCGACATTGGTCACGTTGGGAAATTGTTTGACCAAGTTGTTGTCAAAGCCTTGCGTTTCTGGTGCACGAAACGCCGCAATGTACGTGGTGGGCACATCGTCCATTTGGCTTCGTGGAATCATGACGAAAAAGTTCACGCGCATCGATGACCAATCGACGTGGCGTATGGAGGTGATGCGAGACTCGTACAAAAGACCTGCGATGTCAAAGCGTAAGACGTCGCCTAATTTCAAGCCTAAGGTTTTGGCGAGCAACTCATCCACGCTCATCGCGTTGGGTTCTTCGGGTTGCCACTCGCCAGCAACGATGGGGTTGTGGTCTGGAAGAGTGTTGCTAAAAGTTAAATTGAATTCTCGGTCAACGAATCGCTTGGCGCGTTCTTCTGCATAGTCTTGGGGGCTGACACTTTGGCTATTCACCGCCACCAAACGGCCACGCACCATGGGGTACCAATCGAACTTGTTCACATTCGCTTGCTTCAGCGCATCTAAAAACGCTTGTGATTGCGCAGGTTGTATGTTGATCACAAAGCGATTAGGCGCATTGGCTGGCGTTGCATTGCGCCAGCTACTGATTAAATCGGTTCGCAACAACACCAACAAAGCCAACGCCAACAAGCCTACTGCCAAAGCGCTGACTTGCACCATGGCATAAGCAGGACGCGCGCTGATTTGCCTGGTAGCCAACATCAGCCAAGCAGGCGATTTGCCTTCGGTCACACTGCGTCGCAACAATTTCACGGCCAACCATGCCATGCCAGCAAACACCACAACAGCGCCCGCAAAACCACCAACCACCATCAAACCCAACATCAGGTCTCGGCTGGCTACCACTAACAAAATGGCAAAGCCCATCAACCCCAAAGCACTGACGACCCAAGTGACTGCTTTAGGCTCGCCCACTTCACGGCGAATCACACGCAACGCTGGCACGCTGGCCAGTTGCAATACGGGTGGCAAGCCAAAGGCCAACAACAAGGTCAGTCCTGTGGCAAGTCCATAGACAACAGGCCACCAAGTTGCAGCGGGCAAAGCCGTTTCTACCAAGCCAGCGAGTAATTGCACAAACACAAAATGCACGCAGAAACCCAATAACAAACCAAGCGCACTGGCAAACAAACCCACGCACACAAACTCGCTGCAGTAGGACATGGCTATTTGTTTTTGGCTTAAACCCAAGACACGCAACATAGCGCAGTCGTCTAAATGTTTAGATGCAAATGAACGTGCAGCCAATGCAACAGCCACAGCGCTCAGCAAGGCGGCCAACAGAGCCACCAAATTTAAAAACTTAGCTGCGCGGTCTAAGGTCTGGCGCATTTCAGGTCGACCTGTGGACAAGGACTCCACACGCACGCCGCGCACTTGCGGCAACTTGACTTGCTCTTGCGCCCAAGTCACAAAACGTTCAACCGTTTCTGGTTCACCGATCACAGCAAAACGCCAAGTGATGCGACTAGCAGGCTGCACCAATCCTGTAGCGTCTAAATCTGCACGGTGCATCATCAAGCGAGGCGCAAAATTCATAAAGCCTGCGCCTCGATCAGGCTCTTGCAACAGAACACCGCCTACCGACAAGCGCTTTTCGCCCAACCACATGTGGCCACCGAATTGTACACCTAAGGCGTCTAATGCACTTGCCTCGGCCCAGACTTCACCTGGTTGTGGGATTTTTTGTGGAGCATTTTTCTTGCTCTGTGGGGACGTAGTTTCCAGCGCGTCTGACGCTTTAATGTTTTGAACGGCATTTGCTGATTCGGCGCCGCCAGTGCCTAAAGAATTAGCGTATTTGAGTTGTCCACGCAAAGGGTATCCATCGTCCACCACTTTTAACGCAATCAAACGGCTTTTACCTGCGCTGCTGTCTTCTGTAGAAGTTTCACCTCGCGCCATAGTGGGAAAGCTCAAAGTCGTGACAGTTTTTAGACCTAAGGTATTGGCTTGTTTGATAAATGCATTGGGCGTTGGCTGGTCACTTACGACAACCGCATCGCCACCGAGCAATTGCCCCGCATCACGCAATAAACCTGCATTCAATCGATCGGCTAAAAAGCTCACCGAACTCAAAGACGCAACGCCTAAAGCAACGGCGAGCACCAACAAACGTAACTCGCCCGCGCGTGCGTCACGCCAAAGCGTGCGCCATGCAAGACGCCACCAAGCGGTGGCTTGGTAAGGTGTTGTTTGTGGATCAGTCATAACTTTGTTTTGCATCTAAAACCAAGCGCTCACTTTGCGTGTAACAAAGAAAGTGTTTGTTAGTTGCGCGCCCAATAGTGCACAGCGACAAACGCTGGGCCAAATCAAAACCCATTTGCGTGATGCCACTGCGAGAAACAACAACAGGAACGCCCATTTGCGCAGACTTCATCACCATCTCGCTGGTCAATCTGCCGGTGGTGTAAAAAATTGAATCTTGGTCTGCTTGAATGCCTTGCATCCACATCCACCCAGCGATGGTGTCAATAGCGTTGTGCCGACCGACGTCTTCGACAAACAATTGCATGCGTTCACCCGCAAACAATGCACAGCCGTGCACAGAGCCAGCAGATTTATAAGTGCTCTCTTGCAGACGAATGGCATTGAGCAATGCGTACAAACGGGTTTGGGTAATCGTGGCGTTGGGCACGATGAGCGCGTCTATCTCATCCATCAAGCCACCAAAGACGCTGCCTTGGCCGCAACCCGTGGTCACCACACGGTGTTCGGTACGTGCTTGAATGTCGGTCACACCATGTCGGGTTTTGACGGCAGCGACACCTGCGCCATCTTCGCCGGCGTCCCAGTCCACGGTGATGCTTTCAACCTCGTCTGCGTTAGCCACCAAACGCTGGTTGCGCAAGTACCCCAACACCAACCACTCTGGATGCGCGCCTAAAGTCATCAGTGTGACGAGTTCGCGTTTGTCGACATAGACCGTCAAAGGACGCTCAGCAGGAATAGAGATGGTGTCTTGCACACCATGCTCATTGATCACGTGTACCTCGCGTGTCAGCGGGGCTTGGGCTTGGGTTAGACGGGGCAACATGGGATGAGAGGCTACAACAAAAAGGGCCGGTGCCTGTTGGCATCGGCCCAAAAACGCTCAAAGGAAAGGTTTAAGACTTTTTCGCAGAGGCTGCGGCAGGGGTGGCAGTAGGCGCGGGTGCTGGAGCCGCAGCCGGTGCTGCATTTGGAGCTACGGCAGCTGTAGGTGAAGCTTCTGGTGGTGTGTAGACAAACTTACCAGGGTCTGCGCAAGGTGGCGTTGCGATAGGTTTGCCTGCTTTGGATTTGTTAGTGCGTTGCACATGCGCTGCTACTTTGTCTTGCGACTTGCAGAGCAAATACCCATCTGCTTTGGCAGTGTGGGCTGTTTTGGCAGCAGCCTCCGCGGCCTTGGCTTTGGCCTCGTCGTTGGGCGGGGGTAGTTTGGCAAAAGCCGAAGCGCTCAAACCGACAAACAAAGTTGCGAGGACATTTGGAAAAAAACTTTTATTCATATTAGGTCTCCTATTCAACGCATTAAGCGTGCGCTGTTTTACCCGAGCCAGACTCAGGGCTACGGTGCGCGGGAATCTTGCCAGCTTGGATATCAGCGTGCCAAAGTTCGTGGTGTTCTTTGGCCCAGGTTTCATCGACATAACCGGTACGCATGGCGCTGTAGGCACCCTCCATTCCGACCGTACCAATGTAGATGTGCCCCATAAACATAGCCATCATCAACACGGTGGCAACACCATGGACCATGTTGGCCATCTGCATGGTGCTGCGCTCATAGATCAAACCGGGAACGATTTTGTCGAGCACAAAGCCCGAGGCGACGACTACTGCCCCCAACAAAAATACACCGCCCCAAAAAACGATTTTTTCACCCGCATTGAAGCGATGCGAAGGAACTTCTTTGCCACTCAAAATACCGCCGCCTTTGAGCAACCACACCAAGTCACCTTTGGCCGGCATGTTGTCTTTCACAAAAGTGAAAAACACAACCACTAAAGACACGGCAAACAAGGGGCCGGCAAAGTTGTGTGCGTTTTTCAGCGCATAGGTCAGCCAGCCAAAGAGTGTGTCGCCAATGACGGGTTGCAATATGAATTTGCCAAACGCCATCACCAAACCAGAAACCGCTAAAACAACAAAGGCGATGGCATTGCTCCAATGGGCTGAACGCTCAAATGGCGTGAAGCGCTCGATCTCACGTCCTGTGGGCGTGCCGTGCAAGCGGATCGTGCCTTTGCGCCAATAGAAGATCGCAATGGCGAGCGCCACGATGAACAAAAGAGAACCACCGTAAGGAATGATCCAGTTGTTACGCACTTGACGCCACGCTTCGCCGGCATTGGTCAAGCGCGACCCGGGGTACTCAACAAACGGTTGGATAAGCACGCCCGCTTCAGGTGCTTGGCGGACAGGCAAGCTGCTGTAGCCTGCACCCCCCTTGCCGACATCACGCCACATTGGCGCGTTGTTGCCAGGCTGGACTTTGGCACGTTCACCATTGGTTTGCTCAGCATAGCCAGGTGCTTGAGAAGCATCAGGCTTGACATCCATGATGTTGGCGCTTTGCACAGCGGGTGCAGGCTTATCTTGCGCTTGCGCTTGGGCTGGAACTTGTGCAAGCACGCCAAGTAGCGCGGCTAATACATAGGTTGTGATGAAACGAGACATCTGGGTTCCCCTTTTTAAGGTGAACGGGTATGGTCGTTTTGGCCGTATTGGGCGCGCGCATTCAATTGGCGCTCCCAACTGGTTTTATCACCCACTTGCCAGTCTTTCTCAAGAAAGGCATTGCTCACGCCGCTATACGCAGTGGCGTCGTTTTTAGTTCCCAATGTTTGGGCTTTTTCTCCGCAGCCACTCAAAGTCAAGACGCTGACGGCAATCAAAGAAGCAAGGGTAGGTTTGATCATTTCTTCACCCCCTCAGCTTGTGGTTTTTGGCCCGCTTGGGCAGAACCGTAAGCAGTGCCCCAGCCCCAAACTTCAGCGCCTTTATTGCGCTTGACCACGCGGTTGCGGAAGATGTCGGCCACTACATCGCCATCACCAGCGAGCAAAGCTTTGGTCGAACACATTTCAGCGCATGCTGGCAACTTCCCTTCGGCCAAACGGTTACGGCCATATTTTTCGAATTCGGCTTGGCTGCCATTGGCTTCCGGACCGCCCGCACAGAAAGTGCATTTGTCCATCTTGCCGCGCACGCCAAAGGTGCCTTGTGATGGGAACTGCGGTGCGCCAAATGGGCAAGCGTACGAGCAGTAGCCGCATCCGATGCAGACGTCTTTGTCATGCAAGACCACGCCTTCATCGGTTTTGTAGAAGCAGTTGACGGGGCAAACTGCCATGCAAGGTGCGTCAGAGCAGTGCATGCAGGCAACGGAGATAGATTTCTCACCAGGGACACCGTCGTTCAAAGTAACGACGCGGCGGCGGTTCACGCCCCACGGCACTTCGTGTTCGTTTTTACAAGCGGTGACGCAACCGTTGCATTCGATGCAACGCTCTGCGTCACAAATAAATTTCATGCGTGCCATTGATTTTTCTCCTTTAACGCGGCGCTTTAAGCACGCTCAACGTTGCAAACGGTGGTCTTGGTCTCTTGCATCATGGTGACGCTGTCGTAGCCGTAGGTGGTAGCTGTGTTGACTGCTTCACCCCGCACGATAGGCGCGGCACCGCTGGGGTAATGGCCCAGCATGTCAGCACCCTGCCACCGTCCAGAGAAATGGAAGGGCAAGAAGACGGTATCGGTTCCAACACGCGGCGTGACCAACGCCATCACTTTGATACGCGCGCCAGTGGGTGAACTGACCCAGACCTGCTCGCCATTGCGAATGCCACGGTCAGCCGCTGCTTTGGGGTTGATCTCGACAAACATGTCTTGCTGCAACTCCGCCAGCCATGGATTGGATCGAGTCTCTTCACCGCCGCCCTCGTATTCAACCAATCGACCCGAAGTCATGATGAGCGGGAACTTCTCATGCACTTTGTCGGCGATGTTTTTGTCTTGCACGGTTTTGTACAAGGTGGGCAGACGCCAGAACGCTTTTTTGTCGGCGTGGGTGGGGTACTTTTCCATCAGGTCTGGACGCGTACCGTAGAGCGGTTCGCGGTGCTGCGGGATGGGGTCGGGGAAGTTCCACACCACGGCGCGAGCCTTGGCGTTGCCAAACGGATGGCAACCATGGTTTTGCATGAACACGCGGATCATGCCGCCAGAGTTATCGGTCTTCCAGTTTTTACCTTCAGCCAAAGGTTTTTCAGCATCGGTCAGCTCGTCCCACCAACCGAGTTTTTTGAGCAAGACGTGGTCGAGTTCAGGGTAGCCCGTGGTGATGTCGGCGCCCAAGGAATGGGAACCGTCTTCCGCCAACAGGTTTTTACCTTCGCGTTCCACACCGAAGTTGGCGCGGAAGTTACCGCCGCCGTCCATGACGTGCTTGGAGGTGTCGTACAAATTAGGCGAGCCTGGGTGCTTCAATTCTGGTGTGCCCCAGCAAGGCCAAGGCAGGCCGAAGTAGTCGCCGCCAAAGTCGTAGCCAGTTTCTTTGTCTTTGCCGCCTTTGGATTTCAAGGTCTTGACGTCAAAGAGATGCATATTTCGCATGTGCGCTTTGAGACGCTCTGGGCTTTGGCCGGTGTAGCCAATCGTCCAGACCGACTTGTTGATTTCGCGCAGGATGTCTTCGGTCATGGGTTCGTCCATGCCTTTGACTTTTTGCAGTTTGTAGTTCTTGACCAACTCTTTGCCAAAGCCAAGCTTCTCGGCCAATTGGTACATGATCATGTGGTCTGAACGACTCTCCCACAATGGTTCGATGACTTTCTCACGCCACTGAATGGAACGGTTCGATGCGGTGCAGGAGCCACTCGTTTCAAATTGGGTGGCCGCTGGTAACAAATAAACAGCGCGGTTGGGGTTCGCATCTTCTGGTTTGCCGGGCATAGCGGCCATCGCCGCTGTGGCGGATGGATAAGGGTCGACCACGACCAACAAATCCAGCTTGTCCATGGCACGCTTCATCTCCAAACCACGGGTTTGTGAATTGGGAGCATGGCCCCAATAGAACACACCTTTGAGATTGTTCTCTTGGTCGATCAACTCGTTCTTTTCGAGCACGCCATCGATCCAGCGTGAGACGGTGATGCCCGGCTTGCTCATCATGCCGGGGTTGGCGAAGCGGCCTTTAAGCCAATCAAAGTCGACACCCCAAGCTTTGGCAAAGTGTTTCCAAGAACCTTCGACGATGCCGTAGTAACCAGGCAAAGAATCTGGATTAGGCCCAACGTCAGTCGCGCCTTGCACGTTGTCATGACCACGGAAAATGTTGGTGCCACCGCCAGATTTGCCCACATTACCCAAAGCCAACTGCAAGATACAAGAGGCACGCACGATGGCGTTACCTATCGTGTGTTGTGTTTGACCCATACACCAGACGATGGTGCCAGGGCGGTTTTCGTGCAACCAAGTTGCGACTTTGAGCAATTGCTCAGGGCCGACACCGCAGGCTTCTTCGACCTTATCGGGCGTCCACTTAGCCAAGACTTCTTCTTTGACCTTGTCCATGCCGTAGACGCGGTCGTTGATGTACTTTTTGTCTTCCCAGCCGTTCTTGAAAATGATGTGCAACAAACCAAACAAGAAGGCGATGTCTGAACCTGAACGGATACGCACATACTCGTCCGCTTTGGCCGCAGTGCGGGTAAAGCGTGGATCGACCACGATCATCTTGCAGCCGTTTTCTTTGGCATGGAGCATGTGCAGCATAGAGACAGGATGTGCCTCGGCTGCGTTGGAGCCGATGTACATCGCGACCTTGCTGTTTTGCATGTCGTTGTACGAATTGGTCATCGCGCCATAGCCCCAGGTATTGGCTACGCCCGCCACCGTGGTGGAGTGGCAAATGCGCGCTTGGTGGTCGCAGTTGTTCGAGCCAAAGTAGCTGACAAACTTGCGCAACAAATAGGCTTGTTCGTTGTTGTGTTTGGAGGAGCCGATCCAGTACACGCTGTCGGGCCCGCTGGTTTTGCGCAAGTCGAGCAACTTGGCAGAAATTTCGTTTAAGGCGGTCTCCCAACTGATGCGCTCGTATTTGCCGTTGACCAACTTCATGGGGTAACGCAAACGGAACTCGCCGTGGCCGTGCTCGCGCAATGCGGCACCCTTGGCGCAATGCGCGCCTAAGTTGATGGGGGAATCAAACACGGGCTCTTGGCGCACCCAAACGCCGTTTTCAACAACCGCATCGACCGCACAACCTACTGAGCAGTGGGTACACACCGTGCGTTTGACTTCAATTTTTCCAGAACCATCACCTGCGCCAGCACTGGCGGCATCTGCTTTTTTCACCAAGCTCAATTGGGTCGCAGCCAAGCCCACACCAACACCCAAACCAGAGCGGCGTAAAAAGCCGCGACGGTCTAAGGTGGGCAATGCTTGGGACAAACCACGTTGCAGTCGGTCAACGAATACGGACTGGACTGGCTGAGCGTTTGTGGTGGTTGAGGTTTTACGGGTTAACAACATAGTGGCTCCTTCACTCAGACGCGGGTGGTCTGGTAGTAGCGTTTGACGTGCTCGCTCAAGCTGTAGCCGCCGCCGTTTTCGGGCGCGGGAGGGAGTTTTGCGATTTGAGTAGCTTGGCCGCCCATATTGGGCAAGGTGGTAACAGCCACGGCTACAGCGCTTGCAGCAGCTGCGCCCATAAAAAATCCGCGACGTGAAGGCGCGGATTGATCAAGGGCTTGTGTGTCTTTGGGGGCGTTTTTCATCTATGAGTCCTCGCAACATCTGCCTGTATACAGATTCAGTTGGTACTTTAAGGCGATTACATCCTTAATGACTAGGTAATAACGCTAGGTCATTAAGTCAAACGCCTGCGCCTCGACGCTCACTAGAGAGCGGGTCAATTCCGCCAAATTCGCATAAAACCGCGCACGCGGATTGGCTTGAATGGCATCACAAAACGCGGGAACCCAGGGCTGGACATGGGCTGCAAAGAATTTAGCTTGTTGCGTGAGGTTAGATACCGATACATCGTCGCCCGCGATTAAAAAGCGCATGACTTCACAGACATAGGAAATATGGTCTTCCGTTTCCGACATTGATGTGGCATCTCGGGTCAAGCCCAAAGCATTTAAGTCTTCGCGCAGCTTGGCCAGCGGCTTTTCATTCAAAAAACCACTGATGAAATGCGATGCGAATGCGTATACCTCGGGCTTGCCTACGCCGCCAAATAACGCGTCGTGCTCTTTCTGTATGGCCGCATCGTCCATATCGCGGGCCGCACCCACCAGTTGACGCCAAGGCTCTTCCAAAAATCCGCCAGCCGCCGGTGCCTCGGTCGCTGCGACGCGCAATTGCGCCAGCAACTCTGTGCGACTAGGGGCATAAAACAACTCGGCGATCACGCCATAGAGTTCGGCGCGCGCGGTTTCTTCGTCAAGGGCGGAGCTAGAAGGTGGTTGGGTCATGAAATTTTTTGCTCGTCACCGGCAGAGTAAATATCGATCACGCGGCAGTCGCCACACATTTTGAGCCGCTCTAAAGCAGCGCCTTGGAACATGGCATGTCCCGCTAATTTGCCCAACATGGCTTCCACGCCTTTAAGCGTGCCAAAAGGTTTTTTGCAACGGATGCAGCCATAGGGCTGGGTTTCGTTGACGATCCGTGGTTCTTTGCGTTGGGGCGTCAACAACAGACGCGACGTTAAATCGATCGCTTGTTCAGGGCAAGTCGTCACGCATAGCCCGCATTGCACGCAGTTTTTCTCCACAAAACGTAATTGGGGCGCTTGGGTGTTGTCTTGCAAGGCTTGCGCGGGGCAGGCACTGACACAACTCATACACAAAGTGCAAGTGTCTTTGTTGATGTTGACCGTGCCAAACAAGGCGCCTTCTTGGGGGAGTTGCAATGCTTCGGGTGGGCTGGGTGTTTTGAGTGCGGGTGCATGCTCTAGCAGATGGTCCACCACCAAGCCGAGCGTGCCACGCTTTTCAGCAGTCACAGCAAAGGGGGCGACTGGCACCTTGGCTTTTAAACGCTGCGCGCCAACAGTCAGTCTTTGCAAATCAGCATCGAGTTCGAGCGCGGTTCGCGCCTGCACCACTTGCAGTGGGGCATGGTCCTTGTTGGTGTAGCCCAAGCCTTCTAGTAAGGCTTGGGCTTGGGCCATTTGTGCTTGCAAGCCCTCAAGGTATTGCGGCGCTTCTTCGTAGGTCATCAAAACCAACACTTGCGCAGCTCCATAAGCCAGAGCACTTAGCCACACATCTAGTCCAGTGCTAGCGGTATGCCACAAGGCCACAGGTATGACATGCGCTGGCAAGCCTTGGGCCAGACGCAGTTGCGCAGCCCGACCCACCTCTTCCACCATCGATTGACCTTTGCCTTGGCTGTGAAGCAACAGGACAGCGTCTTTACCGCCTGCTTTGGCATAAGTGCTGAGCAGTGTTTTAAGTTTGAGTCCGATATGACTGGCCGCAGGATAGGCGTAGGTCAAAGCGCCAGTCGGGCACACGGTGGTGCAAGCACCGCAGCCAACACAGAGGTTGGGATTGACAACGATTTGTTGGCGCGACTTGTCGGAATGAATCGCCTCTGCCGAGCAAATGTCGATGCAGGCGTTGCAGCCGACTTGCTCATTACGACTATGCGCGCAGAGTTTTTGTTTGTAAGCAAAGAAGCGGGGTTTCTCAAACTCACCCACCAATTCGCGTACCTTGAGCAACGTGGCCGTCGTGGCGTCACGGAAATAGCCTTGCGGCAAAGCATGTTGGCTAAACGCGCTGCGCGGGCGCAGGTCGAGCACCATGTCGAATTCAGCCACCTCTTCGGTAGCTTGGCGGTCAAAGTGGATGGCCCCCACTGCAACGCAAGCCGTTACACAGTCGCGGTGTGATGCGCACTTGTCGAGGTCAATTTGGTAATCCAAACCAATGGCTTGCTCAGGACAGGCTGCAACACATGCGTTGCACCGTGTGCAGACGTCTAAATCTATCGGGTTGCTGCGCTTCCAAGTTAATTTGAACGCGCCCAACCAACCGTCTAAGCGAACAATCTCGCCACCCAACACTGGGTGGTTTCGGTTTTGGGTGCTGATGGATTGTCCCATCTGCTTCCCTGCTTTTGCATGGCCGCCTTGTACCAATTGCGATGTATCGCCTTGCGTAAAAACAGTGATCTGCAAGTTATTCGCCAACATGGCGGCAACGGGCTCTGCAACATCTTGCGTTCCAATGATCAATAGACGGCCGTTACTTTTGTAGGTGACCGTAGGCACTGGGTCGGGGTCTGGCAGATGCGCGGCAGCGAGAAGTGCAGCGATTTTGGGTGATGCGTTTTTGGCATCTTGGCTCCAACCCCCAGTCTCACGGATATTGACGAACTTGATGACGGAAGTTTTAGCATTGGTCTGAACTGCCAAATCGCCAAATAGTTTTTGCTCTTGGGTGCAAGCCACCACAACGTCGTCATTGCCTTGAATCGCTTGGAGGTAAGCGCCGACATCACGACGGCACAACGCGGTGTGGAGCGTCAGCGGTTCAGACAGGCTTTGACCCAGCGCCTTCGGATCGAGAGGCTGGGTCTGGTTGCAGTCGCAAATCAGTGTGGTCATGCGGAAGGGGCTCGGGTTTTGAAATTGTTGCGGCAGGGACGGACTGTGCCACGACTTTGGATTCGCTGGCAGGGGGAATGTCATTCACATGGGCATCTGCGTTTTTTTTCTCGTCCGCGTCGTCTTCAAAAAGATGCAAAAACTTAGTGCTGGTCATCTGCCGCAACATCGCTTGGGGAATAGGGTCAGGCTGCCCGTAGTCGTCGATGTAAACGTCCATCCTGTCCATCACATTGAAATGTGGATCGGCAAACAGTTTTTTCATCGCTGCGTTTTTGACCTCTGGCGCAACCTCGCTGGCCATGAACTGGGTGAAGTCGGAGTCTTTAGTGAGGCTTTGAACATCTGCCATCGACGGGGCTGGTTTTTGAGGCGCAGCGCTATCCAAGTGGGTGTTTTGGTCGCCTTCTTGATCTGGCGAACCAACCAGCCTTGTAGAGGGTGCCAAGCTTTTGTTGCTATTTGCTACGTCAGTACTTTGCAGTTCTGAATTTAAATTCTTGCCGGGCTTTTTACCTTGGTTAATGGAAGTGTTAACTGCATCGTCCAAAGCAACACCTTGACGCACCTCGGCTTTACGTCGAGACCAGCGGCTTAGAAAACCTGCGGGCGTTTCGTCATTGGCCATGTGGTCCGCCTCTGACTTTCTCCGTGCTTACAGAAGCTGGATTACCAAACCGGTCTTGCAAACCTTTGAAGCTTTCTGGCCGTTTGCGGCGTTTGGTGTCTTCTACCCAATGGGTTTGGGCGAAGTCGGCCATCCATGCCACCACATCGGTGGGCGCTTTGATTTGGTCCACGTTTTCTTGCGCGTCTAACCAACGCCCTGCGTCGTGGTAACTCAAACTAACCATCACAGGAACAGCCATGACTTCATCTGCAATTGCAGGCTCTTCTTCCATTCGCCACAACACAAACCAGCAGGGGTCAGGTGATGTGAGGTTGAGGTAATAGCCTTCAGGGTCGTCTTTGAACAACTCCACCGTGAAGCCAGGGTGCAACCACAGTTGCTCGTCTTCGGTTTGGCGCAAACATTGTGGAGCCGTGCCAAAGTGTTCTACATGTGGCACCAAGTCATACCCCACCACGTCATGCAAGACCCAGCGCCAAGGCTGCCAACGGCTCATAGCCCCCGGCACACGCTCGCGGCGCATGACGACGGCTACTTGCAAACTAGGGCGTGATGACATGCGCAGATGTTAGCGCTACGTCAAATCCTCAATAGGTTTCTAAATGCAAACGTCCTTCACGCTTCAACACGGGGGCAATTTGTTCCCAACCAATGCCTGCGTCGTTGGCGATATCGCGCAACGCCA